>Ga0213833_1000309_pt1 | contig 61809 bp, 51 predicted proteins | sample SWATP21_FD_160575 | JGI IMG/M metagenome (GOLD analysis project Ga0213833, IMG submission 160575) | Coastal seawater microbial communities from Marineland, Florida, United States - SWA TP2 #1 | ecosystem: Environmental > Aquatic > Marine > Coastal | place: USA: Florida | collected 2016-08-14
CCCGACAAAGGGTCCAAGGGGTACGGCGATCGGTTGGACGAGACTTCTTGGCGTCCGGTCCGGGGAGAGCGTAGGGTTTGTGTGTGGCCAGTCGTGTTGTGTTGGAAGCCCGTCCTTCGGGCCCCCTCCGCCCCTTCGGGGCACCTCCCCCTGTGAGGGGGAGGACACTTGGCTTGTAGATTGAGCCCGGACCGGCCGCCTTGAAGCGGACCCCAACAAAGGGTCCATGGGGTGCGGCGATCGGTTGGACGAGACTTCTTGGCGTCCGGTCCGGGGAGGCTTGGTGTGCGAAGCGGCGAGGGGGGGCGAGTGTTCGCAGCTTGGCTTTGTAGATTGAGCCCGGACCGGCCGCCTTGAAGCGGACCCCAACAAAGGGTCCATGGGGTGCGGCGATCGGTTGGACGAACTTCTCGGCGTCCGGTCCGGGGAGGCTTGGTGTGCGAAGCAGCGATGAGGGCGGTGTCCTCCCCCTTCAGGGGGAGGTGTCGGCGCAGCCGACGGAGGGGGCCCGATGATTCGCAGCTTGGCTTTGTAGATTGAGCCCGGACCGGCCGCCTCGAAGCGGACCCCAACAAAGGGTCCAAGGGGTGCGGCGATCGGTTGGACGAACTTCTCGGCGTCCGGTCCGGGGAGGCTTGGTGTGCGAAGCGGCGAGAGGGTGGGCGAGTGTTCGCAGCTTGGCTTTGTAGATTGAGCCGGACCGGTCGCCCCGAAGCGGACCCCAACAAGGGGTCCAAGGGGTGCGGCGATCGGTTGGACGAAACTTCGAAGCGTCCGGTCCGGGAAGTGGGCCTGCCGAGCGGCAGGTGGATTCGGTGGCCGGCAGGTGCCGGCGGTGCGGCGTTCGGGGCGGGGCCCGTTCTGCCGTCGTCTCACACAAGGATACGGATCGAAGTCCGCTGGCCGTTACAGGCCTTGAGCCGAAATCGTGGATATTTCGTCGGAACGACCACCACAGGGGCGCCTTCGCTGGATCCTTCTCCGCCTGATCCAGGTTGCGCCTCCGAGCGTCGACGTCGATAGACTGCCCGCAACTCCCCCGCACTCCGGAGGCCGCGATGGCCAAGAAGAAGCAGTCCAAGAAGCGAACCAAGGCGCGCGAAAAGCGCAGCCAGCGCGGATGGTCGCTGCGGTCCAACCGGTCGGCCACCACCACCCTCGCCGAGTCCGAGGCCACGGAAGCCCCCACCGCAGAGTCGGTCCCGGCGGTCCCCCCCGTCGACCAACCCGCGGCACCGTCCGTCCTCGAGCGCATCCCCCCCGTCGCGCGCTGGGGCCTCCTCGTCACCCTTGCTGCCACCATCGGTACTGCCGTCGCCATCCAGCACACCGTCCAGCTGGGCCTCACCGCTGGCGTCGCCACACTCCTGGCGGGTGGCGCCTTCCTCGTGTCCTTCCTCCCGCCGTCTCTTCGCAAGCGGCCCGGAGACGGCGCAGCCATCGGCTTCGGTCGTGCCACCGGCCACGAACGCCCCGAACCCAACACCACCGACGACACCCCCACCGCCAACCGCGCCGCCCGCCGCAGAGCCCGTCGCGAGGGCGCCGAGTGAGCGCCCGCACGCGGTCCATCTGGCTGGCCAACGCACCCGTCCAACCCGCTCGTCCCACGCTCACCGGCACCCACACCGCCGACGTCGTGGTCATCGGGGCCGGCATCTGCGGCACCAGCACAGCCCTCGCGCTCGCCCATGAAGGCGTCGATGTCGTCTGGCTCGAAGCGGGCCGCGTGGCCTTTGAAGCCACCGGTCGCAACGCCGGCTTCATCCTCCAGGGCACCGCCGAGCGCTACGACCGAGCCGTCGCACTGATGGGCCGCGAACGCGCCCGCACCGTCCACGCACTGTCCATCGAAAACCACCACCGCATCGCCCGCACCATCCAGCAGCACGGCCTCGACTGCGGCTACCGGATGCGCGGCAGCCTCCAGCTCGCCGGCACCCCCCGCGAAGAAGACGAGCTCCGCACCTCCGCCGCCTGGCTCGCCGAAGACGGCTTCGAGGCCGAGGTCTGGAGCGCCGCACAACTCCCCCCGGCCCTGGCCTCTCGCGGCTACCGCATGGGCGTCTTCCTGCCCGCCGACGGCGAGCTCGACCCCGTCCGCTTCATCCGTGGTGCCGCCCACATCGCCACCCAACAGGGCGTCCGGCTCTTCGAGAACTCCCCGGTCCAGGCCCTCCACGCACCCGCCCCCGGCGATGTCGCCGTCCACACCGCCGGCGGCACCGTCCACGCCCAGCTCGCCGTCGTCTGCACCAACGCCAAAGCCGGCCAGCTCCTCGGCCTCTGCGCCCACACCGTCGACCCCGTCCGCGGCCAGATGCTCGCCACCGCGCCCGCCCCAAAGGGCACCTTCCCCATCCCCATCTACGCCGACCACGGCTACGACTACTGGCGGCAGCTTCCCGATGGCCGCATCGTGCTCGGCGGCTGGCGCAACCTCGACCCCTCCGCCGAGGTCGGCCACACCGACGTCCTCCACGCCACCATCCAAGACCGCATGACCGCCTTCGTCCGCAGCTTCCCGGGCCTTGAGAACCTCCCCATCGAGCACCGCTGGTCGGGCACCATGGGCTTCTCGCGCGATGGCCTTCCCCTCGTCGGTCCGGCCCCCGGCGCACCCGGAGCACTGGTCGGAGCAGGCTTCACCGGACACGGCTTCGGCTTCGCGTGGCGGTCCGGAGAAGCCCTCGCACGCGTTGTTCTCGACGGCCGCGACCCCCTGGTCGACGTCTTGTCACCCGCTCGCCTGCGCACGTAGGCGGCACGTCCGTCCCACCGGGATAGGGCCCCGCCTTGCCGCGGGCACAAGCCCCCGTTTCTCCACGGCCCGCGCGCACCGAGGAGCCACCCATGGGTCTCGACTACCGCGTCAAGTGCTGCCCCGACGGCCTCGTCACCGACCGCCGCCGGCGAATCAAAGTCCTCGACTGCACCATCCGCGACGGCGGCCTGTGCAACGCCTGGCGCTTCGACCACAGCCTCGTCCAGCGCGTCTTCCGGTCCCTCGCCGACGCCGGCATCGACTACATGGAAGTCGGCTACCGCACCACCGACGGCGCCTTCGACCGCGATTCCGTCGGCCCCTGGCGCTACTGCGACGAAGCCGACCTCCGCCAGGCCGTCGAGCCCGGACGCCTCAAGCTGTCCACCATGGTCGACGTCGGGCGCTTCGGGCCGTCCGACCTCCCGCACTCCCGCGACACTGTCATCGATGTCATCCGCATTGCCACGTACGCCCACCAAATGGACGAAGCGCGGCGCCTGCTCGATGATGCCCTGGCCAAGGGCTACGAAACCTTCGTCAACGTCATGGCCGTCAGCACCCTGGCCCCCGACGACGTCGACCGCTTCCTGCTCAAGCTCGCCGGCTCCGGCGTCCACAACGTCGCCATCGTCGACTCTTTCGGCGCGCTCTACCCCTACCACGTCCGCTATCTGGTTCATAAGTACATGAACTACCTGGGCGAGGGCATCAAGGTGGGCGTCCATTTCCACAACAACCAGCAGCAGGCCTTCGCCAACTCCGTCATCGCCATAGATGAAGGCGTGGACTTCGTAGATGCCACCGTCACCGGCATCGGCCGCGGCGCCGGCAACTGTCCCCTCGAGCTGCTGCTGTTCTACCTCGACAACCCCCGCTACGACGTCGCTCCCGTGCTCGACCTCGTCCAGACCTTCGCCGAGCTCAAAGACGACCTCCGCTGGGGCTACCACCTCCCGTACGCCATCACCGGCTACTACAACCTGCACCCCCGCGCCGCCATCGAGCGCATGCTCCGCGACGACCGCTACCAGGTCCGCGGCATGTACGAAGCCCTGGCCGGCCGCATGCCCCCCACCCAGGTGCCCGCCGGCCTGAAGACCGTCTCATAGGTTGGGTTCTGGAACCGGTTGCGCCCCTTCGGGTCACCCCCGGCCCGTCGAGCCCGCAAGCGGTCTCCCCGGGGGCTCGGAGCCCGCAAGCGGTCTCCTCACCAGAGCTCGGAGCCCGCAAGCGGTCTCCAGCTACTCGTCCCGCAGCTTGCGAATCAACGTGTTCCGGCCAATCCCCAGCGCCCGGGCCGTGGCGCTTCGGTTGCCATCGAGCTGCGCCACCGCCCACTCCAGGTAGGCCCGCTCCACTTCCTTGAGTGGACGGAGCAATGTAGAGAAGCCCGTGTGGGACGACTCTGCAGTGGGGATGGCGTCGAGTCGCAGGTCGTCGGGCTGGATGACGCTGGTGGGTGCCAGGATGAGCGCCGACTCCAGCCGATTCTGCAGCTCGCGAACATTGCCAGGCCAGCGATGCGCGTGCAGACGGGCCCGTGCTTCGGGAGACAGCCGCAGCCCCAGCCGACCGTGACGACGGCGGAAGCCGAAGAGGAAGTGGTCGATGAGGCGGTCGAGGTCGGAGTGGCCCCGGTCGCGGAGGGGGGGCACTTCGATCTCCACCACTCGGATGCGGTAGTAGAGGTCTTCGCGAAATTGGCCGTCGGCGACCATGCGCTCGAGGTCGCGGTGGGTGGCACACACGAACCGAACGTCGACCGACCGCGCCGTGTCTGCACCCACCGGATGGAAGGTGCGCGACTGCAACAGGCGCAAGAGCTTGGCCTGCAGAGCCAGCGGCAGCTCACCAATCTCGTCGAGGAAGAGCGTGCCGCCTTCGGCCTGGACCACCCGACCCTCCGACCGCCGCACCGCACCCGTGAATGCACCGCGGGCGTGGCCGAACAGCTCGCTCTCCACCAGCTCGGATGGAATTGCAGAGAGGTCGACCACTACCAGAGGTTGGTTGCGTCGGGCCGAGTTGTCGTGGACCGCCCGGGCGATGAGCTCCTTGCCGGTGCCCGACTCACCGCGAACCAACACGGTGGCGTCGGTGCGCGCTGCGCGGGCCGTGCGCGAGAACACCGTGCGCATGGGCACACTGTCGCCAATGATCTGGTTGTAGCCGAAGCTGAGGGGGTGGCTGGGTTCGTCGGACAGCTGGCTGGCCAGGCTGCTGGTGGTGAGCAGCTCGGCCACCCCGGCGGCGAGCTCCACCAGGCCCCGGGTGTCGGCATTGTCGAAGGAACCGGTGGTCTTGTTGAGCACCTGCAGCACACCGATGACCGGGCCGTCGCCCACCCCCACGGCCTCGGGGTCGCGGATGGGCACCGCGAGCAGCGAGCGCGTGAGGTACCCGGTGCGTTGGTCGACCCGGCCGGTGAAGCGGGGGTCGGGGCGGTCTTCGGGGACATTGAGGATGTCGCCCTTGGCCGCCACCCAGCCCGCGACGCCTTCGCCCATGCGCAGGCGGATTTCGCTGATCTCGGGGAGCAGCGCCACCCGGCTCACGAGCTCGTCGCGCACCCGATCCACCAGGTAGAGCGTGCCGCGGTCGGCCTGCATGCGCTGCACGGCCTCTTCGACAACAGCGTGCAGCACGGTGTCCAGGTCGACCTTGCGGTCTTCGAGCTGCCGCCTCAGTCGGGCGATGGTGTGCGCCACGTCGCTCCCGGGTCGCCTCCTCGGCCGCCGGAGGGACCTCCCCCCGTAGTCCGACCGAGCCGGGTCGACATCGTGCACCATCAAAGCGACACCACCACTCCCTCCCGGGCGGCGAAGGCCCGTGCGCACAGCCGTCGGGCGGCAGACTCGATGGACCGCACCGCGCGGTCGGGCCGGCCAGGGTCGTGGTGGAACAAGGCGAGGCGACGGGCCTGCACCAGGCGGGCACACTCGACGGCTTCGGTCCAGGTGCTGTGTCCCCACCCCTTTCGACAGGGGCCCTGCTCGCCTCGATATTCGGGCTCGGTGTACTGGGCGTCGTGGATGAGGAGGTCGGTGCCCTCGGCGGCCTGCAGCAGGCGGCGGTCGAGGTGGCCGTCGTGTTCAATGTCCGTGGCGTACACGAGGCTGGTGCCCCCGGCTTCGATGCGCCAGGCGAGCACGCCGTCGGGGTGGTCGAGGTCGACCGGGGTGAGGCGGAAGGGGCCCACCTCGAAAGACTGTCCGGAGCGTGCGGTCTGGAAGTCGAGGCGGGCCTGGAAGGCGTCGAGGCCGATGGGCCACTGGGGCGGCTTCATCTGGCGGGCGAGGGCGTCGCGGATGGAGCCGGACGGGCGGTCGGCGCCGATGAGGGTGAGCTGAGAGTCGGGGTGGAAGGCCGGGCCAAAGAAGGGCACGCCCTGGATGTGGTCCCAGTGCACGTGGCTGAACACCACGGTGACCTTCTGTGGGGAGAAGCCGAGGCTGTCGCCGAGCGCGCGCAGCCCGGTGCCTCCGTCGAGAACGAGCCGCTCGCCGTCGTGTGTGACCTCCACGCACGAGGTGTTGCCGCCGGTCTGCACGTATTGTTCGCCGCTGACTGCAATCGAGCCGCGGACACCCCAGAAGCGGACGTCCATGGTTTCTCCAGATGTAGGGGACTGGCGTTGGTGCCGCAGAAAGGCTGTGCAATTGGCGGGCCAGCCGGCACATTCGAGCGACATTCCGGACGGCTGGCAGCGCAGATGGTCCACCACCACGAACGACTCGCGCATGTGGTGTGGAAGGCGGGTAGGGTCTGGGGGGTCACCGGACGTGGAGTGGTGGACCACATGATCGATCTTGGCGCAGCAACCCGTTCCATTTTGGCGCAGCTGGGCCGTGGTGGGTCGGGGGACCTGCCCGAGCCTGCGCCGCAGCCCCGGATGTCCCAAGCGCCAGCCGCGCCGCCCCCGGTCACGGGAACGGATCCGTCGCCCGCTCCCTTGAGTCCCTCCTTGTCGAGCGCCCTCGCCGGCGACCCCACCGCCCGGCCCTCCTTGCCTCCATCGGTCGAGATGCCCCGTCCACAGGGAACTCCCGGGCCCATACCTCCACCCGCAGCGCCAGCCACGTCCGCCTCGCCACTGGTCTACGGCGGCGACCTCCTCGACCGTCCGCCCGCCCCCGAAGCGCCCGCGCCCACGTTGTCGGCAGGCCTGGTCGGTTCCCCCACGACCGTCCTCGACACCGCCCGTCTCGAAGCGGCTCCCCGGCCTGTCCCCGCAGCCCCATCCTTCTGGCAGCGCTTGTGGACCGAGCTCGCCAAGGCCTTTGGTGCCCGGTCCCGCTCCCCCACACCGCCGCCTCCGCAGCCCGTGCCGCCCCACGCGGTCGCCCGTGCCGTCATCCCCGAGCTGGCGCCCGGCACGCTTGCGTCCGCCGAGGTCGCCGCACGCGCCCACGCCCCGCTCGTCCGGCCCACGCTCGCCACCCTTGCGTTCGCAGCCCGAGCCCGTGTGGCCTGGCAGAAGGCCGCCGCCGAGCCCGTTCCCACTGTCCGCTCCCAACACATCGCCGAAGGCGTGGCCTGGGCTGAACGTGCCACCCGTGCCGCCCGCAGCCTCCAGCGGGCCCTCCCACCCCCCACCGACGACGACCGCGCCCTCCGCGCTCTGCTCCGAACCGCCCTCGGCGCCCTCCAAGACGTCGACCCCACCCGTCCCGTCGCCCTCCAAGCGCTCCAGCAGCTCGAGCAGGCGGTCCACGGCCTCGGTCAGCGCCTTGGCATCCCGCTCGCCGACCCCCTCGGTCCATCCGGTCGCAGCGATGTGCCGGGCTTTCTCGCGCGCATCACCCACGACAAGCGGAAGACGGTCCTCGGCGTGCTGGCGTTTGCGATTCCGGCCATCGCCTTCGGGCTGCTCTACCTGGCGCTCGCGGGCTGAGCCTTCTTCTTCGGCATGGGCGTGTGGGCCAGAGTGCGCCCGGCATCGGTGAGGTGGGCCACCCCGGCGGCGTGGTCGTAGTCGACGAGGGCTTCGTCCACCAGCGACTCCATGAGGTCGGAGAAGCGCTTGTGGCCGATGAAGTAGCGGCGCTCGGAGTAGTCGTGCATCCCCGCCAGCTCGGCCGAGCCGCCTTGGTCTTCGATGAAGCGCAGCACGGCACGGCGGGTGCGCTCGAAGTGACGGGCCACCTTGTCGTCGGCTGGAGCGGACGGAGGCCTGGCTTCCACCACGCGCGGCGCTGGAGGGGGCGGGGCGGGCTCGACCACGGGCTGCGGGGCGGGGCGCGCGGGCGTGGACGGTGGTGCAGGGGCGTCGGACGGACCGAAGATGCGCCGCACACGCTGTTTCAGGCGAGACCGTAGGCCCATCTTGTCTCCGGGCGGGGAGGGGAGCTGTCCGTGCGCTATCCTCTTCGCTTCGGCGGCCAAGTGGCTGCCTCGCCTTCTCACCACGGACCCCACGTGCAGCCCGACGGTCGCCCCACACCACCCGCCACCGCCCGCGATGTGGTGCTGGTGGTGCTCGACTCGTGTCGCTTCGACACCTTTGCAGAGGCTGCCCCCTCCTTCGTGCACCGCCTCGGCACCTTGGAGCGCCGGTACAGCTACGCCACCTGGACTGCACCCTCCCACTACAACCTGCTGATGGGTATCTTGCCGCATCCCAGCCCCCGCGGCGTGCTGTCGAGCACCTACTATTCGCGGTCGTTTTCGGCGTGGGCAGAGCGCCTCGGCGTCGACTCCCTCCGCTGGTCCGACATGCTCCCGCACATGTGGCTGCCCCGTTTCTTGCGCCAGGAGCTGGGCTTCTACACCCGCGCGATGGTCAGCCTGCCCGCCCTCAACCCCAGCACGCCGCTCGCCCTCGAGTTCGACCAGTGGGACGCCATGCCCACCCACAACGACTTCGGCGCGATGGTGGACCGCCTGTGCTTCGACGACCACCGGCCCACCTTCTGGCTGCTCAACGTGGGCGAGACCCACTACCCCTATGCTCCCGCCCATGAGCCATCGTCTGAGTGGCCGCGACTGCACGGCGTGCATGGGGTCTTTCGACGACTGGCGGGCGGCCGACCGGTCCACGCTTCCGAGGTCCCGGAGGTGTTCGATGCCCACAAGCTGGCCATCCTCCGACAACGCCAGGTCGACGTCGTCCGCCACCTCGACCCTCTGATGCATCGGCTGCTGGACGCGGTTCCTCCTGGCACGTGGGTGGTCGTGACGGCCGACCACGGCGAACTGTTTGGAGAGGACGGCTACTTCGGGCACGGTCCCATCCAGCACGAGAAGGTGTTGGAGGTCCCGTTTGTAGAGGGGATGGTGCGGAAGCGGTGACAGCGGGGATGGCCTACGGTGTTGGACGGCTGGAGGTTCCATGGACTGTCGACTGATTGCGCTGGCGGTGGGCCTGTCGGGCTGCCAGCAGCTCGAGGGTGGGATGGTGCCCCTCACCGTGGTGGACGACCCATCGCTGCCCCGGATGGCGCTGGACGACGGCACACTCGTCCACCTTCGTGTGGTTGGACCCGACGATGCGCCGGTGGTGATGGTGCTGCACGGTGGCCCGGGGGCCGACCATCGAGAACTGGAGTTCCTGGCCGACCTCGCACCGGACTTCCGGGTGGTGTTGTGGGACCAACGCGGTGCCGGCCTGAGCGAGCGCTTGGACGCCGATGTGGTCGGGCCAGCCCTGGTGGACGATGTTCTCCACGTCGCCGACCACTTCTCGCCCCACCAACCCGTCCACCTGCTGGGCTACTCCTGGGGGGGCATCCTGGCCACCGCAGCCGCGCAAGCCGCTCCCGAGCGTGTCGACCGGATGGTGCTCATCGAGCCGGGGGGGCTGAACCAGGAGATGTTCGATCGGTCCGGTGTCACGAGCTTCTCGCTGGCGGCCGACTGGCTGAACGAAGCGCAGTGGACCTACGGTGGGCTGTCCCCCGACGACCACGCGCGGATGGACCTCATGTTTGGCGTGGCCTTCGTGGCCGATGAGCAGGACCGCGGCGTCGACCCACTCTTCTGGCGCTACGGCGTGGCGTCGTTCCAAGGGGCCATGGAGTCGGTGCTCTCTGAAGGCTACGACGTCGTGTCGGGCCTCTCCACCGCCGACCACCCGGTGCGCATCATCACCGGCGGCAGCCCCCATCCCCTGGGCACTGACTTCCAGGAGCAACAGGCCAGATTCTTCGGGAATGCTTCCGTGGTCGAGGTTCCTGGAGAGGGGCACGGGCTGGTTCGGACCGCTCCTGGCGCCACTCTCGCGGCGGTTCGGGCAGGCTTGACCGATGAATAGCCTCGCCATCCTGCTATGGTCGGCCACCGCGCACGCAGCACCCGTGGACTGGACCGATGGTCCGCACCACTTCGTAGAGGCCGGTGCGCAGGTGGAGCACGCCACCAACCTGGTCGTGTCTTCAGGCTGGCAGCCGGCGGAGCACACCCGCTTCTCGGCGAGCTGGTCGACCCCCGTGTTCCTGTTGGAGCGCCCCGTCAACCATGCGCTCCACCTGTCGGCCGACCGTGCCTGGCCCGTCGCGGACCGCTGGCAGACGACCGGTCGTGTGGGGGCCGGGGTCCACCATTCAAGCACCACCGCGATGGTGAGCACCGCGCTGCCGCTGCACCTGTCGGGCACCATCGGGCCCCGGCTGGACCGCGGGCTGGTGCGGCTTCGGGCGGGCCTGTCCTGGACCCCCACGGCCCACCTGAAGCCCACGGATGTGTGGCTGCAGGCCGTTCCGGATGCCGTGGCCGGGTGGTACCGCGGGATGGGGGGCTGGTGGGATGTCGCGCTCGAAGGCGGGCGGCGGCTGGGTGAGAACTGGGCGCTGGTGGGCTCCGCGGGCATGCACCTCACGATGCGGGGCCGAGTGCCGATGCCACCCGACGACTTCGTGGTGCCGTGGACCGCCGACCTTCGGCTGCGGCGGGTGTGGACCGACTGACCTTCAGTCCACCGGCGCATCCCAGCGCTTCACCTTCATGTCGATGCGCCCCCTGTCGGGCACCACGCCTTCGGTGGCCAGCAAGGCGAGCTGGCGCGGTCCGCGGGTGGAGTCGCCTTGCATTGCCACCGAGCCATCGCTGCGGGTCACCCGCCACCAGGGCACCCGCTCGCCGTCGGGTGCGCGGGCGTCGTCGTCCAGTGCGGCGAGGGCGTACCCCACCTGTCGGGCGGCGCGGGGCCGTCCCAGGATGGCTGCCACATGGCCATAGCCGAGCACCTTTCCTTCGGGAATGGCGCGTACCACGTCGTACACGGCGGCTCGGAAGCGAAGCTCTCCCCGGGCGAGTCGGGTGGAGATGTGGGTGAGGCTCATGGGGACTCCGGCTCGGTCCAGCACAGCGCGAGGGCTTCGTCGCATCGTATGACCAGGGGCTCCGACCCGATGGTGACGGTGCCGGCGGGCATGGTTCCGAGGCCCGAGAACTGCGCGTGCACGGTGTAGGTGCCGGCGGGAACGCTGCCGGGGAGAGGATATCGACCACCGGAACCCACCAGTGCATGGGCGGTGGTGTCGGCGCGGGAGACCTGGACCCGGGCGGGCGCAGGCTCGGGGGGTGGTGGCTCGGGGGGCGGAGCTTCAGGGGGGGGGGCCTGGGGGGGCGGGGATGGTGTGGATGGTGCAGAATGGCGCGTGCTGGGCTGCTTTGGTTGGGTGGGTGCAGGCTCGGGCAGCGACTCTGGGACCACCATGGCTTCCGGCGGTGCCACAGGCTCGGGCTCGGCCGGCTTGGGCTCGGGGACGGACCGCCACCACATGACAACACCCACGACGACCACCCCGACTGCCACAGCCACCCGTGTCCAGGGGCTTGCGCGGACGGCTGCGTGGGCGGTGGCGGTGGATGGGGGCAGAGGCTCGGGAGCGGTGTCGGTCCACCAGGACTCCGTGAAGTGGACGGTGCGAGGGGAGGGGAGGGGCACCGGGTGGGGTTGGGTGGCGGCGGGCAGGCTGCCGACCACCGATGGTGCCCAGCTTCGGAGGCGCAGGCCGGGGAGGGCGCGGATGAGGTCGTCGGCGCGCTCGGCCACCTGCCCCGCGGTGGGGCGGGTGGTGGGGGCGGTGGCCATCATGGCGGCCCAGAGGTGGATGGCGTCGGGGGGGAGGTCTTGGCTCTGGAGGTAGGTGGCGGCCGACTGGACCCGCTCGGTGTGGGCGCCAGGCCGGACGGAACAGCGACCGAAGGGCTGGCCGGTCCAGAGCTCGAAGAGGACGCACCCGAGGGCATAGACGTCGGAGGCTGGCATCACCTCACCGCGCCAGCGCTCAGGCGCCATGTACGCCGGTGTGCCCGACACCGACCCACTCCGTTCTCCTCGAAGCCGCGCCACGCCGAAGTCGAGCAGGCGGGGCTCGCCGTGGGGGGTGAGCTGGATGTTGGACGGCTTGAGGTCGCAGTGGACCAGCTGGAGCGGCTGGCCGTCGGGTCCGGGCGCGGTGGCCGCCGCATGCAGTGCACACGCCAGCTCTTCCACCACTTCGAGGGCCGCCCGCACGGGAACCGCCCCACGCTCCACCACCCGGTCCAGGCTCACCCCGGCCACCAGCTCCATCACGAGGGCCCAGGTGCCGTCGATGCGCACCAGGCGGTCGGCGTGCACCACAGCCCGGTGCTTCACGCGAGCCAAGTTGCGGGCTTCGCGCTGGAGGAGTGGCAGAGCGTCGGCCTCGCCGGGCACATGGGTGAGCATCTTCACGGCCACGGTGCGCCCGAAGTCCCCCGCACCCACGAAGCGAGCCCGCCAGACCGTTCCCGCCCCACCTTCTCCAAGAGGTTCGACCAGCTCCCACTTTTCATCGGGGCCATCGCGGCGGCCGGGGCTCACCACCAGACGACCACCGTGGCGCCCGTGAGCCCCAGGGCCACGCCGGTGCTGGCCTGGGCGATGTAGCCCCAGCGGTTGGCGCGGGTCTGGAGGTCGCGGAGCTGTTGTTCGGCGTCGGGGGACTCGCCCACGGGCAGGGCGGTCTCGGCGATGCCCTTCATCTGGCTGCGGGTGGACAGGCTGACGGTCCAGGCCACGCCACTCCAGATGGCGACGGCGGCGGTGGCGGACAGGGTGGAGGTGCGCAGGACCCGCTCGCGTCGGCTCAACAGGAGGTCGGACTCGAACGAGGGCACAACGGCGTCGGCCGCGACGAGGTCGGACCAGCGCATGGTGCCGTCGGGGCCCACCACCTGGACCACGGCGGGAAGGTCGGCCCGGCGAGAGGTGGACACCCGACCGTCGACGCGGGTGAGGTGTCCGGCTGCCACCGCAATGGGCTCCCGGAGCGGTGCGGCGCGTTCCCGGGCTTCGGTGGCGAGGTCGCGCATGGCGTGGCCGTCGGGGTAGTCGGCGCCGGGGGTGGAGCCGGGCACAGCGAGGGCCGCAGCTTGGAAGTGGTCGACCACATCGCCCAGGTCGCGGTGCCGCAGCGACGCCATCGCCTCGAGCTCGTGGATGGCGGCGGCCTGCTCGGGAGACAGGGGGCCGGACACACATCGGAGCAGCTGGCGGGCGTGGTGGCGGGCGGGGGGGAAGGCGTCGCCGCGGGCGGCTCGGGCGGTGTCGACGGCGGTGTCGACCTGCGTGGGCGTGGCGGGGCAGGCCGGGGCGGGCGAGATGGTGTCGGTGGCGACGACAATGGCGAGTGCTGGGAGGTTCATGGCCAGTCCAGCCCGGTGAAGAGGTCGGCCTTGCCGCCGCCAGAGTGGGCGCTGGGACGACCGATGACCAGGTTGTCCAGGTTGGCTCCGGCCCCACGAGACACCACCGCTGTGAGCACGCCCGACTCGAGGTCTTCGTTCAGGCACACGGCCTTGTCGGCGTCGGCTGGGGTCCACTCGCCCTCCAGCTCCACCGGCACGAGCCAGGTGGCGCTGGCGCTTCCAGCACAGGGGGCCCCGTCGACCGGCTGCGCGGTGAGGGCGGTCCAGTAGATGGGGTCGGCGGGGGTGCCGATGCCGTCGGGCATCTCGGCGAGGAACGGGACGTGTGTGCCGAGGGGTTGGATGCCTTTGAACGTGAGGATTGCGGCGTCGTCGATGGATGCGGGCGCTTCGCCGGTGCCGGTGTCGCGCAGGGCCACAATCATGGCGCGGCTGAGCGACTCCACCTTCAAGAGCGACCGGGTGTCGTCGAAGGCGGGCGCGGTCCCCACGAACCTGCCCAGCTGTTCGCTGTTTTCGCCGATCCATGTCCACTGGTGGAGCTCGGTGTGGTCGGCCTCGGTGTCGGCCAGGTACATCCGCACTTCGCCGTTGCCGCCGCTGGCTCCCGGAAGGCCCACCGCCCACATGGGAGGGCCGTCGGCGATGGGGTCGGTCTGGTTGAGCCACGCGACCGCTTCGCCGATGCCTTCACCCTCGTTGCCGAAGATGCTCGACCCACGCTCGACGCGGTGGCCGCCAGACTCGGGAGACACGGTGTAGACGGTGGCTTCGCTCATGCCGGGGAAGCCCACCAGGATGCCTCCCTGCTGGGTGGTGGTGCGTCCCATCGCGATGTCGGCGCCCGCGCGTGCGTAGGCCTCGGGGCCGTTGATGGTGCAGTCGTCTACCGTGAGCGTGTGCTCGCCGGTCACTTTGTCGTCGGCCAGGAGCACCACACAGCCGGCTTGTTCGCGGCCGTCTACCCGCGCATCGGGGAAGGCGAGGGCCACGAGCGGCTTGCCGTCGGTGCCGAACTCTTGTGCGATGGCGCCTTTCGGGTGGCCCAGGTCGCCCTCGATGTCGACATTCCACACCGCGTGCTCGATGAAGCCGTCGTCGGTGACCTCGAGCCACACCACCTTGTTGCCGCTGCCCGCGGAGTCGGGTCCGATGAGAACGCCCGATGCGCCGTCGACCACTGCGATGCGCGCTGCGGTGCGGCTGCCAGGCTCGCCGGTGTAGGTGTCGAGGGCCGCAGCGTCGCCCACTTCCACGATGCCATCGCAGTCATTGTCGATCTGGTCGGAGGGGTCTTCGGGGCCGCCCACGCGGGGGTCGGTGTTGTCGCAGTCGGTGGCGAGGGTGTGGCCGTCGCGGTCGGGATCGAGCCAGAGGTCGAGCTTGTCGTCGGACACGACAGCGCAGCCGGCGGTGGATGCGCACCACGACAGCACAAAGGGATGGGACCAGGGAGGGGGCGTGAAGTTGGGCATGGGACCGCCTCACTCTACAATGGGGGCATGGCTGAGCTGACTTCCCAGTCCGGACCGCGCGCGCTCGTGCGGACTCCCGATGGCCGGACCGTGTGGATGCGACCGGGCGACCTCATCGGCCGCATCGCCACCGCCCGCCTGCGCCTGGACGACCCCCGCGTGAGCGAGGTCCAAGCATACCTGAGCTTGCGAGGGCGGGCACTGGTGCTGGTGGCCTTGAAAGGCATGCTGCGCGGGCGGTCTGGCCGACGCTCCGAGCTTCCCCTCGAGCCCGGACGCCGCATCCACCTGTTGCGCGAGCTGGCCATCGAAGTGGTCGACGTGGTGCTGCCCGACATCGTGCCGGCGCTGTCGGTGGAGGGGGGCGAGACCGTCGACCTCAACGGCACCGTGGTCTCTATCCGCGATGGCACGCTGCCTGTACTGGTCTCGGGCTTCGAAGCGGATGCGTCCGCGCACGTGTGGGCCGACGTCGACGGCTGCCAGCTCTCCCTTCCAGGCCAGCCAGCACGGCCCATTTCAGTGGGTGTGCTCCAGATCCCGGGGCTCTCGGGCGAGGTTCGACTCGTCGAGCGTGCCATCGTGGACGCCGGTGTGGCCCCCACCCGTCTCTCCGGTCGCATCGACGCCCCGCTCCGCATCGAGCTGCGCCAGGAGACCGTGTTCTTCCACCAGACCGGTCGGCCCACCGCCGAGCTCGCTGGAATGCCGGCGCGCTTGCTGTGCGAGGTGGCCCGCTTCGACGCACCCACCCCCTGGGACTGGGTGGCCCGTGAGGTGTGGGGGCGCGAGCTCGACCGAGACACACTGCGCCAGCGGTGGGACCGCACCCTGCGGAACCTACGGAAGAAGCTGCGTGGCATCGGCGTTCGCGAAGACCTGGTGCGGCCGGATTGGTCGGGGAATGTGGAGCTGGTGCTCGGTCCGGAAGACACGGTAGACGACCGGGGCTGAGCCTACTCGACGGAGGGCGTGGCCACACCCGACCCACTTCGGACCGGCGTCGGCTCGAGATGGACCACGCGGTGGGCGCGGGCCAGCGTGGATGCCCGGTGGGAGATGAGCAGCACCGCGCGTCCGGTACACAGGCGGTCGAGGGCGGCCTGGACGGTGGCCTCGCTGTCGCTGTCGAGGGCGCTGGTGGGTTCGTCCAAGACCACCACGGGGGCGTCTTGGAGCAGTGCGCGGGCGATGTGGATGCGCTGACGCTGGCCGCCGGACAGTCGGCTGCCGCCTTCGCCCGGGAGGGTCTGGTAGCCCTCGGGGAGTGCGGTGATGAAGCGGTGGGCGCCGGCTTCGCGGGCTGCGGCCTCGATGGCTTCCCGGGGGGCGTCGGGGCGGGCGAGCGCGATGTTGTCGGTCATGGAGGCGTCGACCAGCACCGGTTCCTGCCCCACCCACGCGACGTGTCGGCGCACGCTGTGGAGGTCGCGGGTGCGGATGTCGACGCCACCGATGCACACCCGTCCAGCGACCGGGTCGAGCAAGCGGGGCACGAGGCGCGACAGGCTGGTCTTCCCCACGCCCGACGGACCCGCCAGGGCCACAATCTCGCCTCGGCCGACGGTGAGGGAGAAGTCGGTCACGACCGGACCGTCGCCATAGTCGATGGTGACCCCGTCGAAGTGCAGGAGGGGGGCCGCAGGGTCGACCTCCAGCGGACCGTCGGGACCACTCTGAATGACCGGTGCTGCGTCGATCAGAGCAAATGCAGTGCCCGCTCCGGCCGCGGCTCGCTGTGCCAGGCTGTAGACCTCGGCGAGGCCTTTCAGGGGGTCGTTCAGCAGCCCCACCGCCAGCAGGAACGCGATGAGCTCGCCCGGCTGCAGGGTTCCGTCCACCACTTGCTCGCCACCCACCACAATGACCAGCGCCACGCCCACGGCCGCCGCGGCTTCCACCATTGGAGATGGCAGCAGGCGCGCCGCAAACGACCGCATGGCGGCTTCCCGGAGCGCTTCGTTGAGGCGCTGAAAGGTGCGCGTGCGTGCGGGTTCTGCCGATGCGGCCTGCAGGCCTTCCACGGTGGACCAGGTCTCGGTGGAGAAGCCGGAGAGGGCAGCACGGGCGTCGAGACCGGTTCGGGCCCGGGCGCGGAGGCGGTGTCCGAGCCAGCGCACCGGGAGGACCACTGCGGGCGCCGCGACCAGGGCGACGAGGGTGAGCTCGGCGGACATGCGGGCGGCTGCGAGCAACAGGATGAGGAGGGTGAGGGGCTTCTGGACGGCCGTGACGATGGCGGAGACGCCGTACTGGATGTCGTCGACGTCGGTGAGCAGGCGGGAGGTGGTGGTGCCGGTGGACCGCGTGCGGTGCCAGCCGGGGGCTTGGGCGAGCAGCGCGACGAACACGTCTTCGCGAAGGCGCGTGAGCACCGACCACGCAATCGAGCGGGTGAGCATCCCGCGTCCGAAGCCGAGCGCGCCGTTGGCCAGGTAGAGGCCCACGACCGCCCACGGAATCCACTGCAAGGCGACCGTGTCGCGGGCCACGAGAACATCGTCGAGGACGACCTGGACGAGCAGGACCAGCAAGCCCGGCACCGCGGAGTGCAGCGCGACCAGCACGAGCGCGAGGGTGAGGGCCCGGCGATGGGGGACGAAGCGGGCGAGCAGCCGGCGGACCGTGGGGTCGGTCGGGCGGCTCATGGGTGCTGGCGACGCTCGGTGGGGCGGGTCCAGGCGCTCACGGACCAGGCCGCGGCGGGACGGTCATGGGTGGGGTCGGTGGTGCCGATGGACACGACCACGGTGTGGGGGCCGTCGCGGTCGTGGTCCCAGCCCATGTGGAAGGGGAGGTCGGGGTCGGCGGACTGGGGCATGACCAGCACGATGTCGTCGGGGAGGTCGAGCGGGTGGACGGGCGGCGGGGTGGTGGCCTTGAGCCCGTGCCAGCGCAGGCGGGCGACGTCGGCTGGCGACAGGGCGTAGACGGTGTCGATGTCCCAGGCCTCGACAGACTGGGCGAGCGTGGCGGTGTCGACGAACCGTGCGCGGGGGTCGGTGGGGAGGGGTGCCAGGGGGAACCGCAGCAGCGCCGCGAGCGCCACGGACAGGATGGCCGAGGTGCCGACGGCATGCCAGGCGATGCGGTGGGGGGTGCCCGACTCGGGGACGACCGCGAGAATGGCGAGTGCCAGGGGGCCTGCGAGGACCGGTGCGGGTGCGCCCATGCCCACCATCACGCCCACCGAGGCGCACACCGACAGAGCCACGAGGCGATGGGGGCCGGGTCGGAACAGCTGGGCACCCAGGCCGAGCATCAACAACGGACCGCCGAGCACCAATGCGCCCACACCCAGGCCCATCGGACTGAGCTCGCCGGTGGGGGAGAGCGCGGTGGTCCAGATGCTGCCGGGGACGAAGGGGAGCGCGCCCAGAGCCGCGGTGGTGAGGAGCTTGAGGCGACCGGAGGTGCGGAGGACGGCCGGTGCGGCCACGAGCACGCCAGTGGGGTGGAAGGCGGCACCGAAGCCGGCCAGGAGCCCGCTCCACAGGGGATGACGGGGGGCCAGCCGCCAGGCGCCGAGCCAGAGAGCGGCCAGAGGTGCAGCCGGTGTGGCGAGTGCGCCGGGAACCGTGAGGACCGGGAGGGTGGCGGCCAGTGCCACCGCTGCCGGACGACGGCCCACCAGGAGCACCGGGGCTGCAGCCAGCAGCACGAAGCCCAGCCGCAAGGCGCCGGGGTGGTCGCCGAAGAGGGCCACACCGGGCGCCACGACCGACACCACACCCAAGGGGGCCGGGAACGGGCTGGCGAAGGTGCGGGTGGCCCATGCGAGCAGCTCGCCGTCGGACGGGCCGATGCTGGACGCCCACAGCAGCCGTGCGATGACCAGCCCGATGAACACGGCGAGCAGCCGTGGGGTGGACAGGGTGTCGGAGGCGGGCGCGGCAGAGCGGGTGGTCATGGCGCCCCCGGTAGCCGGCCATCGGCGCCAAGCCCAGTCGTGGACGACGCCAACAGCGCTTCACCGATGCGCGCAGCGATGCGGTGGGTGGCCCCGGGCGGCCCGAGCGACGACAGCGGCACCGGCGGCTGTCCCACCTGCGCCAAGAGGGCGTCTGCCAGTGTCTTGGTCGACCACCGGCCGATGTACTCGGGCACCACCTCGGCGCGGTTCAGCACGTTGGGCAGCGCGATGTGGTCGACGTGCCGCACCAGCAACCGCCCCACGGCGTGCGTGAGCGGCGACACCGAGTGGGCCACCACCATGGGCACGCCCATCCACGCGAGCTCGAGGGTGACCGTGCCGCTCTTCGTGAGAACAGCGTGGCACGGGCCGATCTCCGAGATGTCGTCGACCGTGTCGAGCCAGTCGGGGGCGCCATCGGGACGCCTGCCTGCGAGCCGGAAGCGGGCCCCGGGAATGGCTTGGCGCACCGTGCGGGCCACCTCGAGGAAGGGGCCGAGGTGCCGCTCGATCTCGGCCGCCCGTGAGCCGGGTGCAAGGCCAAAGACAGGCGTGCTGGCAGGCTTTCGCTCACTCGCAGGCGGCAGCCGGTCGACCACAGGATGCCCCACATGCGCCACCGTGCCCCCGTGGACAGCAAAGGCGGCCTGCACGAGCGCGGGCTCGAAGTCGAACAGGCACATCAAGTGCTGATAGGCGCGCGCCACCGTGGCCGTGCGCTCGGGCTTCCACGCCCACACCTGCGGACACACCAGCCCCATCGTGGGCACCCCCGCCGCCCGCGCTGCGGTGGCCAAGGGGAGGTGCAGCGAAGGGCCGTCGACGAACAGAGCCAGTGTCGGGCGTCGGTCCAGTGCTGCCTGCAGCCGACGTCTGGCGTCGAGGATGGTGGGCAGCCGCGCCAGGACAGCAGACACACCCATCACGGCCACGTCTTCCATCTCCACGACCGCCTCGACCCCCAGTGCGCGCAGGCGGGGACCGGCACACCCGAAGAGCTGGACGTGGGGGCAGGCTTCCTTCAGCCGTGCGACCGCATCCGCCGCCAGCCGGTCGCCAGACGGCTCGACGCACGAGATGAAGAGAGACGGCGGCAGAGGGTCAGGTCCCGGGGGAGGTGGACCGGCACACGCCGCGGGTGCTGCCCTCGACAAAGCGCACCAGCTCCTGCACCTCTTCCACCTGCGCAAAGCGAGCGCGCACGTTCTCCAGGGCGATGCGCAGCGGCTGGGCGTCGTGGAAGAGCTCGCGGTACGCACCCTTCAGAGCGCTCACCACCGAGGCATCGTGGCCGGCGCGCCGCAAGCCCACGATGTTGAGGCCGAACAGCCGGGCACGGTCGCCCTGCGCGATGGTGAACGGCGGGACATCGAGGGCCGCCATCGCACCGCCACCCACCATGGCTTCGCGACCGATGCGGCACCGCTGGTGGACTGCGGAAAGCCCTCCCAGCACGGCACGGTCGCCGATCTCGACGTGGCCGCCGAGCGCGCAGCCGTTGGCCATCACCACGTCGCTGCCCACGGTGCAGTCGTGGGCGATGTGGGTGGTGGCCATGAACAGGTTGCGGGCCCCGATGCGGGTGAGGCCGCCGCCACCGCTGCTGCCGCGGTTGACCGTGACGAACTCGCGGAACTCGTTGTCGGGGCCAATCTCGAGGAAGGTGGGCGAGCCGTCGTGCTTCTTGTCCTGCGGCGGACCGCCGATGACCACATGGGCGTGCACGAGGCACCGGGCACCGATGGTGGTGCCGGTGTGGACGACCGAGTGGGGACCGATGCGCACGCCGTCCCCGAGGCGGACGCCCGCTTCGACGATGGCGTAGGGACCGATCTCGACGTTGGCGCCGAGCTGTGCCGAGTCGTCGACGATGGCGGTGGGGTGGACGGACATGCGACCTCGGAGAACGGTGGTTCAGCGGAAGAAGTTGAAGAAGGTGCGCTTGCGCCGTTCCTCTTCCTGGTGGGCTCCGGCGAGGGAGTCCACGAGGTGTCGGAAGTCGAGGGTGACCTGGCTCCGTGGAGCCGACTGGCGCAGCACCTGACCCTGCTCGATGGCGCGATGCGTATCCTGCCAGGCGTTGGTCACGAGGCCCAAGACCGGCATCTTGATGGCGGCTTCGATGTCGGCTCGGTTTTCGGCGGTGCCCTCGACGGCCCGGTTGACGATGGCACGGGCCACAGGCGGGGGCATCTCGAGGGCGCTCAGGGCATCGCGTCGGCGGCGGGCACCGGTGCGGCCGGCGTGGTCGTCGGTCATGACCACGATGCGGTGGTCGGCCGAAGATGCGGCGGTGAGCGACACCTCGCTGATTTCAGAGCCGCAGTCGACCACCACATAGTGGTAGCGCTCCTTGAGCCGCTCCATGAGGAAGACCACCTGCTCGGCGGTGACGGGGTCGGCTTTGGACAGGTCGCCGTCGAGGCCCAGCACCTGGAAGCCGCCGCGGTGGGAGGGCGGTGCTTCGGTCCAGGTGCGGGTGTCGGCGACCGCACCGCGATGCAGGAACCACAGCACAGAGGGCTTGGGCGAGATGTCGAGGGCCACGGACACATCGCCCAGGTACACGTGGAGGTCGACCAGGATGACCTTGCGTTCCTTGTACCGGGCGGCCAGCTCGGCAGCGATGTTGATGGCGGCCACCGTGGTGCCCATGCCGCCCTTCGCACCGAGCACCGTGATGACCGTGCCATCGACCGACGTGGAGCGGTCGCGGGTGGCCAGGCTCTTGATGGCCCGACGGAGGTCGCGCGGGCACTCGGGCATGAGCACGAGGTCGACGATGCCTGCTTCGCCGAGCTTCTCCACGAGCGTGGGCGGCGCGGTCTCGGCCACGGCGATGAAGGCGGTGGAGGGGAACATGGCCCGCACCCGCTTCACGAGCGCCAGGATCTGCCCCGGCCGTGCACCGAGGTAGATGGTGACCACATCAGGCTTGGCCTGCTGACAGGCCTGTTCGAGGTAGGTCCAGTCCTGCAGGAAGCCCGCATCGGCCGTGAGGTCGGCGGCAGCAGAGCGAAGCAATCGGGCCTGGGACTCGCTCATGCCGGCGAGCATCATGCGCATCATGGCGGGGGTCTCCCACATTCGGTGCGTTGCCCACCCCTCGGACGGGACACCGGACATCGCAGCTTAGGCAGCCAACGGGGCCGAGGCCACCATGGCAAGGGTGCAGACCCGACAGGGTGAGCCGCGCCTCAGTACGCGACCGCCTGAATGACCGCTTCGGGGGAGGGGTCGCGCTCCCAGGCTTCGAGGACGTCAACAGCGGGGCTGCGGCCGTTCTCGATGCGTTCGAGGAGCGGGTCGAGCATGGCTCGATCGTTCGGCATGCAATGTGTGAGACCTTCGTTTGCAATGGCCCCGAGCGCCTTGGCCCAGTCGCCCAGTCGGGCACCGTCGACCGCTCCGCCCAGGCCGTCTCGGCACGCTGCGGCCAGCCGGGTGTCGCGGGTGCCATGTCGCTCGATGTCGTCGACCAGAGCCAGGCCGGCGTCGAGGGCGTCGGGGCAGTACAGCAGGCCTGTGAACAGCGCGCAGAAGGCCATGGCGAGGTCGGCGCTCACGCAGTCGGCACCGCGCACTTCGATGGTGCGCTTGATGCGGACCTCGGGGAACACGCTGGTCTGGTGGAGGTCCCAGTCGCTCCAGCCGGGGAAGTGGCCGTCGAGGCCCGTCGTCATGTACTCGCGGAAGGTGGCGCCCCGTGCGGGAACCCAGCTCTTGCCGCGCTTGTAGAACATCATCGGGACGTCGAGCAGGTAGTCCACCCAGCGCTCGTGGCCGTAGTCCGAGCGCAGGCCCGGCGGGAAGCCCGTGCGGTCGGGGTCGGTGCGGGTCCAGACGTGGCCGCGGGTGGACAGGTACCCGGTGGGCTTGTTCTCCGACAGCGGAGAGTTGGCGAACAGCGCGGTGGTGAGGGGGGCCAGGCCGGCGCACAACCGCACCTTGCGGGCACAGTCGGTCTCGTCGACGTAGTCGAAGTTGGCCTGCACGCTGGAGGTGCCTTTCATCATCCAGTGGGCGAGGTCGCCGCGCTCGGGCAGGTACTCGCGCATGATGACGTACCGCCCCTTGGGCATCCAGCCGATGTCCTGGATGGGCGTGATGGGGGTGAGCCCACAAGCGGTCCACACGAGGTCGCGCCCCTCCGCGAGCTCCAGCAGGATGTTGCGGTTTTCGTGCATCTCGGCCGCCACGGCGGCGAGTGTGGCGTGGGGCGCTCCGGACAGCTCCACCTGGCCGCCGGGCTCGAGGGTGACGTTGGCCATGTTCGGCCGCACGAGCGCGATGATGTGGTCGCCCTCGTACACGCCCTTCCAGCCGTCCTGGCGGGCCTTGATCTGCTCGAGGATCCACCGGATGCCGTCGGGGTCGTCGTAGAACACCGGGCGGCCGTCGGGACGCACCACCGCACGCTCGAACTCCCCACCAATGAGGAACTCGGACCGCGGGCGTCCGTACTTCATGAAGGCCGTCAGCAGGGCATCTCGGGTGAGTCGCCCGGCCTCTGCGCCGGTGGAGTCGAGGGAAGAGTCGTGTTCAGTCATGGCGGCGGTCTACCCGAGGCAGCTGGGTTCGTCCCGAAGAGGATGCGCCGGATGCCTACATTTCACGTACGTTGCGCAAGGGGGGGGGGCCAGGATGGCGTGAAGTCGGTTCGACGGTGGGGTGGCCGAGCGGTACAGTGCAGGCACGCCTGTCCGATGTTCCCAGCCTGTGCGTCATCACGGAGGTCCCCGATGGACACCCGGCTCCTCGCCACTGCAGCGGCATTCCTTGGCACCGCCTGTGTGCCGCACCTCGAGACGCCCGACTGGGCCGACGGTGGAGAGGTGGGGTCCACCACCGCCGTCAACTGGGAAGCGCCCGAGAATCGGTGGGACTCCCTCGAAGGCCCCCCGCCCGACCTCGAAGCCGAAGGCTACCAGCGCGGGGATGTCTTCCCCGACCTCCGCCTCCGCGACCAACACGGCGACCAGGTGGCCTTCTGGCAGTGGTACGGCATGGTCATCGCCCTCGACCTGTCCACCATGTGGTGCGGTCCGTGCCAGGGCCTGGCCGCAGAGGTCGACCACACCTGGAAGGACTACCGCGACGAAGGCTTCATCTACATCACGATGATGCCCGAGAACGTCACGGGCGAGCCTCCCTCGAAGGCCGACCTCAACCAGTGGGCCGACACCTTCGGCATCAGCGCGCCCATCCTCTCCGACCGCGACGGCCACACCTACGACATCAACCAGGGTGCTGGCTTCCCGCAGATCATGATCATCGGCCGCGACATGCGCATCACCGAACCCAGCGTCACGCCCCCCGAAGACGGCGCCATCCGCACCGCCATCGAAGCGGCGCTGTAGGCCGCTACTCGATGCGCACCAGCACGTGGTAGCCGTAGCTGCTCTCCACCACGTCGCTCACCCCACCCCGCTTCAGGGCGAATGCCGGCTCGAAGCGGGGCTCGACGTGGCCCTTCTGGAACCAGCCGATGTCGCCGCCGCGCGGACCCGAGCCTCCGTCGGACAGCTGCGCCGCCACATCCGCGAGGGCTTCACCTGCCATCAGCCGGCCGCGGGCTTCGTCGGCGATGACCCTCGCTTCTTCCTGCGTGCGGGTGGACGACGACCGCCGCACGCCCTCCCACTGCACCAGGACGTGCCCCAGGTGCACTTCCACGAGCGGCCTGCGCTCGATGATGTGGAGGCCGAAGGGAGTCTCGACCAGGCCGCTCACCTCGCCCACCTTCAGGGCGAACGCGGCCTTTTCGAAGTCGGCGTGCATGGTGCCGCGACCGAAGGCCCCCAGCGAGCCCTCCCGACCCGCGCTGGGGCCATCGCTCTCCTTGAGCGCGAGCTTGCCGAAGTCGGCCCCGCCACGGATCTGAGCGAGGAGGTCTTCGGCGCGACGGACGGCTTCGGCGCGGGTGCGTCGGAGGCTGGGGTCGGCGCCCAGACTGCCGTCGTATTCGACCAGGATGTGCCGCGCGGAGATGCGCTTGGGGGCACCCCGGGTGAGCTCGGGCGGAGCCGGGACATCCGGGCCGGGGTCGGGGGGAAGCTCGACGACCGGCTCGGGCTCGGGCTCGGGGGCAGGCTCGGGCTCGGGCTCGGGCTCGGGCGCTTCAGGCACCACGGCGGGCGCTGGCGGGAGGTCGGCCGGGTCGTCGCACGCCAGGCCGGCGGCGAGAACGATGGAAATCCAGAGCGGTCGGGACACAATCACTCCGCCGGGGTCGGCTTCGAGGGCAGCGGTCGATAACCAACCCCGCGCGGGATGTGGACGACCGAGCGCGGTCACTGCGCTAATAGCTCCCCCATGAACGCTCCCGCAGCCACCGCGCTTGTCTGGTCGCTCCTCGGTCCTGCGGTCGACCCGACCGAAGAACGACACGACCCCTTCCCAGCGGCCCACCCACCCACCGAGGGGGCGTCCCCGGAAGAAGCGGAGCCCCCCGACCCCCTGCCGTCGGATGCGCAGGATGGCCTGTCACGCGTCGATCCCGACACCATCGACACCTGGCTGTCGAGCGTGGTGTTGTTGGTCACCGGGCCGGCCTACTGCTCGGGCGTGGTGGTCGACGACCAAGGCACCGTGGCCACGGCCTACCACTGCATCGCCAACGGCCTGCGCCCCGAAGTGCACCTCCGCGACGGCACCACCGCCATCGGTCGGGTGGTCGCCGCTGTGCCCAAAGACGACCTCGCGCTGGTGTCCGTCCCCGACCTCGCCGGCGCCACACCTGCCCTCACGGTCCATCCCGGCGCCCCTCGCCAAGGAGAGGCCGTCTGGGGCCTGGGCCACCCCTTCGCTCCTGCGGCCGAGCGCACCGCTGCGATGTCGGGAATGCTGTTGTGGAGCGTCACCGAAGGCATCGTGAGCGCCGTGGGGCCCCGCCTCATCCAGACCGACGCCGCGCTCAACCCCGGCAACTCGGGCGGCCCCGTGGTCGACGCCCAAGGTCGCATCATCGGCATCGCGTCGCGCAAGCTGGGGGGCGACAACATCGCCTTCCTGGCCAGCGCCGACCGCCTCCGGGCCATCCTGGCCGGCCGCAAGAAGCCCATGGTGCTGGGCGGACAGCTGGATGTGGGCGTGTCGTACTACCTGTTCGGCACCGGCGACTACACGGCGTCGTCCACCCTGCTGATGGCCCAGGGCGTCATTCGAGACCGAGCGGTGTTCGGGCTGGGCGCGGCCCTCGCCACCGGTGCACGGGGGCTGGCCTTCGAGCGCGGACAGGGCGAAGCGGTCAGCATGGAGTCCACCCTCGCAGCGCGTGCCCGGCTCGGTCGGGGAGGCTGGAGCACCGCCTTCGATGCCGGTGTCCTGGGCTTCGTCACCAACGGCTACGTCACGGAGTTCGACGCCGAGACCGGCACCTGGAACGTGGGCACCCTCGTCCCCGACCTCCGCGCAGGACCCTTCTTCCGGTTGTCGGCAGCAGGCCTGGGCATGCGGTGGGCGGTGGTGCCAGACTTTGCGTCGGCCGACCCATGGGGCACCCCGGAGCTGTACTTCTCGCTCGACCTGATGGTGCCGGGAACGCTGGTCACGTTCTGAGCGCGGCCCGCCTACCCACCCCACCCAATCGTGGCGCGGTCCACCTCGTTGCCGTCCACGTCCAGCCGGCGCAGGTCCACGCCGGTGGCGCCGAAGTCCAGCACCGTGAAGCCGAAGGTCTGGCTGGCTGCCTCGCGTAGCACCGCTTCGTCGGGGTAGTCCTCCACGCTGTCGTTCACGTCGTACAGCAGCGCGCCGCCGCCCCCGTCGGTCACGTAGGTCACGCCGTCCACCACCATCCGCTCATAGCTGTGGTTGTGGGCCTGCAGCACCAGCGACACCCCGTGCTCCACAAACAGCGGGTGGAGCACCGCGCGCATCTCCAGCTGGGGCTCGTGCTTGGCCAGCGTGTAGATGGGACGGTGGAAGAACGGCACCACCGTGTGGATGTGGGGGTTGGCCGCAGCATCGGCGAGCTGGTCGGCTATCCACGCCAGCTGCTCGCTGCCCTCGACCGTCAGCTTGTGCTCCTGCACCTCGGTCTCGCTGTCGATGGCCAGAAACCGCACACCGCCGTGGTCCCAGTGCCAGTACGCCTGCCCCGGGACCGCCATGCCCTGTCCGTCGAGCAAGCGCATGTACATCTGGCTGAATTCGTCGTGCTCTTCGTGCTCGTGGTTGCCCGGAGCCGCGTGCATCGCAGCCATCGTGGTGACCGGCGACACCGCCCACGACAGCCCCACCCAGGTGTCCGACGGGTTGGACTGGTACTGCATGTCGCCGCCGTGCAGCATCAGCTCGACGTCTTCCGGACCCGCCCGTCGAAACACATCGTCGGAGTACGGGTACATCGTGTCGCCCACGAACAGCGCGCGAAAGTGGCCTCCGGGCTCGGGAGGAGCCGTCAGAGTGCCCTCGAGCACGTCGTTGCCCAGGTCGAGCCGCCAGCCCACCACCTCGCCCGGGTCGATGTGGTCCAGCACCAGCTCGTGCAGGTGGTGGGGGCCCGGGTAGTCGTTGTACGGGAAGCCGTCGATGAGCTCTTCCGACGGCCAGTAGTGCGTGAGGTCTTCGGTGGAGACCGTGAGCGGGACCTCGGTGACGCCGCTGTCGCGGGTGAGCTCGAGGGTGAGGTCGACCATGTTTCGGGTGTCGAGGCGGAACCGCGCGGTGCCCGGGGCCACCCACTGCCAGTAGGGCGCGAAGGCCACGTCCACGTCGAGAACCGCGGGTGGGTCGCCCGACTCCTCCACCCATGCGGGGGTGGGCTTGTCGCCTGTGCATCCGGCCAGACAGGCCAACCAAAGCGCCCGCTGGAAGGTCATTCTGCTGTCGCTTCACGCCGCATGAGCATGTCGATGGCCAGCCGGGGCTCGAGCTTGCCGGCGGCGATGGCGGCGATGGCCCGGGTGAGGGGAAGGTCGACCCCGTGGCGTTCGGCAAGCGCGACCAGAGCCATGGCTGTGGCGGCCATGTCGGGGTCGGCGCCTTGGGTGCGAGACAGGCGGCGGCCGATGCTGTAGCCCGGGTGTTCGGGATGGTTGGCACAGGCCACGAGGTCGCCCACACCCGCCAGACCGGCAAAGGTGGCGTCGTTGGCTCCGAGGGCCTTGCCCAGGCGACGGGCTTCGGCAAGACCCCGCGTGACCACCACCCCGTGCACGCCCACGCCCAGCTGGAGGCCATCCGCGATGCCCACTGCAACGGCCAGCACGTGCACCATCGCCCCGGCCAGCTCCACCCCCACAAGGTCGTTGCTGGTGTAGACGCGGCAGATGGGGCTGTGCAGCGCGGCTTGCGTCATGGTGGCGACTTCGTCGTATTCGCTGGCGGCCACCATCGCGCTGGGACGGCGGGCCAGCACTTCTGCGGCGAGGGTGGGACCGGTGAGGGCGCCCACCCGCAGCGCACTGCTCTCTTCGGTGATGACGCTCGACAGCCACTTTCCAGTGCCCGGCTCGAGGCCCCGACACGCCAGCACCACGCGGTTTCCGGGACCTGGCTTGGCCGCCTTCATGGCCTCGCGCACCTCGCTGGGTGGAACGGTGACCACCAGCAGCTCCACTTCGCGGGCGAGGCCGTGGAGGTTGGGGGTGCCCCGGAAGCCGCGGGGAGGCTTGCCCCGATACCCGATGCGGGGCTGGTTTCCGGCTTCTGCGGCGAGGGTGGCGAGAGCACGACCCCAAGGTCCGCTCCCGATGACTCCGACAATCATGCGGCACTCCCGGTGGGGGTCGACGGGCACACGGCGGACTCGAAGCCGTAGTTGACCAGCCGGTTGGCGTAGTAGAGGCACAAGCGAGGCGCGACCGACACGGCCTTGGCGCCGCGGTCGCGGGTGTGGGTGAGGGCGGGCTCGGTGTGGAACCGGCCAAAGCGGTCGACGGCGTGGTCGAGGATGGACTCTGTGTCGGACACCCCGGCCGCCAGCATGGGCTCTCGGATGCGACCGGCGCTGGAGGCCTTGCGCAGGGCGGCCATCAGGCGGTCGATGCCGGCGAGGAGGTCGGCCTGCGGGAGGAGGCGCTCGGCCCCTTCCAGGAACACCAGCTGCCAGGTGTCGAGGCCCGGGTGCTTGGCCTTGAGCAGCTGCCACGCGGCAAATGCGGCGATGTGCGTGGACAGGGGGATGTTGTCCTGGTGCCAGGCGTCGACGATGCGGTTGGCGAGCCGGCCCGTGTAGATGCGGTCGCGCTGGGGGTCGGAGATGACGTTGCCTTCGGCGTCGCACACGTACCGGCGGCGGTCGATGGGGGTGCCGTCGACGTCGAGCGAGCGGCCTTCGTCGTCGACCCGGTTGCCCATGAGGTCGAGCGGCTCGCCGAAGCGGAGCACCACACTGGCGTCGAGGTCGAGCACCTTGCGGGCGAAGCGGGCGATGGTGCGGGGCTCGGAGAATTCATCGTCGGAGATGATGTACCGGCTCTTTCCGGCGTCTTTGAGGGCATCTTCGATGAGCGTGGAGGCCTCGAGCACCAGGGCGTATGACAGCGTGCATGGCACCACCAGGACTTCGGGGCGCTCCCGACCGAGCCGCAAGCCCTCCTGCCACGCGAGGATGGCGGTGCCCAGCAGGCCCTTCTTCACCGACGACTCCACCCGTCCCGACCGCGAGCGCGTGCCGCCGGGGAAGAACAGCGAGTGGCGGCCGCGTCCGATGGCTTCGACCGAGTAGTCCTTGAGCACGGCCTTGTAGAGGTTGTGCTTCTTTCGACGGTCGACCGTGTACGCCCCCAGCCGCGACATGAAGAACGACATGGCGGGGTTGGTGAAGAGGTTGAGGCCGGCACCGTAGATGAACGGGGGCAGCCCCGAGCGGTAGATGCCGAAGCCGAGCAGCGGGCTGTCGAGGTTGGACAGGTGTGTGGGCGCGAGCACCAGGGTGTGGTTGCGGGCCAGCTTCAGGATGCGGTCGGTGGGACCCTCGACCACGAGCCGTGAGGTGGGGTCGAAGTCGCCGGCCAGCAGCTCGCGCGGACCGGTGGCCGTGAGCAGGCGGGTGAGCATGCCGGGCAGCAGCCGCGTGGCGAAGCGGTAGGTGCGGTCGGAGAACTCGTTGTGGACCTCGGCCGAGTACCGACGGATGAGGCCGAACAGCGCGTCTTCGACGGCGTTGCGGTTGCCGCGGAGGGCTCTTGCGGCGCCTTCGATGGCGGTGCGTTCGTCGGCGTCGGTCTCGGGGAGGGGGCGACGCATCGCCGAGAACCGCTTGCGCTCGAGGTAGACAGCGTTGGCGAGGGTGCTGCGCAGGTGGGCGTCCGAGAGGGGCGCCACACGGTCGGCAGCGCGCCGCAGCAGGGCCTGGGTGACCTCTTCGGTGGACGCGCGCGGGGGGGCCAGGGACATGCGCTCTCCAACACGGCGCACGGGGGCGTCCGCGGCCCGCAGTGTACCGCACGGCCCACGCACGCGGCTGGGGGCGGTCGACGTCTCCTGTCCTCGACGATTGTCGACGTCGAGAAATCTGTCTGCTCTGTCCGGTAGCGATTTCCCTGAGTCAGTCCAAGAGTGCCCGCTCTCAGGCCGGAGTGCGGTAGAGCGCGCTGTCGGGGCGTGACTCGATGGGGCCTGTCGCGGGTGCCATGCAACGGATCCAGCACTCGAGCTCTGCGGCCAGCGTGTGACCGTTCGTCCAGCGCTGCTGAGGCGCTTGTGAGATGGCCCGGCCCAGGATGTGCTCCAGGGTGCGCGCCGAGATGCCGGTGATGCCCGCTTCCTTCACCACCGTGCGGATGGTGGCGGTGTTGAGCTGGTGGGGCCAGAGCCGGCGCTTGGAGAGCAGCACGATGAGGCAGCAGCCGAGGGCGTAGGTGTCGAGGCTGGTGGAGTAGGCGGTGCTCTGGGTCTGGAAGAGCTCGGGCGGGATGAAGCCCGGTGTGCCCGCCACCCGGGTGGCCACGGAGCCGGTGGGGCGGTTGTGGTGGACGAGACCCCAGTCGAGCACGGTCACCTCGCCATCCGGTCCCACGCTGATGTTGCTCGGCTTGAGGTCGCGGTGGACCCATCCCCGCAGGTGGGCGTCTCCCATGATGCGCGCCACGCGGGCCACGATGCGCACGGCCTCCACCGGTGCCTTCGTCCCGCCGTCCCGCCACCAGTCCGACAGGGTCTGGCCCGGCGCCATCGACATCACGAACCACGCCCGACCATCCGCGAGCCTGCCCTCGTCGAGCAGAGTGGGGGCGCCGTTGCCGCCGTTGTCCCGGAGCCATCGCGCTTCCCGCTGGATGCAGCTGCGCGCAGACCGGGTGGCTTCGGCCCGCTCCACCTTCATCGCCGCGAGCAACCGGCCGCAGCGCACGGTGTACACGTTGGCGGTGGAGCCCTGGCCCATGCGGCGGTACACCCGCCAGCCGCCGACGACGTGGGGGAGGGGACGGGTGGCTCGCTCGGGAGCGGGGGTGTGGGGCAGCGTCTCGGCGTCGTCTACGAAGTCGAAGGTGTCGGGAACGAGCGTGAGCGGTGCGTGCGCCATGGGGGGGCCTCCGTGTGCCGGCCGCGAGAGGTGAGACTCACGGGGGCAACGACGGCGCGTTCCACGGGTATCGGTGTACGCGAAAGAAAAATCGACCGAGGGCTCAGCCGGCAGACCGGGCATGGAAGCGGACCGGTGCGCCGCCGTCCGGAGCCAGGGTGACGCTCGCCGCAAGCCCCGGTGCCTCGCCGTCTCGGGTGACCGTGTACTTTCGCAGCAGATGGGCCAGCACCACGCCCATCTCGGCCTCGGCGAAGCGGTCGCCGATGCACTTGCGGGCGCCCAACGAAAACGGCAGGTAGGCGCACGAGGGGCGGCTCGAGCTGCGGTAGTCGTCGACGAACCGCTGGGGCTCGAAGCGTTCGGGGTCGGGCCACACATCGGGGTCGCGGTGGAGCACCCATGGGCTGAAGAACACCACCGTCTCGGGCGGTAGATCGAAGCCTCCCAGAGTGTCGGCCGCTTCGTTGCGCCGGGCCAGCAGCCACACGGGTGGGTACAGCCGCAGCACTTCGCGGATGGTGGCGCGGAGGTAGGGCAGCTTCTCCAGTGTGGGCAGGTCGACCGGGCCTTCGGGCACCACCTCCAGCACCTCGGACGCCACCTTCTCGGCGATGTGGGGGTGGCCGGCCAGCAGCCAGAGGGCCCAGGCCAGGGCGTTGGCGGTGGTCTCGTGGCCGGCGAGGAGCGTGGTGACCACTTCGTCGCGCAGTTCCTTGTCGGTGAGAACGCTGCCGGTCTCCTCGTCTTCCACGGCCATCAGCATGGCCAGCAGATCGGTGTGCTCGCCCTTGTCTTCGCGCCGGCCCGAGATGATGTCGTGCACCACCTGGTCGACCTCCGCCACCGCGGTGTTCATGTTGCGGTTGGCCTTGGTGGGCAGCCAGGCGAGCATGGGAAGGGTGCTGGCCACGAGCTCTTTGAAGGCTCCCAGGGCCTTGCGGACCGCGCGCGACACGTCGTCGGACTCGGCGGTGAGGTCGACGTGGAACAGGGTGAGGCCAGCGATGCGCAAGGTGAGGTGCACCATGTCGGCGTGGGCGTCGCGGGAGAGGTCGGCCGTGGCCAGCCCGTCCACGTAGCCAGCGGTGGCGTCGTTCATGGTGGCCACGAAGCCGTCGAGGCAGCGCCTGTGGAAGGCGGGGTTGGCGATGCGACGCTTGCGCTTCCAGTCGTCTCCCTCGGCGGTCACGAGCCCCTGGCCGAGAAGGCGCGACAGCACGGTGTAGCCGGGGGTGCGCTTGACGAAGTTGCGGTGTTTTTCGAGCAGCACCGCGCGGGCGGCGGCGGGGTCGCTCACCGTCCAGACATATTGGGTGGCCATGCGCATGCGGACGATGGGACCGTGCTGGCGGTGGGCGTTGACGAACAGGCCCACGGGGTCGGAGACGAAGCCCGAGAGGTGGCCGGTGGGGTGCCAGGTGGGCCATGCGGGAGGCAGGTGGGCCATGGGGTGCTCCGGTTCAGGGACGGGGTCGACCGCCGCCCGGTCCTTCCACGCGGCGGGTGGGGGCGTTGGTCCACCGCAAGTGTCGCCACACATGGGGGTGCAGCAAGGCGATGACGCTCATGATTTCCAGGCGGCCCACCCACATCGCCACGAACAAGACCATCTTCGCGGTGGACGACAAGCCGGCGAAGTTGCCCATGGGGCCCACTTCATTGAAGCCCGGCCCCACGTTGCCCAGGCACGCGAGCGATGCGGTGAAGGCGGTGACCGGCTCGGAGCCCAGCCACACCAGGACCACCCCCACCACGAAGTACCCCCCCACGTAGATGACCGCGAGGGTGAACACCGCCCGCATCACAGACGCCGGCACGCCCTGGCCCTTGTAGCGAAGGGGCAGGATGGCGCGGGGGTGGATGACCTGCTTGATCTCGCGGAGGATGTGGCGGGCGACCAGGAGGTGGCGGATGGCCTTGGGACCGCCGGCCGCCGAGCCTGCGCAGCCCCCCACAATCATGATGAGCAGGAGCACTTGCTTGGCGGAGTCGGACCACAGGTTGTAGTCGGTGCTGGCGAAGCCGGTGCTCGAGATGAGGCTGGCCGACTGGAACAGCCCCAGCCGCAGGTGTTCTTCACCCGGGAGCCCGCCGGCGACGATGGCGCCCACGAGCACGCCGCCGCCCACCGTGACGGCGGTGTAGAACAGGAATTCCTCGTCTTTCCAGAAGCCGGCGGGGTCTTTGCCGGTGAACACCCGGTACTGCAGCGGGAAGCTGGCGCCCGCCAGGAACATGAACGGGACGAGGATCCACTCCACCGCGGCGTTTTCGTAGCCCGCAATCGACGAGCCGTTGGGGCTGAAGCCGCCGGCCGCGAGTGTGGTGAACGCGTGGACGAGCGACTCGTAGCCATCCATCCCGGCCATGCGCAGCATCACGGCGCAGAGGAGCGTGAGGGCCACGTACAGAATCCACAAGCGGCTGGCCGAGTCGCGGATCTGGGGGCTCACGCCTTCGCCCGGAGCGGAGCTGGACTCAGCGAAGAACAGCTGCCGACCGGCAATCCCAAGCCTTGGAAGCACCACCACGAACAGCGCGATGACCCCCAGCCCGCCGAACCATTGCGTCATGGCCCGCCACAGGAAGAAGGCCCGGCCGTGGGCGGTGAAGTCGGTGAGGATGGTGGCGCCGGTGGTGGTGAGCCCCGACATCGACTCGAAGAGCGCATCGGGCACGCTCAGGCCCAGCAGCACGTACGGGAGGGCTGCGATGGCTGCGACGACCAGCCAGGTGCCCGACACGATGCCCATGGCTTCGGCACGATGGAGCAGGCGCGGCGGGGTGTAGCGGTACGACGCCACCGACCCGAGCACGGCACCGACGAGGCCCGACAGGAAGAAGATGCCCGCTGCCGCGTACTGGCGGTCGTGCAGGGCGAGCAGGCCGGGGACCAGGAAGGCCATCGAGAACAGCGCGAGCAGGCGGCCCACGATGGCGAGAACGAGGCGGACACGCATGGGTCAGCGGGGTGTGGCGGGTGCGTCGATGTCGACCGACCCGGTGCGCTCTTCCGGGAGGCGCCGGAAGTAGTCCTTCGCGGCCTCCTCGTCGTGCAGCGCGGTGAAGATCATGAGCTGGTCGCCGGCCTGGATGAAGGTGTTGCCGTCGGGGATGATGACCTCGGTGCCCCGCACGATGGTGGCGATGATGGCGAAGAGGTCCCAGCGGAAGTCGCGCAGCCGGGTGCGCCGGTAGCCTTCGGGCACCTCCACCTCGACCACGTGCACATCGCCGTGCTCCAGCTCCAGGCGCACCGCCGACCGGGTGTCCACGATGTCGCGCACCACCTTGCGGATGGCTGCCCCCCGGGCCGACCGCACCACGTCGATGCCCACTTGCTCGAACAGGCGCTCGTTGGACAGGCGCTCGGCGCGGGTGATGATGCGGGAGACCCCCAGGCGCCGGGCGATGAGGCTCACGAGCAGGTTCTTCTCGTCGTTCGACGTGACCGCGATGAACACCGGGGCCGCCGCCACCTGTTCCTCTTCGAGCAGGTGGATGTCGCTGCCATCCCCGTGCAGCACCACACCGTCCAGCTCAGGGGCCAGCTCGGCGCAGCGCTCGGCGTTGATCTCGATGAGCTTGACGTCCCAGCCGGCGTTCTCGAGCCCCTTCGCCACCGACAGGCCCACCACTCCGCCGCCCACGATGGTGGCCCGCTGGGGGTCGCGGCGGCGCAGGCGCTTGGTGCCCACCAGGAAGCGGTGGCGCAGCTCGTGGATGGCCCGCGGGGTGCCAACAGCCGTGACCTTGTCGCCGGGCTGGAAGTGGGTGGTGCCGGTGGGAATCGTGGTGTCGTCGCCCGTGCGCTTCATCACCAGCACCACGTTCTGGGGCAGGCGGGTCTCGGAGAGCGGGCGACGGGCGAGGGGGGCGTCTTCCTCCACCAGGTGTCGGAGCAGGCGCACCCGGCCATGCACGAGGTTCTCGAGGTCGAGCGCGCCCGGCACGGTGACGATGCGCAAGATCTCGCGGGTGAGCTGGTCGGACGGGCGCACCACGGCGTCGATGCCGAGCGACTCGGCGAGGTCGTCGTCTTGTTCGGCGATGCTCACGAAGCCGGGGCGCGACAGCAGGCAGATGGTGCGTCGGGCGCCGTGGCGCTGGGCGGCGATGCAGGCCACGAGGTTCTGTTCATCGTTGTCGGTGGCCGCGACAAACACGCCACAGCCGTCGATGTGGGCGGCGCGCAGGGTGTGGGCCGAGGTGGGCTGGCCCTGGACCACCTCCACGTCGAGGCGCTCCAGCCAGGGCACGCTCTCGGCGTCGGGGCCGATGAGAACCACCTGATGTTGGTCCATCAGGAGCTCGGCGATGTTGTACGCGACCTCGTTGTCGCCGGCGATGAGGATGTACATGGAGCCTGGGGGACGCTCGGAGGGGCGCAGAGGCTATCGCACGGCGCGGTGTGCAGGCATCCGCCTGGTGAGTCGTCAGGGAGCGAGGAAGGTGAGGGCCACTGCGCCGGCGCCGAGCAGCACAAGCCCCAGGCCGAGGCCCAGAGCCACCCACATCCGGCTGCTGCCCTGTTCCACGCGAGTGGCGGTGGTGCTGGTGTTCACCTGGTAGCCGGAGAAGCCGCCAGCGCCTGTGCTCGGAGTGGGCGGACCCTGACGGACGACAGGTGCGACCGGCGGGGCGGACGGCTGGGTGGGGGCTGGACCGGGTGCATCGGTCAGGCGCCGGACCTGCTGGGCCCGTGGGGTGAGGGCGACGAAGTTGGTGGGCGGCGGCTCGTCGTCGTGGCTCATTCGTCTTCCGGCGGGGTGTAGGGAGGACAGGGCCCCAGGTCGCCACAGATGCACTCGCTGCGGGAGCACACGATGTCGGACTCGAGGCCGGCGACGTCGTAGAGGTTGTGGGTGAAGCCTGCATACAGCGGTGCCCCATCGTTCGCCTTCGAGTCTGCACCAAAGTAGCAGCCGAACGACCGGAACACGGTGTCCTCCACGGTGTGCGAGTCGGCCAGCATCACACCGCCGGCGATGTGGTGTTCGCTCTGGTTGTTGCCGAACACCGGGCCGGGCTCGAGGTCGGGGCCGCGGAAGGTCGCGCCGTCGGCGTAGCACTCGAACACGCTGCCGCGCAGGAGCACCGCGCCGCCCCCGCGTCCTTCGTCACCGAGGTCGTCGAGGTCTTCGAGGCGGATGCTGTTCGACCACACCGCCACCTCGGTGAGCGTGGTGTGGCTGAACTCGGCGCCGTACAAGCCTCCGCCGGCGTGGGCCAGGCCAGCCAGGATGGCGCCGTCTTCCCAGGTGGACAGGCCCTCGGACGTGATGTTGCCGCCTTCGAAGGCGTAGTTCGAGGCCACCAGCACTTCTTCTGCGGTGAGCACGGCGTCGCGGGCGATGTACACGCCGCCCCCGAATTCGGCCGCCCAGTTGTCCACGAGGTCGGACGTGAGGATGGTCATGGTGCCGGCGTTGTAGATGCCGCCGCAGCTGCCTGTGAGCGTGGCGCGGTTGCCGGACACGGTCACGCCGGTGAGCGTGGAGCTGCTGCCCGGTGCCGTCCACAGCCCGCCGCCATCGGCTGCGAAGTTGTCGCGAATCACGCTGTCTTGGAGGTCGAGCCACCCCACGTTGGCAATCGCGCCCCCATGGACGGTCTGGCCGGCCTCGAAGGTGCTCCGGCGCACAGTGGCCTGTCCCAGGTTGAGCAGGCCGCCGCCCTTGGGGGCGTCTGGGTCTTCGCGGTCGGCTGCGTGCGTGTTGCATTGGACGACGTTGATCGAGTCTGCATCGAGCGCGCCCTGTTCGGACACATGCACAGCGCCACCACCGCTGCCGGTGAACGTGACCTGGTTGAGCTCGAAGTAGACCCGCGCGAGCGAGGCGTGGCCATGGACGGTGAGCGCGCCACCATCGAGCCCCACATGGCCCGTGAGCACGGCGTCGTTGAGGTGGAGGTCGCCCGACGTGACCGTGATGCCACCCGCGACTCCGGGTGTGTCGCTCGCGCCGTCGACCAGGCTCAGGTTGGCCACGGTGGTGAGGCCATCCTCGGTGGCCACCTGCAGCACGGGTGCCCGGGTGCCGCCCGAGAGGGTGGGTGGGTCGTGGTCGGGCAGCGGAAGCCCTTCGAGGTGGACCCCATCGCTGTCGATCTGCAGCGAGACATGCTGGATGCCTGGACACACCCGAATGGTGGCGGGGGCGTCGATGTGGACGTCGAGGGGGCTCGTGGCCGTGCCGGCTGCCCAGTCGTCGGTGATGTCGGTGGGGATGTTGTCGGGCGACACCTGCGTGACCTTGCCCAGCTCGGCCTCGACGGTCCAGGTGGGGTCGACGTTGTCGCCGTTGCTGTCGCAGCCGTTGAAGCGGCCGTCGCAATACTCGGGGGCTCCGTCCCACACAAAGGCGTCGTAGGGCGCACAGTCTCCGTCCAGCTCGGTCTGGCCATCGCCATCGTGGTCGTCACGGGGGTCGTCGCGTCCCTTGTATTGGGCGGCTTCGGGGATGCAGGCGCCCAAGAGCAACACGAGGAAGGGCAGCTCAGTTCGCATCGGTGCTTCCCTTGACCTTGCCCATCGGAAAGGTTGCGCCCACGAGTGCGGTGGTGGCGCCCACGCCGGCGATGCCCAACCCAACGCTGTAGCGCTGCTGGGCACTGGCACGGTCGGCGACCGCGGCTTCCCATTGATCGAAGGACGACGCCTTGACGGTGCCGGTCACGGCGTCTTGCCCCGCCGACAGCTGCACCAGGCTGTACAGCGCGCCGCCCAGCAGGATGCCTCCGCCCACGCCGGCCACCCAGGCATTGGCCTTCACATACTTGCGGGTTCGGGGCTTGTGTTCTTCGAGGAGGTGGAAGCTGCCGGCGCTCGTGCCGCGCCAGGTGCCGGTGGGGACGGCCACCCAGAGGTCGGCATCCGGAGGCAGGACCGGGGCGATGGCGGTGTGGATGGCGCGTGCGCGGGTGTCGTCGGAGATGGCGTAGGCGTCGGATTCTTCGAGGATTCCAGGGACCGCGAGGGTGGCCGTGCCGCCGGGGTCGAGGTGCACCCGCACGGTGGTGACGGTGGCGTGCTCGAGCTGGACCACGTGCTCGCCCGGAAGCAACGACACGGGCAACGACTCCACCGGCTCACCATCCACAATCACCGTGATGTCGGACTTCTGGGGCACCACGTGCAGAGTCGCGGGGGGCTGGCTGTTCACCGCTGCCCGGGCTTCTTCGAGGAGCTTCGCGCCGTCGCCTTCTTCGGGGTTGAAGCGGTCGTCCCATGGGAAGTCGGGCTGGTAGGCCACAGCCTGAGCGAAGTCGTCGCGGGCCTTCTTGGGCCAGCTCTGGTCGATGCGCACCAGCCCGGAGAGGTAGTAGAGCTGCGCGGCGGCACCGGCATCGGCCCGGTCGCGCTGGCAGCCGAGGGTCTGGAGTGCTTCTTCGAGGGCGTCGCGGGCCGACTCGTAGTCGAGGCGAACGAGCATCCGCAGGGCGTTGTCGCTGGCTTCACCCACGGCTGCGGCGGTGGTGGGGGCGCGACCGCAGGGGATGACGTAGCCGTCGCCTTCGATGAACGGGGGACGACCACCCGCAAGGCCGGTGAGGGTGACGGGGTCGAGGGTCTCGGCAGCGGGACCGCCATCGCGGGACACCTGGCGGGCGGCGTCGGCTGCGGTGAGGTCGGCCCGGATGACGATGGTGTCGGCGGCGTGCGCGGAGAGCGACCAGCCGAGCAGGAGGGCAGGGGACATCGTGGGGCTCGCGGGAGGAGGTCAGCCGCAGGGGCTGTCGTCTTCGAAATTCCAGCAGACCACCTGTTTCCCACCCGATGTGACGGTGAAGCTGCGGGTCTTGGACCGGCCGTCGCCGGTGCGGAGGACGACGGAGTGCGTGCCGGGCGGGAGCAGGACGGGCTCCTTCGCCTTGACGGACTGGGCGCCGTCGACGGTGATTTCCTTGCTGAAGGGAATCGAGTTGAACCGGACCACGCCGGGCTCGGCACGCTCTTCTTTGGGGGGCGGAGGCGGGGGCTTGGGCTTGCTCGGCGGGACCGGTCGGGACGACTCGGGCGCCGGCTCTCGTGGTGGCTTGGACACGCCGGGCTTGTTCTGAGCGGCGTTGCTGCCGTTGTCTTCGGTCTTCTCTTTGCCGTTGTCTTCGGTCTTCTCATTGCCGTCGCCTTCGGTCTTCTCTTTGCCGTTGCCTTCGGCCTTGTCTGTACCGTTGTCTTCGGTCTTCTCTTTGCCGTTGCCTTCGGTCTCGCTCAGCTCCGTCTTCGCCGCCTGCGGTGCCGGCTTCAGCATGAACCAGCCCACCATCCCCACCAGCACCGTGGCGATGGCAATCACCGCCATGAGCTTCGGACCGCCCGAGCCTGGTGCCGGTGGATGGTATGGCTCGGTCTTCGGGCCGGTGGGCGGGGCCGGGGCGGCCGGTGGCGGGGGTGGTGCGGCCGTCTCGCTGACATCGGTGACCTTGGGCGGTGCCAAGGTGTCGATCATGCCGGAAGCGCTGAGCTCGAGGCCGTCTAGCGAGCCCGTCTCGAATGCTGGCTCGGGCCACTGGCGGTCGCGGGACCATCGACGGAGGTGCGGCTTGGGCAGCTCGGCGGCCAGGTCGTCGCACAGCTCTTCGAGCTCGGCTGCGGTGGGGCGGTCGGTGGGGTCGTAGGCGAGCGTGCGGGTGAGCAGCTCGCGGACGCCCTGGTGGAGGGGCGCGCCGTCGTCGGGCACAAGGTCGAGCTGCTTTTCGATGAAGGCGTCGTGTACGTCGCGGTCGAGCGCCAGGCGGAACAGCTCGGCCTTGCCCACATCCTTGTACAGTCGGCGGCGGCGGACGGCTTCGTAGAGCACACAACCCAGGCCGTAGATGTCGGAGCTGGGGTCGACCGACTCGTCGGTGAGGCGGTCGGGGGAGAGGTACCCCATCGTGCCGATGACCAGGCCAGTGCCCGTCTTTGCTTCGCGGTCGATGGTGGGCGACAGGGCGATGCCGAAGTCGAGCAGCTTCACCGCGCCCTTCGACGTGAGGCGCACGTTGGACGGCTTGATGTCGCGGTGGACCAGCCGCATGGGGGTGTCGCTGCCCGGTGCGTTGGTGGTGTACGCCGTGTGCAGCGCCGCGGCGACCTCTCCCACCAGCTCCACCGCCACCCGTGCGGGCAGGGCTCCCGTTCGCTTGAGCACGCGGTCGAGGTCTTCGCCGTCGAGGTACTCGGTCACCAGGGCGAGCTGCCCTTGGAGCTCCACGAGGTCGTGCACCTGGACGATGCCCCGGTGGTGGAGCGCCCCCAGCAGTCGCGCCTCATCGCGCAGGCGTCGGACCGCATCGTCGTCGCCGTGAAGCCGCGCGTGGAGGGTCTTCACCGCGACGGTCCGGTGCAGGCCGCTGCTCGTGACCATCTGCGCCCGATACACCTCTCCGAAGCCGCCCTTGCCCAGGCAGCGGTCGAATCGGAAACGCCGTCTCTCGGTCACGCCCACCATCCCGCATGTGTAGTGCTCCGCAGGTGCTCCCGGGAAGCCGGCGGATGGTATCACGGCGACCCCCTCCAGGTCGGCCGTCACCGAGGTGCACTTGGCGATGGCCGCTCGGGATGGCAGGGTGGGGGCGTCAGGAGTCGACATGCGTGTGATTGCCCCTCCCTTCCGCCTCTCGGTGCTGCTGCTCGCCACCTCCGTGGCCTGTCAGGACTACAACTTCGCGTCGAAAGACGAAACCGAGCCACCCGGCGACGACACCTCCGACCCCGGCACCACCGACGACCCCGTCGACTCCGGCGAACCCGAAGACTCGGGCGACCCGGAGCCCGTCGACGACACCTGCGAAGACCACACCGTTCCTGGCGAGACCATCGACCTCAACGACGCGTGCTACGTCGAGTACACTCCGGGCACCTTCACCCCCGTCGTGGAGTGGGAGAAGTCGTCGTGGTCGGTGGACTCCGGCTCCAACAACATCATGATGATGCCCGCCGTGGGGTCCCTCACCGACGACAACGGCGACGGCGTCATCGACTCCGAAGACACCCCCGACATCGTGGTCGTTACGTATGGCTCCTACGGTACCCTTCGGGCTGTGAGCGGCGACACCGGAGCGGAGATCTGGAACGTGACGGGCCAGCAGCTCCAGGGCCAGGGCGCCGTGGCACTGGGCGACATCGACAACGACGGCATCGTCGAAATCATCGCCTGCACGTCGTCCACCGTGAAGGCCTTCGAGCACGACGGCACCCTCAAGTGGACCTCCGGCAGCATCAGCGGCCACCTCTACGGCACCTCCGACATGCCCGCCATCGCCGACATGGACGGCGACGGAAACCCCGAGATCATCGTGGGGCGGGCCATCCTCACCAACACTGGTGCAGTCCGGGCCACCGGTCTCTACGGCATGGGGGCCTCCGCAAACGTGGGGGCGTCGGCCTTCGCGGTCGACCTGGATGGCGACGGCGACCAAGAGGTCGTCACGGGCAACGCGCTCTACGACATCAACGGCACGGCGCTCTGGTACAACGGCGAAGACGACGGCTACGTGGCTGTGGCCGACTTCGACGCCGACGGACAGGGCGAGGTTGTGGTCATGCGCTCCGGCCAGGTGCGCCTGCAGGACACCAACGGCACCGTGATGTGGCGGGCCTCGATCTCGGGTGCCAGCTCGGGCTACGGCGGCCCCCCCACCGTGGCCGACTTCGACGGCGATGGCGAGCCCGAGGTCGGGGTGGCTGGTCGGTCCAACTACACGGTCTTCGACACCGACGGCACCAAGCTCTGGGAACGCGCCACCCAGGATGCGTCCAGCGGCAACACGGGCAGCGCGGTCTTCGACTTCGAAGGCGACGGCGTGGCGGAGGTGGTGTACGCCGACGAGACCCGCCTGTGGGTGTTCAACGGCCCCGACGGCGCTGTGAAGCTCGAGTCCACCCACCACAGCAACGCCACCTGGACCGAGTACTCGGTGATTGCCGACGTCGACGGCGACGACCACGCCGAGATCATCGTGCCCAACACCGGCTCCCACACCGGCTTCTACGTGTTTGGCGACGCCGACGACTCCTGGCGCGCCGGCCGCCGCATCTGGAACCAGCACGCCTACAGCATCACCAACGTCGACGACGACGGCGGCATCCCCACCACCCCCGACCTCAACTGGCTGTCGTACAACAACTTCCGCTCAGGAGACGTCACCGCGGGCCAGGACGGCGAGTACCCCGACCTCCTCGTCGACATCCCCGAGGTCTGCATCTTCGACTGCGATGCCGGCTTCCTCGAGGTGTACGTGCGCGTGGGCAACCAGGGCTACCTCGACGCCGAAGCGGGCGTGGTGGTGGAGCTCTGGGGCGAGCTGGGCGACGGCACCACCACCGTCCTCGACCGCCGCGACATCACCGACGTCATCCCGAGCGGCGAGATCATGGATGCCACCCGCTTCATCATCGACGTCTCCACCCGCGACATCGTGTCGGTCTGGGCCACGGTCGACGGCGGTGAGTCGGGCGCCGACGAGCGCTACGACGAGTGCGACGAGACCAACAACGTGGTCACCTACACCGAGAACCTGTGCCCTGAGGCTGCGGAAGAGTAGGCAACGTCCATCCGGGGAGGCACCAATCGTGAGGGCCCCCTCCGCCTGCTTCGCAGGCACCTCCCCCTGAGAGGGGGAGGTCTCTGACCGCCTGTCCAAGAGCGCGCGCGACCTTGCGGGCAGAGGTGGAGGTGGCCCGCCCAGAGTCCTCCCCCTTCAGGGGGAGGTGGCCGCGAAGCGGTCGGAGGGGGCCCCGCCCAGAGTCCTCCCCCTTCAGGGGGAGGTGGCCGCGAAGCGGTCGGAGGGGGCCCCGCCCAGAGTCCTCCCCCTTCAGGGGCCCCTCAACCCACCTTCTTCCCCAACACCAAATGCTCCGTCCGCACCGTGTCCCGCGCATGGTCGGGGCGGTCCGCACTCGCGCGGGCCACCACGTCGAGTCCCGCCGCCTTCATCGCGTCGACCGTCGGTCCCAGCGTGTCCACCTTCTTGCCGCCCACCAGGCCGTCGCCCACCACAATCGCCATGAACCCATCCGTCGCCAGCCCCCGCGCCTGACAGCCCACCCAGGCGTTCGTGTCCGCGCGCCAACCCCGCAGCGCATCCTTCCGACCGCGGGCCCGAAACGTGCGCCGGGCGCCCACTTCTTCCGCCATGCCCACACCGGGGTCCAGGTCCAGCCACGCATACCGCAGCTGCTGCATCGGGAGATAGTCGTACACCCCCGGGTATGGCGGAGAGGTGAGCACCAGCCCCGTGCCTTCCGGCGGTCCCACTCGACGCGCATCCCCACGGCGCACCCGCACATCGCCGCCCTCGGGTAGGTCTTCCAGCATTCGGCCCAGCTCGCGCGCCTTCTTGTGGAAGAGCACCGCAGTGGTTCCGGGCGGACGGTGGTAGGGACGACGCCGGTTCGAGGTGTCGCTCTCTCGGAAGCTGGCCTTCACCACAATGGCCGACAGCACCGCAAGGAGGAGCTTCTGCACCGAGGGGTCGTCCACCGTGTCGATCTCCGAGCGGATGCGACCCAGCTCCTCGGCCACGTGGCGCTCGTACCATTCTTCCGCGAGCTCGGGAATCCACATCGGACCGGGCTCTCGGGCCGCCGCGGCGATGCGACGTGCAGCACTGCGCATGGGCGACGCATGCACCGGCTGGGCCGTCCGGGTGCGCGCCACCCACAACGCCACCGGACTCAGGTCGGTGCCGCTCGCTGGTCGACCCGCCAAGAGCGCCTCCAGGGGGACCGTTCCGCCGCCGCAGAAGGGGTCGTGGACGTGGGGACCGGGCACCGGAAGGGCCGCCAGCAGGTCCCGTGCACAGTCGGGGTGCATGCCGGCCGGGTACGTGTGGAAGTGGTGGGTGGCCCGCTCGACCCGACCATGGTGCGCCACCGCGGTCTCGAGCAGCTGGGCGAGGTGGGCGTCGCCCGAAGAGCGGACGTCGACAGGGGGCGGGGGGCCGGGCAGGCGATGGGGCTTGGACATGGGACCTTCCGAGGGTCCGCGCGCCTATCCCGGCAGCACCGGGGTCACCCACCCCGCCTCAATACACGTTGTAGTACCCGAACATGAAGGCGTACTGCTCGTATTCGTTTTCTTCGCCGAACACGTACCAGTTGGCCACCGACGAGGTGTAGTCGAACATCCAGCCCTGCGGGTACCAGTTGCCGTAGTACTCCACCGCCACGAGGTCGTAGCTGCCGTATGTGTAGGGCCAGCTGATGCTCCAGGTGAAGTCGCTGCTGCTCCCACACGACCCACCCACGAACGTGTGGTCGACCTCGAAGGTGTAGTTGCAGCTCGAGCACCCGCCGGAGGTCTCGGTGCCCACCGCCGACCACTGGTTGGTGCAGACCGCGTAGCCGTCTTCCGCCACGCCATAGTAGAAGTCGCCCGACACCGTGAGGTCGCTGCTTCCCGAGCCCGAGCCCGACCCATCGGAGCCCGAGCCACCCGAGCCCGAACCATCCGAGCCCGACCCGGAACCATCCGAGCCCGACCCGGAACCGGAACCGGAACCGGAACCCGAGCCCGAGCCCCCGTCGTCGCCGCTGCCCGAGCCGCTGTCCCCGCTGCTGCCCGAGCCGCCGTCGTCGCCGCCCGAGTCGCCGCTGCTGTCGTCGCCGCCATCGCCTGCGCTTGCGTCGTCGGAGCCGTTGCCGTCATCGCCCAGGTCGAGCCCGATGTCGCCGGTGGTGCCCGCGTCGTCGGGGATGATCTTGCCGGATGCGCATGCCGAGAGAAGGACGAGCAGCGGGAGGTTCCGTGCGAGAGACATGGGGGCTCCAGTGGGGACGGTGTGCCACGGGGACAGTAGGCCGAGTTTGGGCGACTGCAAACCCGGGCGTGTGGAAATGTGGTCAGTCCCGCCGACGCGACACCACCAACGGAAGCGCCCACAACCCAAGCCAGAGCGCCCCGCCACCCGTCGTACACGTGGTGCCCTTGCTGCCTCCACCACCCCCACCTCCACCAGAACACGTGGCGCCCGGCGTGTCGTCGGGGTTGACCGAGGGGTCGGTGTCGTCGCAGTCGTCGCCGCCGTGGTCGAAGGCCGTGTAGCCGTCGCCGTCCTGGTCGTAGTCATCGTCGCCGGCACAGTCGCCGTCGATGCCGTCGTACCAGACCTCTTCCGCACCCGGGTACGCCTGGTCTGAAGCGTCGTCGCAGTCGTCGCCCCCCCAGTCTGCATTCAGGTGACCGTCGAAGTCGGCGTCCACCATGGAAATGGCGGCCTTGACGTCGGGGAGCGGACCGATGGGGTCGCCGCTGCCTTGGGCGATGCCCGTGTCGATGAGCAGGGCGCGCAGGTCTTCGGGCGACAGCGGGGTGCCCTGGTGCGCCACGATGTAGTCCTGCACGGCCACTACAGCGCTCGAGACCACCGGCGTGGCGCTGCTCGTGCCCGCAAACGACCGGGTGTAGCGTTGGTTGGGGTCGCCGCCGTGTTGGGCATGGTCGCCGTAGCTCAGGGTGAACACGCGCTCGCCCCAGCCCTGGAGGTCGACTCGGTCGCCGAATGTGCTGAAGTACAGGGCATTGTGGCTGGTGTTGGCGCTGCCCGCCCCCACGATGATGGCCCCCGAGTCGCCCCAGGTGTCGTAGTTGCTGGCGTACCAGCCCGAGTCGAGGTCCTGGGCGCCGTTTCCAGCCGCCGCAACCACCACCACACCGGCGTCGGCACCCACCCGCACGATGTTCCACACGTCGGGGTCGGCTTCGGCGGGTCCGTAGCAGGAGTCGCAGGTGATGCCGACCTGCATCTCGAGCATCACCACGTCGCCAGCGCTGCTCTCGGTCAGGGCGCTCGCGATGGATGTGGCCCGCCGCGAGCCCTCTTCGTCGGAGTACTCGGGGTAGGTGTGGGTCCATGCGTCCACCACCGTTCCGGTGATGCCGTAGTCGTTGTCGACCGCGCTCGTGATGCCCACAACCGCGGTGCCGTGCATGTCGTAGCCGTACTCGGCCACCCAGTCCGGGACCGACTGCCCCGCTTCGAGGTGGAGGTCGCGGTCGATGAGGTCTTCGTGCTTGTCTTCCCAGCCGTACTCGCAGTCGGCGAGGCGGAGGTGGCTGCCCGTGGTGCCCAGCGACCACGCGAAGTCCGTGTCGACGCCGGGGTCGGGGCCCGCGTAGGTCTGCTGGTCGGTGTAGTCGGGGGTGGTGGGGGAGATGTCGCCTGGAGGGGGAGGCGCAAGCCGGCGAATGAAGGCGTACTCCACCAGCGGGTGCGCCTGGAGGGCCTGCCCCATGGCCAGCAGAGCGTCGGCGTCGGCGTCGGTCTCGATGGTGAGCATGCCGGCGAGGTCGGGCTGGGCACGGCCAGAACGCAGGGCTGCCCGGTCTTCCAGTGCCCGGAGGGTGTCGTGCGGCAGGTGAATGCGCTGCGACACCGTGATGTCCAGGTCGTCCACCAAGGCCTCGAGGGACTGCCGCAGGGTGCTGTCGACCGTGCCATGGAGCGTCAGTGACCCATCCGAAGCAGCGCGTGCTCGGGCATTGTCGACGAACTTGACCCCCAGCCGGAGGGGGCGCGTGCGGTCGTGTTGGCCCATGGGGACCACGAGGTCGACCGGCGGAAGCGGAGCGCGGGGCGCGAGGTCTGTGGCGTGGGCGGGGGCCAGCAGCGCGAAGAGCACCAGAGCGGACATGGGGGGACTCCAGCCGGGTGGGGGAGGGCACGGTAGCCTCCACCCCGGGCGGTCACCACTCCCCTTGCGCAGGCTTGGCACGACGCACCGGCACAGTGCCCCCAACGTCGTCAGCGCACCATCAGCCGAAACGCCGCGTCCTTCACAAACCCCGCCCGCTCGTAGCACTTCACCGCCGCCCGATTCTCCTCGTGCACATGGAGCGTGACCCGCGGGCAGTCGTGGTGGTCGAACAGGAACCGGCACACCCCACGCATCGCCGCGGTGGCGACCCCCTTGCCCCGAAACACCGCCGGCACAAATGTTCCGCCCACCTGGGCTCCGGCGCTGGCCGGGTCGCCGATGTCGATGCAGAACCGCAGAGGATTGTGGGGGTCGGTGCTGCGGACCACCAGGATGCGACCGGTCGACACCGACCGATGGAGCTGGGCCCACTGGGCGAAGCGGTCGATGGTGTCGGGTGGCACGCCCAGGTCTTCGTGCAGCATGTCGGTGTGCATGGGCACCAGGGCGTCCACATCGCCAGGCTTGGCCCGCTCGACCGCCAGCATCGGACCGTCCGTCACCGCCGTGCACGTGTAGAGGCGCTGGTCGTAGGCGATGCGGAACCAGGGCTTGTCCATGCCCAGCCACAGGGCGTCGCAGGCCGCACGCTCCCCCACCACCATGCGGCTGCCCCCCCGCCGTCTGAGGCGCTGACCCAGGATGGTGCACGCCGCCGGTTCGCCGGCTGGGACGGCATTCTGGGCCGGTCCACCGTCGATGGGCCACCGCACATGGAGCACCGCGCGAAGAGAGCCGTCGGCCGCCCGGGTTGCGATCCAGGTGCCTCGGCGGTCGGACTCCAGGCTGCCCCGCTCGAGCTGGTTGAGCTGGAAGACGTGGCTGGCCGGGTCGCGCGAGAACCACGCCACCAGCTCGTCGTGGTGGTGGGCCTGGAGGGGGACGACGGGTGGGAGAGGCGGCGCAGACATGGACCTTCCGATTATGTCCCGGCACCCACTGCACCGGGCTGGAGACCGACCATGCAAATCGACTCGTCCGCACGTATCGCCCACCCACTCGACCGCGTCTACTCAGCCTACCGAGACGATCTCCCAGCGCTGGCCGCCTACCTCCCCGACATCGGCCGCATCGACGTGCAAGACCGACGCGAACACGACCGCGGCGTCGACCTCCTCAACGTGTGGTACGCCTCCACCCCCATCCCGTCCGTGGCCAAGGCCTACCTCAAGCCCGACATGCTGCGGTGGGAAGACCACGCAAAGTGGGACGACGCCGCCACTCTGGCCCGCTGGCGCCTCGTGGTCCCGGCCTTCCGCGACCAGGTCCGCTGCACCGGCGAGACCCGCCTCGTCGCCGAAGGCACCGGCACCCGCGTGTCTCTGGTGGGCACCCTCGACATCGACCTCGCCCGCATTCCCGGCATGAACCGCTTCCTCGCCCGCACCATGAAGCCGCAGGTGGAGGCCTTCATCGGCCGGCTCATCGCGCCCAACCTCAAGCGCGTGAACACCGCGCTGGGCCGCTACCTCGACGACCGCTACTCTTGAGCGGCCCGCTCCCACCGGACTGCCTCTCGTTCGTCGCGATTGGGTCCGAATAGGCTGGGCTCGGGTACGTCGGCCCCGCGGCTCCCCCGCGAACCGCGACCGTTGGAGGTTGGACATGATGCGTTGGCTCGCCCTCGGTGCACTCGGCAGCTTGCTCGTCTCCACGCCCGCTTTCGCCGGCGGCAAGAAATGGAAGAACGAGGCCTACTTGCGGCCCTCCATGGGCGGCAACGTGTTCACCCCCGAAGACGGCGACCCCGTCTCGGTCATCGCCATCGGCGGCATCGGCGGCATCCACTACTGGGAACGCGGCCGCAAGTACCCCAAGATGCGCGGACACGCGCGGGTGGCCGGCCATTACGTCATGTCGGGTGGTCCGCTGAGTGGGTACGAGGCCCGTGTCGGCAACTTCATGGGCCCCACCTGGGGCAAGCTTGGCTTCACCATCGGCCCCGACTTCTTCTACAACCAATACCAGTACGGCCAGACCACCATCCCCGGCACCGCGGGCATGGGCACGCCGCTCACAGTCGACGCCTACCTCGACCCCTTCTCGCTCTTCGCCGGTGTCGAGCCCGCCTGGTACTTCAACGATGTCCGCGAGCGCCGCGACTGGGCCACCCAAGACGGCCTGCCCGGCTTCGGCCACGAGTTCGCCTACTTCGCCGGCGCCGCGATTTCCGTCGGCAACTGGACCGTCGGCGGCAGCGTTCGCCACAGCATGACCGCCTATGGCGAACAGAACAGCTTCGGCGTCAACGCCAACTTCCGGGGCGAGCTCGGAAGCGGCGGAAAGAAGAAGGGCAAGGGCAAGAAGGGCAAGAAGCGCCGGTAGCCGCCCCGATTCTTCAGCGAATCGCCATCATCCGGTCCAGCGGAGCCTTGGCGGCCAGGCGCTGTTTCTCTTCCATCTCGATGGCCGGCGTGAGCGTGCGCAGGGCGTCGCGAATCTTCTCGAGCGTGTTGCGGCGCATATGCGGACACTCGTTGCACGCGCAGGTCTCGTCCATGCCCGGCAGCGGCAGGAACGTGCGCTCCGGCGCCGCCTTCTCCATCTGATGGAGGATGCCCGGCTCGGTGCCCACGATGAAGGTGTCGGTGTCGTCGGTGGTGGTGGCGTACTTCAACAGCGACGACGTGCTGCCGATGTGGTCGGCGTGCTGGAGCAGGTTGGGCTCGCACTCGGGGTGCGCGATGACCTTCGCGTGGGGGTGGCGCACCTTCAGCTGGATGAGCTTCTGCTCGGAAAACGTCTCGTGCACGATGCAGGTGCCCTGCCAGAGGTCCATCTCGCGGCCGGTCTGCTTCTCGAGCCACGCGCCCAGGTTGCGGTCGGGGCAGAAGAGAATCGGCTGGTCTTCGGGGATGGAGTTGATGACGTCCACCGCGTTGGAGCTCGTGCAGATGACGTCGGACAGGGCCTTCACCGCCGCCGTGCAGTTGATGTACGACACCAGCGCAGCGCCCGGGTTGTCGGCCTTCCACTTGGCGATGCGGGCCGCGGGGGCGGCATCGGCCAGCGAGCAGCCGGCGGCGAGGTCGGGGATGAGCACGGTGCGGTCGGGGTTGAGGATCTTGGCCGTCTCGGCCATGAAGTGCACACCGCAGAAGAGGATGACGTCGGCGTCGGTGTCGCGGGCCGCCCGGGCAAGCTGCAGGCTGTCGCCGATGAAGTCGGCGATGTCCTGGATGTCGGGCTCCTGGTAGTAGTGGGCCAGGATGATGGCGTTGCGTTCTTTCCGCAGAGCGTCGATTTCGTCGAAGATGTCGAGGTCGGCCTGAGCCATGGGAGTCTCCGGGTCTTCCCGCCGTCATACCTCGACGGCATCACCGGTGCAGCGCCCGAAGGCGGCATCAACACCTGAATGAGCACCGAGGCTTGCCATTGGCAGGTCAAGTGCAATACGCTGGGGCGTCGACCCGGACGGCCAATGCCTCATTCTGCCCCCCTCGTGTCCTCCTCCGCCTGGCGCAGCGTGCTGGTGTGTGTGCTGCTCACCGCCTGCGCCAAGGGTGGCCTGCGGTACCCGGGGCCCGTCCGACACATGGGCTCCGCGCCCGACGCACCCTACGCCGAGCGCGTCGACACCCCCGCCGAGACCGACAAAGTGGCCAAAGAAGCCCCCCGTCCCCAGAAGGAACGCCGGGGTGGCAGCGGGGATGCCGTGGCCCGTGCCGCCGGTCAGCTCGTGGGCCAGCGCCGCATGACCGGTGGTGGCGAGACCCACCGCTTCGACTGCTCCGGCATGGTCGAAGCCGCCTACGCCCGCGCCGGCTGGGACTACAACGGCGGCAGCAAAGACCTCTACGCCCTGGCCAAGGAAGAGGGCCTGCTGCACAAGAAGAAGCGCCCGTATCTCGGCGACATCGTCTTCTGGGACAACACCTACGACCGCAACAAGAACGGCCGCCGCGACGACCAGCTCACCCACGTGGGCGTGGTCGAGGCCGTGTTCGACGACGACACCATCCGCGTCGTGCACCTGGGCAGCAAGGGCGTCGTCCGCATCGCCATGAACCTCCGCCGCCCCTCCGACCGCTACGACGAAAAGGGCGACATCATCAACAGCTACGTCCGCGCCAGCCGCGACAAGAAGTCCGGCGGCGTGCTCGCTGGCGAGCTGTTCCGTGGCTTTGGCAGCTTGTGGCGCCTGCCCAAGGAAGGCGGCGTGGCCGACACCTCCATCGGCTGCATCCGCCCCGACTCCGACGCCTGAGCGGTGTCCCCCCCTCGCTTCCTCGTCTTCGGCGCCACGGGCTACACCGGGCGGCATGTGGTCCAAGATGCCCTGTCACGCGGTATTCCCGTTGTGGCGCATCTTCGGCCGGGCTCCCCGCGGTCCGCCACAGTCGGCGAGAAGCTGGCCAACGCTGGCGCCGAGCTCGCCGAAGTTCCCTGGTCCGAACCCGAGGTCCGTGCCCTCGTCGAGCGCGTCCAGCCCACCCACGTCTTCGCCCTGCTCGGCATCACCAAGGCCGGCGCCCGTCGAGAAGCCGCACGCACGGGGCAGCTTCCCTCCTATGCGCAGGTCGACACCGGCTACACGAAGTGGGTGGTGGACGCCTGCGCTGCCCAAGCGTCGGCCCCTCGGCTGGTCTACCTGTCGAGCCTGGGCGCCGACAGCCCGCGCGGCAACGCCTACCTGAAGGCCCGCCACGCCGTCGAACAGCACCTCCACAGCACCCGCTTGCCCTACCTCGTCGCGCGCCCCAGCTTCATCAGCGGCACCGACCGCGACGAGTCCCGACCCGGCGAGCGCTTCGGCAGCGTGGTGGCCGACGCCGGCCTGGGCCTGCTCGGCATGCTGGGCGCACGCACCTTGCGCGACCGCTACGCCACGGTCTCGGGGGCCGACCTCGGTCGAATGCTGGTCACCGCTGCGCTCTCAGAAGCCCATGTCCGGTGTGCTGTAGACATGGTCGACTTGCGCGCCCTCGACCGCTGATCCGGGGCCGCTCCGGCACAGCCTCCGCGGGCCGCGAAGCCAAGGTCTTCGCGGCAGGGCCCCCTCCGCCTCGCTGCGCTCGGCACCTCCCCCTGAAGGGGGAGGACTCCTGCATCCCAGAGCCCTCCCCCTTCAAGATGACGTGCCTGCGCAGTAGGCGGAGGCGGCCCCACGGTACCCATCCCGCAGCAAAGCAAGGGGACGTGCCTGCGCAGCAGACATCCCAGAGTCCTCCCCCTTCAAGAGGACGTGCCTGCGCAGCAGACATCCCAGAGTCCTCCCCCTGCCAGGGGGAGGTGCCTGCGCAGCAGGCGGAGGGGGCCCCACGGTACCCATCCCGCAGCAAAGCAAGGGGACGAGCCTGCGCAGCAGACATCCCAGAGTCCTCCCCCTCCCGGGGTCTCCAACCCGCACAAGTGCCCAAAGGGCCCGAGAACGGACGTTCTCTGCCCAAGAGAGGACTGTTGAGCAGTTGAGCCCACGAGCTCGGTCAGCCTCGACCGAGTCGTTCGGAGCGTGAGCGTCAGCGAACAAAGCGACGAATCTGGCACCAACCCAGCGATTCCTCGTCCCCCGAGCCCATCGATGCCCAGACCCGACAGCCGGCCCGGGACCAGACACCAGCCTTTGAACCCTGCGAACCATCGCCCGTCGGCACCGGGCCCGCATAGGGGGTCTAGGGGGACGTACGGAGTAGTCCCCCGGCCGGAGGGGCCCGGGGAGGACGGAGTTCTCCCGGAAAACAGGGGGTGTCTGGGGGACGGAGTCCCCCGCTGATGCACGAGCAGTCACCCTGGAGGGAGCCTCGACAGTGGACACTGTGCTCTGTCGGTGGAGCGCACGACTTGTGCGGGTACGAGACCCCTTCAAGGGGACGAGCCAGCGCAGCAGGCGGAGGGGCCCCCACACAATCCGCCCACTACCCCCGCGCAGCCCACCCACCGAACTTCGGCCGCGCCACCACATACGGTCCCATCCACAACCCATCGAGCTTCGCCTGGTCGAATGCCCGCACCGCATCGCTGGGCGTGCACACAATCGGCTCTTCATGCAGGTTGAAGCTCGTGTTGATGAGCGCGGGCACACCCGTGAGGTCTTCCATCCGCCCGAGCAGCGCATGGAGGGCCGGGTCGTCCGACGCCCGAAGCAGCTGGGGCCGCGCCGTGCCGTCGACGTGAACCGCGGCAGGGGCAAGCTTCTTGAAGGATTCTGTGCAGTCGAAGCACACCGTCATGAACCGAGCCGAGTCGCGGGCCTTGTCCACCCCCACAAACCAGCGGTCGGCATCTTCAGCGCGCACGATGGGGGCGAACGGCATGAACTCGCTGCGGTCGAGGCGTTCGTTCAGCCAGGTGTTCACGGCAGGGTCGGCCACACTCGCCAGCACCGACCGATGCCCCAGCGCACGCGGCCCCCACTCCATCGCCCCCTCAAATCGACCCACCGCACCACCGCCCGCCACAATCGCCGCCACCCGCTCCACATCGCCCGCGATGCCGTCGAGAGTCGTGGTGCACGCGGCGTCTTGACGGGGATGGTTGCCACGCTCGAGCGCCTTGGAGAGGTCGCGTCGGCCGAACGACGGACCCAGGTGCGCGTGCGACATCACCTGCGGATGCGCGCCCGCCGAGCCCAGAGCCCCGCCCGCAGCCAGACCACCGTCGCCCATGTGCGGGTACACCCAGAGGTGCGCGACCTCGGGCAGCTCGGCGATGCGCTGGTTGAGCTTCACATTGGCGAAGGCACCGCCAGCCACCGCCACATTCCCCACGCCCGTGGTGCGCACGTGGTGGGCCACGAACTGCGTGACCATCTCCTCGAGCACCTGCTGGGCCGCGCTCGCCACCTCTTCGCGCGACCACCGCAGCAGCCGGCTCCAATAGGGGTCGTCGGGGCGGTCGATGCGGAAGGGGTCCATGCGCAGGAACCGGCCGTCGTGGACCCGGAAGCGCTGACGGAGGTGGTCGAGGAGGTCGGGGGGCGCTTCGGCGTAGGCCGCCAGGCCCGTGATCTTGCCCTCGTGGCGGTTGGGACGGAAGCCCAGCATCTGCGTGATGCGGCTGTAGAACGTGTTCACGCACGCGAGACCCGACTGGCGGGCCCGCAGCTCGAGGTCGCCACCGCTGCCCACCCACACCGTGGCGCTCGTGCCGTCGCCCATCGCATCCACCGTGAGCACCAGGCAGGGGTCGTGCGGCTGGGTGCGGAAGGCGCCCTGGGCGTGGGCTTCGTGGTGGTCCATCATCACCAGCTCGGCGTGGCCCAGCCCGAGTGGCTGGATGCGCTCCGCGAGGATGGCCCGGCAGGCGTCGACCTCGAGCTCGTGCAGGCCGCTGCGCCGCAACGCCGACTGGTACACGATGTAGGCGTGCAGCAGTGGGGAGAACTGGCCGTCTTCTTTGCGGGAGTGGTGCCAGCCGGGCATGGCCCGCAGCGCCGCCGAAGGGGTGAATGCCGAGCCCACCACCACCCGGTCCACGTCGGAGGCACGCAGCCCCGCGGCGTCGAGAGTGGCGTCGATGGCACCCTTCGGGAAGGCGCCCGAGTGCTTGTGACGGTCGATGCGCTCCTGGTTGACGGCAGCGATGAGCTCGCCGTCTGCGACGATGGCCGCACCGGAGTCGTGGTTGTCCGCGATGCCGAGGATGATCATGGCCGGCTCCTAACGGGCGCGGAGGGGAGGGGAGGCGGCAGGTCGGCCGTCGTGAGGATGCGTCGCCCCAGGGCCGCGAAGTCGGGCTCGTCGTGCTGGAGACCCCAGGTCAGGGTGGCGAGCCCGTGCCACACCACATGGGCATCCCGGTGCTCGGGACTCGGTGGACGTCCGTAGCCCGCATAGAAGGCCCGGCGGGTGGTCGGCTGGTCGACAAACTCGGTCGCTTCGAGCTTCACGAGGTCCGACCACGGCAGGTCCGGTCGGGCGTGCTCGAAGTCCAGCACCCACAGCTTCTGTGCCGGGCCGTCCCACACCCAGTTGTCGGGGGTGAAGTCGCGGTGGCACCACACACGTCGGGTCGCCAGCCGCGCCGGGTCGCCTACCCGCGCCAGGCACTGGTCCACCCATGCCGTCGGCAGCACGCGACGGGCCCGCTTTGCCACGCCTCGGAGCCGCTGCTTCAGCGCTCGGGGGAGGGGGACGGAGTCCGTTGGGACATCCGCGACATTGTGCGCCGCGCGCAGCCATGCACCGGCCGCGGTCCAGGCCTTGTTTGGAAGACCACCCGATGAGCCACTCTTGCCGGGCACTTCCGCCAGCCACAGTGTGGTGTTGTCGGTGTCGATGACCCTCGGAGACGCCCCCAGCCGAGCCGCCCAGGTCGTGAGGGCGCCATGCTCTCGGGCCATCCGAGCGGGGTCGGCGTGGATCTTCTGGAACAGCCGCACGCCCGATGCCTCCCACGTGTGCACGGTGGTGTGGAGGGTGCGCCGGGTGTGTGTGATGCGCGCGCCAGGGGGGGGGATGGCAGGGGACGGAGCGGACATGGCGTTCGGACAGATGACCCGGGGTATGGTCGTGCAGCGGCCTGTGGCCCGCCCGACGACCGAACGGGGGCGCACCACACTCCGCCATGTGCAGATGAGTCTACCCAACGACGACACCATCCCCATCCCCGACCCCGCGTCGCCTGCACCTGGCAGCGCCCGCGCCCGCTCTCCCGTGAGCCGGCCCATGTCCCACGTGCGCCTGGTGCGGTCCAACGAAAGCCCCACCCTTCGGCGCATCCGGCGGGTGATGAACGACCCCATCCACCACGCCCACACCCTGCCAGACGCCGCCCCCGACGCCACCACCGTCGACGACCCCTCCGATGTCGTGGCCTCCGGGCATGGCGGCGCCCAGTCGCTCGACCACGAGCTCACCGCTGCGCTGCGCGATGCGTCCGACCGCTTCAAGTTCCGCCGAAAGGTGGGGATGGGCGGCTTCGGCGAGGTGTGGGAAGCCTGGGACAACCGGCTGGGCCGCAAGGTCGCCGTCAAGCTGCTCCGTCCGCGGTGGGGCGCCGACGGCCGCTTCGTCGACCTCCTCCGCCAGGAAGCCCGGGTGGCCAGCCAGCTGCTGCACCCCGCCATCGTCGCCGTGCACGACCTCGGCATCCTCTCCGACGGCCACCCCTTCATCGTGATGGAATACGTCGACGGCTGCCCGTGGCACGAGGTCTTCTCCACCGGCAAGGGCCACGTCCCCGACCCCGCCAGTGCATTCTCCGCCATGATGCAGCTGGTCGAAGGTCTCGCGTTCGGTCACGCCCGAGAGGTCGCCCACCGCGACATCAAGCCCGGCAACGTGCTGGTCTCCACCGAACGCCTCGCCGGTCGGGAAGCCTGCCGGGTGCGCATCGTCGACTGGGGCCTCGCCTGCCTCGTCGAAGACCCCCACAACCTCGGTCGCGGCGAGTTCGTGCGCCGGCAGGTCGGCACCCCCGCGTACCTCGCCCCCGAAATCGCCGCGGGTGGCGACGCCTCCCTCACCGCCGACGTCTACTCCGTGGGCGTGATGCTCCACGAGCTGCTCTGGGGCCACCGACCCGCCGAGGTCGGCCGCACCTCACCGCTGTCCCGCCTCCAGATAGGCGACCGCCAGATCGCCGAGATCTGCGCCGACTGTCTCGCCGAAGACCCCTCCGACCGCGTGCCCCGCGCCGATGTCCTGCTCCGCCGCATGCGCGACTGGTGGCGGGGCTGGGTGCGCAGTGAAGAGGTCGCCGACGTCGTGGCCCGGGCCGATGCCCTCGAGCGCAAGGCCTTCGACGAACGCCGCCGCGCCGACCGCCTCAAGCAGCGGGTCTCTCGCCTCCGCGAACACATCCATCCGTCAGCCCCCGAAGGCGACAAGCTCTCGCTGTGGAGCCTCGAAGACGACCTCCGGCACGCCGAAGCCGAGCTGCACCGCCTCGAGTCCGACCGCATGGCCGCCCTGCTGGGTGCTCTGGCCATCGACCCCCGCTCCGAGCGGGTGCGCCGCCGCCTGGCCGAGCTGCACCAACGCCTCCACAAGTCCGCCGAAGCCACCGGCGACTCCGCCGCAGCCGCCCGACACCTCGCCGCCCTGTCCACCTTCGACGACGGCACCCTCGCCGAGTACATCCGTGGTGCAGGCGCCATCTCCGTCATGGCCGATGCCCCCGGTGCCCACGTCGAGGTCCGGCACCTCGTCACCGTCCGCCGCCGGCTCGTCGTAGGCAGCGTGGCGTGGCAAGGCGCCGCCGGCGAGGTCTCCCAGCCCATCCCCTCGGGGCGCTACCAGATTTGCGTCACCGCGCCCGGCCGCCATCCCGCGAAGGTGTGTGTCCGGGTGGGCCGAAACCAGCGCTGGACCAACACTCTGCCCGGCACCGGTCAGGTCCGACCCATCGAGCTGCTCCGAAAGGGCTCCGTCGGTCCGTCCGAAGCCTACGTGGCCGGCGGTCCGCACTTCGTCGGCGACCCCACCCGTCAGCACGATGCTCTGCCCGCCCAAGAGGTGTGGACCGACGGCTTCGTCGTCCGTCGCCTGTGCGTCACCGTCGCCGAATACATCGCGTACCTCGACGACCTCGTGCGACTGGGGCGCACCGACGAAGCGCTCGACCGAGCCCCCCAGCAGCGGGGCGCCGCCGACGATGTCCCGCTCTACCTCTTCGGCCAGCGCGACGACGGCACCTTCTACGCCCGCCCCGACGCCGACGGCGACCCCGTCTACGACGACCACCCCGTCACCCTCATCCGGCCCCGCGACGCCGAGGCCTACGCCGCATGGCTGGCCGACCAGACCGGCCTTCCGTGGCGCCTCCCGTTCGAGCTCGAGTGGGAAAAAGCAGCCCGCTCCGCCGACGGCCGCAAGTACCCCTTCGGCGACCACATCGATGCCTCGTGGGTGCGCTGCCTCGAACACCACGCCCCCGGGGTGCGCCTCGCGGTCGCCCGAGTCACCGAACACCCGGCCGACCGCTCCGCCCTCGGCGTCGAGCAGCTCGCAGGCAACGTGTTCGAGATGACCGCTTCGGTCCACCGCCCGGATGGCCCCAGCATCCGCACCGACGGCACCTGGGAAGAAGCCCCCTGTCCGCCCGACGCCAGCCGCGTGCTGCGAGGTGGTGGCTGGGCCCGCGACATCTCCCGCTGCCTGGCCGCCCACCGCACTGTCCTGGGCGACCACCGCACCCCGCTCGTGGGCTTCCGCCTGGTGCGCAGCGTCGTGACCGAAGCGCAGTAGCGAAGGACAGCCCATCGCCCCCATTCCTTCCCCTCCAAGGGAAGGTGCCCGCAGGGCGGATGGGGCCCCCCAAGCCCAAGCCCCGCCCAGTCCTTCCCCTTCAGGGGAAGGTGCCCGCAGGGCGGATGGGGCCCCCCAAGCCCAAGCCCAAGTCCAAGCCCCGCCCAGTCCTTCCCCTTCAGGGGAAGGTGCCCGCAGGGCGGATGGGGCCCCAAGTCCTTCTCCTCCAGGGGAATGTGCACGAATGGCGAACGGTGCCCCCAAGTCCAAGCCCCGCCCAGTCCTTCCCCTTCAGGGGAAGGTGCCCGCAGGGCGGATGGGGCCCCCCAAGCCCCCCCACACATCAGTCGTCCAGATACCCCAACGCTTCCAGCGCACTCCGCGTCTCGTCATCATACGCCTCCTGCCGCGCACCTGGCATCCGGGCGTCGAACGCATCCAGAGCCCCCACCAGCTCGGCCGGCACGCGTTCCACCACCGCCCCCGGCGCATCGAGCGCCACCGCCTGATCTGGCAGCCCCAGCCACGGCGCCCGGGTCGCGATGTGGTCCTGCGACACCACCGCCCGCTCCAGGTCGGCATTGGGCCACGTGTCCGAGCGCAGGCGGTCGAGCGGCTTGGTCGCTTCGGCAAACGACAGCGGCCAGGTGTCGGGTGGCCGGTCCGACCACAATGCAGAGAGGTCGCGACCACCGCCGAGTGGGATGTCATCGCCCACCGCTGCCAACACAGTAGACCCGATGTCCAACGTCCGCACCGTCGTGTCCACCACCCGACCCCCCGGCACCGCAAAACGCCCGGTCCCCCGCACCAACAAGGGCACATGGATGATGGGGAGGTCCACGTCGGGACCGTGCCGGAACGGGCGCGCAGGCTCCTCGTCGAACATCTCCCCGTGGTCGGAAAAGACCACCACCAGGCTGTCCTGGAGTAGGTTTCGCGCACCCAGCCCCCGGAGGAGCAGGCCCAGCTGACGGTCGGCCCACGCCACCTCCGACAGGTACAGGTTCCGCGCGTGCGTCCGGTCCGCCTCCGCCAGCGTTCCAAGCAGGGTCTGGTCGGTGAGGAAGCCGATGCCTGCGCGGTCTCCACCAGCCTTGCCCCGGTAGTCGGGGTCGACGAAGCGCGCGCGCACATGGTCGGGCGCGCTGGTCCACGGCATGTGGGGGTCGTAGTAGTGCACAAACAGGAACACAGGCTCGTCGCCCGTGCGTTGGTCGACCAGCTCCAGCGCCGACTCGGTCACCGTGCGCCCATTCACCTCGTAGAGCCCGAACACCGCTGCCTGCCAGCCCGCATGGTCGACATAGTGGTCGAAGCCACGGTCCAGCCCCATGTCTTGTTCCAAGGCATACGACCCCACCGATGCGGCCGTCATGAAGCCGCGCTCTGCCATTCGCTCGGCCAGCAGCGGGAGGTCGGGGGGTACCGCAAAGCCATTGCGGGGGACGCGGTGGCCGTGGCTGTCTTCACCCGAGAACACCGCCGTGTGGGCGGCCAGAGTGGTGCTCGACGACGACATCGCCCGGGCAAAGCGCACCCCGTCCGCCGCGAGAGCGTCCGCATGGGGCGTGTCTGCATCCGGCGAGCCATAGCAAGACAACGCATCGGCGCGTGTGGTGTCGAAGCTGACCAGCACCACGAGGGGGGCCGGGGTGGTGGGCGGACGGCCGCAGCCGAGCGCGCCGATCAGCATGAACAAGCGACGCATGGACATCCCGGGACCTCCGACGGGTAGCATGGACCGACAGGAGGTGGCATGCGCACTCTGGCTTGGATGACGGTGCTCGGGGCCACCGGTTGCGATGCCTTCTCCAAGCCAGACTACGACGTCGGCATGATCTGCACGGGGACGGTCCCGCCGCTACCGACCGTCGACTCGGCCGACCCCCTCGACTCCGCCGACCCCCTCGACTCCGCCGACTCCGCCGACCCCCCACCTGTCGACGAAGACCGCGACGGCAGCCCGGCCGACCTCGACTGCGACGACACCGACCCCACCGTGCATCCCGGCGCCGAAGAGGTGTGCGACAACGGCCGCGACGACAACTGCGACGGCGTGGCCACCGAGTGCCGCTTCGCAGGCGACCTGACCGAAGACGGCGTGGTCTGGCACAGCACCGCCCCGCTCACCTTCGGCGGCCCCCACATCGACCTCCACGACCTCGACGGAGATGGCGCCACCGACCTCCTCTTCGGCACATCCCTCCTCGCCGGCGACCCCCTCGAAGCGGGCCAGCTGTTCGTCCGCTACGGACCGCTCACCCTGCCCCTCGACCTGTCCACCCACGCCCACGCCTCCGCCGAAGGCGCTTCCGCCGGCGCGCATCTCGGGGAGCGCGTGTCTGCCGTGGGCGACGTAAACGGCGATGGCTGGCACGACCTCGCCGTCACGGCCCCCGGCTCGAGCGACCCCATCACCCGCGGCGGCCGGGTCTACCTGCTGTGGGGTGGCCCGGAGCGCTGGTCCGGCCATGCCCCCATCACCGACCGCCTCGCCCGATACGGCGGAGCGCTGTGGGTGGGAGACGACCGCTACGACGCCATCGGCGCCAGCGTCAGAGGGGTCGGAGACGTTGACGGCGACGGCCTCGACGACCTCTGGGTAGGCGCCGACGAAGACGACACCGCCGGCGCCCAAGCCGGGGCCGCCTACCTCATCTGGGGCGACTCTGCGCTCGCATCGGGCGCGGTGTCCGACGTCGCAGGCCTCACCCTCGTCGCCCAAGGCGCCGCCGACCGCCTCGGCGACCGCCACACCCTCGCCGGCCCCCTCGACGCAAACGGCGACGGCGTGGGCGATCTCCTCGCAGGCGCATACGGCGCAGGCTCCGACGGCGGCACCACCGGCGGCGCCTACCTGCTGCTCGGGCAAGGAGGCGTTCGACCGTCCGGTGTGTTGGATGTGGGCGACGCGGCAGACTGGTCCGCGCGAGGCGACGCCTATGTCGACCTCTTCGGCTACTCGGTCGCAGCCGCGGGCGACGTCGACGGCGACGGCTACGCCGACTTTCTGGTCGGGGCCATCGGTGTCGAGGGCGCACTGTCGGACGGGGAAGGGCGCGCATACGTCTACCGAGGCGCCGCCGACCTCCACGGCACCGCCCTGTCTGCACATGCAGCCGCACACGCAACCCTCGACGGCGCCGTGGCGAACGGCGGACTCGGCACTTCCCTGGTCGGCGCGGACCTCGACCAAGATGGCCTCGCCGACGTCGTCGTGGGGGCCGACTCGGTGGCCGACGACTCCGGCCATGTCGTCGGCGCCACCTACATATTCTACGGCCCACTCGAAGGCGCCCGAACAACCGACTCTGCAGCCGCCGCACATCAGGCCACCGCGCCCCTGGCACGCGAGGGCGTGGCCGTCTGGGCCGCAGACTACGACAGCGACGGCAACCTGGACCTGCTGTCGGCCGCCCGCGGGACCGGCTCCATCCAGGTGTTCCAGGGGCACGGCGAGTAACTGTCTGTACGCAAGCAATCCGAATTGGGGCCCTCCGGTGCGCAGCACCTCCGGGGCCGAGGAGCCAAGGTCTCCTCGGCAGGGCCCCCTCCGCCCGCTGCGCGGGCACCTCCCCCTGAGAGGGGGAGGACCCCAGCCCACACCAGAGTCCTCCTGACCTTGCCCCGATTTGACGGACCATTTTGGAAGGGAGGAGGCCAGCCGAAGTGGCTGACCCACCTGACAGCGGCGTACCGCTTGATCTATCAACGGTTGTCTGCGAGCGCTGACCGTGAACGT
>Ga0213833_1000314_pt1 | contig 60664 bp, 35 predicted proteins | sample SWATP21_FD_160575 | JGI IMG/M metagenome (GOLD analysis project Ga0213833, IMG submission 160575) | Coastal seawater microbial communities from Marineland, Florida, United States - SWA TP2 #1 | ecosystem: Environmental > Aquatic > Marine > Coastal | place: USA: Florida | collected 2016-08-14
GGCCGGGGGACTACTCCGTACGTCCCCCTGGACCCCCTATGCGGGCCCTGTGCCGACGGGCGATGGTTCGCAGGGTTCAGAGGCGGGTGTCTGGCCCCGGGCCGGCTGTCGGGTCTGGGCATCGATGGGCTCGGGGGACGAGGAATCGCTGGGTTGGTGCCAGATTCGTCGCCTTGTTCGCTTGCGCTCACGCTCCGAACGACTTGGTCGAGGCTGACCGAGCTCGAGGGCACAGCAGTCCTCGTGGTCTGGGCCCTCTCCGACCCCGCACTAACCAGAACGTTGAAGACATCGTCATCCTCACAGTCCTTCCCCTCCCAGGGGGAGCAAGGCGCCGGGCGCGAAGCGCATCGGAGGCGCCGCGGTAGCCACTGCGCAGCAGGCCTGCGAAGCAGGCGAAGGGGGCCCCTCTCCGACCCCGCACCAACCAGAACGACATCACCATCCTCACAGTCCTCCCCCTCCCAGGGGGAGGTGCCTGCGAAGCAGGCGGAGGGGGCCCCTCTCCGACCCAACCTCCCCCTGAACGGGGAAGACATCGTCATTCTCACAGTCCTCCCCCTCCCAGGGGGAGCAAGGCGCCGGGCGCGAAGCGCATCGGAGGCGCCGCGGTAGGCACTGCGCAGCAGGCCTGCGAAGCAGGCGGAGGGGGCCCCTCTCCGACACCCGCGCCAACCAGAACGAGAACGACATCGTCATTCTCACACTCCTCCCCAACAGGGTGCCTGCGAAGCAGGCAGCGAGGCCCCCTACAACCCCTCATCCACCGGCCCCACCCGCGCCGACCGAATCGCCGCCCCCAGCGCCTCCTTCGACAACACCGCCGACACCCGCGCCCACGGCTCACCATCGCGCACCAGCACCATCCCCGGCAGGTGATGCACCTCCCAGTCGTGCACCAGCCCCATCGCATGCTGCGCATCCACCAGGGCCACCAACAGCCCCGGCCCGCCCACATCAGCGTCCGAAAGCTCCGCCAGCACCGCCCGCGCCCGCCGACACGCACCGCACGCATCCGTACCGAGCACCACCAGCGCATCCCCGCCGCGGTCCTCCAGGTCGGACAACACATCGCGCCCATCAAAGGCCCGACACTCCACCCTCATCCGTGCAGCCACCGCTCCCAGGCCGCGTGGTCGCTCACGTCCACGCCCTCTTGCCCGGCCACGTGCTGCAGCCAGCTCTGGAGGTCGGTGATGAAGTCGGTGTCCATCAGCTCCACATGCTCCAGAAGGTGCGCGTGGAGGGAGATGTAGACGAGCTTGAGCTCGGAGGCCGGGAACTGGGCGAAGCGCAACATGACGCGCGGATAACGCAGCCCCTCCACCCGTCGAGGAGCCGGGGTAGTAGGCTGGCCCACTCGGAGACCTCCCCTGTACCGTGCCCCCACCATCGGCCTCACGCTGTGCGGACTGGCCTGCGCCCCCACCAACAAGACCGGCGGCCGCCCCGACTGGCTCTCGCGCTGTCACGTGGATGGCTTCGACGTCGAGACCCTCTGCGGCACCCTCTCCGTGCCCCGCGAGCCCGGGGTGCCCGAACCCACCGTCGACCTCCACGTCGTCGTGGTGCCCGCCGTCAAGCCCGTTCCCGCCGCCGACCCCCTCGTCCTCCTCGCCGGCGGTCCCGGCCAGGCCGCCACCGAAGCCTACGGGCCCATGATGAACGCCCTCGCGCGCATCCAGCAGGGCCGCGACCTCATCATGATGGACCAACGCGGCACCGGCAGCTCCGTCCCGCTCGACTGCCCCGACGTCGGTGAAGACACCCTCTCCGAGCGCTTTTCCGTCGAGGTCCCGCTGGACGAGGTCGAGGGCTGCCGCGACACCCTGCTCGCGTCTCAGCCCGACCTCACCGCCTTCTCCACCCGCCACCACACCGCCGACCTCGACGCCCTGCGCACCGCCCTCGGCGCCGATCAGTGGAACCTCTACGGCGGGTCCTACGGCACCCGGGCCGCCCTCGACTACGCCGAGACGCACCCCGCGCACGTCCGCCGGCTCATCCTCGACGGCGTCGCCCCCCGCTCCATGCCCCTGTTCGGCACGTTCGGCACCGACGGCCAGGCCGCCCTCGACGCCCTCGTGGCCGACTGCGCCGCCGACACCCAAGGCTGCGCCAAGGCCGTCCCCGACCTCTCCCAGCGGCTCGTCACCTTCCTGGCCCGCGACGACACCCCCATCGAGGTCCTCCACCCGCGCACCGGCAAGCGTGAGGCCATCCCGCTGCCCGGTCCCGTGCTCGCCGCCAGCCTGCGCAACATCCTGTATGCCCCCCAGATGGCTGCTCTGGTGCCCATCGCCATCCAGCAAGCCACCGAGCCCGAGCCCGACCTCCAGCCCTTCGTCACCCTCGCGGGTGCCGTCGGCGGCGACACCCTCGAGAGCAGCATGAGCCTCGGGATGATGCTGTCGGTTGCGTGTGCCGAAGACGTCCACCGCCTCGACGACACCCACGTGAAGGCCTCGCAGGACAGCTTCCTCGGCACCCAGCTCGTCGACGCCGCCCGCGAGTGGTGTGGCATCTGGCCCGTCGAGCCCACCCCCGAGCAGCCGCCCGTCTCCTGGGATGGCCCGGTGCTGCTGCTGTCGGGCGCCCTCGACCCCGTCACCCCACCCCGCTGGGCCGAAGAAGCCGCGCGCACGCTCCCCCAACACCACCACATGGTCGCACCCGGCGGCGGACACATCGTGCTGCCCTACGGCTGCATCCCCGAGCAGGTGCTCGGCTTCCTCGACGGCGACGGCCAGTCCCTCGACGACCCCGACTGCGCCAGCCACATCACCCGGCCGCCCTTCGTGGTCGACTTCGCAGGGCCCCCCGGATGATTCACGCCCGCACCCTCCGAAAGTCGTTCGGCGACGTGGTGGCCGTCCACGACGTCTCCTTCGAAGCCCCCGACGGCCAGATCACCGGCCTGCTCGGTCCCAACGGCGCCGGCAAGTCCACCACCATGCGCATGCTGCACGGCCTGCTGGTGCCCGACACCGGTTCCGTCACCATCGACGGCATCGACGTCGCCACCGACACCCTCGCCGCGCGCCGCACGGTGGGTGTGCTGCCCGATGCGCTGGGCCTCTACCCCCGGCTCACCGCGGTCGAGAACGTCGAGTACTACGCCGCCTTGCACGGCATGCCCGATGCCGAGGCCAAGGCCCGCATCGCCGCCCTCGTCGAACGCCTCGACATGGGGTCCATCGCCCACCGGCGCACCGCCGGCTTCTCCCAAGGCGAGCGCATGAAGGTCGCTCTGGCCCGCGCGCTCGTCCACGCACCCCAGAACATCCTGCTCGACGAACCCACCAACGGCCTCGACGTCATGAGCACCCGTGCCGTGCGCGCCATGGTCCGCAGCCTGCGCGACGAAGGCCGCTGCGTGGTGTTTTCCAGCCACATCATGCAAGAGGTGGCCGCCCTGTGCGACCACATCGTCGTGGTGGCCCGCGGTCAGGTCGTGGCCCGCGGCACGGCCGATGAGCTCGTGGCCCGCACCGGTGCCTCCAACCTCGAAGACGCCTTCGTGGCGCTCGTGGAGCCAGGCGCATGATGTCCATCTGGTGGCGCATCGTGCGCATCGTGGCCAAGAAGGAGCTGGTCGACGGCTTTCGCGACCGGCGAGCCCTGGCCTCCGCCCTCGCCTTCCCGCTGCTCAGTCCGGTGCTCGTGGCCCTCATGTTCACGGCCATCGCACAGGACCACGCCACGCCCCCGGTGCTCGAGATTCCCGTCGCCGGCGCCGAGCACGCCCCCGGGCTGGTGTCGTTCCTGGAGACCGCCGGTGCCGAGGTGGTCGACCCACCCGCCGACCCCGAGACCGCCGTGGCCATGGGCGATGTCCCGCTCGTGCTGGTCGTCGACACCGACTACACCGAGCGCTTCCGCGAAGGTCGGCCCGCACGCGTGGCCATGTGGGTGGACTCCTCGCGCAATGCCAACCGGTCCGCGGTGAAGCGCGCCACCTACCTGGTCGAAGCCTACAGCAGCCAGACCGCCCTCCAGCGCCTCGTCCTCCGCGGCGTCGACCCCCAGCTGCTGTCGCCGGTCGAGCTGGCCGAACAAGACGCCGCCGGTCCGCAACAGCGCGCCGCCAACCTCCTCGAGATGCTCGTGATGATGGCCGTCATGGCCGCATTCCTGGGCTCGATGTACCTGGCGATGGACAGCACAGCCGGCGAGCGAGAGCGCCGCAGCCTCGAGCCCCTGCTCAGCCTGCCCATCCCCCGGTCGGCGCTCGTGGTGGGCAAATTCCTGGCCGCCCTCACCTTCGGCACCCTGGGCGTCATCCTCGCCACCACCACCATGGTCGTGGCCATGGACCTCACCCCGCTCGAGCTGCTCGGCGTGCGCGTGGTTCTCACCGCTCCGGCTGCCTTCGCCCTGCTCGGAGTGCTCCTGCCGCTGGTGCCCGTGGCCGCCGCCCTCCAGCTGCTCGTCGCGAGCGGCGCCACGTCGTTCAAAGAAGCCCAGACCTGGCTGTCCATGACCCTCTTCGTGCCCATGATGCCCGGTATGATCATGACCGTCCGCCCGGTCAACCCCCAGACCTGGATGGCTGCGGTGCCCGGCCTCTCCCAGCAGGTGTTGTCGGGCAAGGTGCTCCGGGGAGATGGCCTCACCGCCGTCGACGTGGGCCTGGCCGTGGGCTCTTCGGCAGCCCTCACCGTGTTGGCCCTGGTCGCCCTGAGCGCCCTCTTCGAGCGCGAGCGCATCCTCAAGCGGGGGTAGCGGTCGGCGCGACAAGGGGGGGGACCCAGAATTCCGTGCCAAAGCGCCTCTCGTCCCTGGAAACGCGCTCAGCGCCGCAATAGCGGGCGCCCATGTCTACGTCGCTTCGTTGCCTGTCCGCCCTCGGTGTCCTCGTCGTGGTGGGGTGTTCGTCCAAAGAACCCTCCAACGCGTCGTCTTCGGGCACCACCACCGCCGATGTTCCCGTCGACGACACCGACGAACCGGCCGACACCGACGACACCGACGACCCACCCGACTCCGGCGAAGACCCCACCGACTCCGCCGACACGTCTGACAGCGGCGAGGTCACCCCCGACCCCCGCGAGGCCCTCACCCTCCTCGCACCCGCCACCGCCGAGTCGGGCCTGGTCGCCACCCCCGACATCTGCGCCCAGTGCCACAGCAACCACGATGATGCCCGCGCCATGCGGCTCAACGACAACACCGAGGTCGCCCCCTACGACCTCCAGCACGGCACCATGATGGCCAACGCCGGCCGCGACCCCCTCTTCTGGGCCGTCCTGTCCGCTGAGACCGCCGGCGCACCCGACCTCACCGCCGACGTCGAGGCCACCTGTCTGCGCTGCCACGGTCCCATGGGGGTTGCCGAGGCCGGCGGAGACCCCCTCGACCCCGCCGCCGAGCTTCGTGTCCGCGACAACCGCGAGGGCCGACTCGTCCGCGACGGTGTGTCCTGCACCACCTGCCACCGCTTCGACCCCGAGACCATCGGGGCGCCCGAGACGTGGAGCGGGCACTGGCAATACGACACCACCAACGCAATGTACGGGCCCCACCCCGACCCCCTCACCACGCCGATGGAGCACCACACCCGCTTCTCGCCGGTGGAGAGCGACCACATCCTCGAAGCCGAGCTGTGCGCCTCCTGCCACACGCTCCAGACGCCCACTGTCGTCGATGGCGCCGTGTCCGGGCACACCTTCCTCGAGCAAGCCACCTACCTCGAGTGGCGCAACTCGGGCTTCGGTCCCACCAGCCCCACGCCCCAGCCGTGCCAGACCTGCCACTTCCCCACGCAGAACCCCGACGGCACCGACACCTGGACCCGCATCGCCCGGAGCCCTCCCGGCGGCGACTTCGGCATCGAGCCCCGCATCCCCTACGGCCAGCACCTTCAGGTAGGTGCAAACGCCTACATGCTCGGCGTCATCCGCGACAACGCCGACATCCTCAACCCGCGCGCCGACACCGACACCTTCAACGCCGTCATCGAGCGCACCCGCAACATGCTGCGCACCGCGGCCACCCTCACGGTCTCCGACTCCGTCCGCCTGGGCGATGCCGTCTCCTTCACCGTCACGGTCGAGAACCTCACCGGCCACAAGCTTCCCACGGGCTACCCCGCCCGCCGCGCCTGGCTGCAGGTCTCCGTGACCGACTCTGCAGGAACGGAAGTGTTCTCCACCGGCGCCACCGACGACCGTGGACGCATCCTCGGCACCGATGGCTCCCCACTCGCCTCCGAAGCCGCGGGCGGTCCGGTCCAAGACCACCGCACGCTCATCACTTCGGGCGACGACATCGTGGTCTACCAGTCGCTCATGGCCAACCCCGACGGCGCACCGGTCTTCCGGCTCCTCAACGCCGCCCAGATGTACAAAGACAACCGCCTGCTGCCGGTCGGCTGGGAAGCCACCACCACCGCCACGGAAGTGGGCGACCTGGCCCCGGTGGGCGTGAGCGCGGATGCCAACTTTGTGCCGGGCTCAGACCAGGTCCAAGTCGAGCTCTCCGGGCTTGCCGGAACCGCGCCCTACACAGTGTCTGTGTCCCTGGCCTACCAGTCCGTGAGCCCGAGGTACGTCGATGAGCTGGCCCTGGTCGACACTCCCGAGGTCACGGCCTTCATGGCGATGGCCGACGCCTCCGACCCCCGGCCCGAGGTCATCACCACCACGAGCGTCGAGGTGCCCTGACCCCTACGCAAGACCGTCACGGAAAAACCAACACAACTCCTCCAAGAGTCGTTATCGGCGCGACCTTTGGAGGACTCCATGCGCATCCGATCGTTCGTGACCCTGTTTGCTCTGACCCTGGCCGCCTGTGACGGCGACTCCGACCTCAAGCTCGACGAAGGCCCCGACCCCGCAGAAGGCGAAGGCGAAGGAGAGGGTGAAGGCGAAGGAGAGGGCGAAGGCGAAGGAGAGGGTGAAGGCGAAGGAGAGGGTGAAGGCGAAGGAGAGGGTGAAGGCGAAGGCGAAGGCGAAGGCGAAGGCGAAGGCGAGGGTGAAGGCGAAGGAGAGGGCGAAGGCGAAGGCGAAGGAGAGGGCGAAGGCGAAGCCGACGCTGATGGCGATGGCTACGCTGGCTCCGCCGACTGCGACGACTCCGACCCCACCGTGAACCCGGGCGCCACCGAAGTCTGCGACGGCATCGACAACAACTGCGACTCGCAGGTCGATGAGGGCGTGCTCATCACGTTCTACGCCGACACCGACACCGACTCCTACGGCGACCCCTCCGTCACCAAGGAAGACTGCGCCGCACCGTCTGGCTACGTCACCGACGCAACCGACTGCGACGACTCCGACTCTGCAGTCAACCCGGGCGCCACCGAGGTCTGCAACGGCGTCGACGACAACTGCGACCTCAGCGTCGACGAAGGCGTCACCACCACCTTCTACGCCGACACCGACGCCGACACCTACGGCGATGCCACCAGCACCGTCGACGACTGCTCCGCGCCGTCCGGCTACGTCACCGATGCAACCGACTGCGACGACTCCGACTCTGCAGTCAACCCGGCGGCCACCGAGGTCTGCAACGGCGCCGACGACAACTGCGACTCCCAGGTCGATGAAGGCGTCACCTCCACCTTCTACGCCGACAGCGACAGCGACAGCTACGGCGACGCATCCAGCACCACCGAAGACTGCTCCGCACCGTCTGGCTACGTCACCGACGCAACCGACTGCGACGACACCGACTCTGCAGTCAACCCGGGCGCCACCGAGACCTGCAACGGCATCGACGACGACTGCGACAGCACCACCACCGAGGCCGGCACCGTGGCCTTCACCGACGCCACGGGCACCACCACCGACGTCACCACCACCTTCTCGGGCGATGTGGCCATCACCGCCGACGGCACCTACACCGTCTGTGACGGCACCTACGCGGTGAACCTCGACATCGACGCCGACGTCGAGCTCGTGAGCGCCAACGGCGCCGCATCCACCACCCTCGACGGCACCAGCTCCGGCACCGTGGTGGCGGTGGGCGACGGCTACAACGTCACCATCACCGACCTCACCATCACCGGTGGCTACGCCGACGAAGGGGCCTACCTCACCGGCATGGGCGGCGGCGTGTACGTGGGCGCCAGCTCCACCGCCACCATCACCGGCAGCACCATCTCGTCCAACTATGGCTTCGCCGGCGGCGGCATCTGCGTGGAAGACGGCGTCGCCACGGTTTCCACCACCGACTTCGACACCAACGACGGTGACTACGGCGGCGACGTCATGCTCTGGGACGGCTCGGCCGACCTCTCCGACATCGCGTCCACCGACGCCTACTCCACCGCCTCGGGCGCGTTCCTGTACCTGGGCAGCTACTCCGCCACCGCCTCGCTCGACCTCGACAGCTCCACCATCGACGGCGCCGACTCCACCTACGGCACCATCTACGTCGACGACTCGAGCGGCAGCGGCGCGGACTTCACCTGCGAGACCAGCTCGGTCACCAACTCCACCACCAGCAGCCTGTACGGCGCCATCTTCCTCGGCGAGTCCGGCGCGACCGCCACATCGTTCGGCTGCGACTGGGGCACCTCGGCTGGCGGCGACGACAACGACCCCGCCGACGTCTACACCGAGCTCTCCGACGAGCAGCACACCTACGAAGACGGCGCGTTCTTCACCTGCACGGGCGACGGCTGCGACGACCACGTTGTGTACACCGGCGCCACGGGCAGCATCCTCCTCGCCGACAGCGACGGCTGGACCACCACCCCCAACAGCTACGCCTGCTACCTGGAGTGGGACTTCGTGGGGACCGGCTCCGAAGACGTCTGCGACGCCTGCGACTTCGCCTTCGACGGCACGTGGACCCTCGACACCACCACCTCGGTCACCACCGACTGCGGCTGGCCCACCACCGACCTGAGCTTCGGCTTCGCCTTCGCCAGCGAGCCCGCGTACTACACCGACCCCGTGCTCTACTACTCGTACTACGGGTCGTTCTACCCCTGGATGTACGCCGAGCGCGACGGCAACACCGTCACTGCCACCTTCGGTGTCCTGGACTACTCGTACACGTACTACACCTACACGTACTACTACACGTACTACGGCAAGGTCGAGCTCAACGCGTACTGAGCGCGCTCGGTCCGTCCGGCGCCCCCCGGCGCAGCCGATCCCGGTTGGTTGCACCACGATGACAATGCCGGGGGCGCCGGCCATTCGGGCAGATGACCCGTGCTACCGTCTACCCACGATAGCACCCGGACTGTCATGCCCCGCTCCCGCCGCTCCCGCCGCGACTCCTCCCAGAACCAGGCCATGGTCGCCCAGAACGGGCAGGCCAACGCCAACGGGCCCGGCAACCAGGCAGCCGCCAGCGGCAAAGACGGCGGGGTCATGGGCTGGTTCCGACGGGCCGGCTCGTGGATGGGCGACAAGGTCGACCAGGCCACCGACACCGTGGGCCGCTGGGCAGACCAGACCAAGCAGGTGGCACAGGACGCCTGGGATGTGGCCACGTCCACGTCCATCGGCATGGAAGACGGCAGCATCTTCATCGAGACCGACCTCGACGAGCTGTCCGACCTCATGTCCGAAGAGACCCGCCAGGCCCTCGCCCTGGACCGGGCCACGGCCGACAACCGCGTGCGCATCTCGTACACCCACAGCACCGGTGAGCTGGTCGCCACCAGCGACGAAATCGCCCTCGCCGGCATCGACACCGAGAAGGTGAAGGCCGGCCAGGTGGTGCTCCGCAGCGTGCGGGCCGTGTTCACCAACAAAGATGGCGGGGTCCCCGGGCTCGGCGAGAACTTCAGCCTGCTCGGCTACAAAGATGCTGCCGACAACCTCCAGGCCGTCGTCACCGTGGGCACCGCCGAGGCCGTCGACGTGTCCTTCGAAGGCCCGGATGGCCCCTCCACCGTCGACCGCGTCCACCTCGAAGGCATGTCGGGCACCGTGGGCGCCCAAGGCGGCATGCCCTTCGCCGAAGCCGGCACCACCGAAGTCGACTTCGCCCTCGAACACGCCGTTCTCGAAGGGCTTTCCGCAGGCGGACACACCGTCGCCAGCGCCCAGCTCTCGGATGTGAGCGCCGGCATGTCCGGCAGCAACGAGTCCGCCTACCTCGCCGCAAGCAACGTCGCCGTGGCCGGTGTGAACGGCGAAAACAGCGCGGGCAACGCCGAGATCAACGGCTTGCGCGTCGACGTCGACAACAAGGGCGGCGGCCTCCTCGGCGTGGATGGCACCGCCGACCGCGCCAAGGCTCGCGTGGCCGTCGAAGCCGCCAGCGTCACCGACCTCGACACCAAAGACGTCGACGCCGCCTCGATGTCCGCCCGCAACTTCACCGGCAGCTTCGACACCACCACCGGCATGGGCTCCGCCGCACTCGGACAGCTCCGCGCCGACGGCCTCGACACCAGCTGGGTCGACGCCAACCGCCTCCAAGCAGACGGCCTGGGCATCGGCGCCGACAACGGGGCCCAAGATGGCCGCCGCGACGCCAACCTCGACGTCCGCAGCCTCACCGGCGACGGCCTGTCCATCGAGCCCACCACCGACGGCAACAACGCTGCCGCAGCGGGCGACGTCCCGCTCGACTGGTCGGCCGACATCGGCAACGTCGACCTCACCAACACCCACGCCGGCGGCGCCGACATCGCCCGGGCCACCGCCCGCAACGCCAGCATCACCGGTGCCGTCGACGGCGACGCCTCCAACGTGAAGGCCACCCTCGGCAACGCCAACCTGTCCGGCTTCTCGCACGAAGCCATGCGTGCCGACACGCTGTCCACCACCAACACCACGCTGTCGGCCGACGCCAGCTCGATGTCGGCCACCGCCGACCACGTCCGCGGCACCAACGTCCAGACCGAGAGCCTGCGCGCCGGCGAGCTCAACGCCTACGGCGGCGCAGCCACCATGGGCAACGGCCTCGCCTCGGCCAGCCTCGACCGGGCCCGCATCACCGACGCCACCCTCATGGACCGCGTCGACGTCGCCAGCGCCCAGCTCAACAACCTCACCGCGGCGAAGGGCACCGACCACGCTTCGGTCTCCATGGGCTCGGCCACCGTGAGCGGCGTCTCCGACCGCGTCACCGGCGCCTCGCTCAACGAAGGCAGCCTCTCTCAGGCCACCGTCCGCCAAGACGCCTCGGGCGCGGTCACCGGCCAGCTCGACGCCGCCAACGTCTCGGGCGTGTCGGCCATGGGCGCCACCCTCGACTCCGCATCCGTGAACACCGCATCGTTCACCCACTCCGACACCCAGAGCGGCCTGAACCTCGGCACAGCCACCGTCAACGGCCTCGCTCGCGGAGACAGCCGGGTCACCTCGGCCACCGCCTCCGGCATCTCCGCTACCCAGACCGGCGACACCCGCACCTTCGGCGCCAACACCGCCAACGTCACCGGCCTCTCCCACGGCGATGCCTCCGTGGCCTCGCTCGACGGCACCGGCCTGCGCGCCACCCAAGACAACGCAGGACTCCGCGGCGGCGCCGACACCCTCGCCGCCAGCCAGATCAAGGTCGGCGACACCGCCACCGTCGCCAGCGCCCACGCCAACGGCCTCGCCCTCAACCACGCCAACGGCGCCACCCACGCCACGGTCACCCAAGCCGGCCTCAACGACGCCCGCTTCGCCACCGACGGCATGCGCGGCAGCCTGGCCTCGGCCACCGTGAACGCCGGCGCCATCACACACAGCAACAACGGCCTCACCACCGGCGCCGAGTCGCTGCGGCTCCAGGGCCTGCAAGCCCAAGGCGTCACCTCCGGCAGCTCGAGCAGCGGCACCAGCGGCCTCGACACCGCCCGCGCCATCGAGACCACCGCCGCCAACATCCGCGACGCCGAGCTGTCGGCCCAAGCCACCCTCCGTGGCGGCAAGCTGGGCGTGGCCGGCCTCAAGGCCCGTCGCGGCACACAGGTCAACGCCTCGGCCAGCATCCGCAACGGCCAGGTCCAGGACCGCGGCACCGGCGTGGGCCTCTCCCACCGCATCAACGACCCCCTCTGGACCTCCGTGAAGGGCGCCTACATGGACGACGGCCGGCTCAAGGCCGACGTCAAGGGCTGGGCCGACCAAGACGTCACGGGCCAGGTCAACGACGCCCTCGGCGTGCGCGGCGACCGCATCCCCAACGTCGCCACCATCGGGTCGGGCGTGGCCGACATGATGCGCCAGCCGAGCAGCGGCAGCTCTTCCGACGTCGACATCAACCGCATCGTCGACATGAACAGCGTGCGCCTCGACGCCAACGCCCAGCTGGGCGACGGGGTCATCGACGCCGGCATCGGACAAGTCGACCTGGGCCGGGCCCAACAAGCGGGCGACAACCGCATCGACGTCAGCGCGCAGAACGGCGGCCTCGAAGCCGAGATCCAGCGCTTCCTCGCCGACTCCACGGCCTACAGCGCAGGCGGCACCAGCGCCTCCACGGGTCGCACGAGCGCGTCGGGCGTCGACCTCTCCGCGACGGAACGCGGCTGGTCGATGAATGCCAGCGACATCCAGGCCCGAGACCTGCGCACCAGCCACAAGTAGGCGGGCCCCCTGAAAGGGGAGCACTCTTGGGGCAGAGTCCTCCCCCTTCAGGGGGAGGTGGCCCGAAGGGCCGGAGGGGCCCCGCGGCGCACCCCCCGTCGGATAGAGTCCGCGCCATGCTGACTGCCCTCCTCACCGGCGCCCTCCTCACCGGCGCCGCCCACGCCGCCCCCCTCGCCAAGGTGGGGGAGACCATCGGCGGCGTCCCGGTCACCGACCTCCTCGACCACCCCGAGTTCCACCGCATCCAGGTGCGCCTCGACGACGGTCGCACCCTCACCATCGAGGTCGTCGCCACCGACACACCCCGCGGTGCCTGCACCCACCACGGCTTCGCTGTCCAGCCCCGCTGGGAGCTGCTCGACGTCCACGACATGGAAGTCGAGGACCAACCCCCCGTGGTCACCGAGCTGTGCGCCCGCCTCGAAGCCAGCCCCCCCGGCCTCGACCTCGCCGCCCCCGGCACCGCCGCCGTCCCCGAGACCGGCTCGGCCGACCCCTCCCTGCCCGGCCACACCTCCCAGCCCACCCGCGCCCAGCAGGCCCCCGACGGCCCCCCTGCCGTCCACTTCCGCCCACTGCACGGCGTTCTCGGCGGGCTCGTCCTCACTTTCCTCGCCGGACTCGCCCTCGTCGCCCGTCGGCACGGCAGCGCCCTCACCCGCACGCACCTCACCGAGCTCGCCGCCGTCTCCACCATCGGCCTCGCTCTGCGCGCCCTCCTCGGCTTGTGGGCCCCCCTCTGGTCACCCTGGTTCGGCTTCGGCCGCTTCGCCAGCGTGCTGGGAGATGCCGACGGCGTCAGCCGCTACGGCGATGGCTACGCCGCCATCATGACCGCCTTCACCGGCATCTTCGGCCCCACCACCACCACCATCCTCGGCGCCAACTTCTTCCTCGGCGCCCTGGTGCCCCCGCTCGTGTGGGCCATCGTGCGCCTGCTGGCCCCCACCCACCGCGCCGCCCCCCTCGCCGCTGCCCTCCTCGCCGCGCTCCTCCCGGTCCACGTCTGGCAGACCCCCACCGAAGTCATGCACGTGGCCCTCGTCACCTTCCAGCTCGTCTCGGTGCTCTCCGCCGCGCTCTTCCTGAAGCTCGCCCCCACCGACAAGTGGCCCGCCGTGGTGCTCGCACTCGCCAGCGGTCTGGCGGCAGTGCTCGTCGTGAACACCCGCCCCGAGGCCATTCCCTTCGTCGTCGTCCCGGCCCTGTTGGTCCTCCTACACGCCAAGAAGTCCCACGGACCGGGCGTCGTCGTCGCGGCCCTCACCATCGCAGCCGGCCTCGTCCTCCGCCTCGCCGAGATGGCCTTCGATGTCTCCGACGAAGCCTCGGCCCTCGACTACGGCATGCTCGCCGACCCCACCGTCTGGTTCGCCCTGGTGCGCCCCGACCTCTCCGCGGGCGCCGGTGGCCACTTCGTCTCCGTGTTGATGCGGCCCACCCTCACCTCGCCTCTACTGCCCGTGCTCGCGCTCGTGGGCCTCTTCACCGCCCCGCGCCGGCTCTCCATCACCCTCGGCGCCTGGTGGTTCCTGCTCATCGTGCCCGTGCTGCCCAAGGCCTGGCCCCTCGCCGACGCCTACCGCCTCCAGGTCGCGTCGCTCATGCCCCTGCTCGTGTTGGCCGGCATCGGCGCCCACACCCTCCTGGTCCGCCTGAAGGCCCGCGCGCCCGGGTTCGACATCCACGGTCCCCTCATCCCCGTCGGCCTCGCCCTCGCCGTCGCCCCACAGCTGTTCCTCGAGCGGCCCGACTGGGGCACGCTGTCCGAGGCCCGCTTCTTCATGGCTCAGGCCCCCGACCTCGACCCCACCGCCACCATCCTCTACGACGACCGCCACTCCCACGCCGAGTCCATCGCCCAGTGGGGCGCTCTGGCCGCTCCAGGCACCCGCTGGGTGGGCATGCGGGGCGAGTGGCACGAACAGGAGCTCACCCAGCCCCTGATGGCGTGGATCAGCACCTCCTGCACCGACCGCGGCACCGCCGACGACACCATCGCCACCCCCTCCCCCGCCTGCGCTGCCGTCCAGGCCGCCTGCACACTCCGGCCGGCCTCTACCACCACCGTGCCCCTCACAGGCGACATCATCCTCGACCTCAAGGGCGACGAAGCCACCATAGGCTTCTACTTCCTCGACGAGTGCAGCCCCGGGGACCGGTAGGCACAGAGTCGGTCGACCCATCTCGGCGGTGTAGGATGCGTCGACTCGGCAGGCAACGTGGTGTCCATCGCCCCACACGGGCGGCCGGGAGGGAGTTCTCATGGCCGACCAAGAGCCGATTCCGGCAGTACCGGCGTCCCCCGACACCCACACCGTGCACGGCTTCGAGATCCAGGCACCCGGTCCCGGCTTCGAGGCCCAGAGCGCGCTGGTGCTGTGTGTCGCGCTGCTGGTGGGCGCCATGGCCGGTGCCATCTGGCGGTGGCGCATGCGTGGCGGCCGCCTCGGTCCCTGGTCCCGACACCGGTTCCGGCTCGCTGGCCTCATCCTCGTGGTGGTGCTCTTCCCCACCCAGACCGACCAGGCGCTCACATCGGTGGTGTGGGGGGCCAAGACCAGCGCCCACCTGATTCCCGCCGCGGTGGATGCAGGGCTGCGTTGTGCCGTGGCCGATGATGCAGAGTCGTCGGGCTGCGGGCACACCGGCGTGTTGGCACCGCCCTACTTCATGAGCCAGTCTGCGGCGCTGCTGCTGGAGGAGATGGGACGGCGAACGGCCGGCGAAACCGTCGACCGTCAGCGCTATCTCGAAGGCGTCCGCCAAGCCCGGAGCAGCCAGCGCTGGGGGGTTGAGCATGTCCCCCTCACCGCCTGCGCTGCCGTCGGCACCACCGCCACCAGCTCCGGTCTGCGCCCGGTGAGCCTCCTCCTGATGGTTCTGACCGCTCTGGTCGGGGCACGCGGGGCACGCGCCCTCGAGGACTCCATCTACGCGCCCCCGTCCGTCGACGAAGGCGACGTCGACCGCGCCCAGAAGCTGCGCCTGCATCGCAGCGTACAGTCTGCACGGAAGAAGAACCTGGCCTTGTCTGTGGTCCTGGGGGGTGGGGCCTATCTGGCCTTCGCAGCTCTGGCGGCACTCGGCCCGTTTCGAGAGGCACGCCGGCTCGCCGAGTCGGCCTACAGCCCCGTCAAGGCCTTCATCGAAGAAGACAGCACCACCCTCCGGCATGGGGTCGAGGTGCGAGACCGGGCCGACGTCGACGCGTTCGCTGCTGTGTTGCCTCGTCTCGACCAGATGGCCAACCTACGGTGGTCGACCCGCATGGAGAAGATGACCGACTACGTGGCGGAGTTCCAGCACCAGTGGGACGCCTCGTTCATCCTGCTCTCTCGATTCCAGAACACCGTAGACAAGGTCACGTCGCGGCAGCCAGGCCTCTGGACCGAGCCCGCCTTCTCCGACAACTCCGAGTGCGTGCCCATCGTCGTGGCCATCGAGTCGCCCGACCGCGCGCGCATCCTGCGGTCGCTCAACAACTTCAACAGGCGGATGAACCCCTCGTACGCACTGGGCCAGAGCCTCGACGGCCACGACGTGGAGCCCTCCCCCGAAGACTACAAGAAGACCGTCCAGCAGTTCACTTCGGCCCGCGGCGAGCTGTCGAACCTCTACGTGGCCCTGGCGAAAGAGCCCGGCGTGCCCTGTACCGTTCGTGCGTCCGTGCAGCAGACCCAGAAGGCCTTCGCTCTGCTGGAGTCTCGCTTCACCGCTCTGTATGTGGGGGAGGAAGACGACCAGGCCCGCACCGATGAGCTGAGCGCCCGCCTGCACGACCTCTCCCGGCAGGTCATGGAAGCCGACGAGCGGGCCACCGAGCACCTCGTCGACCTCGACGAGAAGTACGGCGCCTTCCACGCCGAGGTGCAGCACGTGCTCCGCGCCGAGCAGGTGCAGTCCGGGGTGAGCCAACGCGCTGGCCCCGGCTGGTTCCACCGCATGGAGCGCCTGGGCGTGTGGGCCGAACAGTCCGACAACGACGCCCGCACCCACGTTCGCCAATGTGCGCGGCAGGTGGTCGAGGCCAGCACCGAGCGCAGCCGAGCCGTGCAGTCTCTGACCTACCTGTTCCCCGACCTCGACGACGGACGCCGGCGGCTGTCCCGAGAGAGCCTCGACCGACGCATCCAGCGCATTGAAGAGCACACCGTCCGCCTGGGCGACCTGATGGAGGCCGCTCGGCCCGCCTGCCTCGACACCGACCTCGTCACCGCCGACAAGCCCGACGAAGTGGAAGTGGCATCGGCCTACGGTCGGGCGCTGGGCACCATGTCGGGCTGGCTGCTGCTGTCGGACTCGCTGTACGTCGTCCTGTTGGTGGGCATGCTCGGCTTCGGGCTGCTGGGGGCCGGCCTGTCCCGCATCGTGCGTCGGCGACTGGAGCTCGAGACCGACGCCCACACCACCGCGGCCCACAACGGCCTGGCCATCGCCGACCAATCCCTCGTGGAAGATGTCCCCGCCGTGGTGTTCCAGGGCTTGGGCGCCACACTGGTGGTCTACCTGGCCGCCCTCGGGGGAGTCGGCGCCATCTCATCGCAAGCCCCCGACCTCGACCCCTACGTGCTGATGCTCAGCTGCTTCGCCGCCAGCGTGTTCAGCGAAGACGTGTGGCGCCGCACCCGCGACTGGTTCCAGGCCAGGCCCGACGGCAACGGCACGCCCCCGTCCGACCCCAACCCGGAAGAGTAGGCCCGGCCCCCCTCAGTCCGTCCCCGGACCGCCCTTGGAGTCGCGCCGCACCCAGCTCACGCACTCGCGGCACCCGCTGATCTTCGGCTTGCGCTTCGGTCCGCGGTGGTTCTTCTGGCGGCCGTTGCTGCTGGTGACCGACCGTCCATCCGAGCCCTTCTTGAACTTGAGCCCACCGCCCCTGGGCTCGAACTCCGGACACCACTTCACCACCTTGTGCACCTGCCTACGCTAGCTCGGGACCTGTGGCTCCGGACCGAGCGCATAGCCGTACATCGGCGTGGACGTGACCTTGCCGGTCTGGTCGTTGTACAGGCTGAAGCCCTTGATGGGGACCTGGTAGTCGACGTCGGGGGTACTCCACGTACGGCAGGCCTGGCGTGAGAGCAATTCCCAACCTTCTCTCGGTGAGGTATAGTTCCACCGACGTGAGTGGGGGCAGCACACTCTAGCTCTGGACCGCCAGCTCTTCCGGATCTGACACTTGAGGACTCGACATGAACGCTCGATTGATACCAATGCTGGCGCTCGGTAGCGCGTGTGTCTCAGGTCACCCTACAGAGCGCAACCCCGATCAGCAACCCGGCCGGTCCCCAGTGCGATACGACGCATCTGGGGCTTCTGTGGAGCTGGCGGGACTGCACCACCCGGCTCAGTTCGACACCCTCGGGTTCGCAGTGCCCTCCAGTCACGCAGGTGGGTTTCGTGTTCAAACCCTTCGCTGGGGTGACCCGACCGTGTCGCAAGAGGTTCCTCCCGCTCGACCGTACCGCGGCAAGTGCGACACTCTGCTGAGCGCACGAACAGGCTGCAGCGAACGAATCGAATACGACCGTGGTAACGGACTCGTGGAATGGTGGCTCCCACGCGACAGGGGAGTGGAGCAGGGGTGGACCATCCTGACACCACCCACTCCCGAGAAGTCCCTCATCTTCGACTTGTTCGTGGAAGGTGAGGTCGATGTCAACACCGACGGAACGGGAGCGACCGTCCTAGACACCGCGGGTCGGATCTGGACTGTCGAGGAGGTCGTGGCGTGGGATGCAGTCGGGAGTGGCCTACCCGCAAAGGTCCTCAACCACCATGGTGGCCTCCGTGTGGAGGTCGACGTCACCAACGCAGCATATCCAATCACCGTTGACCCGGTCTATGAGACCAGCACAACCTTGCTCGCGGTCGGGGAGTCCCAATTCGGAATCCAGGTCTCGGGCGGCGACTTCAACGGCGACGGATACACCGACCTCGCTGCATTCGAGAACCAGGGCCTGGGCATCGTTCACATCTTCCACGGAGCGTCGTCCGGGTTGTCCGGAACCGTGGAGCTCCGCATCAGCACCAGCACGGCTCAAGGCACCATTCGTCGGCTCCAAGCCGCTGGCGACGTCAATGCAGATGGCTACGACGACCTGTTGGTCGGACGCAACGGGGAGGACGCCACCGGCACCGTCGTGTCGTCCATCGACGTCCACTATGGATCGGCCACGGGCCTCGCTGTGAGCCCCGACCTTCAAATCACGCAGTCCGATACCGGCTTCGGGTACCAGTTCATCTCCGATACCGACTTTGACCTCGACGGCATCGACGACATCCTCATCCTGACAGAAGGGGGCTCGAGCGACTGGCTCTACATTGTCTACGGAGACAGCGCGGGGGTGTCGACCACCCCAACCAGTCTCGCCGCCTCATACCGGAGCGCTGTGGTCGAGTATCCATCCGCTGTGTTGGTATCGGTGGGGGATGTCAACGGGGACGGGTATCCTGAGACCATGATCCACAACACTGTCGAATACGGCTCGTCGGCTGGCCCGGGATCCGGCACAACACTCAGCCTTCCCACAACCGGCCAAGCCCATGCTGCTGGTGACCTCAACGGCGACGGCTACGCGGATGTGGTGGTCTTCAACCCATACTCCTACTACAGCGCAAACATCTACTACGGAGACAGCTCCGGACTCAATCGGTACCATGCGGACGACTCCATCAACGACGGCCTCGGGGAAGGCATCGGCGCCCTGGGAGACATCGATGGTGATGGCTACGATGATCTCCTGGTAGGCGCACCAGACGAAGGCAGCCGGGGCATCGCCTATCTGCACATGGGCACCGCTACGGGCATCAATACCAGCCCCAGCAGCCTGTTCCCCGGACCAACTGGATGCTACAACTACGGGGCGGTGATGCTCGGTGGAGTCGACTTCAACGGCGATGGCATCGGCGACGCAATCTCCGGCGATCACAGGTACAACATCAGGCAAGGGATGGTGGAGACCCTACTCGCCGATGGGACCGGTGGTATCGCGGCGGATGCAATCTTGGAAGGACAGGAGAGCGCAGGCGACTACGGTTCGTCCTTGGCATTGTTGGGTGATGTCAACGGCGACGGGTACCCCGACGCAGTCGTGGGAGCGGAGGGCTCCTACGGATCTGGTACAAGCTCGGGGCGCGCGTTCGTCTATCTCGGCGCGAGCACTGGCTTGCATTGGGACCCGTACGCCGTGCTTGATGGCCCGGGGGCGGGCGATGAGTTTGGCGCCAGCGCGGCGGATGCAGGCGACGTCAACGGGGACGGGCTGGCCGACTTCCTCGTGGGAGCCTACACCACATATGGGGACCACGCCGCGTACCTGTTCTACGGCAGCACCTCAAGCATCACGCTGAGCAGCGCCACAGCAATCGTCGAGCCAGGCCTGGGCTACACGCTCGATGGCGCAGGCGATGTGGATGGGGACGGATACGATGATGTGGTTCTCGGCGTCGGTTCTTCTAGCGAGGCCGCGTACGTTCAGCTCGGCTCTACCACAGGCATCGCCACCGAACCCGACATCATCATCAGCTCCGAGGGGTCCCGACACGGCACAGGTGTAGCCGGGGTCGGTGATGTGAACGGGGACGGGTACGACGATGTCGCAGTAGCATCGCCGAGCAGCACCACGGGCTCCGACACCGTCTACATCTATCACGGAGGAGCGGCCGGACCAGACACCTCACCCGACCTGTCCCTCACCTGCCCGGACACAACGTGCCTGTTCGGCCATGCCATGGACGGAGGTGACGTCAACGGAGATGGGTTCGATGACCTGATTGTGGGCGCACCGTATGCCAACAGCCGACTCGGCTCGGTCTATGTGTACTATGGAACATCTTCCGGTTCATCTAGCGTGGTGGGCGCCACCATCAACGGAACCCAATCCAACGCATTCTGGGGCAGCAAGCTTGCAATCGGAGACCTGGACTCCGACGGATACGCCGATGTCGCCATCGGTGCGTACAAGGGGTACATCAGCAGCAGCTACGGTCGAGTAGACGTCTTCAAGGGTGACGGAGGAGGACTCCAGACCACGGCCGACACACAGCTGTCCGCCATTGCGCAAGTCTCCTACCTGGGCCAGGACCTCTCCGGTGGCCACGATGTGGATCAGGACGGGTTCGACGACCTGTTCGTGGCCGCGGATGGCTACGCAATGCTTCACCGTGGATTCTACGATGGCGATGGCGATGGTATCGGTTCTGCCGACGACTGCGACGACACCGACCCCTCCGTGGGCCTGCCCGAGATCTACGCCTACCCCGACTCCGACGGTGATGGATACGGGCGGGACGGTGAGCAAACACTCGTCTGTTCCCTCACCTCCGGCTTTGCCGCCGAGGGGGGAGACTGTGACGACGCCACCTCCACAGTACACCCGGAAGGCACTGAGCTGCCTGGGGATGGCATCGACCAAGACTGCGACGAGACCGAGGTTTGCTACGTCGATGCCGACGGCGACGGGTATCGAACGGGCTCCGCGAGCGACCTCACTACCTCCTCCGACCTCGACTGCGACGATCCCGGAGAGGCTTCCGATGGCACCCCTCGAGGGGACTGCGACGACTCTGACCCAAGCGTGTCGCCTGGCCAAGCCGAGGTCCCTGCCAATGGCGTAGACGAGGACTGCGATGGCAACGAGCTGTGCTACGCAGACGTCGATGAAGACGGGGTTGCACCAGACCACAGCACGACCGTTGTCTCCGTGGACCTTTCCTGCGATGCCTCCGGAGAGGCCAGCACCGATGCGCCAACAGGCGACTGCAATGACTACGACGACTCCGTCTTTCCCGGAGCGACCGAGTCGACGGGCGACGGCGTGGACCAGGACTGTGACGGCCAGGAGGTGTGCTTCGTAGATGCCGACGGCGATGGATTCCGCTCGCCAGACGCACACACGGTCGTCTCCGATGACTCGGACTGCGAAGACCTCGGGGAGGCCCTCGCTGAGGTTGCTCTCGACTGTGATGACTCCGACCCTTCAGTCTTCCCGGGCGCAGAGGATGTAGCTGGAGATGGCACCGACCAGGACTGCGACGGCTCGGATGGTGCGAGGCGAGAAGCCGGTGGCGCTGGCGACTCGGAGGGCGAGACGAGTGACAAGTCAGGCTGTGACTCGGCACCGGTGATGGCCTCGACAAGCCTCACCCTGTGGGCGTTCACCTGCCTGTACTCGCGACGGCGCAGGACGCCCATTGCGTCGGCGCCGAGCCGCACATGACCCACCCCGGATGACTCTGGCGCGGGCGCGCGCTGCCGAGTCGGAGGTCACGCTAGCCTGAATGAGCGCGGCGGAAACGCCGACGCGGTCATCCAGGACGACCCACCGGGTCGGACGGCGGTCGCAGCGCGCAGCTGTGATGCCGTGGGGGAGCGCATCTTGATACGCGGCGCCGGGCCAGCCCCCGCAAAGGGAACACGAAATGTTCGGTGCGTTCCCAACGCACCGGACACCTATACCGCTCGTGCGCGGGCCTCCGCCCTCATTGTCTTGTTGAGCACGGCGCTCCTGTGGGGCTCCATCGAGGTCGAGCACCGCCCAGCCAGGTGGCCGCCCGCCACCGTGTCGGCTGGCCAAACAACCGTCTCCCCGACCTCGCCGCCCACAACGACAACCTGTTGTCGGCAGCGCAGCTCGCCCCCGTCCGACCCCAACCCGGAAGAGTAGGCCCGGCCCCCTCAGTCCGTCCCCGGACCGCGCGACATCACGTCGATGTACTCCAGCCGTTCCTGGTGGTAGGCCTTCATCTTCTCGGCGTCCTGGCGCTTGGTCTCGAGGAAGGTGTCGGCCTGGCGCTGCCCGTGCTGCATGGGCTTGTCGGCGAGCTTGCCCTTGGAGTCGCGCCGCACCCAGCTCACGCACTCGTGGTACCCGGTGATCTTCGGCTTGCGCTTCGGTCCGCGGAGGTTCTTCTGGCGGCCGTTGCTGCTGGTGACCGACCGTCCATCCGAGCCCTTCTTGAACTTGAGCCCACCGCCCCTGGCCTCGAAGTCCGGACACCACTTCACCACCTTGTGCACCTGCCAACGCAAGCTGGGGACCTGTGGCTCCGGACCGAGTGCATAGCCGTACATCGCCGTGGACGTGACCTTGCCGTTCTGGTCGTTGTACAGGCTGTAGCCCTTGATGGGGACCTGGTAGTCGGCGTCGCTCTGGGCGTCGGGGTTGTCGTACTGGGCGCCAAAGGCGTCGGCCATCGTGAACGACGGCGTGAGCCAGGTGGCTCCTTGGGGGTTGCTGGAGAAGCCGCGGTACTCCAGGTCGCCCTCGAAGCCCGACCAGGTGCCCGTGGCCATGGGCCCCCACATGTCGGCCCGCTGAGACGCCAGCCGGTCGCGCTCCGCTTGCCACTCGGGTGTGGTGCGGTCGGCCACCTGTCCCGGCATGAGCCACCCGTCCGCCTCGGCATCCAGGTTGGCCTCGCGGCGGGCAAAGCGCGTGTCGATGTCGTCGCGCTCGGTCTGGTTGATGCCGTCGAAGGCGTGGTTGTATTCCTCCACCTGCTCCATCTCGGCGTCGAGCAGGTCTTCCGGGTAGTCCATCCAGAGGTCGTACTCGGCCTCCAGGTCGATGTCGGGGCCGTAGCGGTCGTCGGTCCCGGGACGCTCGACCTTCGAGGTCTTGCCGGTCTTCGTGCCCCCACACGCGCATTCCTCGCCAGCCCCGTGTGTCTCTTCCTGCTCCTCACCGCCCCCTTCGTTCATCCGCGCGAGCATGGCCTGGTTGCCCAACAAGGACTGGCGGTCCTGTGGGCGGGCCTGCTGCTGTGTGGCGCCAGCTTGGGTGGACTGATGGGTGTGGATGGCCTGACGATCGTACATTTCAGCGTCCCGGGGCGTGTCGTTCTGTGGTCCGTGAGGCGCCACCGCAGGGCTGGTCCGGGCTCCGTGCACGGAGCTGCGGGCACACGGTCGGCCTCACCGCCTGCCATCAAGGGGGGCCCGTCTGCGCCGTTACACGCGGTCGTCCAAGACCTTGTTCACCCCCCGGGAAAAGTGTCGGATGGTGTGGCGGTAGTCCAGGTCGCGGAGGGTCTGCCAGGCGTTGTCCCAGAAGCACTCGGCCGCCTGGTTGAAGCGGAAGACATCGCTGGCCTGCAGCGCAAGCGCGCTCTGGACCGCCTCGGCCTGCCGCACCCACGTCTCTTGAGCGGTGTAGACGGCGTCGCCCACGAGGTCTCCGGCCAGCTGACGCCAGGTGTCCATGCAGCGGGCCTCGAACGTCTCGAAGTCCGGGCTGTCCTTCCACTCCGCCCACATGTCCACCGCCACGAAGCGCTCCACCACCTCACGGTAGGCCGACGGCAGCTGGGGGGGATGGTCGAGCGCATCGAGCAGGTCGTGACCGGTCCGGACCGCCCACAGCATGGCGGCCACGTGGTCCCAGGCATCGAGGAAGATGCTCGGGTTGTCGCGCACCAGCGGCTCCGACGAGCCAGACCACCTCGGCCGGTACGACCACCGCAGAAACGCGAGGTCGGGGGCCATCCCAAAGCGCCCGTGCCCCGGAATGCCCTGCCCCAGGTAGGGCGCCTGTTGGGTGGGACCGCTCGACAGCGTGAGCCCCAGAGGTCGGGACTGACCGGTGGTGCGGTCGATGGCCTGGACATCCTCGTTGTCGGCCTTCACGTTGAGCTGCAGCGCCCGCCCGGAGAAGTTCTGGTGGGCCCAGGTGTCTTCGAAGACATGCGCTGCAATGCCCAGCAGGTGTACATCCTCTCGACACCGGGGTGCCAGGCGCTCGAGCAGCACCCGCGCGACCCCACCGTGCGGTCGTGTGAGTCCCTCGCCACTCTCCCGGCCGCCCGTGTCGGCGAGCCCCCAGTCCTCAACCTCCACCGGACGGTACTTCGGCCCATCGAAGCCGGTGGGACGGTTGCCGGGCAGGAAGTGGAAGACGGTCCAGGTGGAGTTTTCCTGCCGCATCGACCACACGCTGGAGAACCAGTCGGTGTCGTGGGCCGGGAAGGTGAACCGCGGTGAGAAGGGCACGTCGAAGGACTCGGCCACCCGCCCGACCGCATCCGCCGCGGTCACCGAGTAGTGGTCGATGAACGCCGCCGAATTGGCGATGGTGGTGGCATCTGCGACCGACCAGCCGGCCGCCCGGGCCGCGAGGAAGGTGCCATAGAAGTGGAAGTCGCCGTTCATGGTGCGCGCCTGTGTCGAGGCCATGGACCGGTCGGTGCAGACCGGCCATGGGAGCGTGTGGCTCGGGGTTCAGCTCGCGGTACCGGCGGGTGCTGGAAACGTTTCAGGCGGCGGCTCCAACACCCACCACCTCACTACTCGGCATCCAGCGGGCCATCTCCGGGCGTCGGGCAGTCCGGCCCGGTTGCCACCCGAAACCGGTCCACCACCACGCGGGTGTCTTCCGGAGAGCCCAGGCTCGTGGCCTGCAGATTCGGGAACACCTGGTCGAGGCGGTCGGGGGTCCAGCCTGGAGCAAACGCCTCGACCGCCAGCAGCCCCGAGTCGAAGCCGTGGTCGGAGCGAATCCGAAAGTGTGTGGCATCGAACCGCAGCTCGATGGAAAACGGCACAGACTGGTACGAGAACGGTTCCTCGAGAAACACCGCATACCGGGAGTCGGTGGCGGGGTCGCCATGTTCCAGGCGCAGCTCGACGCCGCCATCGCCCGAGACGAACACCGCCACCGTGTCGATGAGCTCGGTGCTCTCGATGAGCGAGAAGCTCATCAGGCCATCGGGCCCCCCGGGCACCAGCTCGACCACATCGACGGTGACCACCACGGGGTGCTCGGAGACATCGAGCGCGGGCACACCAAAGGCCACAATGCGGCTCGTGCCACCATCCACCTGCAGCGTGACCGTTCCGCCCTCTTCCACGGCGATGGGCTCGGGGTGGGACCCGGCCTGGACCCAGTCGGTGGGCGGCTCGACGCCGGCTTCGTCGTCGAACGCATCGTCGAACACGACCGGACATCCGTCGGGCGACTCCCCGGTGTCGGCCGGTGATGCCGAGTCGACGTCTGCCTCGGCGTCTTCCGATCCCACTCCCGGCGCCAAGGCCTTGCGCACGGCCATGTTGCTGATGGGCGAACACCCGGTTGCGAGGACCACCAGCAGCAGCTTCAGCGTTCGAAAGACGGCGTCGGACACGCGGGACCTCGGGAGCGCACCGGACATATCCCACCCCGAACAAGCATCGTGCAAAGACGCCCCCCTCGCCAGCCATGGTCCGGGCCCCGAGCGACAAGTATGGACTGACGCGTAGTGTCCGGTTGCAGACACCTACCGGATGGCATTAGGCGGCCCCCATGTCACACACCGCACCAGGCCTGCCTCTGCCCGCGCTGCTCATGGTCCACCTGGCGGCCTGCACGGGCCCCGCCTCGTCCACCAAGCCCGCGTCGGACACCGACCCCTCCGCCACCACCGACACCGTGGACGACACCGGCGACGCGGACGACTCCGGCGACACAGGTGACTCCGGCAGCTCGGGCGCCCGCGACTGTTCCGCCATCACCCTCGACCTCGCCCGCCTCGACGACGCCCGCGCCTGGGTAGACGAGCACGGCGGCGCCATCGACAGCTTCCGGGTGTGGCACTGCGGCGAGCTCGTGGTGAACGAGGCCTACAACGGCTACTCCGCCTCCACTCCGCACGACCTCCAGTCGGCCACCAAGACCTGGGTGGCGATGCTGGTGGGTGTCGCGCTGGACGAGGGCCTCATCGCCGACCTCGACCAGCCCATCGCAGAGCTCCTGCCCCACCACGCAGGGCTCCTCACCGGAGACAAGGCCGCCATCACCGTGCGCCACCTGCTCACCATGACCAGTGGCCTCGCCTGGCGGGACTTCGGCTTCGGCAACTCCTTCGAGGCCATCGCCGCAGCCGACGACTCCGTGGCGTATGTGCTCGGCGAGGCCCTCGAGACGGCCCCCGGCGCCACCTTCCACTACAACACCGGCAGCTCCCACCTCCTCGCCGCCATCGTGGCCGAAGCCAGCGGCCAGTCCACCGCCGAATACGCCCAGCAGCACCTCTTCGACCCAATGGGCATCCCCGCCCCCGAGTGGCAGGCCCTCCCCGACGGCCGGCACCAGGGCGGCTGGGGCATCTTCATGGCCCCCGAAGACTTCGAGAAGCTGGGCATCCTCCTCCTCGACGGTGGCGTGTGGCAAGACCAACCGCTCGTGCCCGCCCGGTTCGTGGACGAAGCCACTGCCTGGCAGGTCGAGAACGACTACGACACCGGCGGATACGGCTACCAGATGTGGATCGAGACCGCACTCTTCGACGCCGACGACCTGGCCGCCGCCCGTGGCTACGGCGGGCAGGACTGCATCGTGCTGGAAGACCTCGACACCGTCATCACCTTCAACGGCGCCATCGGTGCCCCCGCGGCCATGGCCCGCAATGTGCCCATCCTCGTGAATGACTACATCCTGCCGGCCCACGAGGTGCGGTAGCCCCCGCCCCGCAGCCTGCTCGCAACCCGGGGGGCACGGTCGCTGCCGGTGAACGCACCCCCGAAAACGGGCCACAGAATGTAGCCGCCGTGCCGTTCCCGGAGCGACACTCCACCTGCATCGGGTTTCCGTTCAGTGGGCAATGTACGGCAGCGTCTCTACACATCCCCGCGACATCGTGCGCGCCTGGACTCGGGGCCGCCACGTCACCTCCAGTGTGGCGAAGTCTTCGCAGGTCCACAGCAGCGCACCCGTGTCGCCGTCGTACAGAGCGAGCTCGACCTCCACTTCGTCGGTGGGGGTGTGGCCGGCGTGGCCGGTCGCCTCGGAGATGACCTCCACGGTGATGGCGGCCCCGTCCCCCAGGTACTGGGTGTTCACCACGGTTCCCACGAGCACGGCGTCCACACCCAGCGCATCGGCGAGGGCGCTGGGGTCGCCGTCATCGATGTCTGCCTCGTCGAGGACCTCGCGCGTGGCCTCGGGGCCCTGCACCGCCACCCGGTCCTGCTGGTTGCGGAGCGTGCCGATGACCGCGGCCTGGATGACCTCGCCCGTCTCTACATCTTGCGCGGCCACCTCTGCTGCGCTCCGGTCGCGGGGAAGGCGCTGGAGGTCGGAGGTGTAGTCGAACGGCGCCACGGCGATGCGCTCGTGCCCTGCCGCGTAGGTCGAGAACGCCGGGTGGACCCAGCTCGACGAACAACCGAGGGCAAGGGCGGCAGGGAGGACGAGGAGGACGGACGGGGCTCGGGTCATCGAGGTTCCGGGTAGAGGGCGGGGGCGGTGTGCGGTCCCGACGTGCCATGACCCGAAGTCGTCATTCCACAGTGTGTCATCACCGTCGCAGCAGCGCCGGCTTCGTCGTCCTCTGTGGGCCCGGCAGATGCCTCGTTTGTGGTACACCCACGGCCCGCCCGACCAGCCCTGGACGGTTCCATGCCCCGGACCGGAAAGAAGAAGTCCGCCCGCCTCGACAGCCTCCACAGCTTGCTCGCCGACCGGGTACGCGCCCACAAGGACGACCCCGACGGCGCCGTGTCGCCCGATGAGGTGTTCCGCCAGTTCGTGGTCTCTGGCCTCGACCGACGGGGCCAGCTCTCCACCGGCTACGCTGAGCACGGCAAGTCCGTCACCCTGTCGGCCGACTTCGACTTCGGCGACATGGTGGCCCCCGGTGTGCTCACCCTGGAGCTGTCGGGCGAGTTCAAGGGGGCGAGCTACAGCCACGCGCTCGTGGGCATCCAGCACCAGGGCAGCGCCAGCCTGGAGCGCGACCCGGCCACCCGCATGGCCCACGCCGTGCAGATGTTCACCATGTCGGGCAAGCACCGCTCGGCCACCATCACCTTCGGTCTGGAAGCCGGCGTGGGCATCCCGTCGCCCTTGTCGAGCGCCGCCGACCTCATCAAGCAGGTGGGTCCCGACACCGTGGCCGCCTCGCTCGAAGCCAGCGCCACCGCCGCCGCCGAGGTGTCCTACGAGGGCGACTACCTGTTCGTCCGCGACCCCTCCCCGCAGTTCTTCGCCAGCGGCATGGACCCCTCTCTGCGCCACTACTTCCAGCAGCGCCTGGGGCCCGAGAGCAAGGTGCAGCTGCGCCAGCGCATCGGTGAGTGGCTGAAGACCACCGCCCGCATCAAGGTCAAGCGCCGCCGCCACAAGATGTTCGGCTCGAAGTACTACAACACCGACGACCTCCTCGCGGGCCTGCAGGCCGCCATCCAGGCCCACCCCCGCAACCGCACGATGGTGCAGACCGCCCAGACCTTCCGCGACCGCCTCAAGGGCGTGCGCACGGCCCTCGACCAGGTCCCGCCCGACCCACCACCCGCCAACACGCCCTACGACACGCTCACGTTCCTGTCGCTGTGGGGCCACAAGGGTGGCGCGGGGGCGAGTGCCGGCGCGAAGCTCGAAGCGGGCCTGGAGGCGGGCAACAACGCCGCCGGACTGTCGGCCGAGGTGAAGGGCGCGGTGGCCGGCACGCTCAAGAACACCTCCTACCGCCTGCAGACCTGGGGCATCACCACCAGCGGCCATGCGGTCGTGGCCACCCAGGACACCGTCATCACCTACCGTCAGGCCGACCTGTCCGCGGTCGCGGCGGCCACAGCCGAGCTGGCCTACGACTTCACCACCATCGGGGGCCCCCAGCACGACCATGAGTGGGAGGCCGAGTGGTCGAAGGCGAAGTCGTACAACCAGATGACCTACCGCTCCAGCATCGTGTTCTGGAACTACGCGGCGGCGCACGCCTCGCCTCTGGCGGTGGCCCCATTGCTCGGAAGCGGCATCTGCTACGGCATCTCGGTGCTGTTCGTGCGGCTCATCCAGGCGGCCCACCATGTCACGGGGCGGGACCTCCATGAGAAGGCCGACCGCAACGCGAAGCTGAAGAAGAAGGTCGAGCACTTCCTCACCACCACCGCCTGGCGGCTGCGGGTGAACCGGTCCGACCTGGACAGCTTCCTGGCTGCGTCGATCTTTGCCGTGCTGGAGCCCGAAGACGCCCTGGAGCTGCCCGCCGACGTGGTGCTGCTCGAGGCCAGCTTCGCCCTGCCCACAGGCGTGGGTGTGAAGGGACGGATCAACAAGCGTGGTGCGGTGTCGCTGGGCAAGAACGTGCTGAGCTCCATGCACAAGGCCATGCAGAAGAAGGTGAAGGTGGCCCGGCCCACGCCCATGGCCATCCACGCGCGGTACCGCATCGCCGATGAGCGCGCGAATGAGGCGACCGCCTTCAAGCTGGGGGTGAGCTTCGTGGTCGGGGCGGGCATCGAGATCAACTCGGTCGAAAATGCCGGCCACGAGGGCATTGTGTCCCTCGCAACCCAATACTACGGCCCTCTGTCCATCTACAACCGCCCGCAGGTCCAAGACAAGGGGCGGCGCAACGAACAACAGCCCGACCTGCACACCGCGGAAGACCAGTGTGTGCCCCCTGTGGCCCTGGTGCACCAATGAGCTTCGACGCCAACGCCATCGTCGCGGCGCTGTCCAAGGCGGCCGGACAGACCATCACCACGCAGGCCCACGCCGCCGCGCGCACCCACACCTTCGGGCTGCCGAGTGGGGGCCTGCACCTGCCGAAGCCCGACGCCCTGCTCCAGGAAGCCGGCAAGCTGGGCGGAGACGTGGGCGACTACCTGCCCGGCGAGCTGTCCACGGGTGCGCTGGTCCTCACGCGACTCGACCTCACCGGGCTGCCCGGCAGCGCCTTTCCCGGCACCAGCGGCCAGCACCCCCACGACCTGCCCGTCGCCGAGCTGCCCCTGGCCAGCCTCACGGGCACCGGGGCCCAGCGCACCACCAAAGACGCCGACAATGCCGACGTCGCCGTCACCGTGGCGGGCGACCCCGGTGTGCTGCCCGGCGACCTCCCGGCGATGTCCTTCGATGGCAGCGCCGACGGCCTGTCCATCACCCCCGACTGGGCCCGGCGCCTGTCGCCCTTCCGTGGCACCCACTTCACCACCGACCGCCTCACGACTCTGCTGTGGGTGCGTCCGACGGCTGTGGGTGGCTACCGCACCATCCTGTCCAACCTCGACGACAACGACCGGGCCACCGCCGGCTGGCTGCTGATGCTGTACCCCGACGGCATGGTGGTTCTCGGGGTGGTGGTGGGGCCTCGGATGCACATCGTCCGCAGCGCCCGCAAGCTGGTGGCCAACGCCTGGGTGCAGGTGGGCGTGGTGTGGGACACCAACCGGCCGCGCCTGTTTCTCGACGGTGTGGAGGAGCCCCGGCTCAACACCGCCTCGCTGTCCCACAACGCTGGCCAGCCCGAGAAGCTCGTGGCCACCGGCGGACCGCTTCACCTGGGCTTCAACGGCACGGATGGCCACTTTGCCGGCCAGCTCGCCGATCTGCGCATCTACCACACCCGCATGGACGCCACGCAGATCGACGACTCGGTGCCCACGGCGGTCGAAGCGCGGGCCGTGGAGCCCCAGCTCGAAGCCGCGGTGGTGTGGAAGGGCACGACCTGGACCCTGGTGCCCAAACTGCTGTCGCTGTCCGACCCCGGGGCCACCCTGGTCATCTCGCCGGACTGGTGCGCGGGGATGCTGTTTTCGGAGCTGTCGTTCGCCGGCGCCCGCTTCACCGTGCAGGTGGGCTTTCCCGACGGTCGCTGCGAGCTCCTCCAGCAGGACGGCACCACCCTGTCGGTGAACAAGGCCTTCGATGCCCTGGGCTTCGACACCACCGGCTGGCCGCGCATGGGCATCCGCCAGACCGACCTCATCGTCGACCCCCGCTTCTCGCGCCTGGCCCTGCACGCCGACATCCCGACCGACCTCTCCGTCGGTCCCTTCCAGCTCCGCGCGGTCTCCTTCCAGCTCCACTTCGCGGCCGAGCCCATGTCGGTCATCGGCTGGGTGGCTGCGGCGATGCGCCTCACGCCGAGTGGGTCCCCACCCATCGACATCCAGCTCCGGGGCAGCCACGTCTCCAAGGCCGCCGGCTGGACTCTGGGCGGTGGGGTCACCTTCGAAGGCGGCAAGCAGCTCCAGGTGCAGGCGCTGGTGAACCACCTGGTGAAGCTCACCGGGGCCAGCGCGCCCACCTTGCCGTCGAGCATCGCCACGGTGGACCTGGAGTCGGTGCAGTTCGAGGTGTCCACCCACGACCGCTTCGCCGTGGAGCTGAAGACGGCGAAGACCACGGCCACCTTGCTGGCTGCCAAGGTGGGCGGCGCCTGGAACCTCGTCGTGTCGGACACCCTCGTCATCGGCAGCGCGGTGTTCACGGTGACGATGGCGCGCGTCAACGGCAACGAGGTGCTCTCCGCCACCTGGAAGGAGGCGAAGGGCGGCGCCGTCCACCTCCACGACTTCTTCCACCACCTGCACGTGCCCGTTCCCGGCACCCTGCCCAGCGCGCTCGACCTGTCTCTCAAGGAGGTCGACCTGCGGTGGGACAAGGACAAGGGCGAGCTCATCGCAGACGCCAAGACCGGCTCCGGCGACGTGGTGTTCTTCCTCGGCACCAAGAACACCGGCGAGTGGCAGGCTGTGGGCGGCATCGTCGTGCAGGCGGCCACTCTGCGCAGCGTGCCCGGCCTGTCCACCGTGATGGACGGCCTCGACCTGCTCGGTCCAGGCGCGGCCCTGCTCGCTCTGTCCACCTACGACGGTCAGCTCGAATTCCCCGCCACGCCCAACTACCCCCGGGGCAGCTTCCCGGTGCTCGGCGCCGCCTGGTTCTCGGTCAAGCCGGGTGTGCTGCTGGGTGTGCAGCTCGACGCAAAGGACAGCGCCACCAAGGCCAAGGGCAGCCAGGAGGCCAGCCACCAGCAGCTCGGCGGCATGCTCGGCGGTCTCACCAAGGCCCTGCCTGGCAGCCACCACGACGACCTCCTCGCCGTGCTCGAGGTGGCCGACCCACCCACCCTGTCCACCCTCACCATCGGCCTGGGCGGCCACATCCACCTGGTGAAGTCCCTCTACCTGTCCGACGCCCTGGCGACTCTGCGCATCGAGCCCCCCGCCGTCAGCATCCAGGGCAACCTGCTGTTCACCATCGAGCACCACCACCTGCTGGCCCGCGGCAGCCTCACCGTGTCGGTGGACGAGATGGAGGGCGGCTTCGTGGTGATGGCCCGCAGCACGGGCGACCCTCCCAATGAGATTCCCGTCCCCATGGGCCTCAAGGGCGTGCACCTCACCGAGATCGGCGAAGAGGTGGCGGTGGTCTTCGAGCCGCCCGGCATCGCCTTCGGCCTCCAGGGCGCCGTCCACATCGACGGCCAGGGGGCGGCCACCAACCGCTTCGCCTTCATCATGGAGGTGGAGGACGACCCGGCGCAGGTCATCCCGGTCCCCGACCCCCTGCTGCTGTCCATCTTCATGCCCCAGCTCGACGTGCGCACCCTCTTCGCCGCCATCTTCGGCACCGAGGGCATGCAGGCGGTCCAGCACATGGCGTGGACGCACAGCTTCGGCATCGAGAACCTGTGGCTGTACTGGTGCCAGGAGCCCGTCGCCCTGCCCGACGGCACGATGGCCCAGCCCGGCATCGGCGCCAACGGCATCCTCAAGCTGCACGACTGGAAGATGCACGCGCTGCTCGACGTCTCTTCCGGCGGCTCGTCCGGCCCCAAGGGCATCCGGGCCGCCCTGCAGGCCGACCCCATCGACCTGGGCGGTGTACTCAAGGTCACCGGGGACCACACGCCTGCCGTGAAGGTGCTGATGGAGGACGTCAACGGCACCTGGACGCCCATCTCCACCCAGGGCCGCGTGGTGAAGCAGAACGGACGACGGGTGTCCACGCGCACCCCCATCCGCGGCAAGGCACCCACCCACCCCACCGCCTTGAAGACGGTCATCGAGGCGGGCGGTCCCCAGTTCCAGCTCCAGACGCAGGCCTCGCCCTACGTCGAGGGCAGCGCGAAGGTGCAGCTCTTCGACGCCAAGGCCGAGGTCCACATCGAGGTGACCGACAAGGGCTTCCTGTTCGACCTCGCGGCCTCGGTGGGCGACGTGGGGCACATCCACTTCGACGCCCGGTATCGAAGCGGCACCCTCATGGCCCAGCTCGACGCCACCATCGACATCCGGGCCGACATCCGGGTCGACCTCGGCTTCGTGTCCCACGACTTCACGCTCGACACCGGCTTCGACTTGTTCGGCGACCTCACGGTCACCGCCCATTCCTTCAGCCTGCGCTTGAGAGGCTCGTTCTGGTTCGAGGGCCAGCGCCTCACCATGCCGCAGCTCGACATCAAGCAGCGCTTCGACAAGCTCGAACAGCTCGCGGACAAGGTGGCCGACCACGTCAAGAGCGAGGCCGACCAGATCTTTGGCGAGGTGTTCGACTACGCCAAGCGGGAGTGGAACCACCTCAAGAACGACCTCCACAAGATCGAGCGCGACCTGCAGCCCGAGCTGGGCCAGGTCGAGCAGCGAGCAGGCGCCGCCCTCCACCACGTCGAGCAGGACGCCGGCAAGTTCGCCACGAACGTCATCCGCGGCATCTCCCAGTCGGTGCGCGACATGGAGTCGGAGGCCCGCAAGGTGCAGCACGAGGTCACCGCCCAGCTCGACAAGGTGGAGCGCAAGCTCAAGCACCTGCTCAGCGACGTCGACGCCGACCTCCACAAGGTGCTGTCGAGCATCGAACACACGCTGAAGACCATCCTCGCCGACGCCCGGGCCATCTACGACCAGATCAAGGCGGAGGCCGACCGCATCCGGGCCGCCATCAGCAAGGAGCTCGGCGAGATCTCGGCCGAGATTCAGCGGGAGGTGCACGCCGTGGAGCGCGAAGCCAAGGAGATTGTCGACGCCATCGAGGCCTGGGCCGAGCGCGAGTACAAGCGGCTCGAAAAGCTGGAACAGAAGGGCCTCAACTGGGCCCACCACGAGTGGAACCACGTCAAGCACTGGGCCGCACACGCGGGCTCCTCCTTCGTGCATGGCGGCGAGTCCGTGCTCCACGACATCGGCCTCTGAGGGGAGGACAAGCGCATGCAACGACACGCACGCATCGTGGCTCGCAACGGCTGGATCGACACCGGCATCGCGCTGGGGCGGTCGGACGGCCCGGTCACCCTCGACGCCCGTGGCCTGCTGAAGGTGGGCCGCTACAAGTCCGAAGCCGGTCCCGGCGGCAGCTCCACGGCCTACAACAGCCCGGCCGACAACGCGCTCGGAGGGGGCGCGCTGTTCGGGCGCCTCGGCACCACGGTCTTTCCCATCGGGACCGGCGGTCTCGTGCCGCCATCCGCACTGTCTTGGTCCCGGCAGAAGCTCGAGGTGCTCTTCAACACGTCGGTCCACGGCACAGACGCCGAGGCCGTCGCCGGTGTGCTGCGCCTGACTGCGCGCGTCGGCACCTACGTGCCCGGGGAGCTGGTCGACAGCGAGTGGAACCACCGGGTGGCGAAGAACGGCGACGCATGGGGGCTGGTCTTCTCGGTGCGGTCGGTCTCCCCATCGGGGTGGTCGGCCACACTGGCGGGACTCGGGTTCTCGGTGAATGTGCGGGACTGCCGGGTGTCGGTGGTCGTGCCCATCCAACCTGGCGCCACCCTCTCTGGCATCGTTCCCCCGGGCCACCGGTCCCGCGTGCAGGTGACCTGGAGTCCCAAGGGTGGGTCCGGCTCGACACAAGGCACCTACACGCTGTCCATCAACAACGCAGACGTCGCCACGGTCACGGGCACCCGACGCAGCCAGACCGCGAGCTGGCAAGACATCCAGCTCCGGGCCGTCCGGTGTGGCCTGGGACAGGTCGCCTTCCTGGATGGCGCCGCCACGGCCTTTCTCAACAAGCTCCACACGGGCGCATACCCGGATGACACCACCGGCGTGTTCTGCTGGCCCGAGCTGTCCACCCAGCCCGAGAACACCGGCGTACAGCGCGACCTCGGCCCCCAGCACGGCGGCACCCGACCCACACCGCGGTACACGTCGGGCAAGGGTCCCACCTGCCAGCCCTTCGCGCCCGCCCCCGGGAACAGCCTCTCCCGCGTCATCTTCCGCAAGCGCGACGCCGAGCTGCAGGCCCCCCTGAAGACCCGTGCGACCGCTCTGGACGACAAGCACGCCGCCTACACCCCCCGCATCCTCGACGGCGCCCGCAGCGGGGTGGTGTTCTATGGCCAGACCCGCGACGCCTACTACGGCGCCTCCTACCCACGGTGGTGGGGCAACCAACGCAGCTGGTCGGGTGCTGGCGGCGTGCGGCCGGCCGGAGATGCGTGGGGCGTCGATGCCATCACCGGCGCCTCCTACTTCATCGCCCCGTCGGGCAATGGCAGACACACGCTCTACAAGGTGCCGGCTGGCCTTCCGTCGAGCGGCTCCGGCGGACTGACCGTCGCCCGGCCGTTCACCGGTCTGTCGAACGCTCCATCGGGACACACCCTCGAGAACAGCTCCACACTGGCCATCGAGCACACCCGCAACCGAATGTTCGTCGTGACCGCCGACACGAAGTGGACCCACAACTACTCGGGCAACCGGGAGTTTGTGTTGTGGGTGCGGTCGTTCGACAACGACTGGTTCGCAAAGGTGACCTCCTTCCAGCTTCCCAATGCAGGCGGCGCACGCGGTGTGTTGTCCATCGACCTGCGGCACAGCCGGCTCTGGTTCCAATACAACGACCAGGCCATGTCCATCTCCACGAGCGGAAGCCGCAGCGCACCCCGTGCCGCCCGCGACCTGCACCACCAGCCCATCCTGCGTCGCCTGGTGTGGCTCGACCCCGGCTCGGGTGAGGTGATGACCACCTCCGACGGCGACATGGCGCTGAGTGGCCAGAAGCTCGGCATGCCCAAGGTCCAGGGGGCCTGCCGGCTCGTGGCGATGGTGGACAAGGCTGCGGTCGTGCTTGCGGTCGACCCGGCCCCGGCATCGGGTGTGCCCGCCCGAAGTGCCCTCGACAACGTCGACATGGCCAAGACCTGGATCTGGCAGCCCGGCCACGACGTCCGGGAGGGCACCTGGGGCGGGGGCGGACTCGGCGCCCTGTCTCGCAAGATGTGCGACCGCCACGTGGTGATGATGTGGGACCCCCGGGTCGCCCATGCGCTCCAGCAGAGCGCCCCGTCCATCACCGCCGCCGATGTGCGCGCCGACGGTCAGGTGCGGCTCCAGGGCATCCACCGCCGCTACCACGACCAGATCGCCGACAAGAAGTCTCAGCTCCACACCGCCCACGCCAACCAGCAGCAGCGCATCACCGACGCCAAGGCGCAGGCCCGGCGCATCAAGGCCCCCGGCTACCGGTCGCTCACCGATGCCAAGGCCGACCGCACGCGCCAGGTGGTGTCCCACTGGAAGTCGGAGCACAAGAAGGTCGACCAGGCCGTCTCTGCGGGCACGGACCTCAAGTCCAAGGCAAAGCAAGCAGCCATGGCGAAGCTGGGCAAGCTGTTGAAGGAGCTGTCCGTGCTGGCGGGGCATCCGGTCGCGCCCGACACCGCCATCAACGCCCCCGAAGCACGCTTTCACGGCGCCTACGGCCACGTCATCAAGCACATCCTCGACGCACAGAAGAACCACCAGAAGAAGCCCTGAGCCCGGCATTTCGCCGCTCAGTCCGGAGTCTCCCGTGTCCCACTCCCGTCCGTCCCGCCGCGACTTCTTTGCTTGGACCGGCGCCGCGTCGTCTCTGCTGGTGGCGCCCCTATCGGCTGCTGGTGCCCGCGCTCGCCAGGCCGCATCGGGCTGGGTGGACGGTGGACGTCCCGATGTTCGCCGACTCCCCGACGGGCTCCAGGCCATGCTCCTTCATGGGGAGGCCGGCCGCGCCATCACGGGACGGGTGGTGCGCATCGACGCAGAGGCACGGCGAGAAGTAGCCCACGGCCTGTGTCTTGGGCGGGACGCCCTCGGTGTGGGTGGACCGCGCAGCCGGGTCGAGGCCGCGCTGGCCTGCAAGAAGTGGCTGCGACGACACCCCGATGCCCACACCCTCGTGGTGCGCGTGGACCGCGCCGACGACATCCGCACAGCACTCGACCTCACCGCTGGCCGCGCGCACGTCTTCCTGCTCGGGGCCACCGAGGCCGCGCAGGCGACGGACGCGATTGCCAAGGCTGGCGCGACGGTGCTGCTGGGACCCTCTGTGTGGGAAGGGGCGTCTTCGGCTCGGGCGGTGGAGCGGGCCGAAGCCGCGGTGGCGATGGTTCGACAGGATGTGCCCTTCGTTTGGGCGACAGGGGGCCATGCCGAGCTGCCGGAGGTGGCGGCGGGCGCCATGGCACGGGGACTGTCGGCCGAAGAAGCGCTCGCTGTGCTCGAAGGGAGGGCGCTGGGTGTGCGCTCCCACGCGACGGGGTGTGGGCACGCGCGGTCGATGCCAGCGACCAGCCCGGACGCACTTCATTGCTCCAGCCAGGAGCCCGGCCCCACCGCCCCTGCATAGGTCGCTTCTTGTGACCACACACTGGTGCGGTTGATCGAGGTTGCCCGATAGGTCGTGTGGAAGCCCGTGTAGCGGTACACCGAGAGGGTGGAGAACGGGGCGAACCCGCAGGCCTCGGCGCGGAGGTTGCCGCGGACCTCGCCGTCGTGCTCAAACCACCAGCACCGGGTCCGGAAGCCTCCCGTGGGCAGCACCATCGCCGTTGTCACCGCCTGTGCGCATCCGGACGACACCACCAGCGGGCTGGCCGAGCTGGAGCTGGTCCGGGTGGTGGAGCTGCTCCAGCCCGAAGCCGTGCGCTGGCCCCGGGTGCTGCGGAAAGAAGAGACCCGCACATGAGGGAGCTGCCAGGTGCACACCGAAGACGTCGACAGAGACGGGTTCGCAGTGCGAAACGTGCCCGACAGGGACACGAAGCTGTGCGTGCGGGTGTACGTACTGGAGGACCAGTCCACGGTGCCACCGTGTGCCCGGGCGCTGCGCTTGTCTACGCTCTCTCGGTGTTCGAAGCGCCAGCCATCGAGGACCCGGGAGGCGGCGACCGCGGCCGTGCAGGCGGGGTCGGCCCAGCAGTCGTCGTCGAAGCAGTCGAACACCCCGTCGTCTTCGTTGTCCAGGCCGTCGTCGCACACCAGCTCGATGCACACCGGGTCGGCGCTGCAGTCGCTGTCCTCGCAGTCGATCAGGCTGTCGCCGTCGTTGTCCAGACCGTCGTCGCATGTGCACCACTCCACGGAAGCCGGGTGGACCGACGCATCTGTGTCGTCGCAGTCGCCGGGTGTGGCGGCGGTTCCGGCTGTGCCGGGGCAGTCGAGGAGCGTCTGGTCGGTGTCGCCCCAGCCATCTCCATCGGCGTCCACGTAGAGGCTGGCCTGGACGCCGTTGTCGATGGTTCCGTCGCAGTCGTCGTCGCTGTGGTTGCAGGACTCGGTGGCACCGGGCGAGACCAGGGCTTCGGTGTCGTCGCAGTCGCCAGGCGTTGCCGACGTTCCGGCTGTGCCGGGGCAGTCGAGGAGGGTCTGGTCGGTGTCGCCCCAGCCATCTCCATCGGCGTCCACGTAGAGGCTGGCCTGGACGCCGTTGTCGATGGTTCCGTCGCAGTCGTTGTCGCTGTGGTCGCAGGTCTCGGTGGCGCCGGGGTGGCTTGTGGCATCGGCGTCGTCGCAGTCTCCGGCGGCGCTGGCCGTACCAGGGGTGCCGGGGCAATCGGAAACGGGGTGGGCATCGTCGCCCCAGCCGTCCCCATCGGCGTCCGCGTAGAGGCTGACCTGGACGCCATTGTCGATGGTTCCGTCGCAGTCGTCGTCGCTGTGGTTGCAGGTCTCGGTGGCGCCGGGATGCACGGTGGGGTCGGTGTCGTCGCAGTCCCCCGTCTCGGCGGAGGTTCCTGGCCTGCCGAGGCAGCCCGTCATCGTCAGGCCGAGAGCACCCCAACCATCGCCGTCGGAGTCCATGTAGAGGGTGTGCTCGACCCCGTTGTCGACGATGCCGTCGCAGTCGTTGTCCACGTGGTCGCAGGTCTCGACGACGTCAGGGTGCCGGGTGGCGTCGGCGTCGTCGCAGTCGCCCGGGCGAGCGGTGGCCCCCGGGGTGTCGGGGCAGTCTGTGATGGGCTGGTGCAGGTCGCCCCAGCCATCCGCATCGGTGTCGATGTAGAGCGTGACCTGGACGCCGTTGTCGATGGTGCCGTCACAGTCGTTGTCGATGTGGTCGCAGGCCTCCAGGGCGCCGGGATGGATGGTGGGGTCTGCGTCGTCGCAGTCCCCCGTTGCGGCCACTTCCCGCGGACCTGCGGCACAGCGCAGCCTGCCTGCTCCGGAGCCGACGCCGTCTGCGTCCTGGTCGAGGAACCACCAGCTGGGGGTGGCGCAGGCGGAGTCTCCCGAGGGGGGCCCCACTTCATCGGTTGCTGTGTCCTTCGAGGAGAGCGGTGTGCAGGCCGACAACACGACCAAGAGTGCCCACCCACCAACAAATGTGTCCTGCATCCTGCCCCCCGATGTCCACGGCCCGGGTCCGCCGACGTCTCGTCGCCGGATGGCCCCCAGCCCTTGCAATCGGGTGTCCCCGTTTCGCCTTCACGTGAATTGCGCCCAACCCCCGGTGGTGGGAGGACTCTGGAGGTGACGCGGGGCCACCTCCGACCGCTTCGCGGCCACCTCCCCCTGAACGGGGAGGACATCGTCGTTCTCACAGTCCTCCCCCTTCAGGGGGCTTCCACTCGCACAAGTCGTGCGCTCCACCGACAGAACACGGTGTCCTCGGTTGAGGTCCTCCCCGGCCCCCTCCCACCGGGGGAGCCCGAGCCAGCTGTCGGGTCTGGGTGTGAGGACTCCAGCTGAAGGCGCTCTGCAGCCTGCTCGATTGCCTGCACTCGTGTCCCATGCTAACCCTACGACAATCCGTCGTAGAGGTGGCCATGCCCCGTGCACCAGAGCTTGAAACCAAGGTCCTCGAGACCCTGTGGACCGGTGGACAGTGGAGCGTCCGCGACGTGATGAAGGCGGTGGACGACACCCTCGCCTACACCACGTTCGCCACTGTCCTCCACCGCTTGCACAACAAGGGGGCCGTCCGCCGCGACAAGGTCGACGGTGCCTGGTCGTACTCTGCAGCCCAGACCCGCGCCGAAGCACTGGCCGACGAGGTGGGGCGTGTGCTGGAGCGTGCCCAGAGCGCGCCTGAACCGCTGTTGGTGGCCTTCCTCGACCAGGTCGAGCAGGTCGACCCAAGCGCGCTCGACCGCCTCGAAGCCCTCATCCAGGCCCGTCGGGGCGAGCGGTGAGCGTGACCGCCCTCTCATTGCCGGTCGTCGCCGTCGCGCTGTCACTCTTTGCAGGGTGGCTCGCGGCGTCGCTGCTGGCTGTGGGGTGGCTGCGGCTGGTCGACCGCCGGCCCGAGCTGGACCCCACCGCGGTGTCGGTCTTCGCACTGCCGTGGGTTGTGTCGCTCGCGATGCTGCTGGCCTCCGTGCTTCCGGGCGACCCACACACCGGGACGGTGCTGGTCTGCCACTGCCTCGACTCGATGCCGGGGTGGTCGCACCTGTGTCCCGTCCATCCCGAGCGGGCCTGGCCGCTGCTGGTGCCGGCCATCGTCGTGTTGGGGGCGCTCCTACCGGCCCGGCTCCGGGCGGTCCGCCAGCTCCTCCGGCTGCCCCGGGGCACGGGCGGTGCCTGGCCCGAGGTGGTGCCGCTTCCAGAGCCGGTCGCTGTCCTCCATGGCTGGTGGCGGCCTACGCTGGTCGTCGACCAGGGCCTGTGGTCCGCCCTCGACGACACCGAGCAGCAGGCCGTGCTGGCCCACGAGCGGGCACACCTCGACCGGCACGACCCTCTGATGGTCGTGGTCCTGCGCGCCATGCTGGTGCTCGCGCCACCTCGCCTGGCGAACCGCGTGGTCCGGCGGTGGCTCGATGGTGCCGAGCGCCGGGCCGACACCGCGGCAGCCCACACCATCGGCGACCCCACCGTGGTGGCCATGACTCTGGTCCGGTGTGCGCGCCTGGGAGCACGCCAGGCTGCGTTGTCTCTCGGCTGGACCGCAGGCAGCCTGGAGTCCCGCGTCCAGCACCTCCTCGACCTGCCCGATGCGGCAGCGCCGGCACGTCCGGATGTCCGCCGGTCTCATCTCGTTGCGCTGGGGGTGAGTCTGCTCGTCAGCCTCGCCGCTGTGCCCTGGCTCCACCACCAGCTTGAGCACCTGCTCAACCTCTCCCTCTGAGGGCGACATGCGTCGTGGACTCCGATTCGTTGTACCCCTACCTACTACATTGCGTCGTAGCACTGTCGCCGGGGCGCTGGTCCTCTTGGCCGTCGGGCAGGCCGCACTCGCCAACGCACCCGTCTCGGAGGTGGACCTCGTCCAGGCGGCCCTCGACGGCCCCTCGCTGCAGGCGCGCACCCAAGCCCACCAGGCAGCGGTGGCAGCTGCCCGCACCGTGACCCCTCGCACGTCGAATCCCTCGCTCGACCTCCGGCATGAACAGGCCAACGGACCGGCGGGTGCCTCCACCGATGTGCTGGCCGGGTCCTGGACTGTCGGTCTCGGGCTGCCTGGCCTCGCGGAACAGACAGCGGCGCGACAACGTGGAGAGGCCGCCGAAGCCGGTGTGCGGGCCACCCGACTCTCCACCATCTGCACCGTCCGCCGGGATGTCCTCCAGCTCTGGATGGCCGTCGAGCTCTCCTCCATCCGCTCCGACGCCCACCAGCGCCTGCAACACGTCGCCGAGAGCATCGACGCCCTCGCGGGGGCCGGCGACTTGTCCGGCCACGACAGCGCACGGGCCACGCTTGCCCTCCTCGCCCACCAGTCCATGGTGGACGAAGCCACGGCCACCGAGCTGACCGCCGCAGCGAAGGTCGAAGCCTGGACCGGCCAGTCTGTCTCCGCGGTGCAGCTCGGCGAGCTCCAGGCGCTCCCCCCGACCGCGGAGCTGGTCCACCAGGCCACCGACGCTTCTCCAGAGCTGGTGGCCCTCCAAAAGGCTCGCCAGGCCATCGAAGCCGAGCGGGCCGTGGCCCGACGCAGTGCAGCCCCCGGCCTGACGCTGTCGGGTGGCGGTCGACGTGACGCCATGCCGGACGGCAGAGGGTCTGCAGCCGGCTTCGAGGTCGGGGCCTCGCTGGAGCTTCCGGTGTTCGAGCGGAACCAGGCCGAGCGGGCCGGTCTGGATGCCCAGCTTGCGGCGGTGGACGCCGACATCGCCCGGCTGCAGGCGTCCATCGGCGCCGAGGTCACCGCTGCGGCACAGCGGGCGAGCGAGCTGTCCCGTCCCGCTCCCCCCCTCGACACGGCCGCCATCTGGCAAGGCGCGCTCGACCGCACGCTGTCGGGCGAAGCGTCTCTGGAGTCGCTCCTCGCCGTCGCCCGCGACCTGGAAGACGCCGAGCGGTCCCGCATCGACGCCGAGACGCGCCACCGCATGGCTCGGCTCTCGGTGTCGTGCGCAGTGGGCGCCTTTCCCGACCCCCACCTCCAGTCCCTCCTCCTGTCCTCCCCATCCAAGGGCACACCGTGAAGCCCCACGTCATCCCCGCCGCACTGGCCGTTGTCCTCCTGACCACAGGATGCGCGGAGACCGCCCTCGCCGGCGGTGGCCACGACCATGGCTCGGCAGACGACCACGCCGACCACGGCTCCGAGGCGCCCACCCTCGCCATCACCCGGTGGACCGGCACCCACGAGCTGTTCGTCGAGCTGGATGCCCCCGTCCACGGCCAGGCGTTCGCCTACCACGCGCACGTCACCCGCCTCGCCGACAACCACGCCGCCACCTCGGGCACCCTGTCCATCCGCTGGGAACAGGACGGCTTTGCGGTCGAGTCGCACCTCGATGAGGCGGTCGCACGCCCCGGCATCTTCGCGTCGGAGGCGCCGCCCCCCGCAGCCGGCGAGTACGAGCTGTGGTTCACCTACGTCGATGGCGAGGAACGGGCCGAGTGGCCGGGTGGGACTGTCGTGGTGGGCCAGCACGCGCCGGTTGCGCATGCCGGCGACGACGAGGGGGAGGTCGCATTCCTCAAAGAGAGCCAGTGGCAGGTCCCCTTCGCCGTGGCCCCGGTCGAAGCACAGCCCATCGCCCGCGAGGTCCACGCCGCGGGCACGGTCACCTTCGCGCCCGAGCAAACAGCGGTGGTTGCGGCCCCGGTTGACGGCTTGCTCGCCTGGTCCGACGCCCTGCCTGTCGTGGGACGCAGCGTGGTGCGGGGCGAGCGGCTGGCGACTCTGGTGCCTGCCGGCGTGGCGGAACACTGGTCGAGCCTTCGTGCAGCCGTGTCCACCGCGCGCGTGGACCGGGACCTGGCCCGCGCCGACCTCGCCCGCCTCGAAGCGCTTCCCGCAGACACCCTCGTGTCTCAGCGCCGTCTCGATGAAGCCCGTGCAGCGGTCGCCCGAGCCGAAGCGGAGGCGTCTGCAGCACGCGGCCGGATGTCGGTGCTGACGAGCGGTGGGGCCGGAGCGGTCGCCGTGCGGGCCCCGGCCGACGGCGTGGTGGTGCAGGTTGGCGCGGACCACGGCGAAGCGGTCTCGGCGGGAAGCCCCATTGTCACGGTGCAGTCGGGGGACGGCCTGCTCGTCGATGCCCACGTCCACCACCGCGGGGTCCACGACCTCTCCTCCGTCGTCAGCCTGGCGGCCACGGTCGGCGGACACGGCGACCTCGACCTGCTCGACGCCGGTGCCACGGTCCTCACCGAACAGCTCCTCTTCGACCCCCACACCCTGTCGGCCCCGCTCCTCGTCCGCCTGCCCGCCGGCTCCGGACTTCGCGCCGGCGACCTGGTCGAGCTGTCCATCGGTGTCGGCACCGCTGCTGAAGCCCTGGCCGTCCCCCGGTCGGCTGTCGTGGAGATCAACGGCCAGGACGTCGTCTTCGTGCAGAAGACGGGCGAGTCCTTCACCCGCCGACGGGTCGAGCTGGGCGACGGCAACGCCACCCACGTCGCCGTGACGCGCGGCCTGGAGCCCGGCGACATGGTCGTGGTGGAGGGCGGCTTCGACGTCCACGTCGCGTCGCTGTCCGGCGCCCTCGAGTCCCATCGTCACTAGATGTCCGGCGCGTAGGTAACGCGCCGAACATCTAGCCCTGTCTTTGCGGGGGCAAGCCCCCGCGCCGCGCATCAAGATGCGCTCCCCCACGGCATCACCGCTCCGCGCTGCTGCCGCCGTCCGCCCCGGTGGGCCGTCCGGAACGACCGCGTCGGCGCTTCCGCCGCGGTCGTCAAGCGCCACCTCAAGGAATCCTCCCCATGTGGAATGCACTCATTCGGTGGGCGCTGGGCAACCGGGCCGCCGTCCTCGGACTCGCCGCACTGCTGCTGGTGTGGGGCACCTACACGGCGATGCGCCTGCCGGTCGACGTCCTCCCCGACGTCAACGCCCCCACCGTCACCATCCTCACCGAAGCCCACGGCATGGCCCCCGACGAGGTGGAGACCCTGGTCACCATCCCGCTCGAGACCGCACTCAACGGCGCGCCGGGCCTGCGGCGTCTTCGGTCATCCTCCGGCATCGGCGTCAGCGTGGTCTGGGCCGAGTTCGAGTGGGACACCGACCCCTACCGGGCCCGCCAGGTCATCGGGGAGCGGCTCCAGGTGGCCACCTCGTCCCTGCCCGGCGACATCCCCACGCCCGTGCTGGCCCCCATGTCCAGCATCATGGGCGAGATCCTGTTCCTCGGCCTGTCGGGCGATGAGACCGTGGACCCCAAGGACCTCCGGGACTTCGCAGACTGGGAGCTTCGACGTCGACTGCTGGGGATTCCGGGCGTCGCACAGGTCACGCCCATCGGCGGCGAGCTGCGGCAGGTGCAGGTGGTGATGCAGCCCGCTGCGATGGAGGCGACGGGCATCGGCCACCGGCAGATCCTCGACGCCCTGGAGGACGCCAGCGAGAATGCACCGGGCGGCTTCATCGAGAGCGGTCACAGCGAGTACCTGGTGCGGGGGCTGGGACGGGCGCGCACCCTCGACGAGCTGGGTCAGGTGGTGGTCGGACGGGTGGACGGGGTTCCGGTCCTCCTCGGCCAGGTCGCCGACGTTCAGGTGGGGGCCGCTCTGTCTCGGGGCACGGCCGCCGTCGACGCACAGCCCGCCGTGGTGCTGGCCGTGCAGAAGCAGCCTGAAGCCAACACCCTCGCACTCACCGCCCACATCGACACCGCCCTCGACGACGTGGAGCGCGCCCTGCCCGAGGGCACCACACTCCACCGGGCCGGCTTCCGCCAGGCGCGGTTCATCGACACCGCCATCGGCAACGTGCGCCTGCACCTCGTCGAGAGTGCCATCCTCGTGGTGCTGCTCCTCACCGCCTTTCTGGCCAACTGGCGCACCACGCTCATCTCGTTGATGGCGCTGCCCCTGTCGCTGCTCGCGGGCGTGCTCACCCTGGCCTCACTGGGCGCCGGCTTCAACACCATGACCCTCGGTGGCCTGGCCATCGCCATCGGCGCGCTCGTCGACGACGCCATCATCGACGTCGAGAACGTCTACCGAAGGCTCCGACAGCGCGCGGGCCTGCCCGAGGAAGACCGTCCGCCCGTGCTGGAGACCGTCTTCGCCGCATCGACGGAGATTCGAAGCTCCATCGTGTACGCCACCGCCATCATCGTGGTCGTCTTCCTGCCGCTGTTCTTCTTCAGCGGGCTCGAGGGACGGCTCCTGGCCCCCCTCGGGACGGCCTACGTGGCTTCGCTCGTGGCCTCGCTCGTGGTCGCAGTGACCGTCACCCCGGTGCTCTGCAGCCTGCTGCTGGCCAATGTCGCCCCACCCGAGGAGGAGAAGGACCCCGCCGTCGTGCGGTGGATGAAGTCCCGCTACCGACCCACCCTCCGCAGCGCCCTGGACCGTCCCAAGGCCGTTCTCGCGGCATCGCTGGTGGGCGTGGTGCTCGCTGGAGTGGGCCTCGCCTCCTTCGGACGCTCCTTCCTGCCGGCCTTCAACGAGGGCGCCTTCACACTCGCCGCCGCCACAGCGCCGGGCACCCCGCTGTCCGACTCCGACTTGATGGTGCAGCGGCTGGAAGACCGGGTGGTGGCCCTCGACATCGTCGAAGCCGTGGTCCGTCGCACCGGTCGAGCCGAGCGCGACGAGCACGCCCAGGACGTCCAGTTCAGCGAGCTGGAGGTCACCGTCCAAGAGGGCGTGGACTCCGCATCCGCCGCTGCTGCTCTGCGTGAAGCCGCCCGCGTGCCTGGCCTGGTGGTGAGCGTGGGACAGCCCATCGGCCACCGTATCGAGCACATGCTGTCCGGCGTCAAGACGGCCCTGGCCATCAAGGTGTTCGGCGACGACCTCGGCGAGCTGCGCCGGGCCGCGTGGGACGTCCAGGGCGCCATCTCCGGCGTGCCGGGTCTCGTGGACCTGTCGGTGGAGCAGCAGACCGAGGTGCCCCAGATCCTTGTCCGTCCGCGCTTCGGTCCGCTCGCCACGCTCGGCTTGCGCCCCGGTGAGCTGGCCGAGTGGGTGGAGACCGCGATGATGGGCCACCCGGTGGGGCAGTGGTGGCAGTCCGGCCGCGCCTGGGAGATGGTCGCCCGGTACCCCAGCCAGCACCGCGACAGCCTGGAGTCCCTGGCCAACACGCCCATCGACGCCGACGGCACGCGCTTCGTAGCCCTGTCTCAGGTCGCCCGTGTGGAGCGCAGCCTGGGTCCGAACCTCATCCAGCGCGAGAACGCGAAGCGCCGCATCGTGGTGATGGCCAACGTGGAAGGCCGCGACATCAAGGGCGTGGTCGACGACATCCACGCCAACCTCCCCGACCTGCCCGACGGCGTGTACGTCGAGATCGGTGGCCAGGCGGAGTCCGAGGAGAAGGCGACCCGAACCATCGCGGGCCTGTCGGCCGTGGCCATCGTGGTGATGTTCGGGCTGTTGTGGTCGGCCCTGCGCTCGGGCCGCGACGCCGCCCTCGTGATGGTCAACCTCCCCCTGGCCCTGATTGGGGGCGTGCTGGTGGTGCTGGTCAGCGGCGGCATCTTGTCGGTGGCCAGCCTCGTGGGCTTCATCACCCTGTTCGGCATCGCCACGCGCAACGGCATCCTGCTCGTCACGCACTACCACCACCTCATCCACGACGAGGGCGCCTCGCTTGTGGAGGCTGTGCTCCGGGGCAGTGAAGAACGCCTCGTGCCGGTGCTGATGACCGCCCTGGGCACGGCCCTCGCACTGGTCCCCATCGCCCTGGCCGCCGGAGAGCCCGGCAACGAAATCCAGGCCCCGATGGCGGCCGTCATCCTGGGTGGCCTCGCCTCTTCCACGGCCCTTGTGTTGGTCGTGCTTCCTGTCCTCTATGTCCAATACGGACGGCCCCCCGTCTCCTCGGAGTCCCCATGAGCCCGCGTCCCTCATTCACGGTCGGCAAGGAACCCCAGGCACCCCGTCCCCCCCCTCCCACGCATCGGCAGCCCCGTCGGGAAGGGCTCACACCACCCGAAAAACCCCACCCAGAGCACACTTGAGCGCGGTATGGTGGCGCCACTCGGAGGCCCCACGTGCGCGCTGCAACCCTGGTCACCTGCACAGTCATCACCGCGGCTCTCGGCTGCTCGACCACCGCGGACTCCGGGAAGCAGGCGGGCACCTCCGCGTCCACCGGAACCACCGGGTGCGACGCCTCCGCCGACACAGACGGCGATGGCCTCGACGACTGCAGCGAGGCCGACTTCGGCACGGATGCCACCCTCGCCGACTCCGATGGCGACGGCTTCTCCGACGGCGATGAGCTCGACTGTGTGAGCGACCCCCTCGATGCCTCCGAAGGCTGCTACGCGTGTGGCTGGGAACACAATGATCCCGGCACGCTCACCGCCACCGGCGACAGCCTCGGCGACACCGTCGCCGACCTCGCATTCATCGACCAGTGCGCCGAAGATGTCCGCCTCTGGGACTTTGCGGGCTCCTACACCATCGCGTTCATCACCGCTGCCTGGTGCCCCCTCTGCAAAGAAGAGGCGGCGGCGGTCGAAGGGGCGGCGGCCACCCTCACAGCGAGCACCGGTCAGGATGTCCACGGCCTGGTCGTCCTGTTCGAGAGCCGCACCGCCGGGGCACCCTCGGTCGACGACGTCATCCCCTACGCCGACGAGATCGGTGCCACCGCCACGCCCGTCCTGGCCGACACCAACGCCACCATCCTCTCCGCAATGCCCTACGACGGCTCCGAGCTCCCAGGCGTCTGCCTGCTCGGCCCTCAGATGGACATCCTGTACTGCGGCGCAGGCCAGGGACAGCTGCCCGGCCTCGAGGCCGTCATCAACGAACACGCCAACCCCTGATTCCGGAGCCCAGATGCGCACCACCCTCACCCTCCTGACCGCCCTGTTGGCACTCGGTTGCGCCGACACCGACAACAAGGCCTCTGACGACGACGGCACCACCGATGCCACCACCGCCGACGACTCCGACGACGGTGGGGAAGGCGACGACGGCGGCGACGACGGCTCGGGCGACGACGGCTCGGGCGACGACGGCTCGGGCGACGACGGCTCGGGCGACGACGGCGGCGACGACGGCTCGGGCGACGGTGGCGACGACATCGAGCTGAGCGAAGTCAACAGCTACTCCACCGCGGGTTGTGAGCTGATGGAGACGGAGGCCGAGACTCTGGTGATGGGCGCCAGCCGCTCCGAAGCCAACACGGCGGTCATCGTCCCCGACGACAACACGGCTTGGATGCTGCAGATGCCGGCCACCGGGGATGGCTGGTTCACAGTCGAGGTCCCGGACTGGATGACCGTCGTTCACTTCTTCACGGAAGAAGGCGTAGAGCTGGAGATCATGGGCGGAGAGCCCTTCTCCGAGGTGCTGCGCAACGGCGCCTGCCCCGACGCCGGCATCTCCGACCAGCGGTGGGCCTTCCACGAGTGGGGCGCCTACACCATCCGCGTGGCCGAGGGTGCACCGTCCGAGGTGTGGTTCACGCTGGTGAAGGAAGACTGATTCCAGTCTCCGCGCGGCTTGTGTGGGTGGCCGGCGCCATCGGCTGTACGGCCACGGGTTCGCCTGACAAGACCTCCACCCACCCCACCCACCGCGTGGAGCTCGACCTCCCCGCCCACTTTCCGCCGTTTCCGTACGCGCTCCCCACCCGGGCCGAGGCCGACCTTGGCCGGCTGCTGTTTCACGACTTTCGGCTGGCGGTCGACGACGCCCGCTCCTGTGGCATCTGTCATGAAGGCAAGAAAGGCTACACGGATGGCTTCGTCAAGGCCGTGGGGGCGCTGGGCGACGCACACACCCGCAACACACTGTCGTTGCTCAACCTCGCGTGGCGTGGCCCCCTCACGTGGGTGAACCCCGAGCTCACCGACCTCCGCGAGCAGATGCAGGTGCCGCTGTACGGCGAGCATCCCGTCGAGATGGGGACCGACCCCGACACCCTTCCCGCACGCCTGGCGAACATCGACATCTACCCGCCCGCGTTCGAGGCGGCATACCCCGACGACCCTGCGCCCATCTCGATGGAGAACGTCGAAGCGGCCCTGATGGCCTATGAGCTGCTCATCGTCGCCGCCGACACCCCCTACGACCGCTACCTCCAGGGCGACGACCACGCACTGTCGAGCGACGCCCGCGCAGGCATGGACCTCTTCTTCTCCGAGCGCCTGGGCTGCGTGCAGTGCCACGGTGGGGTGTTCTTCGACCTGCCCGCCGAGCTGGACGGCACGGTGGTGGGAGAGGTGCCGCTGTACGTGAACATCGGCATGTACAACATCGACGGCGAAGGAGGCCTTCCACCTGAAGAGACGGGACTCCATGCCCGAACGGGCATCGCCGCCGACATGGGGCGCTTTCGGGTGCCCAGCCTCCGAGGTGTCGCAGAGACCGGGCCTTGGGGGCATGATGGGTCGTTTGGTGCCCTCGAAGACATCCTCGATGCCTATGCGCGGGGGGGGCGGCTCCTGGTGGGGGGACCCTGGCCGGGCGACGGTGCGACAAGTCCGTGGAAGGACGCCCGCATCCAGGGCTTCTCGCTCACCGAGGACGAACGCAGCCAGGTCGTGGCCTTTCTCGAGGCCCTCACCGACCCCACGGCCAACGCACTACCGTATCTGCAGACCCCATTCTGCAGCGACCCTCCCGACACCGGCGACACCGACTGCATCGAGGTGGTCGAGTAGGTCCGCGTCCCTACTGTCGACCGAGTTTGAGCAGGCGGCGCCCGAGCCCGCGGGTTGCCTGGACGCCCCAGGCACCAAGCCGGTGGGCCACCCAATACGGCCGACGCGAGGTGGCGACCTGGCGACTCTGCAGGGCTCGTTCTCGACACCAGGTGTCGCAGGCGACCTTCTCGGGATGGGCATAGAACTCGAGGAGGGAGTCTTCTGACAGGTTCGGTGCGGCGAGCCAACCGGGCACACACTCACGCGCGAAGTAGTACGCATCGTTCCAGACCTTGTCGAAGCCGTTCCCGGCTGCCGGGTCGGAGCTCGCAAAGGCATCACCGAGCAGGACCACACCTGGACGCATCGGGTGCTGGGTGGTGTAGAGGTCGACGAATCGCGTTCGAACCGGACCCACCACCGACAACGGGCCAGAAAGGCGGACGAACCGCGGCATCAGGGCCTGCAGCATCGGGAGGGGGTCGTGCTGAAACCGGCGAATCCAAGGGTCGGAGGGCGGTCGATAGACGAACAGATTTGCGCGAAACACCGCGCCCATCTGAAAGACGGTGAGGTACGACGTCGCGCCATCGAAGCGTTCCGGAAACCAGGTGACGGAGCTGTAGGGCGGGGAGCTCCCGTCTCGTCCCGCCAGGTCAAAGCCCATGCTCAAGGAGTGTCGAGGGGAAAGCACCTGTCGCTCAACGCCCATGGACTCCAGGATGCGACGAGAGGGGCCGGTCGCCACCGCAACCACCCGACAGCGCCAGCTCGAGCCGTCTGTGCACTCCACCACCGGAGAGGTGGGATGGGGTTGGATGCGTGCGACCTTGGCTTCCATGACCCGGGCCGTTCCCCCCACCCGCGCCCGCATCGCCTGAACCATCGCCGAATAGGGCGCGGTGAGCTGACGGTAGGCCCGTACTTCCAGCACACGTCCCCCGCGACCAACCCAGATGGTGTCGTTGATGGTTCCAACTGCGTCGAGTGCATCGCCCAGGCCGCACCTGGCCAGTCGGTCAAGCTGCTCGGCATCGACCTTCTCACAGCGAAAGTCTGCACGAGTGGCGGTGGCTTGCTCCAGGAGGACACAGTCGATTCCCTGGTCGCCCAGCATGGCCGCGACCGTGGCACCGACCATCCCGCCGCCCACCACCACCACGTCCGCGGTGCGCTTGGTTTGGGGCATCTCAAGACCTCCTGGTACCGATGTAGACGGCATTCGGACCCACCCACGCAACCCGGGTCAACCCACCACGCATCACTCAGAGACAATCATCTCAGTCATCATCCCGAGCTCGGCGTGCTCGAGGATGTGGCAGTGCGCCATCCACCGCCCCGGGTTCTCGAGCTCGGTGTAGAGACGCAAGAGGTCGCTGCCCTCCACCAACACTGTGTCGCGAAGTCCGGCATCCTCGGGTAGCACCTCCCCGTTTCGATCGAGGATGCGGAAGAACTGGCCGTGGAGGTGGAACGGGTGCTCGGCGCGCGAGCGGTCCTTGATGGTGATGACGGTGGGCGTGTGGGCGTCGAGCTCGAGGGGGGTGTGCTCGCCGTACACCTCGCCATTGATCATCCACTCCACCGAGGTGCCACCCCCCTCCCCATTCAGGAGGAGCGTGCCTTCCTGCAGCGATTCCCGGGGCTCGGCGAGGGCTGGCGCGCCCCACTCGGTCCACCCCGGTGCCGCCTGGTCGCCCTCCACCGTGCCTGCGAACACCGGATACTCGGAGAACCCACCGGTCCCGTCTGGCAGCTCGACCTGCAACCCAACCGTCTCTGCACCGTCGAGGGGGATGACCTCGAGGTCCAGGCGCTGGCCGACCGGCAGCAGGCCCCGCTCCACCTCGAACGGTGTGTGCAGCAACGTGCCGTCCACCGCGATGACACGCCAGCTTGCGTTGGTGACCGACACCCACATGGTGCGTGCGTTCGCCGTGTTGACGATGCGCCACCGCTCGGCCGTGCCTGCACGCACAGTCGCCGTGAGCAGGTCGGTCTCGCCGTTGACGAGCAGCATGTTGCCGTGGCGTCCGTGCACCTGAGACATGTGGTCCATCGTCCGAGGGTCGATGCGCGTGCCCTGCATCAGCACATCATCCACCACGAAAGCACGCTCGGTGACCGCGACGTCGGCCGGGTCGTGGACCACCAGCATCCCCTGCAGGCCCATCTCCACGGCAACATTGGTTCGCACATGGGGGTGGTACCAGAACGTGCCGGCGTCGGGCAGGGCGAACTCGTAGGTGAACGACTCTCCGGGTTCGACGGGGTCCTGGATGGCTGGGACGCCGTCCATCTGGTCTGAGATGCGGAGGCCGTGCCAGTGAATGGTGGTGGGCTCGTCGAGGTCGTTGGTGAAGTGCACGCGGAGGGTGTCTCCGACATGGGCCTGGATGAGGGGGCCCGGGACCTGCCCGTTGTAGGCCCACACCTCGGTGTCGCTGTCGTCCACCCAGCTCACCGTGGCGGTGGATGCCACCAGCTCCACCTCCACCACACCGGGGCTGTCGTCGAGATCAAGAGCGGGAGCGAGGCCCTCGACGACTGGCAGGACCGCGTCTGCAACCTCCCCGGAGTCGACCTGGCCTGAGTCTGTGGGTTCCGCGTGGGTCTCGTGAGGGGCGGACTTGCGGGGCTCGGGTTCAGAACAGGCCGCGAAGTTCAGGGACAAGGCTGCGCTGCCGGCGAGACGAAAGACGGGTGGGGACATGGTGTTCCAGGGTCGACAGGGGGAGAGGGCTCAGTGGGCGTGGTCGTGGGAGGAGTGGGCGTCGGTCGACTTGGGCGGCTCGAGGTCCATCCCACACTTCGAGCACTTCGCTCCGGCAACCTCCGACGTCTCGTCGGGGTGCATGGGACACACGAACGCCGGGGCTGGCGTGTCTGCACCCGCTGGCGCCACCGCTGGTTCTGCGGGAGCAGGGGCTTCAGCGGCCGGAGGCGGGTCGCCACACGCGACGAGCGAGAGCAGGGCGATGGAGGCGAACAGTCGGGGGACGGTCATTGGGTCATCCTTCTGGGGGTGAGTCGGGCTTCTTCCACTGCACTGAACAAGACGGGAACAACGAAGAGCGTGACGAGCTCGACGGCCATCCCGCCCACGATGGGGATGGCCATGGGCGCCATGAGGTCGGAGCCCCGGCCGACGGAAGACACCACCGGAAGCAGGGCCAGCAGGGTGGTTGCGGTCGTCATGAGGCAGGGCCGGACCCGGCGGAGGCCGGCTTCGAGTACCCGCGCGCGGACCTCACCCACCGTGGAGGGCCGGGGGCCTTCGAACGCCTGGTGCAGCCGGGTGGCCATCACCACACCGTCGTCGGTCGCCACGCCCACGAGCGCGATGACGCCAATCCACACCGCGAGCGACATGTGGACCGGTCCCACCTGGAACAGCTCCCGCAGGTCGACTCCCGGCAGTGGAAGGGCGAGGAATTCCGGGCGGCCATAGGCCCAGATGAGCGAAAAGGCCCCGCCCATGGCCACCAGCACACCGCTCGCCACGATGAGGGTGGTGGAGACCCGCCGAAACCGCACCATCAGCAGCACGAAGATGAGGGCGAGGGCCACCGGAAGCAGGACACGCAGGCGAGCCTCGCTGCGCAGCTGCCGCTCGTAGGTGCCGGCGAATGCGAAGGACACGCCGCGGGGGAGCGTTGGGCGGCCGGATGCAATGGCGTCGTCGACCCGCTTCTGGACCCGCTCCACAACGTCTGCTTCGGCGTGTCCGGGCAGCGCATCGAACAGGACGCTGCTCGTGAGGAAGGTGTCCTCGGACTGGATGACCTGCGGCCCCTTGACGTAGTCGAGCCGCGCCAGCTGCTCGAGGGGCACGGCCCCACCACCGGGAATGGGAATGCTGGTCCGTGCGAGCGCTTCGATGCTGTCGCGTTCTTCTCGCGCATAGCGGACGCGCACCGGATACCGCTCCCGCCCCTCGATGGTCCGCGTCAGAGCCTTCCCGCCGAGGGCCACCTCGAGGACGTCCTGGACGTCTTTCACCCGCAGGCCGAAGCGTGCGATGGCCGTGCGGTCCAGCGCCACCTCGAGGTACGGCTTGCCCACCATTCGCTGGGCGAACACCGACTCCGGACGAACCCCGGGAGTGGCCGCCACAATCGGCTCGAGCGCGATGCCAAACCGCTCGATGGTGGACAGGTCTGGCCCGGTCACCTTGATGCCCATCGGGGCGCGCATCCCACTCTGCAGCATCACAATGCGTGCATGGATGGGCATGAGGACGGGGGCTGAGGTAAGCCCCGGGTGTTCGGCCGCGCGGGTGATTTCGTCCCAGATGTCGGACGGGCTGCGGATGTGGTCCCGCCACTGCCGAATGCGCTGCCCATCGTCGGCCTGTCGGTACTCGGGAACATACGTGATGACACTCTCCACCATCGCGAGCGGAGCGGGGTCCAGCGCGCTGTCGACCCGGCCGATCTTCCCCACGACGCGGTCCACCTCGGGGATCTGCGCGATGGCGGCATCGAGGGTGGACAGCATCTGGCGCGCCTCGCCGATGGAGGCGTGGGGCAGCGTGGTGGGCATGTAGAGGAAGGCGCCTTCGTCAAACGGCGGCATGTACTCTCGGCCCAGGCCAGGGAACGTGTGGGCGAGTGCAGACACGGGCGACGAGGCCCGGATGGCCCGTGGCAGGTGCGCGGTCAGCCCGCCGAGTCCGAGCCAGGCGGTGCAGCCGAAGAGCACGACCGCTGCAGGCACCACCAGAAAGGTCCGCTTGTGCGCGAGCACCCACTCGAGGAGCCTCGGGTAGACCCACAGAAAGGCGGACAGTCCACCGAGCACGCTTCCCGGGACCGCGGCCACAAAGAGGGTGTTGGCGGCGAGTCCGGCCTCGGGGCCGAGCGGATTCCAGTCGATCACGAGCAAGAGCGCAAGCACCGCCACCACAGCCAACGTCTCGAGGCGCGTGCCGAGCGTGCGTTGGTGGGCCGACAGCATGGGGCGAGCCAGGCGCCACACCCCGAGCGCCACCACCACCAGGCCGCCAGTCGGCACAGACAGCGCCAGAGCGAGCCCCAGCCCCACCAGCGCCCAGTCCCGCAGGTGGGCGACACGGAACACCGACCGCAGCAGGCCCGGTCGCGGCGCCGGTCCCGGCCGGACGCGCAGCACGACCGAGGCCAGCCCGGGAAGGACCACCAGAGCGACCAGCAGCGCGGCCACCATCGCGAAGGTCTTCGTGTAGGCGAGCGGGGCGAAGAGGCGCAGCTCGGCTTCCGACAGGCCGAAGACCGGCAGGAACCCCACCACGGTGGTGAGCACGGATGTGAAGACAGCCGGCGCCACCTCCACCCCGGCGCGTTGGATGGCTGCCCGACGCTCGTCCGGGGTCACGGCATCCGCCAGCGCGTGGTCGAAGCCCTCGACGAACACAATGCCGATGTCGACCATCGTGCCGATGGCAATCGCGATGCCGCCCAGCGCCATCAGGTTGGCATCGACGCCCGTCCACTTCATCGCCACGAAGGTGATGAGCACGCCCAGCGGCAGCATCAGGGTCACGAGCAGCGAGCTGCGGAGGTCGCGCAGCATCACCAGGACGACGATGACCGTGACCAGGATCTGTTGGTAGAGCGCTGTCGAGAGGGTGCCGAGCGTCTCTGCAATTACCTCGGACCGGTCGTAGAATGGGACGACCGTGACCTGGCTCTCGGTGCCGTCTTCCAGGGTTCGGGTCGGCAAGCCGGGCTGGATGCGGGCGATCTGTTGCTTGACGGCGTCGATGACCTGGAGCGGATTTTCACGAAAGCGCGCGACCACCACACCCCCGACGGCCGGTGCCCCGGCGTCGTCGAGCGCGCCCCGACGCAAGGCCGGACCTTCGGTCACGCGTCCGACGTCCCGTACCCGGATGGGTGTTCCCTCTCGCACCGCCACGACCGCTTCTTCGATGTCCTCGAGGGACTCGACGAACCCCACTCCGCGGACCAGGTACTCCACCCCGTTGACCTCGAGTGACCGGGCCCCCACATCCAGGTTCGAGGCCCGGACGGTGTCCGCCACCTGCATCACCGACACACCGTGGGCGCGCAGGGCATCGGGGTCCACGTCCACCTGGACCTCGCGCACGAAGCCGCCGACAGACGCCACCTCGGACACGCCACGCGCCCCCTGGAGCGCCAGCCGCACGGTCCAGTCCTGCACCGACCGCAGCTCGTCGGGGTCCCAGCCACCCACCACCGCGCCTGTGGAAGGGTCCCGGCCTTCCAGCGTGTACCAGAACACCTGGCCAAGCGCTGTGGCGTCGGGCCCGAGTGTGGGCGAGACGCCAGACGGCAGCGTGTCCGACGGCAACGAGGCGAGCTTCTCGAGAACCCTCGACCGAGACCAGTAGAACTCCACATCGTCGTCGAAGATGATGGAGATTGTCGAGAACCCGAGGGCGGAGGAGCTGCGCACCGTGCGCACACCGGGAATGCCCATCAGCGCGGAGGTGAGGGGGTAGGTGATCTGGTCCTCGACGTCGCGCGGGCTCCGTCCGGGCCACTCGGTGAAGACAATCTGCTGGTTGTCTCCAATGTCGGGGATGGCATCCACCGGCACGGGGTCTCGGGGCAGCGGCAGGTCGAGCGCAAAGGGGGCGGCACTCAGGCCGGCCACCACCACCAGGAGCGTGAGCACGCCCACCACGAGCCGATGCTCGAGAACGACCCCCAGGAGCATCGACCACACATCTCGACCGGAAGCCTCGGAAGACATCAGTGGGAGTGTCCCGAGCCGGCAGCGGAAGCGGACCGCCGGGAAGAGAGGTGACCGCCCGGCTGCACCGTGGCCCGGACCTCCCCGCACGTGCGCATCGCGGACCCGAAGTAGGCGTTGTCGATGGCCTCGCCGGCCTGCACCCAGCGTCCACCTGTGTTGTCGAACGCCATGGGGCAGAAGGCCACGTGCACATCGTGTTCGAGTGGGTTGCCAAACCGAGAGAGGATGTGTTCGATGTGGGCGGATGCGCGGGCGAAGGCCACCCGAGCGTTGGCGAGCGTGTCGGCACGTTGGACGTTCTCGGCTGCATCGAGCAGCGGGCCGGCCAGCGCTTCCCATGATTCGGCCGCCTCGCCACGGAGCTGCACCGCGTGGACCGCAGCCCGCAGCGACGATGCCGCGTCGGTCGACCGGGGGAGCGCGTCCTCGGCCAGAGCGGCCTGGAGGTCGAGGTAGGCGTCGAGCACCAACGCAAGCTGTGCGGTGCCGGCGGGGTCGAGCTCGATGGGACCCGACGCCCGCCTCTGTGGGTCATCCGGCATGCTCATCATCGAGCCACCGCCGCGCAGCTGGAGGTCGGCGTCCACGACGAACGCCCCCCGCGTGACCACGCGCTCTCCTGCCTCCAGGCCCGACAGGACCGGGTAGACGTCGTCGAGCCTCGGCCCCAGCTGCACCTCTCTGGGAACATACGCACCTGCGTCCGGCCCTTGCTGCTCCACGTACACGAGCGACCGCCGCCCGGTGAACAGCACGGCGCTCGCCGGCACCACAAGCCCAGACGCCGCGGCCTGGTGCGAGACGTCCACCTGCGCAGAGACGAACGCCCCCGGCCGGAGCTGGCCGTCCGCATTGTCCACCACCAGGCGAACCTCGGCTGTTCGGCGGACAGGGTCGACCGTGGGCGCCACGAACGCAACCTCGGCCGACAGCACCCCACCGGGCACCGACTCCGCCACGATGCGGGCGGACTGGCCCACTTCGAGGAGGGGCAGGTCCTGCTCATACGCATCGAGCTGCACCCACACCGAGTCGAGCTGCGCGACCTCGAACAGCGGCATTCCTGCAGAGACGATGTCGCCTTGTGTGACCCGCCGGCGCAGCACTTCTCCGGCGTAGGGCGAGCGAATCGGCGCAGTGGTCCAAGGCTCGGAGGCTGCGGCCATTCTCTCCAGCTCACGCGGCGGCACACCCAGCAGCTGCAGCCGCTGCTCCACCGCCGAGAGGGCAGCCCGGGCCACGCCGCGGGTTGTGTCCGAGGCGTGCGAGAGCCGCTCGAGCTGGTCGTGGGCCGCCAGGAGGTCCTGGTGTGCGGCGTACAGCTCGGGACTGTAGACACGGGCGACGGTCTGGCCGGCACGGACGGATGCGCCGGTGGTGGACACGTGCAAGCGCTCCACCCGGCCCGACACCCAGGCGGTCACCGACCGTCGAGCGTCCTCGGCAGGCTCGACCCGACCGAGGAGGTGCAGCACGCCTTGGTGGTCTCCGAGAAGTCCCACCTCCTGTGTCTGCAGCCGGGCCAGCGCTCGGGCACGCGGAGACAGGACCACGCCCTCGACCCGGGCGTCGTCTGTGGTGCTCGCGGGAATCAGGTCCATGCCGCAGATGGGACAGGCCCCGGGTACATCCAGCGAGACCGACGGGTGCATGGAACAGGTCCAGGTGGTGTCCGGTGCGCTGGTTGCAGGCGCCGGGGTCGGCCCCTCCGAGAGGCTCACGCCGAGCACCAGCCCGGCCACGAGCGCAAGCAGCACGGGGACGACCCGCCAGGCGATGCGTGCGCCGGGATGTGCGCGTCGGTCCATCAGGAGGCCTCTCTGCGGGTGGGTGCGGTGGCCAGCACGGCGTCCAGTGCGCTCCATGCACGGGCATGGGCGGCCTGGTGCCTCACGAGGGCGAGCTGGAGGTCGAACAGCGTCCGCTGCGCGAAGAGGACATCCGACAGTGGCGTCCGTCCCGCGACGAACTCTCCCTGCGTGGATGTGAGGGCAGCCAGGGCCTCGGGCACCAGCACATCCCGGGTGAGGAGCAGGCTGCGCGCCGAGTCTTCAACGGCGGTCAGGTGGTCGGCGAGCTGACTCTGCAGCTGGCGCATCACCGCGTCTGTCTGCGCACGGGACCGGTCCGCCCGGGCGCGCATGTCGTCCACGCGCGCCGTGCGGGCCCGCCAGGACGTGGGCAGGGTCAGCCCGGTCCCCAACACGAGGGCGTCCTGGCCGCTCTCCATCGGGTCGGCGAGCTCGGAGGGGCCGACCAGGATCCAGTCTGCGCGGAGCGACACCCGCGGACGCCGAGCGACCTGCGCGCCCTTGACCTCGGCTGCGGCGGCGGCTTCGTTGGAGACCGCCGCTTGGATGGGGTGCGCGGTCGTCAGCAGCGTCGACAACGCCGGCAGGTCGAGGGTCGGGGACTGCGGTGGAGGAGGCTCATCATGGGTAGGTAGGCGCGAGCCGAGGGGGACCCCCACCAATGTGGCGAGTCGGACCTCCACCGTTTCCTCACGGGCCTGCAACGTGGCGATGCGGTCCGCCAGCTGCGCGCGCTCGAGCTCCACCTGTTGAAGGGCCGACAGCGGTAGCTCACCGGCCGACAGGCGCCCCCGAACCGAGGTCACGAGTCCCTCCAGCATCGCCAGGTGGCCGGAGAGGACGTGGACGCGGGCGCGGACCTCCCACAGGTCCCAGTAGGTGGCCTGGACGCGTGCCCGGAGGACCCGCTCCCGGTCCTGGACGGTGGCCAGCACCGAGTCGAGGCGCGCGGCCGCTGCATCGCGCTCCGCCCGCACCGCGGACGGCCAGGGCAGGGGCTGCTGAATGGAGACCCGTGCTTGCTGCGGGCCGGTGCGGGTCTCGACGGGCCGCAGGAACACCCCCACCCCCACCGTGGGCTCGGGGAGGCCACCAGCTTGCACCACACCGGCCTCTGCAGACCGTGCAGCAGCCCGGGCCGCGCGCAGCTCCGGATGCCCATCGAGGGCTTGCACCTCGGCCTGCGCCAGCGACCCGTCCCACAGCGGGGGGACCGTGCCCTCGGACGCCTGCCCTGCGGCGGCAGCGAGGAGGAGGAACCCGGTGGTTGGGAGAGGCATCGAACGCTCGGAGTGGTGGACCCCGGGACGAGTCTGCAATCGACACGCCAGCTCGACTCTGGTTGGAGAACCCCCTCCAGCAGGCCATCCCGCCCCGAGCCCCTCCTCCCCTCGCGCCGTCGACTCGCAGGGCTGCGAGGTCTGTTCGCAGCCCTGCGAACCCCTCCGTAGCGAGCGTGTCGAGCCGGGGCGTCAACCACGGGGGCTCTCGGAGATGATGTGAGTCGGGGAACGAGGGCTACGGTTGCAGGCGAACCAGCTCATTTGCCGTCCCGTCGACAAACCAGACGTCGTCGAGTCCTCGGGCGTCAATTCCCATGATTCCCCCTCCCCGGCCGGTGTCCACCCAGTCCACCAACGTGCCGTCGAGGTCGAAGGCGAACAGTCGACCGGTCTCGAAGTCCGAGACCAGCAACACGCCGTC
>Ga0213833_1000315_pt1 | contig 60317 bp, 49 predicted proteins | sample SWATP21_FD_160575 | JGI IMG/M metagenome (GOLD analysis project Ga0213833, IMG submission 160575) | Coastal seawater microbial communities from Marineland, Florida, United States - SWA TP2 #1 | ecosystem: Environmental > Aquatic > Marine > Coastal | place: USA: Florida | collected 2016-08-14
CGGGTGTTCCTGTCGACGCAGTACATTCGGCACGCCAGCCGGCCGTTCTACACGCCCGAGCCCGACGTCATCCACGAGCTGGTGGGGCATGCGGCCACACTGGTGCACCCCGGCATCGCCGAGCTGAACCGGGTGGTGGGGGAGGCAGCGGCCGTGGCTGATGCGGCGTCGATGGCGCGGCTGGAGCGGGTGTACTGGTACACGCTCGAGTTCGGGCTGGTGCGTGAAGGCAACGACATCAAGGCCTTCGGTGCGGGCCTGCTGTCGAGTGTGGGCGAGCTCGATCAGTGCACCCGGGTGCCGGATCTGCAGCCCTGGGACCTCGAGACCATCGCGCGCACACCCTACGATCCCACCGACTACCAGGGTGTTCTGTTCGTGGCGCCCTCGTTCACGCGCATGCTGTGCGACGTGACCGCCTGGGTGCGCACCGGGGGCCATCGGGCGCAGAACCCCGAATGATGGCAGATCCTCGTGGGGGATTGTGTCGCAGAACAGGCGCAGGATCGGTGACCGGGGCCGCTGTCAGGAGCGCGTGATACGCTCGCGGGTCAGAGGTGGCGGGCTTTGCGAGTCGGTCCCTCACACGGTCGAACAAGAATCCCAGATCTGCGTAACGGCAGCCTCCAGGACTCCTTCCCTTCGACCGACACCGCCTGCGACATCCGAACCACACCGCGACCATCGCGTCGCACTACGACCTTCGAGTCAATCCAGGGAGTCAACAGATGAAGAACACGATGATGGGACTCGGAGTGGTCGGCCTCGCCCTTGCCACGTCCGGCTGCAGCGCCCTCAAGGACGCCCTCGACGGCGAGAACGATTCCTACTGTGAAGCCGTCTGCGACTGGGCCGTGTCCTGTGCCGCAGAAGGTTCCTCGCTCACCGAAGATGAGCTGATGGCCGCCTGTCTCGCCGAGACCGAAGCCCAGGACGGCACCTGTGGCGGCAAGGAAGACGGCATCACCCCCGATGAAGCCCTCATCCTCAACAAGTGCACCGCCGACCAGGTGGCGCAGGACTGCTCGGCCCTCGTCGGCGACGAAGACGACATCGTGAAGGGCACCCCCCCGGTCGCCACCTGCATGGTCGCCTACGGCCAGGGCTCCGACGCCCTCATTGGCGCGGTCGACGACCTCCCCGAGTCGGTCACCGAGCTCAACGACATCCAGGTCTACAAGACCTACAACGTGGCCCGCAACGCCGTCATCGCCGATGGTGCCGAGGTCTGCGAGCGTTTCGAAGAGACCATGTGCGGCTACATGACCGAGTGCCTGGTGGAGAAGGGCGGCATCGACGTCGGTGAAGACATCGAACAGACCACCACCGATGCCTGCATCGAGAGCATCTTCGGCAACATGACCGACGAATGCATCGCCGAAGGCCGCTACGACACGGTCATCCCCATCGACTACAACCCCGCCCGCTGGGGTGCGATGGAGTGCATGGACGAGTGGGACGCCACCGCTTCTTCCGGCAGCGCCTGCGACGTCTTCACCACCACGCCGTCGGCCAAGTGCGGCCTCGCCTTCAGCTCCGTCGAGCAGGCCGAGACCGTCTTCACCGGCCTCATCACCTTCGCCGGCGACTACGGCGTCAGCCCCTGAGGCACACGTCGGTGAACCCTCGCCCTCGGCTTCGGCCGGGGGCGTCGTGCTTCTTGGGGGCGCTTGGACGGCTCAGCGCTCGGTGGTCTCGGGCGGGGGGGACGCAGAGTTCATGGCGGCCGTCCCGAAGGCCACAAAGGCCATGAGGATCAGCACCGCGAAGGTGTAGCGAGACGACCGGGCGAGGGGGACGGAGTCGGGCATTGGGAAGTCACCGAGGGCGCCGCGTTCCCACCCCAGTGTACGGAACGCAGCAGGTCGGACGTAACCAAGCCAGTGTCTGCTCTGTCCGAAAAAGGGGCGTTCTCGACTCCCCGGTTGGTCGAGAACGCCCCCGTTGGGGTCGGTCGAAATGTGTGTCGGCCTACCAGGCCTTGAGGCCACCGAAGGTGTGGTCGGCCCAGGTGGTGACGGCGGGGGCGTCGACCCACTCGGTGGAGCGGCCGGTGTAGCCATCCACCACGAGCGACCCCACGTACGAGGCGTCGGCGTACACGCGGTCGATCTGGGCACGCACGTCCGCTACGTCTTGTGCAGTGACGACGCCATTGCTCGTGGCCTTGTAGAATTGGACCGTGACGCGCACGGGGAAGCGGGTGTCGCGCTCGATGGCGAGGTCGTGGAGCTCGGTGAACGGACCTTCGGTGTCGCCGTGGCCGATGACGGCGTTTTCCACGTCGCTGCCGCCGCGCGACATGGGGGCCATGGAGGGGACCGCCAGCTCGTCTTCCATCATCAGGCCGCCGAAGCCCCAGCCGCCCGACGGCGTGTGCTTGAGGGGCACCTGCACCATCATGACCACGTTGGCGGCATCTTCGCCGGCTGCAGACAAGCTGCCAGAGGGGGACGAGGACTGGACCCGTCCGCTGGCGACATCGGAGGCCCGCACGGCCGTGAACGGAGCGCGCTCGCCGTCGGCGTTGAAGAACAGGGGCTCGGACATGTAGCCGGAGTCGTTCTCGACCACCTGGATGCTCGTGCCCTCGCGGGTGGCGATGATGGTGAGCACGGCGGGGTTTCCGGGCGACGACTGGTAGTTGTAGACCACGGGTGTGAAGGTGGCTTCTCCGGCCTTGGGCACGGGCAGGAAGCAGGCCTGGGCGCTCACCAGCACCTCTTGGTCGCGACGATCCCAGAGGCTGCGCTCGTTGCCGGCCCAGGAGCGGGGGTTGTGGAGGTACCGGCGGGTGTCGCGGAGCAGCTCGGTGAGGCTCACGGTGGACAGCGACTCGGCACCCCAGCTGTTGCCCACGGGGAACTGGAAGGCATCGGCGGGAAGGTCGGCGGTGACGTCGGTGAAGTTGTCGAATCGGAAGACCGGCATGGGGTGGAGGGCGCCGCTGGAGTCGCGCACGCCGATGGTCATGTCGGTGATGTTGGGGCCCACGGAGCTGCCCTTGGAGCGGCCGGTGTCTTCCCACGTGACGTTGACGACCGACAGGCCCTGCTGGCTGGCAAGGTCGACCACCTGCTGGTTCCAGGGCATCTGCTCGACGGTGTGGATGGTGTTGTCGAGGCTCGGGCGGGCAGCGTGGGCGGAGACGGCGAGCGCAAGGGACCAGAGGGCGACAGACATGAGCAGCTCCACGCGGTCTCGCAGACACGCGTTCGCGGGTGTGTTGGGTGGGCGGCCTGTGGAGGAGCGGCCCGTTGTGCGCTGGGAACGCAGTGCGCCGGTCGGGCTTACACCCACCGCGAAAGAAATCTGCTTGGGCGAGACGCGGCTCGGATACAGAGTGCCGTGGCCGGACCGAACTGCTTGGGGACATGGCCCCGCTCAGGTGGAGAAGACGCCGTGAACCCGATCCACCGTGCCCGGCGACATGCACAGACCGTCCTCAGCATTGTGCAGGATGCACTGTTTGACTGGCGGTTCGGCGTCGAGACCCGCGAGCGGGTGGCCATCGGCGCCGCCAGCGGGATTGTGGGCGACCACGAGGCCGGCGGACGGGCCTACCACCCCACCCGCGGACGCCACCTCTCGGTGCTGTGGCGGGCGCTGGATCTGCCGGACGGCCTGGGGCTACTCGACGTCGGCTGTGGCAAGGGCCTCGTGCTGCTGCGGGCCTCGCGGGAGCCGTTTCGACGTGTCGTGGGTGTGGAGTACGCAGCCTCGTTGGTGACCGTGGCCGAAGCCAACCGGGCGCGGTTTCTGGAGCGGACCGGGCACGGGGCGCAAGTGGAGGTGGTGCACGCCGATGCCGCCACCTGGCCCATTCCCACCGACATCCACGTGCTGTATTTCTTCAACCCGTTCGACGAGACGGTGTTCGTGCGGGCGATGGAGCGGGTGCACGACAGCTTCCGTGCACACCCCCGCCCGATGTGGCTGGTGGTGAACAAGGCCCACTTCGATGCGCTGGTGTGCGGCCCCGGCGTGTTTTCGTTGGATCAGCGCCTGGACTACGGCAGCGCTGAGTTTTCGATCTACCGTGCAGGTGTCGGGGGTGGCGGATTGTCGCAGCCCAGCGGGCGGACGGACGGCTCGCGATAGACCCGCGCATGTCTTCTCCGTCTGCCGAGCGCTTCATCGACCCCTCGCCGTGGGTGCGCCTGCGCTGGTTGCTGGTGCTGCTGCCCGTGGCGGTGGGCGGGCTCTCGTCGCTGGATGCGGGGCTCGTGGCATTGCCCGATGGCTGGCCCACCCGCGCGGCGCTGGCTGCGTTCGGTGCGGTGGCGGGCATCTCGAACGTGTGGCTGCTCCGGGCGCTGCGGAAGGACCGCGGCGCTGCACCCAACCACCTGTTCGTGGCGTTGCTGAGCGACACCGTGCTGCTCACGGGGGTGCTGGCGGTGGCGGGTGGGTCCACGAACCCCCTGTCGTCGCTGTACCTGTTCCCCGCCATCCTGGCGGCGCTGCTGCTGGCGCCCACGCGGGCCTGGATGGTCCTTGGTGCCACTGCGATGGGGTATGCCTCGCTGTTTTCGATGCACTCGTCGCACCACCACGGGCACGCGATGTCCGGGCACTTCGTGGGGATGTTCGTGGCCTATGCGGTCACCGCACCGCTGGTGGTGTACGCCGTGCTCCGCAGTCGGGCAGCCCTGAGAACGGCGGCCCTGCGCACGCGAGAGGCCCAGGCGCTCCGCGACCGTACCGAGCGGCTCACGGCCTTGGCCACCTTGGCGGCCGGGGCATCCCACGAGCTGGCCAGCCCCCTGTCCACCATCCTGGTGGTGGCCCGAGAGCAAGAGGTGCGGGCCCAGACCGACGACGACCTCGAAGACGCCCGGCTGGTGCGCGAAGAGGTGCTCCGCTGTCAGGACATCCTCCACCAGCTGTCCGCGGATGCTGGTGCCGGGATGGCCGAGGTGCCCCGGACGGTGGAGCTTCAGGAGCTGCTCGACGATGCGGGAGCCTACGTGGACTCGGTCGACGTGACACCGGCAGACGGCGTGCTCGTGGTGCCCAAGCGACTGGTGGTGCAGGCGCTCCGGAGGCTGCTGGGCAACGCACGGGAAGCAAGCGCCGCCGGTGTAGCGGTGCGCCTGTCCGTGGAGACCGACGCCAACAGCGTGGTGTTCGTGGTCTCGGACGACGGCTGCGGGATGTCACCCGAGGTCTTGGAGCGGGCCACCGAGCCCTTCTACACCACGCGAGAGGAGGGCCGGGGGACCGGTCTCGGGCTCTTCTTCGTGGAGTCGGTGGCGCATCATCTCGGCGGCACCCTCACCCTCGACTCCAACCCGGGCGTGGGAACCACCGCCCGCTTGCGCCTCCCCCGAGGCTCGGAAGTGTCCCCATGACCGCCTCCTCGGTCCGCCGAATCCTCGTGGTGGACGATGACCACAGGCTCCGTCCCCGGCTCGTCCGCGCCTTCGTGGCCCGTGGTCTCGATGCACGGGCAGCAGACGGACCCTCCGAAGCGCTCGCGGTGGTGAAGGCGCACCTCGACACACCGTTCGACGCAGCCGTGGTCGACCTCCGCATGCCGGGAGGCTCGGGGCTCACCCTCATCCCGGAGCTGCTCGCCCTGCTGCCCCACCTCCGCATTGTGCTGCTCACCGGCTACGGCAGCATCTCCACGGCGGTGGACGCGGTGCGACTGGGTGCGGTGGATGTGCTGCTGAAGCCCGCCGACGCCGACATGATCCTGGCTGCCTTCGACCGACCCACCGGCGACCAACGGGTCGAGACCGACGACTACGAGCCCCCCAGCCTGGCGCGGGCCGAGTGGGAACACATCCAGCGTGTGCTGGACGACTGCGGGGGCAACATCTCTCTGGCAGCCCGCAAGCTCGGGCTCCACCGACGCACCCTCCAACGCAAGCTCCAGAAGCTGCCCCCCAACCAATGACCGAACGCCGTCTCGCCATCGCTCTGCTCGCAGTTGGCGCCGCCCTGTGGTCGGTGCTGTGTGTGGGCCTGCACCGGGCGGGGCATGCACCCTCGGGCCCCACTCCGCTGGACGGGTGGTACGGCGTCCAGGCCGCGTTGGTGTGGGGGGTGGTGCCGCTGCAGGGCTGGTTGGTGGGTCGGGTGGGGGCGCGGCTGAGCGGGGTGGCGCCGGATGGCCGCTGGAGCGGGGCGGTGGGGTTTGGCACGGCTGTGGTGTTGTTCGTGCTGACCGACCTGGTGGCGTGGCAGGTGGTGGGCTTCGACGGACTGGGTGGCGTGCTGGCCGTGACCGCGCCGACCGCACTGGTGGTGGGGGTGGGGGTGGGGGCGTGGCGACTGCGCAACCACGGCGCGACGGTGGGCCGTGCACTGCTCGCGATGCTGGGCGCCCTGGTGGTGGCGGGTGTGGTGGGCGGGCCGTTTCTGCGGTAGCGCCTATGGCCTGTGCCCCTCGACAAAGGCCTCCTGGATGCTGTTCTCGATGGCGCCGGGACGGACGGAACGCACCTGCGCCATGGCGGCCTTCGGCGTGAGACCGAGACGGCGGAGGGCGAGGGCCGCGAAGGTACCGGCGCGTCCCAGGCCACCGCGGCAGTGGAAGACCACCGACCGACCGCTGCGTGCGAGGCTGACAGCTGCTTGGACGGTGGCGGCAGCGGCCTTGTGACCGGGCACATCGCCGTCGACCACGGGGTGGCGGACGACGGCAATGCCGCGGGCTTCGGCTTGTGCCACGAGGTGGGGGATGCGCAGCCAGTCGAGCTCTGCGTCTTCGACGAGGCTCACCAGCACGTCGACCTGGTGGCCTTCGCGGAGCCGGTCGAGGTCGGCGGCGAGGTCTCGGGCCCAGGGGCGGCCGAGCGTGGAGGGGGCGTGCTTGCCCGGCGCAAAGGTGAGGCCCAGGCGCCCGCCGCGTGCGCCCACATCGACCGGCAGCCAGGCGACCTGGATGGGGTCGGTGGCGCTGGTGCGGGCGCCGGAGGGAATGGGGGGCGCGGGCGCGGGCTGGTGAGGCGCCAGCGCGAGGAGGCGGTCGACAGCGCCGTCGAGCTGGTCGCGGTGGGGAAGGGCTGCGAGCCAGTCGGCGGGCAGGCCCGAGATGCCGTGGACCGCGCCCAGGAACATGCCGGCCAGGCAGGCCACACTGTCGCTGTCGCCGTCGATGCGTGCGGCCTTTTCGATGGCCAGGCGGGGGTCGTCGGTCCATCGGAGGGCGGCCACGAGCGCCAGCCCCAGTGCGCTGGGAGAGCGCCAGCCGCCGTCGCCATCGGGAATGTGGCCTTCATCGAGCCAAGGGAGGGACGGGCGGGCAGCCTGCTCGACCGCGGCGGCGAGGGCACCGTCGACCGCTGTGGTGGAGGCACCGAGCGCGGTGAGGCGACGGCGGGTGCGGGCGACGAGGGCCGCGTCGAGGGGGGCGCCTTCGAGGAGCTCGCGCAGGAGCAGGCACGCGGCGATGGCGCTGGCGGGGGCGTTTTCGTGGGCGTGGGTGACGACGGCTTGCACCCGGGCCGCGGTGACGAGCGGTGCGCCGGAGAGCACGATGGGGAGCGGCACGATGCGCATGACCGCCCCGCAGCCATCGCTGCTGCGGACGCCGGAGGTGCGCCAGTTGCCGGAATGCTCGAAGTCTTCGGCGCCGCGCAGGCAGGTGTTTCCGGGGGCGGTGCTCGGGGTGAGGGGGTCGTGAGACCAGCGGACGAAGGCCTCACCCACGGCCCGGCCGAAGTCGTCTTCGGGGAAGCGCCGGAGGGCTGCTGCTCCGAGCGACTCGAGTGCATCCACGAGAAAGAGCGACATGTGGGTGTCGTCGGTCCACATGAAGGCGGACGACGGGATGGCCACGCGCATGGTGCGCACCCGGTCGCCGGTGACGAACTCGAGCGAGCGACCGTAGGCATCGCCGATGGCCAGGCCGAGGAAGGCGCCGCGAGCGCGGTCTGCGTGCATGGTGGCTCCGGGTTTGGATGAGATGGTGTCAGGTTAACACGAAGTCGCCGAGGTCGGGCTGGAAAGGTCTGCAACGCAAGTCCGCAGGGGGCATCGGAGCGCTCCCGCCTGGAGTGCCCATGTCCGTCGTCCTCGCCTCGTTGTCTCTGGCCATCACCGTGACGGCGATGGTGTGGCTGTTTGGCTCCATCCACTTCGAGCGGGTCCCGGAGTGGGTGCTCCCGTTCCAGGTGGCACTGGTGGCGGGGCTGGTGGGCGCCGGGTGGGCCGCGGTGTCGGGGCCTTCTCCTGCGGTACTGGGAATGGGCATGGCCACCCTCGTCACCGGCGGACTGCTGCTCTTTCTGCTCGGCATCCGGAAGACGCCCGCGGGACAGCGCGCCGCCGAGGTGGGGGTCCCGATGCCGCCCCTCGCCGCGCTCGACGAACGGGGTCGCGACTTCGATCTCCAGACGCTCTTGGGGCGACGGGTGATGGTGAAGTTCTTCCGTGGCAGCTGGTGACCGTACTGCAGCGCCGAGTTGCGGCGCTTCCAGGCCATGAAGCCTCTCCTCGACTGCTACGGCGTGACCGTGGTCGCCATCAGCAAAGACTCCCCGGATGCGGTGGCCGCCCACGTGCTGCGCGACGGCCTCACCTTCACGATGCTCTCGGACGCCGACCTGTCGGTGATTCGTGCCCACGGCCTGCTGCACGAGGGAGCGCTCGAGTTCCGCACCTTCTACCTCGGTCCGTGGCGCTTCCCGCTCGGCTGGCCCACCGGCTTCAAGAGCATGGCCATTCCCACCACCCTGCTGCTGGACGAACAGCATGTGGTGCGGTGGGTGGATCAGGCGGAGGACTACCGCGTTCGGGGCAATGAACTGCGCACACGTGCGGCCCTGGAGGCAGCCTTCGGACCCGATCCCGAAGCGTAGTCGGCAATTTTCGAAGGGTTGACCTGTTTGGGTTGTATCTCATGCACGTCGAACCGATGTTCGAGACATGCTTCGTACACCTGAAGAGGCGCCTGGTCCGCCCCATCCTGCGTGGTCGAGCCCGGGGTGGTTCCAAGACGCGGTGGCCTTCTGGGTCCCGGCGCATCCAGACGGCCTCGCCCTCCGCCGGGCACAGCTGTTGGTGGGGTTTCTGTTGGTGGGCGTGGGCCTGCTCGCCGGGTTTGCCACCACACAGATGCTGGTGGGCTTGTGGGCCATCGCCGGGCTTTCGGTAGCTGCGATCGGTCTGCTGCTGGGTATCTTGGGGTACTTCCGCAGGACCGGGCGCATCGAGCCCGCGACGCATGCGGTGCTCGCCCTGTGCTTTGTGGGAGAGCTGGGGACGGCGCTCACCACGGGGGGACTGCACTCGTTCACCGTGCCTGTGCTCGTGGTGTTGCCGCTGTTTGCCCTGGTGACGCTGCAGCTGCGCCCGGCGCTCGTGTGGATGGGGCTGTCGGCCGCCAGCGTGCTCGGGCTGTATGGGCTGGAGCTGATGGGCTGGACCCCTTCGCCCGAGTCGTCTCCCACAGACGTCCCGGGACAGGTCGCGCTCAACCTGTTTGTGTTGATGGGCTTCACCCTCGGGCTGGTGGCATGGCAGCGGTCGGCCACCCTCCAACACCAACGGGCACTGGAGGCCGCCACCCGGCGCGCCGAGGCGGCCAACGCGGCGAAGTCACGGTTTCTCGCCAACATGAGCCATGAGCTGCGCACCCCGATGAATGGGGTCATCGGGCTCACCGAGCTGGTGCTCTCGCGCAATGCGCTGGAAGCGGACGACGCATCCACCCTCGCCACAGCGCTCCAGTCGGGGCGGTCGATGGTGGCTCTGCTCGACGACCTGCTCGACCTTGGCCGAGTGGAGGCCGGAGGTATCGAGCTGGAAGACGTGCCCGTAGAGGTGAGTGGGCTGGTGGATGCGGTGTTCGAGCTGGTGGCCGAGCGGGCCCGCAAGCAGGGTGTGCGCCTGGTGTCCGAGCTGGATCCAGACGTGGGCTGGGGACGGGGGGACCCGGCGCGGCTGCGTCAGGTGGTACTGAACCTCGTGGGCAACGCGGTGAAGTTCACCTCCGAAGGGTCGGTCACGGTGCGTGGACGGCGGGAGGGGGACCGTGTGGTCTTGTCGGTGGACGACACGGGGGTGGGCATCGAGACCGCGGTCCTGGCCCGCCTCTTCGAGCCGTTCGTCCAGGCCGACGCGTCCACCACGCGGCGCTTCGGGGGAACCGGGCTTGGCCTCGCCATCTGTCGGCGCCTGGTCGAGCGCATGGGAGGCACCATCTCGGTGGAGAGCGTGCCGGGCCAGGGCAGCTCCTTCCGCGTGGACCTCCCGCTCCCGCCGTGTGCGCCTGCCCCACCCGAGCCAGACGTCTCGACACCCACGCATGTGCCCACCAGCCTCCGGGTGCTCGTGGCCGAAGACAACCCGGTCAACCGGGAGGTGGTGCGTCGACAGCTGGAGACGTTCGGGGTGGAGGGGGCCTACGTGGAAGATGGGGCGGCTGCGGTGGAGCGCCTGTCGGACCAGCCCTTCGATGTGGTGCTGATGGACCTGCACATGCCCCACCTCGACGGCCTGGCGGCCACCCGTGCGGCCCGCGCGAAGGGGTTCTGCGGGCCGGTCATCGCGATGACTGCCAGCGCGCTCCCAGAAGACCGCCAGTCGGCTCGGGAGGCTGGCATGACCGGCTTTCTCGTCAAGCCCGTGCGGCTGTCGGCCCTGGCGCGGGTGCTGTCCGAGGCCAATGGGGCGGGCTCACGCGGGAAGCACGTGCCAGGCGGGAAGTAGGGGCACGCGGAAGCCTTCGAGGCGAGTGAGCTGGGTGTCGGGGGCGGCGCGGGCCCGCAGGCCGGTGAAGGGGCCGTCCAGGTAGGCCGTGTGTGCCGCGGCGTCGGCCCAGAGGGTGGTGACCAGGTACCGGTCGTCGGCCACGGAGGAGAACACACCGCCCAACATGCCGGGACACGCACCCATGCCCGGGGTCCACACCTGGAGCTGGGCCCGCACGAACGCTTCGCGGTGAACCGGGTCGATGGTGCAGTCCGCTACCCGCAGGAAGGTGGCGTCTCGAAGGGCGGCAGCCACATCGGCGGCCTCACCGGGCATCCGCGTGATGACCGATGCCACCTGGATGTCGAGCTGCATGTCGATGGCTTCGGCCGGCGCCGCGAACAGGATGGGGTCGTGGGTGTGGTGCATGAAGCGGGCGTAGGCGGCGTCGTCCTGCCACACCCCGAGGATGCACGCCCGGCCGTCGTCGATCCACCCGCCCACCTGCCCGAGGAAGCCCGCGCAGTAGGCCAGGTTGGCCCAGGTCTGTTGGCTGCGCTCGAACGCCGCACGCTGGTGTTCGGGGACGGTGACGACAATCCACTTCACAAGCACCATGCACCTCGGCGGCTGGGGTGGCCCACCCATAGCGGAAGGATGTGTCGCCTGCTCGTTGTCATCCGGAGGGGGAGGACGTTTGGGTTGGGCCCATTGGCTTCTTCGGGGGCCCCCTCCGCCTGCTCCGCAGGCACCTCCCCCTGTGGAGGGGAGGACTGTGAGCGATTCCTCGTCCCCCGAGCCCAACGATGCCCAGACCCGACAGCTGGCCCGGGACCAGGAGGCGCCTGAAGGGAGAGAACATCGTCGTTCTCACGGTCCTGAGGTCGCCGAGACCTCGCCGAGGAGACCCTCCGGGGCTCCGAGGCCCCGACGAGACGCCGCAGGCGGCTTGGCGGGTCCCAACTCCAGATCAATTGCCCACGGTGGGGCCAGCGGCCTACCCCCGCACCAGCTTCAGGTTGAACATCGGCGAGCCGAAGCGGCCGTAGAGGCGGGTCCATAGCAGCAGCCAGGCTTCGAGTCCGCGAGAGGCCCCGATGCCGCCCATGTCGATGGGGTCGGGGTGCCCGAAGGCACGGAGGACCTCGATGGCCGTGGCCTTGGCATCGGCATCCTCGCCGGACACGAACACGTCCGTCGCCTCCGGCAGCTGCTCGGGGCCGACCATCAGCGCATTGGCGAGGGTGTTGAAGGTCTTCACCACGCGTGCGTTGGGAGCGGCACGTTGGATCTGTTCGCCCAGGCTGTCGTCGTTGCAGACGAACAGACGCGGGGGAAAGCCCTGCGAGAAGTCGAGGGGGTTGGTGAGGTCGAGCACGACCTTGCCGTCGAGCGCATCGCCCGCAGCGGCGACCACGGCCAGAGCGTGCTGGCCCTGGACCGCCAGCCACACCACGTCCGCGCCAGAAGCAGCGTGGGCGAAGGTGCCGTGGCTCGCACGGTCTCCGCCGCTCGTGGCCCAGTCGGTGGCGGTGGGATTGTCGGCGGTGCGCGAGCCCAGGACCACGGTGTGGCCCAACGAGAGGAGCTTGTTGGCGATGGCTTGGCCCACTGTGCCGGTTCCGAGGACTGCGTGTGTCATGTCGACCTCCGTGGTGCGGACGCTGGGAGTGTAGGAGCCGGACCCATGTGAAACAATGGAGGATGTGGTCAGCCTATCGCTAGCTGTTGGTTGACAATGGAGGATGGATGTCGCGCTTCGCTGGCCTGGAGGCGTTCGTTGCGGTGGCAGACGTGGGGTCGTTTCGGGGCGGCGCGGCGCGGCTGGGCCTCTCCCCGGCCGCCGTGAGCAAGGCTGTGGCGCGGTTGGAGGGGCGGCTGGGCGTTCGCTTGTTCGACCGCACGTCTCGCACCGTGAGCCTCACGGCCGAGGGGAGCACCTACCTCCGGCGCTGTCGGGAGGCGCTGGATGCCCTCGACGTGGGCCTGGCCGAGGTGGGTGCGGTGCATGAGGCTGTCGCGGGAACGCTGTCTGTGACGGCACCCTACGTGTTGGGTGGACCGATGATGGCCCACCTGCCGCGGCTTGTAGGGCCCCACCCCGACCTCCAGCTCGACCTTCGGTGGTCGGACCACTACGCGAGACTGCTCGCCGAGGACATTGATGTTGCCGTGCGTGTGGGCACTCTCACCGACAGCGACCTCATCGCACGACGGCTGGGCGCACCGCTCTGGGCCACCGTGGCCGCACCGCACTACCTGGCACGCCGGCCGCCCATTCGAGCGGTGGCCGACCTCGAGCGCGACCATGTCCGGGTGGGGTACCGCACCACCCGCGGAACCAACGTGGACTGGTCGTTCGCCGACCGTCGTGGGGGCCCGGGCTCCCCGCTGCGGGTCCCGCCCACACACACCTTCGACCAAGGGGAGCTGCTGGTTCGGGCCGCCGTGCATGGCGTGGGCGTGGTGCAGGTCTTTGGCTTCCTGGTGGCGGAGCGGGTGGCCGCGGGCGAGCTGGTGGAGGTGCTGCCCGAGCGGGCGGCGATGGGTCCGCAGGTCCATGTCTTGTGTCGACCCCACCAGGCGAAGACACCGCGGATTCGGGCGTTCTTCGACTGGGCGACCGGCCTGCGGCTCCGCTAGTTCTTCCCCAAACCCGACGGACGTGACATGGAATGACAGGGTCCCCCACCGCGGAATGGACCACCCGCGTGGCATAGTGCGGATGACGCGTGGACCGACAGTCCGGTCGTCGGGAGGGCAGGCGGTGGTCCCTCCGAGGCGGACGTGATGGTCCCGGAGGTTTGATGACTCGCCTGCTGTCCACTTCGACCTGTCGCGGTGTGGTGCCCCTGCTCGGGCTCGCCCTCGTCTCCTCGGTCGCCCATGCATCCGGCAATGCCGTGGAGGTGGGCCAAGGCAGCTCGGCCGACCGCATCGAGCTCGGCGTGCTCAACCCCGGCAGCACCTTCACCGTCGAGGCGTGGGTCGAGGCCGACGACCTGTCCGACTACCACACCATCTTCGAGATGGTCGACCCCACCACCTCCCAGAACGAGTTCCTGGTCGCCTGGATCGATGGACAGTGGCAGATCGAGATCCAAGACAACAACCGCACTGAAGGCGGCACCTGCTCCGACCAACCCGGCCAGACCCTCTGCGCCGGCGGAAGCCTCACCACCTCCGGCCCGCACCATGTGGCCGTCACCGTGGGAAGCGGTGTGGTGTCGGTCTACGTAGACGGCGTGCTGGACGCATCTCTCACCACATCGGCCGTCCCCTCCTTCGGTTCCGCCGAGTGGGTCATGGGCGCCGACTCCGACTCCGTGGGCACCTTCACCAGCGACCCCTGGAGTGGCCGCTTCGACGAGGTCCGGGTGTGGTCGCGCGCGCTGTCGTCCGACGAAATCACGTGCCTGCAGGACTACGCCCTCACCGGCACCGAGCGCGGCCTCGACGCCCTCTGGGACATGGACAGCGCCTCCGGGTCGTCCGTCTCCGACCTCACCGGCGCCTACACCGCCACCCTCGAAAACAGCGCTGCTCTCGTCACTTCGCCCGTCTCCCTCACGGCGTCTTCGGGCCTCGACATCGGCTGCTTCGACTACGACGGCGATGGCTTCACCACCGATGATGGCGACTGCGACGAGACCGACGCCACCGTGTACCCGGGCGCGACCGACACCTGGTACGACGGCGTGGACAGCGACTGCGCGGGCGACTCCGACTACGACGCCGATGGCGATGGCTACGACAGCGATGCCTACGGCGGCACCGACTGCGACGACACGCTCGCGTCCACAAACCCGGGGGCCTCCGACACCTGGTACGACGGCGTAGACAGCGACTGCGCGGGCAACTCCGACTACGACGCCGATGGCGACGGCTACGACAGCGACGCCTACGGCGGCACCGACTGCGACGACTCGTTGGCATCCATCAACCCGAGCGCCGCAGATGCTTGGTACGACGGTGTGGACAGCGACTGTGCGGGCAACTCCGACTACGACGCCGATGGCGACGGCTACGACAGCGACGTCCACGGCGGCACCGACTGCGACGACGCGCTTGCCTCCACCAACCCCGGCGCATCCGACACCTGGTACGACGGCGTGGACAGCGACTGCGCGGGCAACTCCGACTACGACGCCGACGGCGATGGCTACGACAGCGACGCCCACGGCGGCACCGACTGCGCCGACCTCAACCCCCACTCCTATCCCGGCGCCACGGAAATCTGGTACGACGGCGTCGACCGGGACTGCGCGGGTGACTCCGACTACGACGCCGATGGCGACGGCTACGACAGTGATGCCTATGGGGGCACCGACTGCGACGACACCGACTCCAGCGTGTACGGCGGGGCGGCCGACACCTGGTACGACGGCGTGGACAGCGACTGCGCCGGCGACTCCGACTACGACGCCGATGGCGACGGCTACGACAGCGACGCCTATGGGGGCGGGGACTGTGACGACACGCTGGCGTCGACCAACCCGGGCGCATCCGATGCCTGGTACGACGGCGTGGATGCCGACTGTGCGGGCGACTCCGACTACGACGCCGATGGCGACGGCTACGACAGCGATGCCCACGGCGGCACCGACTGCGACGATGCCGAGTCCACCGTCTACCTGGGTGCCCCCGAGCTGTCCGACGGCATCGACAACGACTGCGACGGCAACGACGAGACCTACGACGGCGATGGCGACGGTGTGTCCGACATCGACGAAGAGGCTGCCGGCACCGACCCCCTCGACAGCGACTCCGACGACGACGGCCTCTCCGACGGTGAAGAAGCGCTCGCGGGCACCGACCCCCTCGACGACGACACCGACGACGACGGCCTGCTCGACGGCGATGAGGGCGACGCCGGCACCGACCCCCTCGACGATGACACCGACGACGATGGCCTCACCGACGGCGACGAGGTCGACGCGCACGGCACCGACCCCCTCGACGACGACACCGACGACGACGGCCTGCTCGACGGCGAAGAGGTCGACACCTACGAGACCGACCCCCACGACGACGACACCGACGATGATGGCCTGTCCGACGGTGGTGAGGTCCACACCTGGGGCACCGACCCCACCGACGAAGACACCGATGGTGGTGGTGCGCGCGACGGCGTGGAGGTGGTGGTCGACGACACCGACCCCCTCGACCCAACCGACGACATCCCCGACGACCTCGACTCCGACGGCGACGGCATCACCGACCGGGAAGAGCTCGCCCGCGGCACCGACCCCGACGACGCCGACACCGACCGCGACGGCCTCACCGACGGTGAAGAGGTCTACGAGCACGACACCGACCCACTGGACGACGACTCCGACGAAGACGGCCTGCTCGACGGTGAAGAGGTCAACGACCACGGCTCCGACCCCAACCTCGAAGACACCGACGACGACGGTCTGCTCGACGGCGAAGAGGTCAACGACCACGGCACCGACCCCACCCTCGCAGACACCGACAGCGACGGCCTCACCGACCACCGCGAGGTCCACGAGACCTTCACCGACCCCACCCTCGAAGACTCCGACGCCGATGGCCTCACCGATGGTGAAGAGGTCGACGGCTACGGCACCGACCCCAACAACGAAGACACCGATGGTGGCTCGGTGGGAGATGGTGCCGAGGTCGCCGCGGGCACCGACCCCCTCGACCCATCCGATGATGTCGAGCCCGACGACGACACCGGTCTTCCCGACGACAGCCACCCCGACACCGCCGACCCCGAAGAAGCCGTGGATGGCCTGGAAGCCACGCCAGGCAAGTTCGGTGGTGGCGGCTGTGCGTGCACCACCACCGAGCGGGCGATGCCATCGGGCAGCTGGCTCGCTGTGGTGGGCGCTGCGCTCCTTGGCTTGGTGCGGCGCCGTCGGTCGGACTGACCGAGGGCCTCAGCCCCGATGCGACGACGTGGTGCAACCAACCTGGTTGCTGGCCGCTGGTTGCTGGAAGCCCCAACCAGCGGAACCAAAGGGGATTCTGGTTGAATCAGAATCAGGCCTCCGACAGCTCCTCGCGGCGGGTGCGGAGCTGAAGCCCCCACAAGATCCCGGCCATGCCCATGCCGACGCCCAGCGCAAGGGGCGTGACGGCCATGGCCACGCGCTCCTGCTCCGAGCGGTCCCACTCGGCCACCTCGGTGACCAACAGTCCCTCCACCTGCGCCGCCACCTCGCCATTGGTGGTCTCTGCAGCCGCAACGATTCCGGGCGCTACGAGAGCGATGGACAGGAAGAGCAAGCCAGCACGGAGTGCGGTGGTCATGGGGTCGTTCCAGGCGCGGGTGTCCACAGGGATGGAGACCCGCGGGTGAGTCGGGAGTTCGCCGTTTCCCGGTGACCGCGCAATTTCTGCGGGTCACCTGGCCCCGGTAGTCGGCTGGTGGCGCCCAACCTTGAGGTCATGCTGGCGGGCGCCAATTTCGCGACCTTTCCCTGCGGCACGGCGCATTGGTTGCGGTAGGACCGGCCTCCCAACCTGGAGTGCCCCCGTGCCCATCATCCCCCCCGACGTCCACAACTACGCCTTCGCCCACAGCACGCCGCAGTCGGCGAACCTCCAGGAAGTCGAGCGCTGGACCCGCGAAAACCGCGAAGACCACGGCATGCTCACCGGGCGGCTCGAAGGCGGCCTGCTCCGACTCCTCGTACAGCTTTCCGGGGCCAGGCGGGTGGTCGAGGTGGGCACGTTCACCGGCTACTCGGCGTTGTCGATGGCGCAAGGCCTCCCCGCCGATGGCACGCTGGTCACCTGTGAGCTCGACCCCGACAACGCGGCGGCGGCCCGACGCCACTTCGCCGCGGACCCCCACGGCCACAAGGTCACGCTCCTCGAAGGGCCAGCTTTGGTGTCCCTGTCCACGCTGGACGGACCCTTCGACCTGGCCTTCGTCGACGCGGACAAGGAAAACTACCCCAACTACCTGGAGGCCCTGCTTCCGATGATGCGCCCCGGCGGCCTGTTGGCGTTCGACAATGCATTGTGGAGCGGGTCGGTCGCAGATCCCACCGACCAACGCGAGACCACCGCCGCCATCCGGGTCCTCAACGCGGCCATCTCGGCGAACGACCGCCTCGACAGTGTGCTGCTGACCGTCCGAGATGGGCTCCACCTCGCACGGGTGCGTTCCTGACGAGTCGAATGCAGGGTACGCTCCAGCTCGGAGGTGCCCATGGCTTGGACCCGCACGCAACTCCTCCCTTGGCAGGACCGAGTCGACGACCTGGCGGACGCAGCCACGGTCGGCCTCACCATGCGGGCCCCCCACGCGCTCTACGCGGCGGTGGTGGACCGTGCTGCTGCAGGTCATCCCGGTGCGCGGGCCTTCTTGGCGCAGACACGGGACCTTCCCGACTGGTGTGACCAGTCTGCGCTGGAGCGAGGCCGCCGCCTGGTGGTCGAGCTCGGGGTTGCGCTTGCGTTGGTGCTCACGACAGGGGGGCTGGTCGAGGGCTACGCGGCGCCGTCTCTTGCCACCCCCCTGGTGCGCACCGGGCGCCTCCGGACCGACGCCGCCCGCCGCCTGTACGAGACCGGACAGATGGTCCACAATGCCCGCGCACCGGGTGGTCTCGCACCGGCTGGAATCGGCCGCCGCACGATTCTGCAGGTTCGCTTGTTGCACAGTGTTGTGCGGCGGATGCTCGAAGGGCGCGGCTACCGCGGACCCGACGGAGGCAGGGCCATCCACCAGCTCGACATGGCCCACACAGCACTTGCTTTCGGCCACAAGGGGCCCACCCGGCTCGCACGTGTGGGCATCGAGCTCACCCCCGGGGAACAGGACGACATCCACCACTTCTTCCGCGTGGTGAATGCGTTGCATGGCGTGGACCCCGTGCTGCTGCCCGAGACCCCTGCCGAGTCGGCCGCCCTGTCGCTGCTCCTCGACACCTGGCGCTTCGACCTCGACTTTGCCCACGGCGCCGAGCTGGCCCACGCAGCGCTGAAGAGCCTGGCCCACCAGCCTCCGTTCTTCCTCCCCGAGGCCGCCCTCGGAACGCTCGCCCGACGGTGCATGTCCGCCGAACAAGCCGACCGCTGGGGCCTGCCCGACGACCCTGCCTGGTCGCGTGCCCTCGACGGGATGGCGCATGCCAACCGCCTGATGACCGCGCTCTGGCGGCGGACGCCCGGGGTGGGACGCCTACGCGCACGGGCCAATGTGGGCTTGTACGGTCGAACGCTGGTGTCGCAGCTCGGCACCGACCCATCGCAGCGGGCCTTCGGGGCCATCGCGGGGGAAGAGCACGCCCTGGGACCCGGGCTTGAGCCGCCGCCTGGCATGCAGCGCTGGCTGCGGGCGTCCTGACGGCGACTATCGGGGCGGGGCGGCCACCTGGAGGCCCACGCCGGAGTCGAGCGAACGCACGGTGTCGAGGGACAACGGCGCCGGGCCCACGGGCGGGGTGTCGGGCGCCAGGGAGTACCCGAGGCGGGCCATCGGCTCGGCATAGAGGCGGGCCAGAGTGGCGCGTACCTGTGGAGGCAAGCTCAGGTCGGCCATCTTGGCCGGTCCCACGAAGCGCAGGCCCGCCTTGTAGCCCGCAGCGTGGGCGGGGTCGTAGAAGCGACCGGGCACCTTGTTGGCAATCTCGCGCTCCTGCATCGCACGCATGGCCTTGACGTCGCAGGCGGTGATGGCGGCGTGGATGCGGGCATCGGGCATGGGCAGGCCCAGCATGATGAGCACACGCTTCAGCTCCGCGAGTGGTTCGGCGCGGAGGTCTTCGTAGCGAATGACGAGGCCTGCGTGCGGGTGGTCGAGCCAGCTGGTGGTGTGGTGGTCCCAGGTGCCCACACCGAGCTCGCGGCGCTGGGGCGTGGGACGGCCCTGGAGGACGGTGGTGAGGAACAGCTGGGCGAGCGCCTGGATGTCGGCGGGCCGGGGTGTGGTGTCGGGTCGGCCATGTTCGGCGAGCCAGCCCTTCAGCTGGGTCATGACGAAGAACCGCATGTCGGACATCACGACGTCGACGGGGTGCCGCACCAGGTGGATGACCCCGACGCCGGCCGGCCAACGCGCATGATGGGCGCCAGCGGCCTTGTGGGTCAGGACCACCCCGCCACGGGAGACCGCGACGGCCGGCGCCTCCTTGTCGCCGTGCAGGCTGGGCAGGCGCACATCGAGCAGGGCCGAGGTGGGCGGCGGACCGTGGAAGAGGTGGTGGAGCAGGAACCGCAGCCACGTGGAGCCGGACTTCGGAAAGCTGGCGAGCCAGACGAGGGGGCGGGTCATGGGGTCCAGTCCCGGGCGAGGGCTTCGATGTGACGGATGTACGCGGCCACGTTGGGCGGCAGGGGCTCGGCGGTGGGGTCGAGCACGCCGTTTCGGTGGTGAAACCAGTTGTCGTGGGCCTGCAGGCCCTGCCCCTCGATGTAGTCGGTGGCGGCCCACCGTCGACGCACCCGGCTCTTCCAAGCGAGGTGCGCCGGGGTGCGGATGTGGCCCCAGTGCAGCACGTGGGGGGCGCTCGTGGCGACGGCTCGCCTGGCGCCCACCATCTGGTGGTGGGTGTGGTGCCGGGGGAGGTCGGAGAAGCGCACGTGGGAGCGGAACAGGCGCTCCTGGCGGTCGGGGTAGGCCGAGGGCAGGAAGTGTTGGTCGTCGGCCTGCAGGTTGAACCGGGGCAGCTGCAGGAGGTCGGCCCCCTGGCGGTCGAGCGTGGTGACGATGCCGTCCCAGTGGACGTCTTCCATGATTTCGTCGGCGTCGACCACGAGCCGCCAGCGGCGGGTGGCCCGGCTTACGCAGAACTGCTTCTGGGCGGCGATGGTGTCGATGGTGCGGTCGAAGAGACGTACCTGGCCGCGGTGTCGGGCGGCCACGGCGTCGAGGATGGCGTCGGTGCCGTCGTCGGAGTGGCTGCGCACGACGATGATCTCGGCGAACCGCGGCAGTGCCCACGTGAACCACCGCGGCAGGCAGTCCTCGCTGTTGGCGACGACGAGGCAGAGCGAGACCTGGCGGTGGCAGACGGGCGGCATGGGGCCCGAGCGTATGGGGTCGGTCGGGCCCCGGCCATCGAGGGGCTACATCCCCGAGCCGAGGAGGATGGAGTACGAGTCGTCACCGTAGCTGCCCGAGATGACGTCGCCGAGGCCATCTCCGTTGAAGTCGGAGACGGTGAGGTGGTAGCCGGTGTAGCCGTAGTCGGCGGCGCCTTCGAGGGTGGCTGCGGCGCTTGCGGTGGTGGTGTTGCCGCTGACGGGGCCGTAGAACACGTAGGTGGCGCCGCCGTAGGCCGCGGTGGAGAGGGTGGCGGCCCTGCTGCCCACGGCGATGTCGGAGATGCCGTCACCGTCGATGTCGCCGCCATCCACGCCCGAGCCGAGGGAGAGGTCGGACGTGCTCCCGTCGATGGTGGCGTAGGCTGTGGTGTCGGCGTCCATGGCCGTAGACCAGCCCGTGGTGGCTCCCGCCAACACAAAGGCACGACCGACGCTTCCGTTGTAGCCGGTGGCGCCCACGATGAGGTCGTCGTAGCCGTCGCCGTTGACGTCGCCGGCGTTGTTGATGGTGGTGCCGAAGTAGTCGTAGTCGGTGCTGCCGTGGATGGAGGCGTCGGCCACGGAAGCGGCGTCCTGGTCGCCCGAGAGGCCCAGAGATGTGGTGCCGTGGACCACATACACGCCGCCCTGGTAGTACCCGGTGGTCTCGGCGCTGTGGGCAGCCATCACGAGGTCGTGCAGGCCATCGCCGTTCAGGTCGATGCGGTTGGCGAAGGCGTTGTAGTCGCCCAGCTGCGCCGATGTGGACGGTCCGGTGAAGGTGACGGCCGCGGCGGTGCCGGCATCGGTGCTGGCGAAGCTGGTGCTGCCCCAGATGAGGTAGGCCGCGCCGGCTGCCGAGCTGGTGGTGTCGTAGCCGTCGGCACCGAGCACGATGTCGTCGTAGCCGTCGCCGTTGATGTCGCCGACGATGCGGGCCGACTTGCCCAGAGTGTCCGACGAATATTCGCCGGTCCACGTGGCCGTGGCCATGGTGTCGAGGGTGCCCCCACCGCTGAGCGCTGTGGTGCTGCCCAGGACCAGGTAGGTGGCACCGGCGCTGCTCGCGGCGTCGTCGTTGGCGTAGGCGGTGACCAGGAGGTCGTCGAAGCCATCGCCGTTGACATCGCCGTCGGCCGAGACCTGCTTGCCGGCGTAGTCAAGGGCGGCCACACCGTCGAGATAGACGTCGTAGTCGCTGTCCAGGTCGAGGTCGCCGGTGTTCGGACCATAGGTGACGAAGGTGCGGCCGGCATAGCCGTCCCCGGCGTCGTTTTCGATGTAGTACCCGCTGGACACGAAGTCGGGGACTGAGTCGCCGTTCAGGTCGCCCACCGCGTGGTGGTAGCCGACGCGCACCGAGGACTCGGTGCTGTGCGTGACCTCGATGTCGGCGCTCCCGGTCTGGGTGGTGCCCGACAGCCGACACTCGGGGGCGTCTCCGCTGCAGTCTTCGTCGATGCCGTTGTCGCAGACTTCCTCGGCATCGGGGTTCACGGCGTCGTTGCCGTCGTCGCAGTCGGTGAGGTCGGTGGTGTACCAGTCCGTGCTGGTGGAGGGGTCGTCGCAGTACAGGGTACCGGCGTCGGCTTCGTCGCCGAAGGTGTCCTGGTCGACGTCTGGATACCAGAGGGTGCCGGTGGTGAGATCGACGTCGGCGTCGGCATCATCGGCCATGCCGTCGCAGTCTTCGTCGGTGTCTTCGTCGTCGCAGACTTCGGTGGCGTCGGGGCTGATGGCGTCGTTGTCGTCGTCGCAGTCCGAGGCATCCTGGACATAGGTGGTGCGCTCGTCGGAGGGGTCGTCGCATGCTGCCAGCCCGGCGTCGTCCATGTCGCCGTAGCCGTCGCCATCAGCGTCCGGGTACCACGAGAGCAGGCTGGACAGGGAGATGTTGGGGTCTTCGTCGTCCGCTGCACCCGAGCAGTCCTCGTCCACGTTGAGGTCGTCGCACACCTCTTCGGCCGCAGGGTTCACGCCGGGCTCGGTGTCGTCGCAGTCGCCGTCGTTGTCGGCCTGGTTGGCGGCGGGGGCACACACCATGGCCGGCTCGGTGCCGTGCGCTCCGTGGCCGTCGGCGTCGGCGTCCACCCACACCTCGATGCCGGTGGTGAGGTCGACGCTGTCGTCGGCGTCGTCGACCAGCTCATCGCAGTCGTTGTCGATGCCGTCGCACACCTCTTGCGCGTCGGGGTGTACCGCGGCGTTGTCGTCGTCGCAGTCGGAATCCGCGAGGAAGCCGTCCCCGTCGGCGTCCGGGGGCCCTTCGCCCTCGCCCTCACCCTCGCCCTCCCCTTCTCCTTCTCCTTCTCCTTCTCCCTCGCCCTTGGAGGGGTCGTCACAGGCGACGACTGCGAGTGGGGTGAGCCCGAGCCAGAGCCGCAGGGTGATGGTGCGCATGGGTGTTCCTTCGGGGCGCGCGTAGGGAGCCGCCCGAGGGGTGGGTCTATCAGAGTCTCCTGGAATCTCGGAGGCTGTCGCGTCACAGACGGGGATTGGGGGCCATCAAGGGCGAAACTCGGAAAGCGCGCCCCGAGGGCTCGGGATACCGGCGCGGGCCCGAGTTCCACCGTGTCCGTTTCCTGGAGTGCGCCCTTGGATCCCGCCATCTTGGAGCTGCGTCGCAGCCGAGCCGTGACGCTCCTGGTCCCCCTGTTCGTGCTGAGCGGTGCCACCTCCCTCGTGTACGAGACCCTCTGGGAGCGCCAGCTCCACCTCGTGATGGGCACCAGCCAGATCTCCGTGATCACGGTGCTCACCGCGTTCATGGCAGGACTTGCAGCGGGCGGCTTCCTGGCGGGCAAGTTCGCCGACAAGGTCGAGCGGCCCCTGCTGGCCTATGCCCTGCTCGAAGGCGGCATCGGTGTGTACGCCGTGCTGTTCCCCTTCCTGCTCGATGCATTGGTGCCGGTCTATACGGGACTCTACGCAGCAGCCGGTGGCGGCGACCCTCTGATGTTCGCCATCATCCAGTTCGTGCTGGTGGGCTTCTTCCTGCTGCCCCCCACCATCTGCATGGGTGCCACGCTGCCGCTCCTGGCGCGATTCGCCGCCTCCACAAAGGGCGAAGCGGGGCAACAGATCGGTCGGCTGTACGGCGCAAACACCATCGGTGCCGTGTGTGGTGTGGGCCTGGCGGGCTTCTTCCTCCTCCCCACGTACGGCCTGAACGCCACCACCTGGATCACGGCGGGTGGCAACGTGGCCCTGTGCGCGATGGCGGCGGGCCTCAACCTCGGCACCGGACGCATCGCCAAGGGGCTGGCCGCACCCGCCAAGCCCGACGACACCGAACGCTCCGACGGCGGCTGGGCCTGGATTCTGCCTCCACTGGCTCTGCTCGCCGGCACCGCCACGCTCGTGTACGAGGTGAGCTGGTTCCGCGTCCTGGGCCTCATCCTGGGCGGCAGCGCCTACGCCTTCTCCACCATGCTGCTGGCCTTCCTGCTGGGCATCGGCTCGGGCGGCTGGCTCGGTGGCTTCGCTGCGGATGCCGCGTGGAAGCGGGGTGGCGTCACCGGCGGACTGGTTCTGCTGGCCGGCCTCCAGGTGGGCGTGGGCCTGCTCGCATACGGCGTCATGTGGCAGTACAACGAGCTGCCCTTCGTGTTCGTCGAGCTGTACGAGTGGTTCAAGAACTCGGGCCTCGACTACGGCTGGCTGTGGGTGGGCAAGCTGGGCATCGCCATCACCGTGATGCTGCCGCCGTGCCTGCTGATGGGCGCCACCTTCCCGGCGATGGTGCGCGTGGCCTCCAGCAACTCGGCCCTGGGTGCCACCACCGGCCGCATCTACGGCTGGAACACCGTGGGCTCCATCCTGGGCGCTTCACTGGGCGGCATCTTCCTCCTGCCCGCATTCCATGTGCGTGGCACGGTGGTCTTGGCCGTCTCGATGAACCTCATCGCCGCCGGTCTGGCCCTGTGGGCCGTGGGCCGCACCCGTGAGAAGGCCCCCGAGACCGGCATGCAGGTGATGGTGGGCGTGTGCCTGCTCGCCCTCATCGGGCTGGTCAACGTGGCCAAGGCACCCTGGAACCCGCTGCTCATGACCGCGGGCATGTACAAGTACGTGAGCGACCTCGACGACGACGAATTCAACCGCGAAGGCGTGATGAAGTTCGCGGTCGACCCCTACGAGCTGCTCTTCTACAAAGAAGGCCTCAGCTCGGTGGTCACGGTCGCCCAGACCCGCGACGAAGACAACATCTGGCTGGCCAACAACGGCAAGGTCGACGCCTCCACCAGCATCGACATGCCCACCCAGGTCATGGTGGCCCACCTGCCCTTCGTCTTCGCCGACGACCCCAAGGACGTCGTGGTCATCGGCCTCGCCAGCGGCATCACCGCCGGGTCGGTCACCCTGCAGAGCCGTCCCGAGAGCATCGAGATTGTGGAGCTCGAGCCGGCCGTGGTCGAAGCCAGCCACTTCTTCGACGACTACAACTACCGGCCCCTGGAAGACCCCCGCGTCACGCTCGTCGCCAACGACGGCCGCAACCACCTCTTCCTGCAGCCCGACGGCCGCTACGACGTCATCATCAGCGAGCCGCCCAACCCCTGGCTCACCGGTGTGTCCAACCTCTTCACCCGCGAGTTCTGGGCCCTCGGCAAGCGCAAGCTCAAGCCCGGCGGGGTGTGGGGCCAGTGGGTCCAGATGTACGGCATGGACCACGAAGACCTCCGCACGCTGCTGCGCACGTTCACCGAGACCTACAAGCACGTGCTGCTCTTCTCCACCATCGAAGACGCCGACCTCGTGCTCGTGGGCAGCGACAGCCCCCTCGACCTCACCGCCGACCGCATCGGCGAGATGATGAACCGCGACGCCGCCGTGGCCAAAGACCTCGCCGACGTGGACTGCGAGACCCCCGAGGATGTGCTCACCCGCTACCTCGTGGCCCAGGACAAGATTCTCCAGTTCGTCGAAGGCGCCGAGCTCAACACCGATGACAACATGCGCATCGAGTACTCGGCCCCCCGTCACCTCCACGAAGACACCGCCGACGAAAACTTCGCCAAGCTCCTCAAGGGCGCCGAGGTGCGCGACACCGTGCCCCTCGAGACGGTCAAGGACGTCCCCGGCATGATCGACCTCGCCGAGGCCTACACCCGCCGCGACGACTACCTGAAGGCCCTGCTGGTGCTCAAGGCCGCCGCCGAGCTCGAGCCCGATAACGAGGTCATCTTCGAGCGGTACCCCATCTACCAGCGCAAGCTGCGCGAACAGCTGGAAGACCTCGAAGAAGACGAGGGCACCACCGAAGACGACGACGGCACCACCGAGTAGGTGGGTGCTGTGGGGGGCCACCGGTTAGCGGGTCGGCTCTCCAGAGCGCCCATGCCAGATCCCTCCAAGCAGCTCGCCAGCCTCGGTCGTGCGGTCACGCAGATCAACCTCCGCCTGACTCGGATTTCCGAGCAGCTCGATGACATCAATGGTGGGGCCGCCCCCGAGCCATCCGCGGAACCCGACGTCCTGTTCGACCTCCTCGACGCAGTCTCCCGCACGCTCGACACTCCCGCAGCGGTCGCCCAGCCTCGGTCGCTGTGGCAGCGCCTGTTCTCGCAGCCCGTCGGTCCGTCCGCCGAGCTCGATGGCCTGCGCCTGGCGTTCCAACAGGCACACGCCGCACTGCTGGCGCAGGGGCTGGTCGCCGCACCGCAGAGCGGTCCCATCGACCCCACCATGCATCAGGTCATCGGAGTGGAACCCACCTCGAACCCTGCCCTCGATGGCCACATCGCACGAGTGCATCGCCAGGGCTGGAAACGACACGACACCATCGTCCGCCTCGCGCAGGTCACCGCGTGGAAGGCGACGCCATCGACGGAACTCTGAATGCCCGACTCTCCCTGCTTTGGCATCGACCTCGGTACCACCGCATCCGCGATTGCCCTTGTCCAGGATGGTGTGCCGCGCGTGCTCCACGTCGACGGCGCCGACCTGGTCCCATCCGTGCTGCTCTTCCATCCCGATGGGCAGCTGCTGGTGGGGCAAGCCGCCCTCAACGCGCTTCCGCTGCATCCCACACGCGGGGTGCAGTCCGCGAAGCGTCGCATGGGCTCCGACCACACCTGGAGTCCGGCAGGGAAACCCATCACCCCGGTCGATGTGGCGGAGCACGTGCTCCGGAAGCTGTGTGCGGGTGCCGAGGCGTCCTGTGGCGTCCGCCCACGGCGGGTGGTCATCACGGTCCCGGCCTGGTTCACGCAAGCACAGCGGGCCGACACCCGAACCGCCGGTGAGCGGGCCGGCCTCGACGTCGTGGCCATCATCAACGAGCCAACTGCTGCGGCCCTCGCTCATGCGCAGGGAAGCACCCATCGTCGGCGTGTCCTGGTCTACGACCTGGGGGGCGGCACGTTCGATGTGAGCGTGGTGGACCAGGATGGCACGGTCCTGGAAGTCGTCGCCTCCCATGGCGACAGCCTCCTCGGCGGCGACGACATCGATGCGGCGCTCATGGCACATGTCCTCGAGCGTCTCTCCGAAGAACAGCCACGGCTGCACTCGCTGGTCGTCGACTCGCAGGCAGCCAGGGTTCGGCTTCGGCTCGCGGTCGAAGCGGCAAAGGTCGACCTGTCCACCCACCTCGCCACCACCATCCGGATTCCCTTCCTGGTCGACGACGGCGACGACAAGGCTCACCTGGAGCTGGTTGTCGAGCGCTCGGAGCTCGAAGCGGTCTCCGGCCCCATCATCCAGCGCACGATGAGCAGCGTGCATCAGGTCCTGGCAGATGCCGGGGTGGGACCGGCCGAGCTGGATGACCTTGTGTTGGTTGGCGGAGCCACTCTGCAGCCGCAGGTGTGGCACATGCTCCACCACGACCTGGGCATGGAAGGCAGCCACGCCATCTCTCCCCGACGGGCGGTGGTGCTGGGGGCTGCGCTCCACGGGGCCATCCTCGACGGAGCCACCCACCTCGGTGTGTTGGTGGATGTGGCCCCCTACTCGTTGTCGGTGGGGGTGGTGATGCGGGTGGGCGGACAAGAGATGTTCGGCTGCCGGGTCATCACGCCTCGAAACGCGCCTCTGCCGGCCGTGCACAGCGAACAATTCTTCACGATGTATCCGGGACAGACCGAGCTGAAGGTGCCCATCTACCAAGGCGGCTCTCGCAGTTCCGAGCGGAATGTCTTCCTCGGCACCGTCGAGTGCACCGGGCTTCCCACCACCACCTCGGCATCGGACTGGTCGCCCCGGGCGATTCGCGTCACGCTGCACCATGACCGCGATGGGATGGTCCGAATGGACGTGGTCGACGTCCTCTCGGGCCACACCGGGCAGGGCCGGGTGGCGTCGGATGGAGCGGAGCAGGTGGCGCTCCGCGAGGCGTTCATGGCAGATGCCGTGCCCGACGTCGAGCTGGCCCCTCCTGGTCCAGGCGAGCTCGACTTCGGCACGTCCCCAGAAGCGGTGGGTGAGGTGTGGCAAGCGGGCGGCGACGATGAAGAAGACGAGGTGGCCCGCACCTTTGCCAATGTGCTCGACCCCGGGCTCGACCTCACCAGCCTGGTGGGGGATGCGGCGGATGGCATGCTCGAGCAGGCGCGTGCGGGGCAGCAGGCCCTCGAGGCCGGTGATGCCGACACCGCGGAGCAGATCTTCGATGCGCTCACCGACCGTCTCCTGGACCACGGGGTGTTCCTGTGAAGCGGGGGCGCGCGAAGCGCTCCGATGAACACCAGGCATGGCAGCTGCTGGAGCAGGCCCTCGGCGACCCGCAGCGCACCGCGTCGCTGCTGGAGCGGATGCCCGAGCGGCTCCAGGCGATTGGTCGGGCCCTCGAAGCGGTCGACGACGGCCGACTGGATGTGGTGAAGGCTGCAGCAGCAACGGCCCGGGAGGATGGCCACCTCGATGTGGCCCTGGTGTTGGAGGCTGCGCTGGCTGCCCCGTCTGTCATGGATCCCAGTCAGGCGCGCGCCGCGGCCAAGCGGCAGGGCGTCGCGAACCCGCCTCAGCTTCCGTTCCTCGACCTCTACCGCAGCTATGTGGTGGCCCTCCGAGGCGACCATCGCCCTCGGAACTCGGCGGTGGCACGGGCGGCGAAGGCCACTACACGGCCTGCGCTGGACCTGGGCTCGCGTGCTCTGTCCGCCAAGCACGCCCGACCGCTGCGGGCGTACGAAGTCCGACAGGTGTGGCCGCGGCTGGCTGCCTTGGCCCAACACACGGTTGCGCTGCGCGAACACATGCACGTGGCGTCCGAATGGGTCACCCGGTGGGTTCGTGACGCCCCCGGACTCGCACGGTCCTCTGCACGGTGGGCCGACCTCTTCGGAACCCACGACAGCTCCCTCGAGCAGCGGTTTCGGTCGGGCAAGTTCCTGCCACTCTCCTCCGACGACCTGGAGCACCTGGACTTCCTCGACAGCGAGGCTGCCCGTCTCTGGGCGCTGCGCATCCACCCGTTGGTGGAGAAGCGCCTTGTCGCCGGAGACTGGTCGGTGATGAACCAGCTGGTGGCCGCTTGGACCGCCGTGCTCTACTCGCCATCCCTGCCCAGAGACTTCTCTGATGCGGCGGACCAGACCCTGGACCGGATGCGGTATGTGTCGGCGCTACCGGTCTTGTCCTCGGAGGACCTGGTGTGGTTGTGGACGGTCCACCACCAAGACTGGACCCCCCGCGAGAGACTGTACGTGGGAAGGCGGATGCTCGGTGCTGCGCCGCTCTTGGGGGATGCCCCGCTCAGCGCATTTCGCGAGGTCTGCCACGCGGTGTTCGCGCACACGAATCGGTTCATCGAGCTGGACATCGCACTGGAGGCGATGAAGGCCACCCACGTCAAGCCGGACAAGGATGCACTCTCGCGGGAAGGCGCTTCGCAGGGGCGCATCGAGCTGGTGCTTGGCCTGTATGGCCTGCTCGCCGCAAAGCCCCGCGCTGCACTCCGCGTGGTGCCCCGCTTGCTCGAGTCCGAGGGCGTGGTCGCTGCTGCGATTGTCGCGTCGCGGGCGTGTTCGAGCATCTGGATGACGGGAGGAGGTGCGTCGAAGGGCCTCCGCACGGCACGCGAGTCGCTGGAGGGGATTCTCGACGCCGTCGACCGTGGCGCATGGGTCTCCGACTCCCACACCTGGGCCGACGTCACCCCCGACCGCGTCCCGCGCCTCCTCCTCCGCACGGCATGTGCGGCGCTTCCGCTGGTGGCGCGGCATCGGCGTGCGCTGGTCGACCGCACCATGAAGTGGGCCCAACAACATGGCACGGCAGCACAACAGCTCGGCGTGGCCGCTGTGGTTGCCGACCCCCCTGCGCAGAAGCAGGCGATGCGCACGGTGGCCCGCTCCATTGGCCGGAAGCCGGCAAGCGAGCGGGCGATGGCCGCCCTGGACGTGTTTGTCGAGGCCGTGCACACCGCGGTTCCCATGCGCCCGAACGCGCCGGCCTGGGGTGTGCTCGAGCCGCTTGAGCGAACCTTCCAGCGTGAACCGGTGGGTGTCTGGGTGGCTCGCTTGACCGAACGAACCACGGTGGAGTCCGAGCTGGTGGCGAGCGCCTGGTGCACCTGGACGATTCGCCACTGGCCGCGGTTCCGTGAGATGCCCGATGTGGTCGCCTGGATTGTGCAGATCCTGGGCTTCGGGAGCGCGCGGGACTGGGAAGACGACCCCGCGGAGGTTGTCGCCGGGTGTGTGGGGGCGTTGGACGCCGCCCGTCCGAGGAATGCGGACGCGTTCCGCGTGGTGCTCGAGCACCACTTTGCTCGACATCAGATGCGGGACGAGCTCACAGACGACCTGTTCCAGTTTTTCGAGTCCTATTTCTCCTGACCTTGGTGTGGAGGCCACGATGGCGCGCAAGAAGAAAGGGGGCACCAAGCGCTCCAAGTCTCGGAAGAAGACCACCCGTCGCAAGACCACACGGGCGCAGCAGACCAGCCGTCGCGCGACCCCATCCATCGCGGAGCCCACGCTCGCGGTCCCTCCGGAGGGTGTGCGCCCGGTCCTCTCGCCGGCCAAGAGGGGGGACCCGGTCTACTTCGGGACCGACGGCGCGCCGCTCCCCAATCCATGGACCACCCTCGGGCTGCCTCCCGGCACCACCGACCCCTACACCATCCAGGCTGCGTGGCGGGCGGCGATGCAGCAACCGGAGACCGCGTCGTCGCCTGAGCGGGTGCGGAACCTCCGGCGGTGCCGTGACTGGCTGGTCCACCCCGATGCGGTCATTCATCGGACGATTGGCGGCCTGGCGCTCCCCGACCCTGCCGCGTGGGGGCTGGAAGTGGAGCCGGAGCACACAGCAGACGGACCCCGCCTGCCCGCTCGGTCACGGGTGATGGCGGAGCTGATGTTGTCGATCCTCGCGGAGGATGCCCTCCTGCGGGTCGAGCGCCGGTAGGTCCGCTTCATGGAGACCGCCGGTCGAGCCAGGCCTCCGACGATGAGCCCCCTGAGTCGATGGGTGGTGTGGGGGGCCTTGGGCCTGACCTCGGTGGCAATGGGCGCGAAGGGTTCACAGCCACTCCTTCAATGTGGCGGTGCGTTGCATCCCGACGCCGAGCACTCGGAGGCCCTTCGGACGGCTGACCTGGCCGATGTGGCGGGTGTCGAGGCGCTCTTGGACCGCTACTCGAGCCCAGAGTGTGGCCAGTCCGACGTCATTGACCGCCTCACCGAAGTGACGCGCGGGCTGTCCCCACAAGACAAGGCGGCCTTCCTGCCGGTGTGTGCGGTGTTTGAGGGCCGCAATCAGTCGTACTGTCTGCGCCTCCTGGAGCGGCCACGGCTGTAGGGCCTGTCGGTCAGCCGAACACAGCCTCCTGACGGTCGAGCATCCCGAATACCCGGGCCCGCAGCGCTCACGGGGCGTCCGAACCTGGCCACGGCACCCCGCGACCGTCCATCACCGCCCGAATCGACGGAAGGAAGGCCGGGTCGAGCAGCGCCAGCAGCAGCATTCCTGCGCGGGCCGACTCCACCATGTACCCGGACGGCGGTGCACGGAGGTGCTCGAGTGCCCACAGCCCGCCGATGTCGAGCGGACCATCTGCGGTCACGGCTTCGCCCGTCTGCAGGGCGCTGAAGTCGCCGCGGTCCCACACCATGCCCACGAGCGAGGCGTAGGCGCCGGGGTTGGTGAGCGGGGCGGCGTGTTCGTTGAGCACGAAGCGGCAGCTGCCGATGGCCACGCGTTGGTCGTGGGTGAGGTCGGACATCCAGGCCGAGGTGCCGATGATCAATGACCGGATGCGGTCGCGGTGCGCTTGGGCCGGGTCGCGGTCGGCGTAGAGCGTGGCGCGGGCGGAGGCGAGCTCGGTCGCCAGCCCTTCCAAGGTGGCCGTGGACGTCTTTGGATCGGCGAGAGCGGCTTCCAGGCGGGCGTAGATGGGGCCCAGGACCTGCGCTTCACGCACATCGTCGGCAGCGCGGGCCTCGCGGTCGGCGGCCATCTCGGCTTGTGCGCGGATGCCGAGCATGGCCAGGGCCTCCAGCTCCACGTTGGACAGCTCGACCGTGCGCAGCCACGCCACCATCCGCACGCGCTGTCCATGCGCAAAGGCCGTGTCACCCGTCTCTCCGGCGTACAGCAGCTGGTAGAGACGCGTCTCGGCGGGTTCGGTGCCTTCGGGCGCCGACACATCGGGCTGCCAGGGCTTCTCCAGCACCATCGCGTGCTTGAAGTCGTCGGCGTCGACGTGGCAACCGGTGAGAACGAGCGCCACGAGGCCCATCGCGAGGGGCCGGGGAACACGAGCAGTGGGGGAGGACAGGAGCGTCACGCCAGGCGGTCCTTGGGCAGGTGGAGCGGTGGGGCGGTGTCCCGCTTTACAAGTCCCACACAAGTCACCATACCGCCTGGCGCGTGCCTGGTTCATCCGGGGAGCAGCGGACCACCCACTTCGAGTGCCTTCTGGTAGGCAGGACGGGCCTGAACAGCGGCTGCCCAGCGCACCATGTTCGGGTGCTGCACCTTCGCGCCACGCACGCGTTCGAGCGCGGCCATGACGGGGTACGACATCTGGATGTCGGCCATCGACAGGTTCTCGCCGGCAAACCACGTGTGCTCGGCCAGATGGGCATCGACCGGACCGAGGAGGTCGGCCAGCTGGGGGGTGGTGTACGACTGGTCGATCTTGTTGGCCACCGCGCTCGTGAGCATCGAGACGGGCCAGGGGGCGCCCGTGCGCAGCCGTCCGGTGATGAGGGCGACCAGCAGCGGCGGCATCAGGCTGCCTTCGGCGAAGTGTAGCCAGAAGCGGTAGTGGCGCAGGCCGCTGGCGTCCTTCGGCCGGAGCGCATCGTAGGTGTCGGCGAGATGCTCCAGGATGGCGCCCGACTCGGCCAGCACCACATCGCCGATGGTGAGCACCGGGAACCGGCCCACGGCATGGACCTGCTTGATCTCGGGACCGGCGCGGAAGGTCTTTGGGTGGCGCTTGTAGGTCTTCAGCTCGTAGGCGACACCGAGCTCTTCCAGGGCCCAGAGCACGCGGGTGGAGCGGGACAGCTCGAGGTGGTGGACGGTCACGACGGTGGACACAGGCGCTCCGGGGCTGGCGGCTGCCCTATCCGACCCGATGGGGGCAGTCGCGCGCTGTCGCTCCACCGTCGTCGGCTCGTGTCGGTGTGTGTCTCGAAAATGTCAAGTACGCGAAGGCGGCCGCTATGAGGGTGTCTTGCGTTGGTTGTGCCCACCGGTTGGTGGCGTGCTCGCGATGAAGAACCTGCCGAGGAACCCTACGATACCGGGTCGAGACCCCCGGATCCCAGCCCGTTGCCCGCTTCTCTTCGCCCGCACCTGATTCCCGTGGTTCTGTTCGGGCTGCTCGCGCTCCTGATGTGCGCGCCGGTCCTGCCCGCCCCCACCACGCTGGCCATCGGCCACGAGGGCAACGACGTCTGGAACCATGTCTGGGGCTACTGGTGGGTGGCGGAAGAGCTCTCGCAGGGGCGCCTCCCGGTGCAGACCGAACAGCTGGCCTGGCCCTACGGCGGCAGCTTGTGGTTCATCGACACCCTCAACGCCGTGCTCACCCTGCCGGTCCAGGCCATCGCGGGTCCGGTCGCGGCCTACAACGCCAGCTACCTCTTCAACTTCTTCCTGTGTGGCGTGGGCGCCTACGCACTTGCCCATCAGGTCACGGGCAGTCGGTCCGGGGCCGTGGTGGCGGGCGTGGCCTACATGACCACCCCACACCTGCTCGGTCAGGCCTACAACGGCATCAGCGAGACCTGCTCGGCGGGCTGGCTGCCCCTCGCCATCCTGGCCATGCGGTCCACCTTCGCCACCCCCACCGTCCGCAGAGCTGCCTTCGCAGGGGCACTCACGGGCATCAACGCCCTGGCCAGCTGGTACTACGGCCTGTTCGCCGGCTTCTACCTGCTCGCCATGCTCGCGGGGGGGCTGGCTCGACGCACCCGAGCAGAGACCGGTCGCTCGCGCAGGCGCCGCCGCGCGCGGAAGGAACCCACCTCCGTGCCCATCCAGTGGGGAACGGTCGCTCGACTGCTCGCGGTGGGAGTGGGCGCCACGGCACTGGTGGTGGTGGGCCCGTTCAGCGCGTTTGTGTCCACGATGGGGGCCGACGACGCCATGGTCACGCGCGACCCGGCGTTCGTCTGGTCCACCCTCATCATGCACAACATGACCGATGTGCACGCCCTGTTCATGCCGGGCAGGTTCTACTCGCCCGACCTCAAGGCGGTCTTCAACGAAGACCTCATCGTGGTGGTGGCCATCGGGCACTTGCTGCTCTGGCCGGCGCTCTTGGGTGCCTTCGTCGCCCGCAATCGCCTCGGCTTGCGATGGTTGTGGATGGCGCTTGGGTTCCTTGCATTGTGTCTCGGTCCCTTCCTCTACATCGGGGGCGACTACCTCCTCGTGAGCGGCGGCTGGGTGCCGCTGCCATTTCTGGCCTTCTACAAGGCCTTCCCGATGTTCTCGCGCATCTCCCACGCCTACCGCTTCGTCCAGGGCGCCACGGTGGCCCTCTGTGTGTTGGTCGCCTGGCTGGTGGCGGAGCTGGAGCAGCGGCGTGGAGCCCGGGTGGCGCTCGTGGTGGCCATCTTCCTGGGCGGCGGTCGGGCGGTCGAGTCATTTGTCGCCACGCCGGCGGTCTTCCCGCTGCCGGTGAGTGAGGTCGACGCCCATCCCGTGTTTTCCGCGCTGGACGACGGCGCCGTGCTCGACCTTCCCGTGGGTGTGCCGGTGCTCGCCCGCTCTCGCTATCTGGCCGGACAGCTGGTGCACGGGCAGCCCGTGGTGTACGGCCTCAACGACCCCACGCCCCCGCTCCTCTACCACAACCGCTACACGGCCTACTTGCTCGAGATCGAGCGCACCACGGTCGCTTTGCTGCCTGCGCGGATGCCCTGGCTCGACATCGAGCTGGGCCGCCACCACATCGTCCAGGAGGGCCTGCGGTGGGTGGTGGTGCACAAGGCGTGGTACCCCGAGGCCCGCCTCCGGATGACCGTGGAGTTCCTCGACCTCACGGCCACCGCGGTGTTCGACGACGAGGAGCTGCGGGTCTACCGCCTCGACCCGGAGTGAGCCGGGCGCTTCCGCCTACCGCGTTCCCCAGTTGGAGAGGAAGCGCTCGATCTCTTCGCGCTCCAGCAAGCCCAGCGACAGCTGAATGCACGAGTTGCAGATGTCGACGCCGTTGTAGCGGTACAGCCCGGCAGACTCGAAGTGCGTGCGCCCACACAGCCCGCAGGTGGCGTCGTCGGGGGCGCCCAGGGTGGCGCGGTGGCTGGTGACGTGCACGACGCACTTGTCGCAGACCACCACCTTGCCGCCGGCAATCATGTGGGTGACCTCGCCGTGGGCGCGACCGCAGGTGGTGCAGGTGGTCTCGCTGTCGCCGGTGACCTTGCGCGGGGCGAGGTTCTGGGCAGGGGGCGAGATGGCGTCGAGGAGGCGCTGTACCAGGGAGTCCTGGCCAGACTGACGGGCCCGTGCGCGCAGGCGTCCGGCGGCATCGGGGTCGCCGTTCATGGCCAGGGCGGCCCAGGCTGCGGTGGCGAGCTCGGGGTCGGCGGCATCGGCCCAGCGGCGGAGGAGGTCGGTGGAGCCGGGGGTGCGACGCTGACCGATGGCGAGGAGCAGCAAGGCTTGATGGGCGCGGGCCCGGTTGCGCTCGACTTGCAGGTTGTCGCGGTGGGCCTGGACATCGTGGGCCGGACCGTGGCGGTCGACGGCGGCGCGCTTGAGGTCTTTCTCTTCGAGCTTCAGACCGGCGACCAGGTGCGGCTCGGGGACGGCCGATGCGGTGGCGAGAGCGAGGCCGCCCAGGCCGGGACCGTAGAACTCGGCGGAGCGCTGCAGGCGGGCGCTGGCGGCTCCGGCAACGGTGGTGACGGCCAGCTCGCAGGCGGCTTCCCACAGCAGGAAGCGCAGGCCTTCATCCTGGGTGTGGGCGATGGCGGCGAGCACGGCGGGGACCATCTTGTCGCCCACAGCACGCATCTCGTCGAGCACCACGTGCACGCGCTCGCGGGTGACGGCGCGGGGGTCGGTGGGGCCGCCGGGGGCGAGGCGGTCGTGGTTGGCCACTTCGGCCTGCAGGGCTTGCTGCAGCCACCGGATGTCGCCGCTCACGCGCCGGCCGCGTACCATCTCGGAGTAGCTGGCCATGTGGTCGGGGCGCTCTTTGAGGGCCTCGCGGAACACCTTCATGGCTTCGGCGGGGATGCCCTCTTCCATCAGCGCGCAGCCCAGGGCGTAGCGGGCTTCGACGTTGTCGGGGTCGGCCATCAGCGCCTGGTGGCAGGCCTCGCGGGCACGGCTGTACTCGCCCAGCTGGAACCAACACAACGCCACACGGGCCAACACATCGGCGTTTTCGGGGTGCTTGCGCAGGTACTGGCGCAAGTGCTGGATGGCGTTGTTGTACTTGCCGAGCTGGTACGACACCTCGCCCAGGTGGAGGTGGGCGACGGAGCGGAATTTGTCGTGCTGCTTGAGGCGCGTGAAGAACCGCTCGGCTTCGCGGTGCCGGCCGGTCTGCATGCACACGAGGCCCAGGTCGCGGATGACGCCCGGCGTGCGCTCGGTGGAGGGCTCGCGGCGGAGGGTCTGGACGAGGTGGTACTGCGCGCGCTCGACCAGCCGGGGCGGGTTGTCTTCGCGGCGGGCGAGGGCCATCAGGGCACGGCCGAGCTCGAGGTGGGTTTCCCAGGCTTCGGGGGCCAGTCGACAGGCCGCTTCGAGCTGACGTACCGCCTGGCCGTGCTCGCCACGCAAGCCTTCCATCTTGCCCATCGCGAGCCGGAGCTTGGGCAGCTCGCCGTCGACCCGGACCGCCTGATCCAGGTACCGGGCGGCGGCGCGGGGGCGGTCCATTCCGCACAGGGCGAGGGCGGCTACCACCAGGCCGTCGACGTTGGCGGGGTCGTCGGCGAGGGCCTTGCGCACATGGGCGAGGGCGTCGTTGCAGACGCGTTCTCCGCCGCCGTGGTACAGCCCGCGCGACACCATGGCCGAGGCCAGCTCGATGCGAGCGGTGGGGTCGTCGGGGTTGGACTCCACGCGGTCCCGCAGCCGACTGATGATCCAGTCGAGCTTCTGGTGGGGGAAGAGGCTCTGGGCAGCGCGACTCATGGACGTCTCGGCGCGTGAGGGACGGGCGCCGGTAACCGGAATGGGGCCGAGATGCCGTGGAACAACCGATGCGACACGCACGGATGGTGCGGGTCTTCCCACGGGACGCCCCATGCGGGTCCCGATGACCTGCAAAAAAGTTCTCCAGACCCCCTGGACCGGGGCGATGGCAAACCAACGGCGCCTCCGGCATGGCGCCCTCGCCCCCCGGTACTCCCTTCGGAGGTCCCATGCGCACAGTGGCGCTGCTTCTTCCCGTTTCGTTCGTTCTCTTCGCTTCCGCCTGTGATGGGGACGGTGATGGGAAATCCGACTCGAACCCCGGCACCACCGAGGACTACGAGCCGTCGCCCATCAACGAGGCTCCCGAAGCCACGTTCACCAGCCACCGGGAAGGCGACACCGAGCGCGACGGCTACGCGTTCGTGGTCGAAGCACAGGTGAGCGACGACGCGGGCGTAGGTGCCCTCGACGTCTCCATCACCGCTGGCGGCGTTGATGTCTGCGAGGACTTCGCGGTCGCCGACGACGGCACGGTGTCCTGCACCATCACCCCCACCGCCGGTGTGCTCGACCTGGTCCTCATCGCCGAGGATGCAGAAGGGCAGAACGCCGAGGTGGCCATCGCCATCACGGTCAACCCCACCGATGCCCCCGTCGCCCGCATCGACCTCCCCACCGCGGAAAACACCCGCTACTACACCGACATCGTGGTCGACGTGGCCGCCGCCATCTCCGACACCGAGACCGCGGTGGCCGACCTCGACGTCACCCTGTCGAGCGACCTCGACCCCGACGTCGACTTTGGTGTAGAGGTCGATGAGGACGGCAACCTCACCGCAGGCGCGCTCCTCTCCGAAGGGCTGCACACCCTCACCCTCACCGTCGTCGACGAGACCGGCAAGGTGGGCCAGGACAGCGTGCAGTTCGAGGTGGGCCCCGACAACAACGCCCCGCTCTGCAGCATCGTGGGCCCCGTGGACGGCTCCGCCACCCTCACCGGTGAAGCCACCTCCTTCGACGCCGACATCTCCGACGAAGACGTCTCCGACGAGCTCATCTCGGTCCAGTGGTCCAGCGACCTCGACGGTGTCCTCTCCGACGGCATCGCCTCCGCTGACGGCGTGACCGACTTCGACATCGAGCTCTCCGACGGCACCCACACCCTCACCGTGGCCGCCACCGACGAGACCGGCGCCACCTGCTCCGCCTCCGTCACCCACGTGGTCGGCTCGGCCCCCATGGTCGCCTTCGACAGCCACGTGGACGGCGACATCATCGACGAGGGCGCCGAGGTCACCTTCACCGCTTCGGTCGGGGACGTCGAAGACGCTGCCGACACCCTCTACGTCGCCTGGACCAACGACTCTGGCGGCCTCCTGTCCGAGGAACCGGCCGACGCATCCGGTGTGGCCTCCTACACCACCGACGCCCTCACCCCGGGCGAGCACACCCTCACCGTCACGGTCACCGACGGCGACGGCTTCGTGTCCAGCGCCTCGGTCACGGTGGTCGTCAACGGCGCGCCCAGTGCACCCGTCGTGTCCATCGCACCCGCCAGCGTCACCACGTCGAGCGACCTCGTGGCCGTCATCGACGCCGACGCAGTCGACCCCGAGGGCGACACGCTCACCTACAGCTACGCCTGGTATGTCGACGGCGTGCTGTCCTCCGAGAGCACCTCCGACACGCTGCCCGCCAGCGCCACCACCCGCGGCGACAACTGGGCCGTGGCCGTGACCGCCAACGATGGTCGCATCGACGGTGACTCCGGTGCCGCCAGCATCGCCATCGACAACGAAGCACCCGTCGCCGACACCGTCTCCATCGCTCCCGACCCCGCCTCCACCACGCAGGACCTCACCTGCACCCCGTCGGGCTCGGACGCAGACGGCGACGCCCTGTCCTGGTCCTACAACTGGACCGTCGACGGCTCCATCTCCTCGGAGAGCTCCGACACCCTCGCCAGCAGCGCGTTTTCGAAAGACCAGTCGGTCACCTGCATCGCCACGCCCAGCGATGGCTTCGCAGACGGCTCGGCCCTCGCTTCGGCGGCCCTGGTCATCTCCAACTCGGCTCCGGTCGTGGATGCAGCCAGCGTCACGCCCGACCCCGCCACGTCCGCCAGCATCCTGACCTGCAGCGTTGGCGCTTCGGACGATGACGGCGACAGCCTCACGTATTCCTACGCCTGGCAGGTGGACGGCTCGGATGCCGGCGTGTCTACCGCCACCCTGGACCCGGCGTACTTCTCGCGCGACAGCGAAGTGGCCTGCACCGTCACCGCGTCCGATGGCACCGAAGACAGCGCGGCCTTCGCGTCCGCTGCCGTCACCATCGGCAACAGCGCGCCCGACATGGACTCGGTCGAGATCAACCCGAGCTCGGCCAACGTCTCCACCGACCTCACCTGTGTGGCCTCGGGCACCGACTACGACGGCGACAGCATCACCTACAGCTACAGCTGGACCGTGAACGGCGCCGACGCAGGCACCGGAGACACCCTGTCTGCGGGCTCTTTCGTCAAGGGCGACATGGTGGCCTGTCAGGCGTATGGCAGCGACGGCATCGACGACGGCGAAGCCCTCGAGTCGGCTGAGCGCATCATCGACAACTCCACGCCGTCCATCGACTCCGTGGCCATCGTGCCCGGCACCGCGCGCGTCTCCGACACGCTCGTCTGCTCGGCCAGCTACTCCGATGCCGATGGCGACAGCCTCTCCGTGTCCTACAGCTGGACCGTGAATGGCGTCGACGCGGGTGTCTACACCGACACCCTGCCCTCGGGCTCCTTCGCCAAGGGCGACGACATCACCTGCGGCATCGAAGCCGACGACGGCGATGCAAGCTCCGGCGTGGTCTCGAGCGCCAGCCTCGAGGTGTCCAACACCAAGCCGGCCGTGGCTTCGGTGAGCATCTCGCCCACCGCACCCACGGTGGCAGACGACCTGGTGTGTGGGGCTTCGGGCAGCGATGCCGACGGCGACTCCGTCTCCTTCACCTACGAGTGGACCATCGACGGCGTGACGAATGCCGAGACGGGCGACACGCTCTCCAACTCCGAGTACGCCAAGGGCCAGACCATCACCTGCAAGGTGACGCCCAACGACGGCGAAGAAGACGGAGCCTGGGCGGTCACGGGTGGCAAGACCATCCTCAACTCGGCCCCCGCGGTGGACAGCATCGCCATCAGTCCCACCGCACCCACGGCCGGCGACGACCTGACGTGTGGCGTGACCGGCTCCGATGCCGACGGCGATGCCATCTCGTACACCTACAGCTGGACCCGCAACGGCTCCAACGCAGGCGTCTCGACGGCCACGCTCTCGAGCTTCACCACCAGCCGCGGCGACATCTACACCTGCACGGCCATCCCCGATGATGGCGCCGACACCGGGGCATCTGCCACGAGCAGCTCGGTCACGGTGGTCAACGACGCGCCGGTCATCAGCTCGGTCACGCTGTCTTCGGCCAGCCCCACCACCCACGCCACCCTCACGGCCAACCCGGTCGTGTCCGACAGCGACGGTGACAGCTACTCGGTCTCCTACGAGTGGTACGTCGATGGCTCGGTGGTCCAGTCCGGTCCGTCCAACAGCCTCTCCGGCGCGCTGCACTTCGACAAGGGGGACGCGATTTCGGTGTTCGCCACCGCCAACGATGGAACCGACGACAGCGCTGCGGTGCAGTCCAACATGGCCGTCGTCGCCAACACGCCCCCGGGTGCGCCGGTGGTGGTGGTCGACCCCGAGTCTCCCGAGAGCTCCGATGACCTGGTCTGTCTCATCGACTCGGTCAGCAGCGACGACGACGGCGACCCCGTGTCCTACTCCTTCACCTGGGAAGTCAACGGGTCTTCGTGGACCGGCGCCACCAGCGACACCACGTACCCCGGCGACACCATCTCGAGCGCCGACACCAACGACAACGACGACTGGACGTGTATCGCCACGCCCAACGACGGCACGGACGACGGTGCGACGGCCTCGGCCGACGAGTCCATCCTCCCCTCGCAGGTGGTGTTCGCGGTCTCCGACACGGCCGACCTGACCAACCAGATTGCCTGTACCATGGGAGCAGACGACTACATGTCGGCCGCCAGCACCGATGACTGGGGCTTTGCATGGGAAGACACCAGCGGTCGGACCCCCGCGGTGGTCACCATCGACTTCACCATCGGCATGGTCTGCACGGGCGGCTACACCCCGAACGTCTACCTGAACGGTGTGGTCGTCGACACCATCGCGCCCAGCTTCGACTGTGCGTGCCCCGTCAGCAGCGGTGGTCAGGACTTCAGCATCGTGCCGGCCGACCTCTCGGCCTACGACCCCACCGGTGTCAACGAGATCACGTTCGACTACGGCATGTGGGAAGGGCTCTCCACCGACGCCAGCGGCAACTTCGCCGTCATCACCGTCGACTACTGAGCCACCCGCTCTCTCCACACCCCTCGGCCATCCGGTCGGGGGGTGTCGTCGTCTTGACTGCGATGACACGGACGCGACATCGACCACTCCCACATTGGATGTCACCACGCTGAAACTTCGCCCGTCATCCGGCTGCAATCTTCCGAGACCAATGTCACCGCTACGCTCCTGGTGTCACTCGGGAGCCCCCCATGCTCGACTTCCTGTTCCGGCCCGTCCGCCAAGGTTCGCTCGCTGAGCCCGAGAAAGCGCGTCGGGAGGCTGAAGGACCCTCGCTCGAGCAGCTGCGGTCGATGCTGGCCGGAGAGCAGACCGAGCAGCAGCAGGGCGACGGCTCGACCGAGTTCGGCGCGGCCATGGCGGCGCAGGCCGAGCAGAAGCAAGGCGATGACACCCCGCAGCGCGAGACCCGCAACCCCACCTTCACCGCGGGTGTCTACAACAAGCACGCCGGCAAGATCGACGGCGCCCAGCTCAACCTGGGACGGCACGCCTGGTCGGTGAAGCGGCTGCAGGAGATCTGGGCCAACCACAAGAGCCGCTACGAGGCTGTTGCCGCCCAGGTCGACCTGCCCGCCGAGCTCATCGCCGCGCTGCACTTCCGCGAGAGCTCCGGCAACTTCAACACCTACCTCCACCAGGGCGACCCCCTGGGCAAGCCGGCGGTCAACCATCCCCGCAACATCCCCGTGTTCCACCGCTGGGAAGACGCCGCCGTGCACGCGCTGTCGACGCAACACAAGTCCAACATCCAAGACGACCTGGACATCACCGAAGACACGCAAGACCTGGCCGCCTTGGGCACCTACGCCGAGTACTACAACGGCCTGGGCTACCACAAGAAGGGCCGGGTGAGCCCGTACGTCTACTCGGGCACCGACCAATACTCGAAGGGCAAGTACGTCCGAGACGGCGTGTTCGACTCCAACGCGGTCGACCAGCAGCTGGGTGTGTTGGCCATGGTACAGGTGCTCCGCGGAGAAGCCGACGGTCCGATGGCCGGACCCGACCTGGCGCTGGGTGACCGCACGATGCGCAGCGGCCTCCGCGGCAACGACGTCCGCGAGCTCCAGACCCTCCTCAACGGCCACGGTGCGGGCCTGACGGTCGATGGAGACTTCGGAAGGGGGACCGAAGCTGCCGTGAAGAACTTCCAGCGGGCCAACGGCCTGTCGGCGGACGGGGTGGTGGGCCCGGCCACGCTGAAGGTGCTCCAGGCCAACCCCGGCATGGGCGCTACCGAAGACAAGAAGACCGACACCACCACCGAGACGAAGACCGACGACACCACCACCGACGTCCCGGTCCCCGAGCGCAACCCCCTGCGCGACCTCGACCTCGGCTCCGGCCTCCTGCGTGAAGGCTCCCGTGGCGAGTCGGTCAAGGCGCTCCAGCAGGCGCTCGTGTACCTGGGGCAGCGCATCGCGGTCGACGGTGTGTTCGGACGGGGCACCAAGGCGGCCGTGCGGTGGTTCCAGCGAAGCCGCGGGCTGTCGGCTGACGGCGTGGTGGGTCCGGCGACCAAGACTGCGCTGCAGGGCGGTTGAGACGGATTCGGGGAGACGGCATCGAGGTGGGCCGGTAAGCTGGACTCGCTTCGGAGGCCGTCGTGGCACGACTGTGGACAGTGGGACTCGTGGTGTTCCTCGTGGGGTGCGGAGACGACGACCCCATCGAAGGACAGATCCCCGGCAGCTGCACCGACGGCTACGACAACGACGCCAACGGCGTCACCGACTGCGAAGACCCCGGCTGCGCCAAGAGCCCCGACTGCGCCTGCGAGACGGCCGAAGCCCCCGACTACAGCGGCTACACGGTCACCGACGAGTCCGGCCTGCCCGACTACGAGCCCATCGACATCGACATCGACTGCAACGACAACGCGGTCGAGGTGATGATGGGGTCGGGCGAGATGGTGCGGTTCACCAAATTCGTGTGGTCGTGGACCGACGAAGGCGACGAATTCAACCCCGACGGCGCGGCCCGCATCGAGGGCTACACCGGCACGGGCCAGGGCTGCGACGACACCGAAGCCCTCGAGACCTACGACGGCTGGCGCATGATCGTGGCCTTCGACGGCAAGCCCGAGCCCGGCAACGAAGTGGATGTGCACGATGCGTCGGCCGGCGCAGGCGGACCACCTCCCCCGCCCAAAGCACGCGCCGCCACGATTCGCATCGCCGACTACCGACCCGACGCCACGGGCGGGGCCTCAGCCACCGACGACACCGACCCCTTCTTCGTGGTGAACAGCGTCACCACGGGCGAACAGATGACGCTCCTCGACTTCGCGGCGCCGCTCGACGACGGCGGTGAGATCCGCACCACCGACCTCGCCGCTTGCTACTGCATCGCGCTGAAAGACATCAACGACTGAGCGGCCGGGCAAGAGCACCGGCGGCAACTGGGCCGTGGTGTAGGCGCCGTCGAGTCCGGGCAATGGTCCTGCCAATCGTCTGACAGAAGTCGATGGCCCCGGCATTGGCGTCTCAGTATTGGTACCGCTCCGCCTCCGGGTACAACTCGATGGAGCGGTACCAGCGGTAGTCTCTGTCCAAGTATTCAGCATCGATCTCGGGGTTCCACTCCACTCCGACGACATGAAACCACGTTGTGGCACTACCGTCGGACACGGCAAGTTGCAGCGGTTCTCCATCGGGGGCGAATCGAATATATAGGTGGTATGGCGATTCCAGTTCAGGCTTTAGGCGATACCACACGACCGCTGGATCGAGCCCCAGTGATACCAGTGGGAATGCCGCCGCTGTACCCCTCTCCACCTCCCACCCGTCGAACCCGGAAGTCGCAACTGCGTGGATCAGGTTGTACACAGTTTGTGTGCCGGATGGCAGATCTACAGGTGAACGCGACCTCGAACCGGTGAGCTTGACTGCGTTTTCGTGGTCGAAGTAGAAGCGAATCCGACCACCACTCTCAAGGTTGTCGATAGTGGTGCGTCCAGCAGGGCCCATCGAAACGAGAAGAGTATTCCCATTCTCCACCCACTTGGTTCCAACGAAATCGGGAGGCACGGGGTTGGTCGAGTGGTACTCCGTGGAGAAGGTCCGCTTCCGCAACCAGATTCGCATAGACTCCGAACTTCGAAGTGCGTCTCGAAGCTGTTCGATGTGTGGGTCGTCCATGGCAGTGGCCACGCCAAGCCCTGGAGCCTCTGCCACCCAACCCAAAGAGGCGGCGAGGGCGAATACTGAAAAGGCAGCGGAGACGGTGATCACCACTACTGTCTTCTTGGAACGGATCAACCTGAATCTCGTGTTGAGTTCTCCCTATAGGGGCGTGAGGGAGATCGCCAAGACGAAGCTCTATGCCCGGATGCGTCGAGGACTCTCCAGATACGCCGGCGCGACCGCCGCAGGCCCTCTGAGCCATCGAAAGCCCGTGTGTCGGATGGGGCCCCTTCAGCGGAAGGCCCGTACCCATCGTCCGTCCTTCCCCTTCAGGGGAAGGTGGCGGCGCAGCCGTCGGATGGGGCCCTCGAACGGAACGAAGTCGTCCACATCTACCCGTCGCGCAACATCCGCTCGGGAGGGTCGTCCAGGTCGTCGAACTGGCCATCCTTGGCGGCCCGTAGAAAGAGCACAGCGAACAGCGCGCCCATGGCGACAGCGACGGGAAGCAGCAGAAAGACGATGTTCACAACAGCTCCGGGTCACGCCGCAGCGGCGGACGAGGGGGCGGGTTGGGCGCGGGCGGTGGTGCGCTCGGCCCGAGCCACCGTGCGCTCGACCGCCAGGGCACCGAAGATGACCAACGCACTCGACAGAGGCATGGAAATGGCCGCAACCAGGGGGTTCACGAAGCCGACCACCGCCGCCGAGACCGCCACCACATTGTAGAGCAGCGACCGACGGAGGTTGCGCTGGACCGCCACGCGCGCTGCCCGAGCCGCCCGCAGTCCGGCCACCACCGGTCCGAGCGACTCCGCAGCCACCACAGCATCGGCCACCAGCACCGAGCTGGCGGCACCCGACCCCATCGCCACGCCCACGTCGGCCGCAGCGAGCGCGGGACCGTCGTTCAGGCCGTCGCCCACGAACAGGACCGTGCGTCCGGAGGACTGGCGCGAAGCGATCCAGGTCGACTTCTGGTCGGGGGTCATGCCTGCGGCCACCACGTCGATGCCGGCTTCCCGGGCGATGCGGTCGGCGACTTCGGGGTGGTCGCCCGTGAGGAGCGCGACGTCGACGCCGAGGTCGCGCAGGATGTCGATGGAGCCCCGGCTGTCGGTGCGAACGGCGTCGGCGAGGATGATCTCACCGATGACCACGGCAGCAGGCGCCGTGGGGTCGGGCGCCTCCACCACCTGCACCCGACCAGGACCGGCCGAGCGAACCACGAGCGGGCGACCGTCGATGACCCCGGCCACACCCACGCCGGCCACCTCACGAAGCTGCGTGGCGCGCGGCAGGGCGATGCGGCGCTTGCCAGCTTCTTCGAGGATGGCGCGAGCAACAGGGTGGATGCTGGCCCGCTCGAGCCCGGCCGCCAGGCGAAGGACAGAGTCGTCGGCGCGCAGGACCTCGGGGCGACCACCGGTGACAGTGCCGGTCTTGTCGAGCACCACCAGGTCGACGTCGGCGAGCTTGAGCAGGGCGTCGCCCGAGCGGAAGAGCAGGCCCCGCCGAGCCGCCGCACCCAGTCCGGCCGACAGCGCGAGGGGGCGGGCCAGCGACAGAGCGCACGGACAGGCCACCACAAGCACCGCGATGGTGGCTTCGAGGGCATCTCCACCGAGAAGGGCCATCCCGGCGTAGGTGAGGGCGGCGATGAGGAGGGTGGCGGCAGTGAACCAGGGCGCGATGCGGTCGGCCACGCTGGGGTCGACGGGGCGGTCGGCTGCTTCGCGGAGTCCGGCGGCCATGCGGGCAAGCACCGACTCCGATGCGGCCGCCTCCACCTCGACTTCCAGCTCCCCTTCCACCAGCACCGCACCCGTGATGACCCGGTCGCCCACCGTCAGCGGCACAGGCTCGGACTCGCCGGTGAGCAGGCTCATCTGAACGGAACCACCTCCGCCGGTGACCCGACCGTCTCCGCCCACTTCCTCGCCCACGGACACCGCGATGCGGTCGCCGATGGCCAGAGCATCGGACGCCACCTCTTCCACACCGTCGGCGGTCACCCGACGCACCACGCGGGGGGCCTGGGCGGCGAGGGCCTGGGCGGCTTCGGCAGCCCGACGCCTTCCGCGCTGTTCGAGCAGGCGGCCCACCAGCAAGAGCGCCACCAGCATGGTCAGCGAGTCGAGGTAGCCGTCGGTCTGGTTGAGCGTGGCGTACACCCCGTGGGCGTAGAGCACGGCCACGGCGATGCTGATGGGGAGGTCCATGTGGAGGACCCGGTTCTGCAGGCCCGCCCACGCCGACCGGAAGAACGGACCGGCCGACCACAGCGCCACCGGGGTGGCCAGCGCCAGCGAGGTCCAGCGGAACAGCGCGGCGTAGGCCGGCGCCATGTCGTCGATCCACCCCAGGTAGACCGCCGACGCGAACATCATCACGTTGCCCGCAGAGAAGATGGCCACGCCGAGGCGGAGCAGGATGTCGCGGTCGGGGGCCTGTGCCACATCGAGGGCGCGCGGCTGGTAGCCGAGGCGGGCCACCTTGCCGAGAACGTCGTCGAGCTGGACGGCTTCGGGGTTCCACTGCAGCTCGCAGCGGCCCGTGGCGTAGCTCACCCGCGCCTCGGTGACGCCGGGGGTGTCCTGCAACACCTTCTCGGTCACCCACACACACGCTGCGCACTGCAGGCCGTCGATGCGGAGAGAGGCGTGCTTGGTGCCGTCTTCCAGCTCGACCTGCGGCACCTGCGACCAGCCGCCGTCGCGCACCACGGTGGGCCGGTTCGCGGAGGTCTCGCGTTCGTCGTAGTACTGCCCGAGGCCAGCACCCTGGATGATCTCGAAGGCCATCTCGCAGCCGTGGCAGCAGAAGGCCGGGCCGTCCAGCTGGCTGGCGTCGACCTCCATGGCGGTGCCACAGTGGGTGCAGGGGCGCTCGGTGCGGATGGACATGGGACTAGCGCGGCTCGAGGTCGTACGAGGGGTCGATCTGGGGAGGTGTGTCGGTGGCCAGGTAGAGGATGGCGCCGTTCGCGATGAGCATCAGGCCGAAGAAGACGATCATCAGGCCAATCATGAGGCGGCGACCGCCACGGACGTCGTCTTCGTTGGGGCCGTGGGACCCGCGGGAGAAGTTCTCGGACGCGTTCATGAGGCTAGCCCTCCAGCGGCACGTCGGTACCGCTCTTGAAGGTGGTGGAGACGGTCATGGTCTCGCCATTGTCGCCCACGACCTGGACATCGAAGGGCATCGTGCGGTCGATGTCGGCGTCGGGCGGCACGCGGACCACCAGGGGCAGGTTGACGGCGGCGGTGGGCTCGACCGAGATGGGCGGCACCACCAGCTCTGCGCCGGGGAGGCCATCGATGGAGATGTTGACTGCGAGGGTGGTGTCGACGTCGTTGTTGGTGACGTTGAGCATGAACGTGTTGCGTGTCCAGCCGTCGTCGTCGACCTGGTACAGGCTGCCCGGGAGCCGGTTGACCGTGGCTTCGATGCCCATCCGGCCGTTGGTGAGCACGATGAGGATGGTGGCGATGGTGGACAACAGCGCCATGTAGGCCACAGTGCGCGGTCGCAGCCACTTCTGCTTGCCGCCCTCGCGCTCGGTGGCGGTGGTGTACTTGATGAGGCTGGGCTGCTCGAGCTTGTTCATCACGCCCGTGCAGGCGTCGACGCAGCGGGCGCAGTTGATGCACTCGAGCTGGTAGCCGTTGCGGATGTCGATGCCCTGGGGACACACGGCCACGCACTTGTTGCAGTCGATGCACGCGCCCACGTTGGGCGTGGCGGCTCGCGCCTTCTTGCCCCGCATCCGAGGCTCGCCCAGCTCGAGGTTGTACTCGATGACGAAGCTGTGTTCATCGGTGAGGGCGCCCTGGAACCGAGCGTAGGGGCACAGGTAGTTGCAGAACTGTTCGCGGAACCACACGAAGTCGAAGAACAGGGTTCCGGCGAATGCGGCCACGGCGATGTAGGCGCCGGCGCCAGCCTGGCCGGTCCACAGGGGAATGGGACCCGTGAAGTAGGTGATGATGGCCATCGACAGCACGAAGGCCACGAGGGCGAAGCTGGCCACCTTGGCGGCCTTGCGGGCGAGCACCACACCCTTGAGCGGCTTCTTGTCGGCAGCCATGCGCTTGCCACGCGAGCCTTCCCAGAAGCGCTCGATGGGGCGGATGAGCTCCTCGAGGAAGACGGTCTGGGGACACGCGAAGCCACACCACAGGCGTCCGAACAGCGACGTGAGGAAGAAGAGCGTGAACGCGGCGCCGAGCAGGTGCAGGACGAGGAAGATGCTGTCGCGCGGTGTGTAGACCGCGCCGAAGAAGAACATCCGGCGTGCGGCGAGGTCGAGCTGCAGGGCCGGGTGACCACCGATCTGAATCCAGGGGGTGGCGAACAGGACGGTGTAGAGCACCAGCGCGATCATGCGGTGGTAGCGCTGGAAGCGACCTTTGACGTCGGCCGCGTAGATCCACTCGCGGCCACCGGTCCTGGGGTCTGAGCCAGACATGGCTCCTCCGGGGGGGTAGGCGGACCTGGAGCACCTGCACGATTCATGCCAAAAAAACGATCAAGGCGCTGACGGGGCTCAGGAGACTTGGGACTCTCTGGCCTGTGGGATATCCCCCGGGTTGGCGCGGAAGGACGGGCGGAGTGGCCCGGGGCCCTACTCGTCGACGGCAGCCACGAAGAGGTCGGCGATGCCTGCATGGCCATCGGCGTTGGGGTGCATGCAGGTCAGATCGAACCACAAGTCCGTGCTCGCGCCCCGATAGCAGCGGCCGTCGGGGTTGTCTTTGTTGTGGCCGTGGCCGCAGGTGTGCTCGCCCATGAACACCATGTCGGCTTCGTGCTGAACGGCGATGCGCATCATCTCACCTTGCATCCAGGTGGCCATGGCCATGAAGTCGGGGTCCACGAGCCCCACGTCCATGCCGATGAGGTCGGCGCCCGGGCAGGTGGAGAGGTCGTGGGCGGCGTCCACGTCGGTGAACGCGAAGTTGTTGGCGAACACGATGTGCACACCGGCCGGGAAGCGGGCGGGGTCGTCGCGCAGCCACGCCACAGCGGCTTCGAGGTCGGCCACGGCTTCTTCGACCTCCACCCACACCACGGCGGGGTCCACGCCGTCCACGAGGTCCTGCGCCCAGGCGAAGAGGTCGTTGCCGCCCACGGTCATCACCACGAGGTGGACCTTGTCGCGTTCTTCCTCGGGAATGCAGGTCTGCAGCTGTTCGTGGGGCTCGCGGGCGATGTCGTCGGTGCGGGCGCCCCACTTGGCACACGAGGCGAAGTCGCCAGAGGTCTGCTCGCCAGACACCCCTTCCACCACGTTGGCGTTGCGCCACTGGTTGCTGGGTTCCTCGAGGCCGAAGCGCGCCACCATGTCGTCGGCCACGAGGTTTCGGTAGAAGTAGTTGGTGCGGGTGGGCGGCGTGCCCACGGTGATGGAGTCGCCCACGAACACCACGCGCTCCACGCCCACGATGTCCTGGTGGTTGGTGGACTTGCAGTGGCTGCCCATCACGGGGCTCCAGGCGTCGTAGTCCACGGGCGCGATGCCGTCGTCGGGGAGCTGGTGGGAGAAGCACTCGAAGGCGGTGATGGGCGCGGGCTCTTCGGGGTCGCCGGTGTCGATGGGGCCGGTGTCTTCGGGTGGCGCGGTGTCGGCGCTGTCGGTGTCGTCGGTGTCTTCCGGCTCGTCGGTGTCGTCGGTGTCGTCGGTGTCCGGGGTGTCGACCGTGTCCGATGTGTCGCCGGCGGTGCGTGCCGTGGACTTGTCAGCCGGCACGGTGGGGCTGCAGGCCGACATGAGCGCGAGCGTGGCGAGGAGTGTGCGAGACATGGGGCCTCCGGCTTGGCGCGAAGGGTCGCAAGAGTCGTGGGGACGGTCGAGATCGAGGCGGTTTCACCCGCCGGACGATGGCACGTGGCTGCGACCGGTGGCGGCACCCAAGTGTTCGGGGGTGGCGCCCAGGTGGGTGAGGATGGTGGGGAAGGCGTCGAGGTGGCTGGGTTGGAGGTCGGCGGACAGTTCACCGGGGGAGACCGCCCCGCCCCACACGATGAGCGGGATGGTCTGGCAGGCACTGTTCATGGCGCCGTGGTCGGTGCCTTCGCCGCCGTGGTCGGTGGTGACCACGACCAGCCAGTCTTCGGTGTCGGGGCGGCTGTCGATGGCCGCCAACATCCGCCCGATGCGGGTGTCCTGGGCTTCGATGGCAGCGATGTAGTCGGGGTTGTCGACCGTGAACCCGGAGGCGTGGCCGGCGTGGTCGGCGTCGTCGAGGTGGGCGACCAACAGGTGGGCCCCGCCGTCGGTGATGTCGGCGGCGAGGGTGTCTGCGACGGCGTCGTCTCCGGCGAGGACCGAGTCGTCGAAGTCGTCGGGGGCGTGGATGTGGGACAGCACCTCGGGCCAGTGGGCGGCTGCGCGGGTGGGCAGGCCGAGGGTGTGCCGTGCGACGTGGGCGAAGGTGGGGTGGCTGCGGTCGTAGTGGTCGTACTCGCCGTTGGCCTCGACGCCGTGGGTGGTGACTTCGACGCCGGTGAAGATGCTGGTCCAGCCCGGAGCGGACGACGTGGCACCGGTGGATTGGGTGGCGGCGGCCAGAGACCACGCGCCCTCGGCTCGGAGGCGGTCCATGTGTGGGGTGTGGGCGGCCACGAGGGCGTCGGGGCGCATGCCGTCGATGCCGATGAACAGGGCGCGCGGCTCGGCGGATGTGCTGGTGTCGCGGGTGGGCTCGGGCTTGGACTCGGTGGCACACCCGGCGGTGGCGACCACGAGAAGCAAGTGGCGGGGGACCATGGGCGCTCCTTGAGTGGGCACAGTGTAGCGGTCCGGAGCGTGCACAGGGTCGGCACATCGGGTGCTGAAGGTCGGTGGGGAGTGGGCACAAGGGACGCGGAAGCCAGCGGTACGTGGGAGTCCGGAGGTCCCCATGTCTCGTTCGGTTGTGGCGTCGGCTGTGGTGGTGGCGGTGTTCGTGGTGCATGCGGCGGTGCACGCGACCCACACATTCTGTGAGGCGGGGTTTTCCATCGCGGCTGCGGATGCGTTGGCTCGGGGGGATGGGCTGGCGCCGTTTCCCGGTGCAGAGTGGGTGGAGTCGTTCGACCGGCCGCTCTGGGTGGCTCTGCTGTCGCTTCCGTCGGCGCTCGGCCTGCACACCGAGTGGGCCGCGAAGGTGCTCGGGATTGGCCTCGGTGTGGGCGGCTTGGGACTCGCGGCCGCGAGCGTGCGTCAGCTGGGGCTGCGGGGGTGGTGGCCGTGGCTTGCGGCGCTTGGGTTGGCTCTGCATCCCTGGTGGACGCTGTGGGCTGCGGCCGGCTCGGGCGAGGTGCTGTTTGCAGTGTTGTTGATGGGCGGCCTGCTGCGGCTGGCGCTCGAGCTGGAAGACCCGCGACGGGTGCCGCTGGGGGGTGTTCTGTTGGGACTGGCGGGGATTGCCCGCTGGGACGCGGTCTTGCCGCTCGGGTTCGTGACGCTGGCAGTGCTGGTGCTGGGGCTTCGTCGGGGGCGGACACGTTGGATGGTGTGGACGCTGGGGATGATGGTGGTGCCGGCGCTGCTTTGGCTTGGTGCGCGCCTGGCGATGTTCGGAACGTGGGAGGCACCGTGGATGACGCTGTGGTTCCGGATGTTCGAGGGGCGGTTCGGGGCGGCCAACCGGCAGTTTGTTCGGACGACCGGTCGCTGGCTCTTCGAGCTGCTGCCCGTTGCAGTCTTTCCGGTGGTGCTCGGGCTGGGGGTGTCGCTTCGGCGTCGATCTGTGCCGCCGCTGGTGGGACTGCTGATGACCGGACTGGTGGGACAGTACGCCGCCATCTGGGCCGTGGGCGGAGACTGGGTGTTCACGGGCCGGCGCTTCCATCTGGTCGTGGCCCTCGCGATGCCCGTCGCGGTGCTGGGCGTGCATGCCGCCTGGACCGGGCTGGGGCGGGTTCCGCTGGTTCGCGCTGCAGTGGGCGTGGCGTTGGTGGTGGTGACGGCCAACCAGATGTGGTGGTCGGCCCGCTTCGTCGCGTCGCCCGAGACCACCTTGGACAGCCTCCGCCGGCGCGTCGACCACATCCGCGCCCACGCGCGTGCCCACCACATCCGCACCATGTCGCTCGCCGACCCCGACCCCCAGGCCTGGATGGTGGACACCGACTGGCCCGTGGTCGACCTCTCCGGGCGGTCGGGCTGGACCTCTTCGCGGAAGCGTCGGGCGGTGCGGGACCGCATGCTGTCCGAGGATGGGCCCACCTATGTCCACATCCATGCCGGCTGGGACCAGAACTACCACATGACCAGCGACCCCCGCTGGCGGCACGTCTTCGAGGAAATCGCGCCCTACCCCATCGGACCCGACCGGTTCCATGTGGGCACGTGGGTGCGGAAGACGGCGCTCGCCCCCGAGTGTGAGACCGGGCGCTGACTATTCCTCGAAGACGCCGTCGTACAGGTCGTCTACAACGAGTGTGGCCCCGATGGTCGACAGCTCCAGTGACTCTCCGTCACGGGCCACTCGGAGCGTCCAGGTCCCGTCGCCATTGCGGTCGTAGACCTCGATCAGACAGCGGTCCTGCGCCATCAGGACGTAGTGCCGAAGGGTGCGGAGCGTGCGGTAGAGCTCGAACTTCCGGCCGCGGTCGTAGGCTTCGGTGGAGCCCGAGAGAACCTCCACCAGCACCGTGGGGTTGGTGAGGGCGGTGGGTGCGGCACCGGAGCGCTCTCGTGGACCACAATAGACGGCGATGTCGGGGTACAGGCCGGCGTCGTCGTGGTCGGTGAGCACGTGGACCTTCTGGTCGGAGCCCACCGGGCGGCAGGGCGAGCCCATGAGCTGCATGCCCAGGTGAATGAGCGTGTTGGCCGCCAACAGGTTGTGCTCCGGCGTGCCGCCCGACATTGCGAACAGCTCGCCGTCCACCAGCTCGTGGCGAAGGCCGGTGTCCGCTTCGAGTGCGGCGACGTGGGCGTGGGTGGGTGGGTGGTTCCCTGCGGTAGTCATCGTGCCTCCGGACCGTAGTGTAGCGCGGGACTGCCCCATCGCGGCTCGAACCGGGGCGCGACATGCATGTCCGGGGAATTGCCAGGGAGGCCGAGGAGCCTGCGGCAGCGCCGGGCGGGGATGTTCTGTACGTCGACGTTCTGGCGTCTTGGCACGGCAATTGCTTTTGGTGTTCGCATCGCGCCGATGCTGGCGCGCAACCGACCTGGAGTAGACCGTGTACAAGTCCATCATCCTGGCTTCGCTCGCCGGAGCTGTTGTGGGGGCCGCCGCTGGTTGGCAGCCTGCAGCTGAAGCAACCGACTGTGGCTGCTGGGGAGAGACCATGCACCTCGAGCTGGTGAGTGGCCCCGATGTTCCCTGCGACGACGGAGAAGACGACTGTGCATCCGAGTGGATGCCGGCCCCGGTGCTGCAGAAGGACGAAAACGGCGTCTCCGGTGACCTGCTGCAGAGTGGGCACGCCTACCTCGACAAGCATGCCGGGGGTGCCTGATGCGGTCCGTTCGTCGACTGGGTTCTTGGCTGGGAGCAGTGGCTGCGTTCGTCGGGGCTGCGGTGTTCTCCGCGGGTTGTGTTGCCACCTGCAAGGGCGTCTGCGACAACTTCGATCCGGAGATTTCTATCGGTACCTACAGCATCTCCGTTCCCGGAACCGGGGCGGTCGACCACTTCGCTGTCGAGCTCTCCGAGGTGGAAATCACCGAAGAGCAGGTAATTCTGCGCTATGTCGACCTGAACGCCGACCCGGCAGAGGTGGTGTGGGACATCGTCGAGGTCGAGTCCCCGTAGCGTGCGTGGAAACCAACCGAAATGGAGTCGGCCGCCCGCCGGTGAGAGGCTCGGGGCATGCGAACCATCGGCTCTCCCGACCTCTCCGTCCTCTCTTCTGCCCCGTCTGGCCAGCTCTCCTTGGCCGACATCGAGGGGGCCCGGGTGTTGGAGCCCATCGTCCGGCAGGCCCTCGTCCATCCGCGCCGGCCCAATGTAGAGGTGGTGCCCATGGATGAATACTCACACGATGTGGTGATCGAGCTGCGCTCCGACCTTGTGTTGGTCTTCGACACCACGTGACTGGGTGCGGTGACGGCGGTCGCCGTCTGGGACCGGGTTCCCGATCCCATGGACCTCCTCGACGACCGACTTGCCCGTGGCTGGCGTCCCGTGCCGTCGCCCCTGGCGGACGGGCCCCGCATCCTGGGCGTGGCGGTCGACTGGGAACAGCGTGTGGCAGGTTGAGTTCAGTGCCGAACCGAAGCGTCACAGAGTGACACGCGCACCAGTGATAGGGCCGCTTCGAACCTGTGCCTGGAGCCGCCCATGTGGGACCACCGCTACAGTGAAGATGGCTTTGCCTACGGAACCGAACCCAACGACTTCCTGGCCGAGCACGCCCACCGCATCCCGCCGGGGCCGGTGTTGTGCCTGGCAGAAGGAGAGGGTCGCAACGCCGCTTATGTTGCAGGCTTGGGCAACCCGGTCACCGCGGTCGACCTCTCAGCGGTGGGGCTGGAGAAGGCGCGTGCGCTCGCCCAATCGCGTGGACTCGAGCTCACCACGGTCCACGCCGACCTCTCCGAGTACACGCCCGGAGTAGGGGCATGGTCGGGCATCGTGAGCATCTGGTGCCACGTGCCGCCTCCGGTCCGCAAGCAGCTGCACCGCAAGGTGGTGGATGCACTGGCTCCGGGCGGCGTGTTCATCCTCGAGGCCTACACCCCCGACCAGTTGGGCCGGGGCACCGGGGGACCGCCCGTCGCCGGACCGATGATGACCGCCGCGGGCCTGCGCGAGGAGCTGGCGGGGCTCCAGCTCGACCTCATCGAAGAGACCGAGCGCGAGGTCTCCGAGGGCAAGTACCACAACGGCTGGAGTGCCGTGGTGCGGGTGGTGGGGCGCAAGCCGGCCTGACGCCTCCTGCGCATGGGCGCACCCGAGGGTAGGGTGTCGACCTCGTTCCAGGAGTGCCGATGTCCACCCGCGTGTCCCTGCTCGCCCTCGTCTTCGCCATCGGCTGTTCGGGAGACGAGGACAAGTCCGACGGCACCGGAGCCTCGGGTGACACCTCCGAGCCAGGCACCACGGCCGACACCGACGACACCGACACCGACACCGACGACACGGATGACTCGGGCGACACCGGCGGCACGGGGCCGGTCGATGCCGACGGAGATGGCTACACCGCCGACGTCGACTGCGACGACACGAACCCGGACGTCCATCCCGGCGCGGTCGAGGTCCCGGGCGACGGCCTCGACAACGACTGCGACCCCTCCACCTGCTCGGGCTCGGGCTTTTCGCCCACGGCCGTCACCCTCGACCTCCCCGAAGGCTACGGCGCGCGCACCTTTTCCGCTCCCGGCAACCCCGGGGACTGTGAGGGCGAGCGCCCGCGGTGGTCGTTTGTCGACGTGACCGGCGACCAGCGCGACGACATTGTCATGGTCCGCAGTCCATGTGGAGACGTCGAGCCTGGCCTGTCCTCCTGGACGGTCCACCCTGCCGGCGACACCGCCTACGGCGAAGCCATCACCTGGTCGCTGCCCCCCGACCTCCCCGAAGGCGCCCTCCGCGCGGCGGTCAACCCCGGCGGCTGTGCCGAGACCAGTCGCCCTCGGTGGGCCATTCGCGACCTCACGGGCGACGGCCTCGCCGACCTTGTCATCACCCAGGACTGCGCCGACGACTCCGAGGTGGGCACCATCCGCTGGCGGCTCTTCGAGAACACGGGCAGTGGCTTTGCTGCTGGCACCGACTTCTCCCTGCCGTCCGGGTACGCCACCGGGGCCCTCGATGACTTCAGCTCCATTCCCAACTGCAGCGCCGGCCGGCCCGGGTATTCGCTGATCGACACCGATGCCGACGGTGACGAAGACCTCGTGGTCACGTCGTCGCCCTGCATCGACGACGACCCCGGCATCACCCACTGGGCCGTACACGAGAACACGGGCTCGGGCTTCTCCGACACCACCACGGCCTTCACGCTGCCGTCCTATCCGGCCGGAACCTTCGTCTCGCCCGGCCACACCGGCTCTTGCGCCGATGGCATTCCTCGCTGGAACGCGCTCGACGTCGATGGAGATGGCTGGCTGGACGCCGTGGTGACCTGGACCTCCTGCGACGACACGGTCGTGGGCACCACCGAGTGGTGGGTGCATGCCGGCTCGGCCACGGGCTTCTCCACGGCTCCCACCACCTGGACCCTGCCCACGGGCTACGGCAGCATGGCCTTCGACGCGGTGGCGGGAGATGCCAACTGCGACGACAGCCGGCCCCGGTATCTGCTGCAGGACATGGAGAGCGACGGTCGGCCCGAGCTGGTGCTGCGCAGTCCGTGTGAGGACGACGACGTGGGCGAGGCGCGCTGGCTGGTGTACCGCTCGTCTGGCACGGCGTTCTCGGACACCCCCGACGACTGGACCCTACCCACAGGCTACGGCGCGGCCACTTTCCACCGCGAGTCGGCCGTGCGAGAGTGTGCGCCCGAAGTGCCCGGCTGGACCCTCGAAGACGCCAACCAGGACGGCTACCTCGACGTCTTCATCACCGCGAGCGCCTGCCTCGACGACGCTGTGGGCGACACGGTGTGGGCCGTGCACGAAGGTGGGTGTTCGCTCTGACCTTCACAAGGTAAGGGGCGAACGCTCGCACACGGTCTGGTGAACACAACGGGAGGCTCGGATGGCTTGGGATCTACGCATCAACGGGGGCATGGTGCTCGATGGCTCCGGCCGCGACGCCTACCGCGCCGACATCGCCGTTCGCGACGGCCGCATCGTGGCCATGGGTCGCCTCACGGGGGCCGCCCAACACACCATCGACGCCGACGGCGCACTGGTCACGCCCGGCTTTGTCGACGTGCACAGCCACTTCGACGGCCAGGCCTCCTGGGACTCCGACCTCGCCCCCTCGTCGGTCCACGGCGTCACCACCACCGCCATGGGCTCGTGCGGAGTGGGCTTCGCACCCGTCCGCCCCACCGACCACGACCGCCTGATTGCCCTGATGGAGGGCGTAGAGGACATCCCCGGGGCGGCTTTGGCAGAAGGCATCCCGTGGGGCTGGGAGAGCTTCCCGGAATACCTCGACGTCATCGACCGCATCCCCCACTCGATGGACATCTGCGCCCACGTCCCCCACGACGCCCTGCGCGTGTACGTGATGGGCGAGCGCGCGGTGGCCGATGCCCCGTCCACCGAAGCCGACCGCGCCGAGATGGCCCGCCTGCTCGACGAAGCCCTGGCCGCCGGTGCCGTGGGCTTCTCCACCGGTCGCTCCGACAACCACCGCAACAACGACGGCCAGCCCACCCCCGCCAGCGAAGCCAGCGCCGCCGAGCTCACCACCCTCGCCGCTGTGTTCGCCAACCACCAGCATGGCGTGCTGCAGGGCGTCTCCGACTTCAACATCGCCGACGGCCCCGAACACTTCGACCACGAGTTCGATGTGTACGAAGCCATGGCCCGTGCCGGCGGTGGGCATCCGATGTCGGTCTCGCTCATCCAGCGGGTGCGCGACCCCAACCAGTGGGCCCGCATCGTGGAGCGGGTGGAGCAGGCCCAAGCCAAGGGCCTGCCCATGCGCATGCAGGTGTCGCCGCGGCCCATCGGTGTGCTGCTCGGCCTCGACGCCACCTTCCATCCCTTCATCGGCCACCCCTCCTACAAGCAGGTCGCCCACCTGCCGCTCGCCGAGCGTGTGGCCCACCTCCGCAAGCCGGACGTCCGGGCCCGACTGCTGAAGGAACGCCCCGACAAGGTGGCTGGCGACGGCAGCTCGGTGCCGCCTCTCGTCGACGCTCTGCTCGACCGCATGAACGAAGCCGCGTTCCTCATGTTCCCGCTGCTCGACCCCCCGGTCTACGAGCCGTCGCCCAACGACAGCCTGGCCTTCCGCGCAATGCAGAGCGGCGAAGGGGCCCTCGCAGCACTCCTCGACGCCCTGCTCGAAGAAGACGGCCACGCGCTCATCTACTTCGCGCTCTTCAACTACATGGGCATGAACCTCGACGTGGTGCGGCAGATGGTCACGCACCCGCTGTCGCTCATGGGGCTCACCGACGGCGGGGCGCACGTGGGCACGGTCTGCGACGCCAGCTTCCCCACCACCCTGCTGTCCTGGTGGGGCCGCGACCGTCCCGAAGGTCGCCTGCCGCTGCCCTGGCTCGTCCGCAAGCTCACCGCCGAGCCCGCGCGGTTCCTCGGCCTGCGCGACCGGGGCCTGCTCGCGCCCGGCCTGCGCGCCGACCTCAACGTCCTCGACTTCGACAAGCTGCGCCTGCACAAGCCCAGGCTCCACGCCGACCTCCCCGCCGGCGGCAAGCGCTTCCTCCAGGACGCCGATGGGTACCTGGCCACGGTGGTGCGGGGTGAGGTCACGCTGCGCAACGGTCGGCTCACCGGTCGGTACCCCGGTCGGGTGGTGCGGTCGTTCGGCGCGCCCGAAGCGCTTACGTCGGGGCTGTAGGCCTCCCTCGACCCAAGCTCCGGAGCGCGCCGTGCCCCGACCGCGGTTTCGCCGTCTCGACCCCGACAAACGGGAGAGCGTCCTGTCGGCCGCCGCCTCGGAGTTCGTGCAGCACGGCTACCACAAGGCTTCGTTGAACCGCGTGCAGAAGGCGCTCGGCCTGTCCAAGGGCGCGTTCTACTACTGGTTCGACGACAAAGAAGACCTCTTTGGGGCGGTGTTGCGTCGCGAGGCCGATGCCCTGGCGGTCGAGGTGGGGGGGCTGATGGCCGGCCCCCCCGACGACACGCCTCTGTGGGACCAGGTGGCCCGCGGCATCACCGACCTCATGGCCTACATCGCCCGCAGCCCCGACTTTCTCGCCCTGCTGAAGGCAGCGCTTTCGCTCCAGCCAGCCGAAGACAGCCCGGTGCGCGCCATGCTCGAAGAGAGCGTGGCCCTCACGGAAGCGCTGGTGGTGGAAGGTCAGCGACGGGGAGATGTCCGCACAGACCTTCCGGCGGCACTGCTGGCGCACGTGGCCCACGGCATGCTGGAGGGCCTCGACCGCTACGCCCTCCAGCAGGCTTCTTTCGGGGACACACCGCCCGAGGTGGCGGCGGAGCTGTATGTGTCGATGCTCCAGCGCGTGCTGCTGCCCGAGCGGTAGGGCGGGGCCCCCTCCGGCCCTTCGGGCCACCTCCCCCTGAAGGGGGAGGACTTCGAGCGAGGCTTCCAGAGTCCTCCCCCTTCAGGGGGCCCACCATCTGAGCGAGGCTTCCGGAGTCCTCCCCCTTCAGGGGGCCCACCTGCTGAGTGAGGCTTCCGGAGTCCTCCCCCTTCAGGGGGAGGTGCCGAGCACCGCGAGGCGGAGGGGGCCCACCATCTGAGCGAGGCTTCCAGAGTCCTCCCCCTTCAGGGGGCCCACCTGCTGGGCGAGGCTTCCGGAGTCCTCCCCCTTCAGGGGGAGGTGCCGAGCACCGCGAGGCGGAGGGGGCCCCGCCCACTGCGGCCTAGCCCGCATCGGTCACAGTGCCCCTATAGGCTCTGGTGAACGGGGTTCGTCCAAGTCTACGGTAGTCCGAGGACTCGATCCGCTCGATTCTTCGATGGATCGAGCGCTCGATTGCTCGAATTCG
>Ga0213833_1000318_pt1 | contig 60221 bp, 55 predicted proteins | sample SWATP21_FD_160575 | JGI IMG/M metagenome (GOLD analysis project Ga0213833, IMG submission 160575) | Coastal seawater microbial communities from Marineland, Florida, United States - SWA TP2 #1 | ecosystem: Environmental > Aquatic > Marine > Coastal | place: USA: Florida | collected 2016-08-14
CGACAACTAGCATGGCCTTTTCCGAACCCGGGACGAGGCGATTGTTGGGGGCAGAACGCCCGTGACGCCTTGACTCCAAGCCGGCAAAAATTCGCACTGGGTTGTAGTCTGGATAGATACGTCTAATGCCGTATGGCGACTACATCATCTATGTCGATGAAAGCGGCGATCACACCCTGACCGCTATTGACCGGGATTATCCCGTGTTCGTGCTGGACTTCTGCATCTTCCGCAAGGAGCACTACGCCAACGTAGTCGCCCCACAAGTGCAGGCTTTCAAGTTTGCTCACTTTGGTCACGATATCGTCGTTCTACACGAGCATGAGATACGCAAACAGAAGCCACCATTTGTGTTTCTGAAAAGCCGCACCAAGCGCGAGGATTTCATGGGTGGCCTCAGTCGCCTTATCCAGAACGCTCAATTCACTATCGTGGCCGCAGCGATACACAAGGACCAGCTTGCCCGCCGCTATGCAGCGCCCGCCAATCCGTACGAAATGGCACTGACATTCTGTATGGAGCGCGCGCATGCCTTTCTGCGTGGGTGCGGTCAGCACGGACTCACCACACACATCGTAGTCGAGCGCCGGGGCAAGCGCGAGGACGACGAGCTGGAGCTTGCCTTCCGCCGTATTCGAGATGGTGCGAACTATGTGGGCAAGATGCCGGACTTCGAGATCGTCTTCGCCGACAAGAAAACCAATTCGGCCGGGCTTCAGCTCGCGGACCTCACTGCCCGGCCTATAGGGCGGTACGTTCTCGACCGGGGTCAACCGAACAGAGCGTGGGACATTATCGAGCCTAAAATCCGTCGCAGCCCGGCAGGCGCCGTTGCGGGCTGGGGGCTGAAAATATTCCCCTGAAAAGCAAAAGGCTCCGGGAAGCCCCAGAGCCAGTCGCCGACCGGGAACAACCCCCAGTCCGATGCAAGCAATATAATGAGACAGGGCGGCCAGGGCAATATCCGCCTAAGCCGCCACAGCCTCTGCCTCCAACCGTTCCACCAGTTCACGCTTGCCCCCGTGCAGGTCAGGGCTCCGCCGGAATCGCCGGCGGCTCCTAGGGCGCCGTACAGGTTAGCCATGTCCAGCGAAGACTGTGACACTTACCGATCCCGCGCATACCGCGCCTCGACCGGGAATTCCGGGAGCCAGTTTTCCCGCCGATCCACCCAGCATTCATAGGTCGGTGTGAACCGGTCCGGGCTGTCCAGTGCGCCGAGATGGATCTCGGTCTCGTTTCCGGTGCGGGCGAAGACGGAGGCGCCACAATCGGGGTAGAAGTGGCGGCCCTGATAGCTGCGGGTCTCGCCGTCGACGGTGACGGCGTCTTCCGGGAAAACTGCGGCAGCATAGAAGAGTGCGCCGTGATGCTTGCGGCAGTCGAGGCAGTGGCACACGCCGACCCGGTCGGGCCGCCCCGATGCCGTGATCCGCACCTTGCCGCACAGGCAACCGCCGGTGATCGTGTCCATGAGACCTCTCCGTCCTGGCCAGGCGGAAAGGCTTACACCGCGAAGACGTGGTCCGGCCATTGTTGCGGCGAGGCCTTTCCCGGGCTGAGCTGTCAGAGCAAACGTGCGCGCTGACGCGCTGCGCGGCGCTTTGCGCCGCCCCCTCAGTCCGCTTCGCGGACAGCTCCCCCGCACGCGGGGCGAGCCCTGATCAGGCTGGCTTCCCCTGCGTGAGCGGGGGAAGTGGCCGAGCCCGGCCTTGCGCCGGGTGAGGTCGAGGGGGGCCGGTAAGCCCTAAGCCGCCACAGCCTCCGCCTCCAGCCGCTCCACCAGTTTCACCCCGGCGCCCGAACACGTCAGATCTCCGCCGAGATCGCCGGTCCATTCGCCGGCCTCGTGCATGGCGTTGACCGCTTTGCGGATGCGCGTGGCGGCGTCGGTTTCGCCCAAGGATTCCAGGAGCTGGGCGGCGGCTTCGATGGCGCCGAACGGGTTGGCCTTGTCCTGGCCGGCAATGTCGGGGGCCGAGCCGTGGATGGGTTCGAAAATGCCGGGACGGGCCTCGCCCAGCGAGGCGGAGCCTAAAAGGCCGATCGAGCCGGGCAGCATGGAAGCCTCGTCGGACAGGATGTCGCCGAACATGTTCTCGGTGACGATGACGTCGAAACTGGCCGGCGCGCGCAGGAGGTGCATCGCCGCGGCGTCGACATACATGTGGTCGAGCGCGATATCGGGATAGTCCCGCGCGCCCATCTCCGAGACGGTCTCGCGCCACAGGCGGCTGGTTTCCAGCACATTGGCCTTGTCGACCGAGGTGAGACGGCCGCGGCGCAGGCGGGCCTGTTCGAAGGCGACGCGGGCAACGCGGGCGATTTCCGCGCGGCTGTAGGTGCAGGTGTCGGAGGCCTGGCTGTCCGTGCGCTCGCGCCTGCCGAAATAGATGCCGCCGGTCAGTTCGCGCACGATCAGAAGGTCCGTCCCCGCTACGAGGTCGGCTCGCAGCGGGGACTTGTCCGCCAGCGCGGGGTGCACGCTGGCAGGTCTCAGATTGGCATAGACGCCGAGCGCCTTGCGCAGGGCGAGAAGGCCGGCTTCGGGACGCGAGGGGGCCTGGTCCCATTTGGGTCCGCCCACTGCGCCCAGGAAGACCGCGTCGGCGGCCTGGCAGGCGGCCAGGGTCTCGTCGGTCAGGGGTTCGCCATAGCGGTCGATCGAGGCGCCGCCGAACGCGTGCTCCTCGAACTGCACCGAGAAGCCGGACAGGGCGGCAGCCCGTTCGATGACGGCGCGGGCGACGCGGGTGATTTCCGGGCCGATCCCGTCACCGGGCAGAAGGATGATGCGATAGGTCATGCGGTCTGTGTCTCGTAAGCGGTGATGGCGTCTTCGTTGGCGGTGAGGAAGCCGAGCGGGTCGGTGCCTTCCATCAGGCAGTGCCGGGCGAAGGGTTCGATGGTGAAGCCGAAACCGGGCCCGTTGCCCATCTCGACGCGCTGGGCGGCAAGGTCGACGGTGATCTCGACATCGGGATGGGCCAGCAGCCAGTCATGCGCCTCTTTCGGGGCGAGGATCGGCAGGAGGCCGTTCTTGGCCGCATTGGAGCGGAAGATGTCGGCGATCTCCGAGGAGATGACGGCGCGGAAGCCGAAATCGTGCAGCGCCCAGGGCGCATGCTCGCGCGAGGAGCCGCAGCCGAAATTGCGCCCCGCCACGAGGATGCGGTGGGTTTCCGTGTCCAGCGCGTTGAGGGCGACGGTCTCCAGCGGTTTGCCTTCACTGTCATAGCGCCAGTCGTGGAAGGCCTTGTCGCCCAGCCCGTCGCGCGAGGTCGTGGTGAGGAAGCGCGCGGGAATGATCTGGTCGGTGTCGATGTCTTCCTGGTCGATCACGAAGGTGCGGCTGGTCAGCGTGGTGAAGCGTTCAGGCATGGGCGGGCTCCATCAGCGTGGCCGGGTCGATGACATGGCCGGCGATCGCGGCCGCGGCGGCCGTGGCCGGGCTGGCCAGCACGGTGCGCGCGCCGGGACCCTGGCGGCCCTCGAAATTGCGGTTCGAGGTGGAGACGATCAGCTGGCCCGGCTCGCCCTTGTCGCCATTCATGGCGATGCACATGGAACAGCCCGGCTGGCGCCACTCCGCGCCGGCCTCGATGAAGATCCGGTCGAGACCCTCCGCCTCGGCCTGTTTGCGCACGGCGACCGAGCCCGGCACCACGAGGGCGCGCACGCCCTGCGCCACCCGGCGTCCGCTCATGATCGCAGCCGCGGCGCGCAGGTCCGTGATGCGCGAATTGGTGCACGAGCCGATGAAGACCTGGTCGACCTTCGCGCCGGAAACCGGCTTGCCCGCCTCGAACTGCATATAGCCCAGCGCGCGGGCATGGGAGGCCGACCGTGCGGCCGGAACCGGCGCGTCGACGGCGATGCCGGTATCCGGTGCCGTGCCCCAGGTGACCATCGGCCGGATCTGTGTCGCGTCGATCACCACCTCATGATCGAAGCGCGCACCCGGATCGGAGCGGAAATGTGACCAGCGCGTCACCGCCATGTCCCATTTATGGGGGTCTGATGGCACATGTTCGCGACCTTTAAGCCACGCAAATGTCGTCTCGTCGGCGGCAATCATGCCGGCCCGTGCGCCCGCCTCGATCGACATGTTGCAGACCGTCATCCGGCCCTCCATGTCGAGCGCCTCGATCGCCTCGCCGGCATATTCGATCACGCATCCCGTACCGCCATCCACACCGATCTCGGCGATCACGGCGAGGATGATATCCTTGGCCGAAACGCCTGGTGCCGTAGGGCCGTCCAGCGTGATGCGCATGGATTTCGGCTTGCGCTGCAACAGGCATTGCGTCGCCAGAACATGGCCGACTTCCGTCGTGCCGATCCCGAAGGCCAGCGCCCCGAAAGCGCCGTGCGTCGCGGTATGGCTGTCGCCGCAGACAATCGTCATGCCCGGCTGGGTCGCCCCCAGTTCCGGCCCGATCACATGCACCACACCGCGATGCTCGCTGTCCCAGCCATGCAGGGTAATCCCGTGCGCGGACGCATTCGCCTGCAGGGTCTCGACCTGCTTGCGGGCGGCCTCGGTGGCATAGGGCGGGGTCTCGCCGGGGGCGAAATCCAGCGTCGGCGTCGCGTGGTCGATCGTCGCCAGCGTGCGGTCGGGCCGGCGCACCTTGAGGCCTCGCCCGGCCAGTACCGCAAAGGCCTGGGGCGAGGTGACCTCGTGCACCAGGTGCAGGTCGACATAGAGCATGGCCGGCGTGTCGGCCGTCTCCGCCCTGACCAGGTGGGCGTCCCAGACCTTCTCGAACAGGGATCGCGGACGCCCGCTATCAGGCGACATGCTGGACCTCCATCGGATTGTCCTGCACCGGCTGGAGCCAGCCGAGATGATCCGGGGTCTCGCCGGTGAACAGGCCGAAGAAGCGCTCCTGCATCTTTTCCGCGACCGGGCCACGGCCGCCGCAGCGCACGATATGGCCGTCGACCGAGCGCACCGGCGTGATCTCGGCGGCGGTGCCGGTGAAGAAGATCTCGTCGGCGACATAGAGGCTTTCGCGCGACAGGGTCTGCTCGCGCACGTCATAGCCTTCCGCCTCGGCCAGCTTGATCACGCTGTCACGGGTCAGGCCGGACAGGATGGAGGCCGAGGTCGGCGGCGTGCGGATGATGCCGTCGGAGACGACGAAGATGTTCTCGCCGGCGCCTTCGGACACCAGGCCGTTGACGTCCAGGCCGATGCCTTCGTCGAAGCCGCGCGAGTGAGCTTCATGGCTGATCAGCACCGAGGACAGGTAATTGCCGCCGGCCTTGGCACCGGTCGGGATGGTGTTGGGCGCAGCCCGGTTCCAGCTGGAGATGCAGCAATTCACGCCCTTGGACAGGGCTTCCTCGCCCAGATAGGCGCCCCAGGGGAAGGCCGCGATGCAGACATCGATACTGGTGTCCTTGCCCGGCAGGACGCCGATCCCGCCATAGCCGAAATAGGCGATCGGCCGGATATAGGCATTCTTGAGATGGTTGGCGCGCACCGCCATGCGGCAGGCGGCCTCGATCTCCTCCTGGGTGTAGGGGATCGGCATGTGATAGACGCGCGCGGAATCGAACAGGCGCCGGATGTGGTCGGTGAGCCGGAAGATCACCGGGCCGGACGGCGTGTCGTAGCAGCGAATGCCCTCGAACACCGAGGTGCCATAATGCAGGGCGTGGCTCAGCACATGGGTCTGGGCTTCGTGCCAGTCGATGAGTTCGCCATTGCGCCAGATGAAGTCGGTTTCGGAAATTGCCATGGTCTTGGTGTCCTGATCAGACGGCGTGTGCCGGTGTGGGTTGGTTGGCCTCGGCCCGGTCGTAGGCTTCGCCGCGATCGAGGGTGAACAGAAGGGCGTCGATGGCCGCGGTTACGATGTCGGGTCCGCGGGCCCGGCCGGAGAAACGGCGGCCGTCGATCTCGACCTCGATATCGGCCACGAATTCGCGGCCCGTGCCATTGGCCCGCATGCGGGTTTCCAGGCTGATGACATCGACATCGGTGCCGGTGATCCGCTGGACGGCCGCAAAAGCCGCGGCAACAGGTCCGTCGCCCGAGGCGATGTCGGAGATGCGGCCCCGCACGGGGTGTTCCAGCTCTATACGGGCAAACTGCTTGGGCTTGCGGCCGGCCGTGGTGCGCAGCTCGGTGCGCAGCACTGTCCATTGCGAACCGGAGGCCGAATAGCCCTCCATCATCGCAACCAGATCGGCATCATTGATCTCGCCATGCAGGTCGGCCGCGGCCTTGAACTGGGCGAAGATGTCGTTCAGCCGTTCCGGATCGGGCTGGTAGCCCAGCTTGGCCAGGCGCTGCGACAGGGCGTGCTTGCCCGAATGCTTGCCCAGCACCAGCGAGGAGCCGGGAACACCGACGCTCTCCGGGGTCATGATCTCATAGGTGCGCCGGTCGGCAATCATGCCGTGCTGGTGAATGCCGGCCTCGTGGGCGAAGGCATTCTTGCCGACGATGGCCTTGTTGGGTGCCACGGCCGTCCCCGTCATGCGGGACAGGCGCTGGCTGGCGGCCCAGATCTGCGTCGCGTCGGCATGGCTGACGGCGGGGAAGATGTCGGCCCGCACCTGCAGCGCCATGACGATCTCTTCCAGCGAGCAATTGCCGGCCCGCTCGCCGATGCCGTTGATGGCACACTCGACCTGGCGCGCGCCGGCTTTCACGGCAGCCAGCGAGTTGGCGACGGCGAGGCCCAGATCATTGTGGCAATGAGCCGAGAAGATCACATGGTCCGGCCGTTCCACCTTCGCCACCAGGTCGGCAAAGACGCGATAGATCTCGTCCGGTTCAGAATACCCCACCGTATCGGGCACGTTCAGCACGTCGGCGCCGTTCCCGGCGGCACAGCTCAGGGCCTCAATGAGGAATTCCGGTTCCGTGCGCAGGGCGTCCTCGGCCGAGAACTCGATCTCGTCGAACCGGCCGGCTGCGTGTTTCAGGCAGCGCTCGATGGTCTGGATCACCTCGCGGCGCGACAGGCGCAGCTTGGCTTCGCGGTGGATCGGGCTGGTGGCGATGAAGACGTGCAGGCGGCTGCGCTGCGCTGGTTCCAGCGCATAGGCCGCGGCGTCGATATCCTTCTCCGTCGCGCGGGCCAGCGAGCAGATCGTCGGACCGCGGACCTCGCTGGCGATCAGGCGGATGGCTTCGGCGTCGCCCGGCGATGCAGCGGCAAAGCCGGCTTCCATCGTGTCGACCCGCAGATTGGCCAGGAGATGTGCCATCTCCAGCTTCTCAGGCGCGGTCATGGAGAAGCCGGGGGCCTGTTCGCCGTCGCGCAGCGTCGTGTCGAAAATGTGCAGCCGTTCCGGCTGGCTGCTGGGTACGGGGCTCAATTTCGGGGCGGACATGCCTGTCTCCAGTGATATGAGGCGTGAGCCGCTTCGGCGGCCGCAATTTCCGGGGTGAAGACGGCGCGTACATCCATCAGGCGTCCGATCTGGCGGATCAGCACATCCAGCTGGCGCGCCGCATCGCGCGGCGTCACCTGCAGGGTGATGGTGGACTGGCCTTCACGCGCTTCGCTCTTGTCCAGCGTGCCGATCGTGTAGCCACGGCGCTCGACAAGTCCGATGAGACGCATCAGGGCGCCTTCGGCTTCGGCAAGTTCGATGATGAGCGTGTTGAGCATGATCAGTCCTCCATCATGTCGGCATTGGATGCGCCCGGCGGCACCAGCGGCCAGACGTTTTCACGCGGGTCGATCAGCACATGGGCCAGGATCGGGCCGCGCGCGTTCAGCAAACGGTCGATTGCGCCGGGAACCTCGTCCCGGCTGTGAACCGTGAAGGCTTCGATGCCGAAGGCGTGCGCCACCTCGGCAAAGTCCGGATTGTCGTAGAGATCGATCTCGGAAAAATTCTGGTCGAAGAAGTATTCCTGCCACTGGCGCACCAGACCCAGCGAGGCATTGTCCAGCAACAGGATGCGGATCGGCACGCTGTAGCGCCGCGCGGTCGCCAGCTCCTGGATATTCATCATGATCGAGCCGTCGCCCGAGATCGTGACGACCTTGGCGTCGGGACGCTCCATGGCGGCACCGATACCGGCCGGCAGGCCGTAGCCCATGGCACCCAGGCCGGCAGAGGTCAGATGGGATTCCGGACGCGCAAAACGGCAATGCTGGGCCACCCACATCTGGTGCTGGCCGACATCGCAGGCGGCGATGAAGTCGTCGCCTGCGGCTTCGGACAATTCCTTCAGCATGGCGGGGGCGAAGACGCCATTGCCCGGCGCGTCATAGCGGAAGGCATGGCGCGCCTTGCGTTCGCGGCAGGTCTCGCGCCAGGGATCGATATCCAGATAGCCCGGATCCATGCGTGCCAGCGCATCGCCGATATCGCCCGCGATCGCCGCATCGGCGGCGCGCAGCTTGCCGATCTCGGCGATGTCCGCATCCATGTGAATGATGCGGGCGCCCTTGGCGAAACTGTCCAGCCGGCCGGTGGCCCGGTCGTCGAACCGTGCACCGCAGCACACCAGCAGGTCGCACTCGTCCACGGCGACATTAGCCGCGCGTCCGCCATGCATGCCCAGCATGCCCAGGAAATTCTCGGCATCGGGATGCGGGCAGCCCAGGCCTTTCAGGGTCGCCACCGCGGGAATGCCGGTGCGGCCCATGAAGTCCCGGACCGCGTCGACGGCGCGGCCCAGGGCGACACCGCCGCCGATATAGAGAACGGGGCGTTTTGATTGAGTCAGCAGGGCCGTCGCCGCAGCCACATCGGCGTCACTGGCACGGGACGGCCCTGCTGCAGGCCGAGGCTCTGGGGGTAAGGTGGGGTACGCCTCGGCTTGTAGGACATCCTTCGGCAGATCGATCAGGACGGGGCCGGGGCGCCCGCCTTCCGCGATCTCGAAGGCTTCGGCGATCATCTCCGGTATCCGCATGGGATCGCGGATGATGATCGAGTGTTTCACGACCGGCATGGACATGCCGAACACATCGACTTCCTGGAAAGCATCCGTGCCCATCAGCCCGGACGGGACCTGGCCCGTCAGTATGATCATGGGGACAGAGTCCATGTAGGCATTGGCGATGCCGGTCAGCAGGTTCGTCGCGCCGGGACCGGACGTGGCCAGGCACACGCCGGCCTTACCGGTGATGCGGGCCTGGGCGTCGGCCGCGAACGCGGCGGCCTGTTCATGGCGGACCAGGATGTGCTGCAGGCTCGAGCCGGTCAGGGCGTCGTAGACCGGCATGATCGCCCCGCCCGGATAGCCGAACACGCGCTCGACACCCAGGGCTTCCAGCGTGCGTACGACGGCATGCGCGCCGGTCTGCTTGGCTGTCTTGAGTGCCGGAGCGGTCTCCGCTTCGGTCAGGCTGTCATTGGCGGGCAGGGCGGTCATGATACTGGAGCTTTCCTGTCGTCAGTGCGTGTTGGCGCCGGGCTGCAGCCACGGCATGTCGGCGCGCAGTTCGGCACCGGTTTTCTCGATCGGATGTTCCAGATCCTTGCGCAGCAGGGCCTGGTATTGCGGCTTTCCGGCCTGGTTCTCGGTGATCCAGTCGCGGGCAAACGTGCCGTCCTGGATGTCCCTGAGCACTTCGCGCATGCGGGCCTTGGTCTCGTCATTGATGACGCGCGGGCCCGAGCGCAGATCGCCATAGATGGCGGTTTCCGAGATGAATTCGTGCATCTTCGCCATGCCGCCCTCGTAGAGCAGGTCGACGATCAGCTTGAGCTCGTGCAGGCACTCGAAATAGGCGACTTCCGGCTGGTAGCCGGCTTCGACCAGCGTCTCGTAGCCGGCCATGACCAGCTCGGTCGTGCCGCCGCACAGGACGGCCTGCTCGCCGAACAGGTCGGTCTCGGTCTCTTCGGCAAAAGTCGTCTCGATCACGCCGGCCGTCGCACCGCCGATACAGGCGGTGTAGCTCAGGGCGCGGTTGCGGGCCTTGCCGGTCGCGTCCTGGTTGACCGCGAACAGGCAGGGCACGCCGCGGCCGATTTCGAACTCGCGGCGGACCAGATCGCCCGGGCCTTTCGGGGCGACCAGGATGATGTCGGTATCCGGATCCGGATGAACCCGGCCGAAATGCACCGAGAAACCGTGGGCGAACAGGACGGCATCGCCCTTGTCCAGGTTCGGCGCGACCATCTCGCGATAGACGGCTTCATGCGTCATGTCCGGGGTCAGGATGGCGATCACATGGGCGGCCTTGGTGGCCTCTTCCGGCGTTGCCGTTTTCAGCCCGTCAGCCTTGGCCTTTTTCTCGCCGGCGCCGCCGGGACGCACGCCGACGATCACGTCGCAGCCGGAATCCTTCAGGTTCATGGCGTGGGCTCGCCCCTGGCTGCCATAGCCGATGACCGCAATCGGCCTGGACTTGAACTCGGTGGTGTCGACTTCGAAGGCGGCGCGCCGGGAAGTCGATTTGGAAGCGGACGCGGTCATGCGGTGATCTCCTGCTTGGATGTCGCGTTGTCGGTGGATTGCGGGGCGGCCGGAGCGTCGGGTCCGGCCGGAATGGTGACGGCGCCGCGCGAGGCCGAAGAGACCAGCGCGGCATATTTGGCGAAGACGCCGCCGACAGATTTCGGTTCGGGCCGGACCCAGTCCTTGCGGCGCGCGGCCAGATCGGCGTCGACATCGATCCGGCGGGCGCCGACATCGATGCGCACGATGTCGCCATTCTCGATCAGGCCGATCGGGCCGCCGGCGGCGGCTTCGGGGCTGACATGGCCGATCACGAAGCCCTTGGACGCGCCGGAGAAACGGCCATCGGTGATCAGGGCGACGTCTTCGCTCAGGCCCTGTCCGACCAGAGCGGCGGTGACTCCCAGCATCTCGCGCATGCCGGGGCCGCCCTTGGGGCCTTCATTGCGGATGATGATGATGTCGCCGGCCTTGACGTTGTTGTTCTCGATTTCAGCGAAAGCGGCTTCCTCGCTCTCGAACACGCGCGCCGGACCTTCCATGGCGGTGCGTGAATGGCCGGAGGTTTTCAGCACGGCACCTTCCGGAGCCAGCTCGCCATAGAGGATGCGGAAACCGCCATCGGGCTTCACCGGATCAGCGACGGTCTTGATGACGCGCTGGTTTTTCGACTCGACCGCTTCGGCGGCTTCCGCGTGCAGGCTGCGGCCGGTCACGGTCGGCGTGTCGACCAGCAGGCCGGCTTCAACCAGACGCTGGGCGAACAGGCGTGTGCCGCCGGCCAGGAACATGTGGTGGGCCAGGAAGCGGCCGCCCGGTTTCAGGTCGGTGATCACTGGCGCGATGCCGGAGACCTCGTCGAAGATGTCGATGGAGAAGGGCTCGCCGGCCTCGGCCGCAATCGCGGCCAGGTGCAGAATGGCATTGGTCGAGCCGCCGCTGGCGGAGGCCGCGATGGCGGCATTGCGCAGCGAGGCCTGGCTGACAAACTGGCGCGGCCGCGTGCCCGATTTGGCCAACTCGACCGCCAGCTTGCCGCAGCGCGCGGCGGCAGCGGGCTTGTCGGGATGCGGCGCCGGGATGTCGTTGACGCCCATCGGCGACAGGCCCATCACCGACAGGATGGTCGCCATCGTGTTGGCGGTGAACTGGCCGCCACAGGCGCCGGCACCCGGGCAGGCTGCTTTCTCGACGGATTTCAGGCCCTCATCGTCCAGCGTTCCGGCCGCGTGTGCACCGATTGCCTCAAACACGTCCTGGACGGACAGGTCCTTCTCGCCCAGTCGACCCGGCATGATCGTGCCGCCATAGAGGATGCAGCCGGGCACATCCATGCGCGCCAGCGCCATGGCCGCCGCCGGGATCGTCTTGTCGCAGCCGACCAGGATCACCACACCGTCCAGGCAATGCCCGCGCACCGCCAGCTCGATCGAGTCGGCAATGGTCTCGCGCGAGATCAACGAGGCGCGCATGCCTTCCGAGCCCATGGAGATGCCGTCGGAGACGACGACCGTGTTGAAGTCGACGGGGAAGCCGCCGGCTTCGCTCACGGCCTCGCGCACCGGAACCGCCAAGTCCGCCAGGTGCATGTTGCAGGGCGTCACCGTGGTCCAGGTGTTCACGACGCCGATCATCGGCTTGTCGAAGTCGGCGTCCTGCATGCCGGTCGCGCGCAGCATGGCGCGGGCGGCGGCGCGGGCCGGCCCTTTGGTGATCGCGTCTGACGTTTTTTTCGAACTCTGTGTCATCGAAGCTTTCCGTGCGGCGAAACACGAAAAACCCCGCTCCCAGGTTCCGGGAGCGGGGTTTTTCGTGTCTGCCTTTGCTTTGGTTTTTACCTAGCCGGCAGGCGCGTACGCCACTCCCGTTATGGGGGTGATAATAAGTACGAGTACGAGAAGGAGGAGGCCGAGCGAACCTGCCCGCGCGCCCTCAAGGGCGGCGGCCGGAAGAACCGGCAGGGCAGTGGCGTTCATCGACATGACAGGGGTGTTCCCGTTTCCTATTGCGCTGCAGCGTGACCGCACTCGATAATGATTGCAACCCCTCAATTGGAAGATTTCTGCATCAAATCGCATATCGGGGTGAGTGTGAGCAAAAAACGACGAACGGAGGGGTTCCTGCGCAATGGAATTTCAAGGCGCAGAATCGTGCGTTTCGCGGTAGGCTGACGCGTCATGGTTCGCTTGTTGTGGCTGGCATTCGGAGGTGTGTGCGTCGGACTGGCAATTGCCGGTGCCGCCTTGCCTCTTTTGCCGACCACGCCTTTCCTGCTGCTGGCGGTCTTCGCCTTCGCGCGGAGCTCGCAGCGGCTGCATGACTGGCTGGTCGATCACAGGCATTTCGGGCCGATGATCCGAAACTGGCGCGAGCATGGCGGAATTGACCGCCGCTCCAAACTGCTCGCCGTCGCCGCCATGCTGGTGGCCCTTCTGGTCAGCTGGGTTGTCGGTGTCGGCCCCCGCCTGCTGATGATCCAGGCGCTGGTTCTGGGCGCGTCCGCGACCTTCATTCTCACCCGTCCGGACGGTCCGCGGCGTCCGGAAAGCTGATGCGTCGTTCATCTTGCTCGAAATCCGGGCAGCCTGTCTCAATTCCGGGCAATGGCGGTGGCGCGGCAAAAAATTGCTTGAATCCGGTTGACCGCGCTTCGGGCGAGGGCCGCTGATTGCCCCGCGGCATCCGATCATGTCGCGACTCTGTGGATTGAACTGCTGGCGGCGACGGCCGCCAGCTCTTTTCCCAAGAATGGGAAAATATCCCGCAGAGTGACTAGAAGGTCAAAGAAACGCACGAAAAACCCGCTAAGAACGACCTTCAAGAAAAATGTTGCAGCGCAGCATCCGGTGTCATAGGGTTGTCAAACAACGAGCCGCGATGACGCGGCCATATCACAGAGCGCGTAGATGGGGTCCGTCACTGCCCAAAGGCGGTGAGGATCAGCTTGCTAAGCGAAGCAGTTGCTTCGCTATTGCGCGCAATATTCGTGCACAGGCCAGATCCGAGTCGAACAAGCGGACCGTTCAATCAAGAACGGTTTCACCGCATGCGACCGGTGCGCGAGGCTCACCCGCAGGCGGTTCAAGGGATGGTTGCCAGAGCGGGGGGATCCCAATGATTGGCACAACAAAGACACGCAAGACACTTCTAGGCGGCGCGCTTGTCGCGCTCGCGGCTGGCGCCTTGGTCGCCGGCCCGGCCCAGGCCGAGGTGTCTGAAGAAACCGCATTCGTTTTCAACACGCTGCTCTTCCTGATCGGCGGCTTTCTGGTCATGCTTATGGCGGCCGGGTTCGCGATGCTGGAAGTCGGCTTCGTGCGCACCAAGCACGCCGCCGCGATCTGTCTGAAGAATATCGCGCTCTACTCGATCGCGGGTCTCATGTTCTATCTGGTCGGCTATCAGGTGATGTATGGTGGCGAGACGCCCTGGTTCGGCATGCCGGCGATCTGGGGGCCATCCGAAGTTGCCAGCGATGCCGATATCTCGCTGGAGACCGGCTACGCCGCAGCGTCTGACTGGTTCTTCCAGATGGTATTCGTCGCGACCGCGGCCTCGATCGTGTCCGGCACGATCGCGGAACGGGTCAAGCTCGGTCCTTTCTTCATCTTCGTGGTGGTGCTCACCGGCGTGATCTACCCGATCCAGGGCTCCTGGGAATGGGGTGCCGGCTGGCTCGACAGCGATTTCGGCTTCTCCGATTTTGCCGGATCGACGCTGGTTCACTCCACCGGCGGCTGGGCCGCGCTCGCGGGCGCGATCCTGCTCGGCGCCCGGACCGGTCGCTTCGGTCCGAATGCGACGCCGATGGTGCCATCCTCCCTGCCGCTTGCCACGCTGGGAACCTTCATCCTCTGGTTCGGCTGGTTCGGTTTCAACGGGGCCTCCCAGCTTGCGATGGGCTCGGCTGCCGATGCGGTTGCGATCTCCCAGATATTCGCCAATACGAACATGGCGGCTGCGGCCGGTGTGGTGACGGCGTATCTCCTGTCGATGGCGCTCGGCGGTGGCAAGGCCAATCTCGCCTACTGCCTGAACGGTGCGCTGGCCGGCCTGGTCTCGATCACGGCCGAACCCCTGACGCCGACCATCCTCGAGGCGGTCGCCATCGGCGCGGTCGGTTCGGTGATCGCGACTTTCGGTGCGAAATTCCTGGAGGCCGTGCGCATCGATGACGTGGTGGGCGCCATTCCGGTCCACCTCTTCGCCGGCATCTGGGGCACGATGGCGGTTCCGCTGACCAATTCCGAAGCCTCCTTCTTCGGTCAGGCGGTCGGCGTCGGCGCAGTCGGTGCCTTCGTCTTCCTGTCCAGCTTCGTGGTCTGGCTGATCCTGAAAATCACCGTGGGGATCCGCCTGTCGCCGGACGCCGAGAATGTCGGCGGCGATCTGTCCGAGCTGGGTCATCCGGCCGGATCGATCTTCGCCGCGATCGACCCGGGAAAGCCGACGGCCCCGGCCGAGTAGCGGGGATTCCGGCTGGTGAGGCGACCCGGGCGGTCGCCGATCCGGCCGGTCTGCCCGGGGCCGACCCGACTGAACCCCAAACCCGAAATCCCGCGGATACCTTCCGGTCCCGACCCGGGCCGCCGCGGTCCCTGAAATCCGCGCCAGTCAAGCTGCGCGCACCCGGAATGCTGCGCTCGCGTCCGGCCGATGGCCCGCCGAGTACGGCCTGAACATCAACGAGGAGTAACGAGATGAAAGCGAAATTCCTGACGGCCGCCCTGGCCCTCGCCGCCCTGACCGGTCCGGTTGCGGCCCAGACCATCGAGGGCAATGTCGCCCTCACCACCAACTACGTCTTCCGCGGCATTTCCCAGACCGGTGACGGTCCCGCGGTCTCCGGCGGTTTCGACATTGCCGCAGAAAGTGGGCTCTATGCCGGTGTCTGGGGCTCCAGCGTCGACTTCTCCGACGACACCACGATGGAGCTGGACCTCTATGGTGGTTATGGCTGGGAAGCGGGCGGCTTCGGCTTCGATGTCGGCGGCATCTACTATGCCTATCCCGACAGCCCGGACGGCCAGAACTTCTTCGAGGTCTATGGCGGGGTGAGCCACGCGCTCGGTCCGCTCGAATGGGACGCCAACCTGGCTTATTCGCCCGAATTCTACGGTGAGATCGGTCCGGGCTGGTATGTGTCGACGGGTGTCGCTCTGCCGCTCAATGACACTGTCTCGATCGATGCCCGAGTCGGGGTCAGCCGCTTCGACGACCTGTCTTCGGCCGACTATGAGGACTACCAGCTGGGCATCTCCGGTACGGTGTTCGAGAATATCGGCTGGGATATCCGCTATTTCAGCGCTTCCGACGGCGGTGATGACGGTATCTTCGCCACGATCTCGCAATCCTTCGGCGGATAGGACGGACGGCGGGCGGGCTTGTCCTGCCTGCCGCTCCCGGCGGCGCAGTCTCTGCGCCATCACGGGGCGGGTCCGGCCTTTTCAGGCCGGGCCCGTCAGTCCGTCCGGCTCTGGCCGGTTGCCAGTTCGATCCGCGTAATCCGCCCCTCGGACCCGATCGCCCAGCCAGCGGTCCCATCCGGCGCGAACGCGATGGCATGGTGACCGTCGAGCGCATCCCAGGACACCCAGATCTCGCCGCTATTGCGGGAAATATCCGTGCCATTGGGACCGGTGGCGATCAGTGTGTCCGGATGGCCCGGCAAGTGGGTGACGGCCGAGCGATAGCCAAGCGGTGGTTCGAGAGCGCTGTCCCAGCTGTTGCCGCCATCATCGGACCACGCGAAATTGCCGGTCCGGCCGTCTTCGGCAGCGAAATCGCCGCCGACGATGACGATACGCTCGCCGGTCGCATCGATGGAGAAAACGCCGGCGCTGGATTGCCCGGCCGCGAGCGGTGTATCGGCGACGCTCCAGCTTTCCCCGAAATCGCAACTGCGCAGCATGCGTGCTGTCGCCGCGCCGCCCGTGCCGATGAAGGCGCAGCCGGACGCGGTCAGCGCCATGGCGCTGTCTGACGCGGCAAAGCCGGCTTCGCCGTCCAGGGCTTCCGGCGCGTCCTCGACGGCCCGCCAGGTCTCGCCGCCATCGCCGGTCAGCAGGATCAGGAAACGTCCGTCGACCGGATCGGAAAAGGCGATCCCGTAGAGATCGTTCCAGAAATCCAGCCCGTCGAAAAAAGCCTCACCGGTCGGGTCCTCCCAGACCGTCTCGAAACTCGTGCCGCCGTCTTCGGTCAGATAGAGCCGGGCGGGTTGTCCCGCCGTGAAGAACAGGGCCCGGTCAGCGCTGAAAGCGTGCACCGAACGCAGGTCGAGACCCTCGGCGCCCGGTATGCGCGCCAGCGTCCAGTTCACGCCGCCATCGGTGGTGCGCAGGACCTGCCCGTCGGGGGCGCCGATCCAGGCGGTCTGCGCGTCGACCACTGAAAGGCCGCGCAGGCTGGCGTCGGTCCCGCTGTGCTGGGCAATCACCTGCGCATCCAGACGTGCAGGCGGCGGGCCGCCGGGCGAGCAGCCGGCCGCCGATAGGAGCGCGGTCGCAGCCAGGAATGGGCCGAGCGGTTTCACTCGCTGAGCCCCAGCAGCGTGGCGCTGTCACAATGCCAGCACGTGTCGGCACCGATCGGGCTGCCCGGCGGGATATCGGTGCTGGTCAGGCTGGGCGTCTCGCCACGGTCGAACCGGTCCAGGCCGGCCTCGATCGCGCGGGCGAGCCAAAGGCGGTGCGCCGCCTCGGCGCCGCTATCGCGCCGGCCGGGGGCTTCGGCGGCCAGGGCTTCCAGACGCTGGCGGGCCAGTGCGGCAACAGCCGGCGAGCCCTGGGCGACCAGGTCGAGCAGCTGGTCGGCATACTCGGTCTGGATCGCGAAACGGACCGGCTGCAGGCGGCCGGCTTCCCCGCGCGGGGTCTGCATGAGCTGGGCTTCGATGCGGTCGAACAGGTCTGCCGGCGACATCTGCCCGCTGTCACGCGCGTGCTGATCGGCGAGGCGGGCCATGCGGCCCGGTGCCAGCATGGCGTCCAGGGTGATCCGTGCGGCGGCGCCGGCGGCTGCGGTGCGGCTGAAGGCGGGATAGGCCGGGCTGTCGAACAGTTCGCGTGTTGCGGCCGCGTCATAGTCGGCGAAGGACGACGGGGCCATCAGCGCCAGGATGCGGTCGGAGATGTCCAGCGTTTGCGGGTCGAGGGTCGCCAGAAGCGCGTCGAACGCGCGGCGCTGGTCGGCGGGTGCGACGGGGCGCAGACCGTTCTGGCTGCCGCTGTTGAGCTCATAGTCGAACACCACGCCGCCGATTGCCTTGGCCGCGGCCTCGGCCTGGTAGCGATGGTAGAGATAGATCGGCGAGAACACGTCGCGCAGCGAGCTGGCGGGCAGACCCCCGGCGAGCACATGCGGCCCGAAAGCTTCGAGCGCGGCTGCGCGGACGGCGAGCGTCTCCGTCAGGCTGTCCGCCGCGTCGGCGCCATTGTCCCAGAGATTGGCCTGGGGATGGGCGCTGTCATTACCGCGGGCGTGTCGGTCGGTGATGTAGAGCAGGCCGTCGGCGCGGGCCTGGGTGAGGATGCGGTCCAGCACGGCCGCTTCGGTATCGCCATCGCCGAATTCGCCATAGAGCCAGGTGATCGCCACCTTGTCCCATTCGCCGATGCCGGTGTCATAGGCGCGCGATGTGTCGATCTCGCCGGCATTGTCCAGCGTCACGAGCGGGGCCGGATAGTCCATCACCGATGCGCGGTCAGAGACCGAGGCCGCGAAATTGTGGGCCAGGCCGATCGTGTGGCCGACCTCGTGGGCGGAGAGCTGGCGGATGCGGGCCAGGGCCAGTTCGAGCGGATCGTCCGCGGCGCCGGAGCCGGTACCGTCGGCGCCAAGCAGGCCTTCGAAAATCATCCGGTCCTGCCGCACGCGCTGGCTGCCCAGGATGACATGGCCCTTGATGATCTCGCCGGTGCGCGGATCGACAACCGAGGCACCATAGGACCAGCCGCGGGTCTGGCGGTGCACCCACTGGATGATGTTGTAGCGGATATCCAGCGGGTGGGCGTCTTCGGGCAGAAGCTCGACCCGGAAAGCGTCTTCATAGCCAGCCGCCTCGAAGGCCTCGGCCCACCAGGACGCGCCTTCGATCAGGGCGTCGCGGATCAGCGGCGGGGTGCCGCGGTCGAGATAGTAGACGATGGGCTCGACCACAGGGCCGCTTTCGGCCGCCGGATCGACGCGCTCCAGCCGGTGGCGGATGGCGTAGGCGCGGCGGACCGGTTCGTCGAGCGGTGCGGCCATGTCGTAGAAGTCGAGCGTGATCGCGCCGGACCGGTCGTCCGCCACGCGGATGGACTGGCCGTCTTCGGGCAGGGCCGAGAAGGAGTGGTGCACGGTCAGCGTCACCGAACGCGGGTCGGGCGTGACGGCGCGGACTTCCGATCCCGGATCGCCGCCGGACAGGGTCAGGAGGGCATCGATCTCGACATTCAGCGGGAAGGCGAGCGCCTGGTCTGTGAGCGGTGCGCTGCGGTCGCTGTCGATGGAGAAATTACCCTGGCCGGTATCGGAGAGCTGGCCGGCTGTGCCGACCGGGTCGCGGGTCAGGAAGCCGGACAGGTCGATCAGCACGCGCTCGCCATCCTCGGCGACGATATCGGTGCTCCAGATGACAGATCGCGCGAAGGATTGGCGGGTGGCGCGGGCTTCGTCGGGGCCGGCGCCCAGCGTGCGGTAGCCGGTGTTTTCGAACTCGGCGAAGACGCGGTCATTGACGCGGAAGAAGCGCAGGATTTCGGACGACGTACCCAGTCCGCGATCGAGGCCGACCGGATTGGAGCCGAGGCCGGATGTCAGGCGGGCAGTGTAGATCATGCGGCCCAGCGAGCCGTCTTCCTGTTCGGAGAACTCCGCCAGGATGCGGCCGTCAGCGGTATCGACATGCAGCGGGAAGAAGCCGTCGCGGCGCTCGAGGCCATCGGTTTCCTCCGACCAGTCCTGGGCGAGGGCGGCCGGGGCCATGGCGAAGGCGAGCGCGCAGCCGGCGGCGCGCCAAAGGCTAACGGTTTTCATGATCTAGAAGTCTCCTGATCCCCTGTTCGGCGCTCACGCTAGCGACTGGCCGGACGCCTGTCACCATGGGCGCGCGCCGGGATCGGGCAAGGATCAGTCCGGGTTGCCGCGGACATAGTCGCCGGACTTGCCGCCGCGCTTTTCTTCCAGCTGGACGTCGGTGATGCGGATCGCCTTGTCGAGCGCCTTGGCCATGTCATAGAGCGTCAGCGCCGCCACGGAGGCGGCCGTCAGCGCTTCCATCTCGACGCCCGTCTTGCCATCGGTCGCGACTTCGGCCCGCACCAGAAAGGCCCGGGCGTCATTGTCGGGTTCGATGGCGACGCGCGCGCGGGTGAGCGGCAGGGGGTGGCAGAGCGGGATCAGGTCGGCGGTGCGCTTGGATGCCATGATGCCGGCCAGCTCGGCCGTCCGGATCGCATCGCCCTTGGGTCCGGCCCCGTCGCGGATCGCCGTGAAGGCTGCCTGGTTCATGAAGACACGGGCCGAGGCGATGGCGAGACGTGCCGAGACGGGCTTGCCGCCGACATCGACCATGCGCACGCGTCCGTCCTTGTCCTGATGGGTCAGTCCGCTCATCGTTCTCTCGCTCCTAAGCGTCTTCGCTGGCCATCTGGTCGAGCCAGAAATCGGCGGCCCGGCGATCGGTATCCGCGGCGTCGACCCAGTAGCTGCCGCTGTCTGTGTGTACGCGTTTCCAGAAGGGCGCCTCGGTCTTGAGAAGGTCGATCATATAGCCGACCGCGTCGAGGGCGGCCCGGCGGTGGGGGGCGGTGGCGCCGACGAAGACGATGGGTTCGCCCGGTATCATGCGGCCGACCCGGTGGTGAATCACGGCCCGGTCCAGCTGCCAGCGCTCCGCGGCGGTCTGCGCGATCCGGGCGAGGGCCTGGTCGGTGACGCCGGGATAATGTTCCAGTTCAAGCGCGGTCAGCCCGTCTTCCTGGCGTACCTGGCCGAGAAAGCTCGCGACACCGCCGGCAGACAAATCCGCACCGGCCAGGCGCGCCAGGGCGGCAGCCGGATCGAGGGCGGTGTCCAGTATGCCAGTATCGATGATGCCGGTGTCGATGCACGCCAATTCAGCCTCCCGTGAAGGGCGGGCAGAAGGCCAGTATGTCGCCGTCGGCCAGCACGGCCGGACGCGGCACGATAGTGTCGTTCAGGATCAGCCGGACAGAGGGATGTGCCAGGGCTTCGGCGGCGGTATCGGTCTCGCGCAGGCGGGCGATCACGGCCTCGCTGTCGGCGGCGCCCTCTGGCAGGTCGAGCGTCTCGCCGGGGCGGCCCATCCGGTCGCGCAGGGCGGCGACGTATCTCACGGTGATCTGCATGCGCGGTCAGCCTCCCGTACGGGCCATGTTGCGGGCGACCGCCGGGGCGGTGCCGCGGGCGATCGAGAAATCATGGGCTTCCGGCTTGATCGCCATCGCGGTGTCGATCAGCCGGTCGACCGCATCGGGCCCGCCGGTACGCAGGGCGCCGCGCAGGTCGAGATCGTCATCATGGCCCAGGCAGGTGTGCAGCGTGCCGGTGCAGGTCATGCGGATCCGGTTGCAGCCGGCGCAGAAATTCGAGGTCAGCGGCGTGATGAAGCCGACCCGCCCGCCGGTCTCGGCAATGCGCACATAGCGGGCCGGACCGCCTGTGCTGTCGGGCAGATCGGTCAGCGTCCAGCGTTGTTCCAGGCGGTCGCGGATCGCGGTGAGGGGCAGGAACTGGTCGGCGCGGTCCGATCCCACATCCCCGACCGGCATGACCTCGATCAGGGTGAGATCGAAGCCCTGGTCATGGGCCCATTCGATCATCGCGGGGATTTCGTCCTCGTTTTCGCCCTTGAGGGCGACCGTGTTGATCTTGATGCCGATTCCGGCGCGCCGGGCGGCCTCGATTCCCCTGAGTGTGCAGGCGATGTCGCCGCCGCGGGTGAGGCGCGCGAACCTGTCACGATCGAGTGTATCAAGTGATACATTGATGCGACACAGGTGCGACATAGCGAGCGCATTGGCGTGACGTTCCAGCTGCGTTGCGTTCGTTGTCAGGGTGAGCTCGTCGAGCCCGCCGCCGACATGCCGGCCGAGATTTTCGATCAGCCGGACGACATCGCGCCGGACCAGGGGTTCGCCGCCGGTGATGCGGATTTTCCGGATGCCGCGGCGGATGAAGGTCTCGGCGACGGCGGTGAGCTCTTCCAGTGTCAGAAGTTCGGATTTGGGCAGAAAGTCCGGCCGCTCCGCCATGCAGTAGACGCAGCGCAGGTCGCAGCGGTCGGTCACCGACAGGCGCAGATACTCGATCCGGCGGCCGAAGCGGTCGGTCAGCGTCTCGCTGGCGGGGATAAAGGCGGGGTTGCGGTCCAAATCCTGTGTCTTTCGCCCTGGTTTGCGTGTCCGGTCCTGACCCTATCGGGTGCGCCGGCGATTGACGACCGGCCTCACGCCGTCCTCCGGCAAGTGTGATCGCGCTGAAGGATTTTCCGGCGCGCACCGCCATTCTCGCATGATCTGGTGTGACCGGGGATAAGTTTCAACGAATGTTCTCTGTGATCGGGAGATTGCCCAACCATCTTGTGTTGCGCTGCAGCGCCGCCGGCCGGGACGGGGAATAAAATTGCAGTTGAAGTGCTGTTGTGTTTCTGACAAGGCATAAGCATCCCTTCAAATCGGGATATCGGGCAAAAAGTGCTAAAAAATCGCGTGGTCGCTATCTTGTGCGGCGGCGTGGTCTGTGCTGCACTAGCGAATTCGTGACCAGATGAGGGGCATCGCTTGCTGAGATTTGTAGACATCGACCAGGCCTATCCGGAGAAGCGTTCCGAGGCGGAAAGGCGGCAGGATTTCAACGAGATCTACCGTCCGTTCGACCCTGTGAAAGCGAAGGATCAGGCGTCGCGGTGTTCGCAATGCGGCATTCCCTTCTGCCAGTCCGGCTGCCCGCTGCACAACAACATCCCCGACTGGCTGATGCTGGCCGGCGAGGGGCGGCTGGAAGAGGCCTACGAGATCTCCTCGGCGACCTCGACCATGCCGGAAATCTGCGGCCGCATCTGTCCCCAGGACCGGCTGTGCGAAGGCTCCTGCGTGGTGGAGAAGTCCGGCCATGGTGCCGTGACCATCGGCGCGGTCGAGCAATACATCACCGATACGGCCTGGAAAGAAGGCTGGGTGAAGCCGATCCGCCCGGGCGCCCCGCGCGGCGCAAGTGTCGGCATTGTCGGGTCCGGCCCGGCGGGCCTGGCGGCGGCGGAAAAGCTGTGTGAGGCCGGCTATGCGGTGACGGTCTATGAGCGCTCCGACCGCGCCGGCGGGCTTTTGATGTACGGCATTCCCGGCTTCAAGCTGGACAAGGCCGTCGTGCAGCGCCGGCTCGACCGGCTGACGGATGCGGGCGTCAATATCCGTACCGGTTTCGAGGTCGGCCGCGACGCCACGCTGACCGAACTGCGCAATGAGCATCATGCGGTCCTGCTGGCGACCGGCGTCTATGCCGCGCGGCAGCTGACCTGTCCGGGTGCGGGCGACGGTGTCATCGCGGCGCTGGATTATCTCACCCGCTCCAACCGCAACGATCTGGGCGATGCGCCCGACAGCGGCGACCGCCTGTCCGCGAAGGGCAAGCGCGTCGTGGTGATCGGCGGCGGCGATACGGCGATGGACTGCGTGCGCACGGCCGTGCGCCAGGGCGCGGCTTCCGTCACCTGTCTCTATCGCCGCGACCGCGAGAACATGCCGGGCTCGGCCCGCGAGGTGAAGCATGCCGAGGAAGAGGGCGTCGTTTTCGAATGGCTGTCCTCGCCGCTCGCCGTGCTGACCAAGGGCGATGCGATCACCGCCGTGCGCGTACAGGGCATGCGTCTGGGCGCGCCGGACGTGTCCGGCCGCCGCGCACCGGAGCCGGAACCGGGCCGCACCTTTGATGTCGGCGCCGACATGGTGATCTCGGCCCTGGGCTTCTCGCCGGAAGACATTCCGGCCCTGTTCGAGGCGCCGGATCTGGAAACCCACCGGGATGGCCGCATCGATGGCGATCTGGCCACCAAGATGACCAGCCTGGACGGCGTCTTCGTCGCCGGCGATCTGCATCGTGGCGCCTCGCTGGTCGTCTGGGCGATCCGCGACGGCATGGATGCCGCCCGCTCGATCGAGAGCTATCTGTCGAACCGCCTTCAGGTTCTGGGAGCTGCCGAATGACACACCAAAGCTGGAATGAGGCCCGCACGCGGGCCGGCTTGTCCCTGCTTGAAAGCACGGGTCTGTGGCGTCCTGAGGACGAGCGCGATGCCTGCGGTGTCGGCCTGATCGCCGATATGCAGGGCCGCGCCCGCCGCGACATCGTGGAACTGGCCATCGACGCCCTCAAATCGGTCTGGCACCGCGGCGCCGTGGATGCGGACGGGCTGACCGGCGACGGTGCCGGCCTGCGCGTCGGCGTGCCCCAGGACTTCTTCAAGGCGGCCGTGGCCCGCACCGGTCATGAGCCGGAGCGCGGCGATGTCATCGTCGGCATGGTCTTCCTGCCGCGTACCGATTTTGCCGCCCGCGAACGCGCCCGGGCGATCATCGAGGCGGAAATCCTGCGCGAGGGGTTTGCCTTCTATGGCTGGCGCCAGCCGCCGGTCGACACCTCGGTGCTCGGCGACAAGGCGCGTGCCACCCTGCCGGAAATCGAGCAGGTCCTGTTCCGCGATCCGCGGGGCCGCGATATCGATACGGTCGAGCGCATGCTCTACATCGTGCGCCGGCGCATCGAGCGGCGGGCGCGCGAGGAGAATCTGCGCGACCTCTATGTTTGTTCCCTGTCCTCGCGCGACGTAATCTACAAGGGCCTGTTCCGCGCCCAGGATATTGACGGTTTCTTCCACGATCTTCGGCACCGCGATTTCGTCTCGCCCTTCGCCATTTTCCACCAGCGCTATTCCACAAATACCTTCCCGGAATGGCGCCTGGCCCAACCTTTCCGGATGCTGGCGCACAATGGCGAGATCAACACGATCCGCGGCAATACCAACTGGATGAAGAGCCACGAGATCCACATCGCCGAGACCGCCTTCCCCGGCGAGGAGCGCGATGTGCGGCCGGTGATCCAGCCGGGCGCGTCTGACAGTGCGGCGCTCGACCAGGCCTTCGAGATCCTGGTGCGGGCCGGACGCTCGGCGCCGATGACCAAGACCATCCTCATCCCCGAGGCCTGGTCCAAGCGTGCCGATGTGATGCCGGAAGGCTGGGCGCGCATGTATGAATACTGCAATGCCGTGATGGAGCCCTGGGACGGGCCGGCCGCGATCGCCGCCTTTGACGGGCGCTGGGCCATCGCCGGCATGGACCGCAACGGGCTGCGGCCGATGCGCTATGCCACGACCGAGGACGGTGTCCTGGTCGCCGGGTCGGAGACCGGCATGGCGCCGATCGACCAGTCCAAAGTGGTCGAGCGCGGCTCGATCACGCCGGGCCGGCTGATCGCGCTGGATATCGAAAACGGCCGCTTCTACCGCGAGCAGGAAATCCTCGACGAGCTGAGCGAACAACATCCCTATTCGCGCTGGCTGGGCGAGATGGAAGACATCGAACCAGTGATCGGCCCGGGTGCCGAAACACAGGCCTACAGCGATGACGAGCGCACGCGGCGCCAGGCCGCCGCCGGCTTCTCCTTCGAGGGGATCGAGCTGGTGCTGAACGCCATGGCCGAGGACGGCAAGGAAGCCGTCGGCTCGATGGGCGATGATGCGCCGCTGGCCGTGCTGTCGGAAAACTACCGGCCGCTCTCGCACTTCTTCCGGCAGAATTTCTCCCAGGTCACCAACCCGCCGATCGACCCGCTGCGCGAAGGCCGGGTGATGGGGCTGAAGACCCGCTTCCGCAATCTGGGCAATATCCTGGCCCAGGGCGAGGCGCGCGCCAGCGTGCTGGTGCTCGACAGTCCGATCCTGACCAATGGCGCCTATGAACGCTGGCGCGAGCATATGGGCGGGGCGGTCAAGGAGATCGACTGCCTGCTGCCGGTCGAGGGCGCGACAGGCAATGGCCAGACCCTGCGCAAGGCGCTGGACGGTGTGATCGCCGAGGCCGTCGCCGCCGTGCGCGACGGTGCGGCGCATCTGGTGCTGACCGATCACCGCCAGGACGACACGCGCGCGGCGCTGCCGATGATCCTGGTGGCCGGCGCGGTGCACTCCACGCTGACCCGCGAGGGGCTGCGCAATTTCTGCTCGATCAATGTGCGCTCGGCGGAGTGTTTCGACTCCCATTATGCCGCCGTGCTGGTCGGCCTGGGCGCAACGACAGTGAACCCCTATCTCGCCTTCGATACGGTCACCGCGGGACGTGAGACCGTGGGCGGCGATCCCTGGGCCCAGGGCCGGGCGCGCCGGTTGAAGGATGCGCTGGATGGCGGCCTTCTGAAAATCCTGTCCAAGATGGGCATCTCGATCATCTCCTCCTATCGCGGGGGCTGTAATTTCGAGGTGCTCGGCCTGTCGCGTGCCCTGGTGGAAGCCTATCTGCCGGGTGTGGTCAGCCGGATTTCCGGCATCGGCCTGCCGGGCCTGGAAGCGCGCACGGTCGACCTGCACCGCAAGGCCTGGGCGGGCGCGGCGCGTCTGCCGATCGGCGGCTTCTATCGTCAGCGGGCCTCCGGCGACCGGCACGCCCTGTCGGCACGGGTGATCACCGAGCTGCAGACCGCCGTGAAGGAAAACGATGCCGCGGCCTGGGGCCGCTATCGCGAAGCGGTTACCGCCCAGGGGCCGGTCCATCTGCGCGATCTGATCGATATGCGTCCGCTGGGGCCGGGCATCGGGCTCGACCGGGTGGAATCCATCAATGGCATCCGCCGGCGTTTCGTGACGCCGGGCATGTCGCTGGGCGCCCTGTCGCCGGAAGCGCACGGCGCGCTGAATGTGGCGATGAACCGGATCGGCGCGAAGTCGGTGTCCGGCGAGGGCGGCGAGGACCCGGTCCGCTACAAGCCGATGCCCAATGGCGACAACATGAATTCGGCGGTGAAGCAGATCGCATCGGGCCGTTTCGGTGTGACCGCGGAATATCTCAACCAGTGCCGCGAGTTCGAGATCAAGGTCGCCCAGGGTGCCAAGCCCGGCGAGGGCGGGCAATTGCCCGGCTTCAAGGTGACCGAATTCATTGCCCGCATGCGGCATGCGACGCCGGGCGTCAGCCTGATCTCGCCACCGCCGCACCACGACATCTATTCCATCGAGGACCTGGCGCAGCTGATCTATGATCTCAAGCAGATCAATCCGAAGGCGCGCGTCGGTGTGAAACTGGTAGCGGCCGCCGGCGTCGGCGCCGTCGCGGCGGGTGTCGCCAAGGCGAATGCCGACATCATCAACATCTCCGGCTCGGTCGGCGGGACCGGCGCTGCGGCGCTGACCTCGATCAAGTTCGCCGGCGGACCGCTGGAGCTGGGCCTCGCCGAGGCGCACCAGATGCTGTCGCTGAACGGGCTGCGCGAACGCGTCACCCTGCGGGCCGATGGCGGGATCCGCACCGGCCGCGATGTGGTGATCGCCGCCATGCTGGGCGCCGAGGAATTCGGTATCGGCACCGCTTCACTGCTCGCGCTGGGCTGTCTGATGGTGCGCCAGTGCCATTCCAATACCTGCCCGGTCGGGGTGTGCACCCAGGACGAGGATCTGCGCGCGCGCTTCGGCGGCTTCCCGGACCATGTGGTCAATCTGATGACCTTCCTGGCGCAGGATGTGCGCGAGATCCTGTCGGGTCTCGGCGCGGCTTCGCTGGAAGACGTGATCGGCCGTTCCGATCTTCTCGCCCAGGTCTCGCGCGGCTCGGAATCGCTGGACGATCTCGACCTGTCGCTGATCATGTCGCGCGCCGACGCGGTGGAGCGGCCTGCCCGCTCGACCCGCAGCCAGCGCAATGAAGTCACGCCCAGCCTGGACGAGCAGATCATCACCGATGCCGTCCCGGCCTTCGACCGCGGCGAGAAGATGCAGCTGGATTACGGGGTCAAGAATACCGACCGCACGGTGGGTACGCGCACCTCGTCGGAGATTGTCACGCGCTTCGGTCCGGACGGGCTGGGCGAGGATCATCTCACCCTGCGCCTGCGCGGTTCGGCCGGCCAGTCGCTGGGGGCGTTCGCCGCCCGCGGCTTGCGCATCGAGCTCGACGGCGATGCCAATGACTATGTCGGCAAGGGTCTGTCCGGCGCGACCCTGATCGTGCGGCCCTATGGCGGGTCCAGCCCGGCCAACGAGGCCCACGCCATCATCGGCAATACCTGTCTTTATGGCGCCACCTCCGGCCGCCTGTTCGCGGCGGGCCGGGCCGGCCAGCGCTTTGCTGTGCGTAATTCCGGCGCCGAGACGGTGGTCGAGGGCTGTGGAACAAACGGCTGCGAATACATGACCGGCGGCACCGCCGTGATCCTCGGTCCGGTGGGCGATAATTTCGCGGCCGGCATGACCGGTGGCGACGCTTTCGTCTATGATCCCGACCGGCGGCTCGATGCCCGGCTCAACCCGGAAACCGTGCTGGCCTTCGATCTGGAGGGCGAGGCCGAGCAGCGCTGCCTGGCGCTGATCGAAGCCCATGCGAAGGCCACCGGGTCGGTCATTGCGGCGCGTCTGCTGGCGGCCTGGGAGGCCGAGCGCGGCTATTTCGTGCACCTGCGCGGCGAGGAAGTGGTCAAGCGGGAACGCGTCCGTCTGACCCCGGCCAATGAAAGCCGCTCGGCCTGACGAAAAACCTGTATTGCGGTGCAGCAGAGGCATTGGTTCCGGCCCGGGAACAGCGTAAGAGGTCGCCAGTTTTTCTCGTGGCCTCGCGCTCCGGCTTGCCGGCATGCCCGTCTGGCCCCGATCGACCGGCCGTAAGGAGCATGCGATGCGGATCGACAAAATCTCCGCGGGTGAGAACCCGCCCGAGGACATCAACGTCATCATCGAAGTCCCGGTGGGCGGCCAGCCCGTCAAATACGAGATGGACAAGGACGCCGGTACGCTCTTCGTCGACCGCTATCTGCACACGCCGATGAGCTATCCGTGCAATTACGGCTTCATGCCGCACACCCTGTCCGAGGATGGCGACCCGATCGACGTGATGATCATCGGCCACACCACGCTGGTGCCGGGCTGTGTCGTGCGCGCCCGTCCGATCGGCGTGCTGATGATGGAAGACGAGAGCGGTCTGGACGAGAAGATCCTCTGCGTGCCGCACCACAAGCTGTCGCCGCTCTATGACGAGATCAAGGAATACGGCGATGTCGCCCAGCCGCAGCTGATGCGCATCAAGCACTTCTTCGAGCACTACAAGGATCTCGAGCCCAACAAATGGGTGAAGGTCACCGGCTGGGGCGACAGTGCCAAGGCCCGCCAGCTGATCCTCGAATCGATCGAACGCGCCGGCCCGGACGCGTAAGTCCAAGCTCGACGCTGACATGCAAAGCCCCGGTCGATTGGCCGGGGCTTTTTGTTTCTTCTCGATATACCTGTTTTCCCCGGACCTGTTCCGGGGCCTGGTTGATCCGGCGAATACCCGCGGCGGTGAATCATTGTCTGCTTCGCGAGGCCCCGGAACAGGTCCGGGGAAAATGGCGTTGGCGTGAGGGCGAGGCCTTAGATCCGCCGCCGGAAATCCCGCAAAATCTCCCGCGCGGCGTTGTGGCCGGGGGCGCCGGTGACGCCGCCGCCGGGATGGGTGCCGGAGCCGCACTGGTAGAGGCCTTTCACCGGGCTGCGATGATCGGCATGGCCCAGCACGGGGCGGGCCGAGAAGAGCTGGTCGAGGCTCAGCGCGCCGTGGAAAATGTCGCCGCCGACCAGGCCGAATGTGCGCTCCAGATCCTTCGGTGACAGCACCTGCCGGCCGAGAACCAGATCGGAGAAGCCCGGCGCCCAGCGCTCGACCGTGGCGATCATGTGATCGGCAACCGCGTCGCGGCAATCGTCCCAGTCGCGCCCGCCGGGCAGGACGGGGGCGACGTGCTGGCAGAACAGGCTGGCGACATGCTGTCCCGGCGGGGCGAGCGTGTCGTCAAGTGTCGAGGGGATCAGCATCTCGATCACCGGCTCGCGCGACCAGCCCTCGCGCCGGGCATCGATATGGGCGCGGTCCATATAATCCAGGCTGGGGGCGATGATGATGCCGGCGGTGAGATGGTCGCCCGGTTCGGGCCGGGCGGTGAAACGCGGCAGGTCCTTCAGCGCGACATTCATCCGGAACGTGCCCGAGCCGCAGCGATAATGGGCGATGCGTTCGCGGAAATCGGCAGGCAGCTGGGCCGCGTCGACCATGGTGCCGCCGAACAGGAGTTTCGGATTGAGATTGGAAACGACGGCGCGGGCGCGGATCGTCTCGCCGCTTTCCAGCACCACGCCCTGCGCGCGGCCCTTTTCGGCGATCACTTCGCGCACAGCCGCGCCGGTGCGCAGCACGACGCCGCGCTCGCGGCAGCAGGCGGCCATCGCCTGGGTGATCGCGCCCATACCGCCGATCGCATGGCCCCAGGCGCCCTTCTTGCCATTCACCTCGCCGAACAGATGGTGCAGCAGCACATAGGCGCTGCCGGGCGTGTAGGGGCTGGCGAAATTGCCGACAATGCCGTCAAAGCCGAACAGCGCCTTGATCGGTGCGCTCTCGAACCAGCCGTCCAGCCAGTCGCCGGCGGATTTGGAAAAGAGGTCGAGCAGGTCGCGCTTGGCGGTCATCGACAGCCCGCCCAGCCGGCCGCCCAGTCCCAGCGCCTTGAACAGGTCGGGCAGGGCGCCGGTCAGGCTGCCCTCGCGCAGATTGGGCGGGGTTTCCAGCACCAGCTGGCGCAGCGTGTCGGCGATGGTCTCCAGCCGCGCTTCGTATTCGCCAAGGCGGGCGGCATCGCGGGCGGAGAATTTGGCGACCTCGTCATGGGTCAGGCCAGGCCCGGCGAGGAGATAGCCGTCTTCCAGCGGCAGGAAATTGCCGACCTTGCGCTCGACGACCCTGAGGCCGTGCCGGTGCAGGTCGAGATCGGCAATCACTTTCGGGTTGAGCAGGGAGACGGTGTAGGCGGCGACGGAATTGCGGAAACCGGGATGGAATTCCTCGGTGACCGCCGCCCCGCCCAGCACGTCGCGCCGTTCCAGCACGGTGACTTTGAGACCGGCCGCAGCCAGATAGGCCGCGCAGACGAGGCCGTTATGGCCGCCGCCGATCATCACGATATCGGTGTCCGGCGCGGTCCGGGTGGCGGGCTTTGGCAGGGCGTTCATGGGCGGCGAGTTTCCACGCCGCCGCGAAAAGCGCAATCCCGCGCGCAGGTTGTGGCGTCAGGCAAAGGCGCCGGCGACATCGCGGGCCAGCACGAGGGCGCGGCCGCGGGCGACCAGTTTGCCGTCGTGGGTGTGGCAGGTGGTGGCGAGGTCGACGAGGTGTTTGTCCGGCCGCAGGCGGGTGATTTTGACTGTTGCGGTCACGGGTTCGTCCAGCGGGGCATCGGCGAGAAACTCGGTTTCCTGCTTGAGATAATTCGTGCCCTGGCCGGGCAGGTCGACACCCAGGAGATAGGAGAACATCCCGTTGATCAGCGCTTCGGGGACGCTGGCGCCGCTGTCGGGGGCACCTGTCAGGCGCTGCAGGGCGTCGATATCGGCGCGAGTGAATGTGCGCGTGGTCTGTGCGCTCTGGCCTTCGCTCAGCGGCATGGGGCCACCTCCGTTTCGCCGCGGCAGGTCACTTCGCCATCGGCCAGCCGCGTCACGGTGAGGGCGAGGGTGATCCGGCCGGCGGTCTCGCTGGTCGTCTCGGCTTGAAAGCGCAGGGCTTCGCCGGCGGGCGAGGGGGCGGGATACATGGTCGCCTGGCGGATCTGCCGCCCGCTGGGGACCAGTTCCTCGACCAGGCCGCGCAGCACCGAGCACAGGAGCGCGCCATGCGCGACGGTGCGGCCGAACCGGGTGCGGGCCGAGAAGTCCGGGTCGACATGGATCGGATTATCGTCGCCGGAGAGGGCGGCGAAAGCGTCGAAATCGGCCTGGGTGAAGGTCTTCTCCAGCGTGGCGCGGCGGCTCATGGGAGCGCCTCGGGCACGGGCAGGAGATGTTTCTGGACCTTGCCGGCAGCGGTGCGGGGCAGATCGTCGGTGAAGCGGAAATGGCGCGGCACCTTGTAGGCGGCCAGCCGTTCGCGGCACCAGTCGGAGAGGGCTTTCGCGTCGGCGCTCTGGCCCTGGCGCAGGATGATGTGGGCGCAGCCGACCTCGCCCCATTTCTCGTCCGGCACGCCAGCGACGGCGGCTTCCTGGACGGCCGGGTGGAGGGACAGCACATTCTCGACCTCGGCCGGATACACATTCTCGCCGCCGGAGATGTACATCTCCTTGATCCGGCCGGCGACATAGCAATAGCCCTCATCGTCGAAGCGCCCGAGATCGCCGCTCTTCAGCCAGCCATCGGGCGTGAACAGTGCGGCGGTTTCCTCCGGGCGCTGCCAGTAGCCCGGGGTGAGGCCGGGTCCGAAGAACTGGATCTCGCCGGTCTCGCCGGGCGGCAGGGCGCGGCCGTCCGGTCCGGCAATGCGCGCCTCGACGAGCACCTGGGCCTTGCCGACCGAGCCGATCTTGCGCAGGGCGTTGGCCTCGTCGGAGAGGAAGGCGGTGGGGCCGGTCTCGGTCATGCCGAACCCGTTGCACACCAGCGCGCCCTTGCTGGCCATGGTCTCGACCAGCACGTCCGGCAGGGGCGCACCGCCGCAGGACCAGTGGCGCAGCCGGGTCAGTTCGGTGGTTTCGAAATCGGGATGCAGGGTCAGCTCGCGATAGACCGCCGGCACGCCGATGAAGACGTCCAGCTCGCCGGCATCGATCAGGGCCAGCGTCGCGGCCGGGTCGAAGCCGGGCAGGATGTGCACCTTGCCGCCGCTTATCAGCACCGGGAGGGTGTGAAGGTTGATGCCGGCGGTGTGAAAGAGGGGCAGGAAGTTCAGCGTCGCATCGCCCGGACGCAGGCCGATCGCCTGGCCGATATTGATCGCGTTCACCAGGGCCATGCGATAGGTCTGGATCACGCCCTTGGGCCGGCCCGTCGTGCCGGAGGTGTAGATCAGATACCAGGGCTCCTCGCCCGGCCAGGCCGTGCGGCCGGCATGGGGTTCCAGCGCATCGCGGCGGCCGGCATAACCGGTTTCCAGATCGAGGCTGGCAAGGCTGTGCGTGCGGGCCAGTATCGCTGCGGTCTCGCGATCCTCATCGCCAAAAACGATCAGCTTCGGCGTGCAGTCTTCAACCAGCCCGTCCAGCTCGCTGGCCGGCATGCGCCAGTTCAGCGGCACCAGGATGGCGCCCAGCTTGGCGCAGGCGAACAGCAGCTCGAAGAACTCGACCCGGTTGCGGCACAGGATGGCGACGCGGTCGCCCGCATCGATCCCGTCGGCCGCGAGCAGGCTGGCGGCGCAGGCGCTGCGCCGGTCGAGCGCGGCATAGCTCAGCGTCTCGCCGGTCTCCACGATGTGGAAGGCGGTCGCGTCAGGGGCCAGCGCGGCGCGGCGCGCCGTGATGTCGGTCAGTATGTCCATGCCAGTCCTCCCGAATGGGCATGCTATTTCGCGCCGGCGAGGAAAGCGTTCATGCGCGCTCTTGTGTCCTCGCGGGCGATACGGTCGAGAAATTCGCGTTTTTCGTGGTCCAGCCGCCCGGCCAGGTCCGGTCCGGCGATCTGCGCGTCGAGCAGGCGCCGGGATGTCAGGGCAAGGCCGGGATCGAGCGGGGCGAGCGCGGCGAGTTGCCGGTCGATCTCCGCATCCATGCCGCCCGTTTCCACGACGCGGTCGATGAGACCGATGGCCAGCGCCTCGCGGGCGTCCAGGCGTTCGTCGAAGGCGAGCCAGCGTGCGGTGCGGGCGCGGCCGATACGCTCCGGCATCAGGGCCGTCCAGCCGCCATCCGGCGCAAAGCCCATCCTGGCATAATAGGGCTGGATGAAAGCGGCCGCGTCCATGAGGATCATGTCGGCGGCCAGCATCAGGCCCACCGATCCGCCGGTCACCGGTCCGTTGACAGCCGCGATAACCGGGCAGGGCATGTCGCGCAGGCGCAGGATGACCCGGTTCAGCGTGCCGACCACGCGCTCCGAATAGGCCAGCAGGGCCTCGCGGTCGTCCGTGCGGGCCCGGAATTCCCCGACATCGCCGCCGGAGGAAAAGGCCCGTCCGGCGCCCGTCAGCACGACAGCGCGGATATCGCCGACCGTGTCCAGCGCATCGAGACAGGCGTCCAGCAGATCCGGGACGAGCGCATTGCCCCGGTGCGGCCGGTCGAGCACCAGCCGCAGGACGCCGCCGCGCACCTCTGTCCGGACCGTGCCGGTCGATGTTGCGGCGGCCGCGCTCACGCTTCCAGACCCCGGCGGATCAGGTCGGCGGCCTTGCGGGCGACGTCCTCGGCGCTGCTTTGCGTATCCCAGATGCCATAGCGCAGGCCGAGAAACACGCTCATCCCGATCAGCGCCCAGGCGCGCACCGTCTCGTCGCCCTCGCGGATCTCGCCGCGCTCGGCGGCTTCGGACAGATTGCGGCAATAGCGTTCGGCGAACCGGTCATAGTGGGCCTTGTAGGCGTCCGGCGCGACGAACTGGGCCTCCTCGATGATGCGGTAGAGATTGGGGTGGGCGCGGGCAAATTCGATATAGGCGACCAGGCCGAGATGCTCGGCCTCCATCCGGTCCTTTGCCCCCTTCACCCGTTCGGCGATCCAGCCGCGCACCATCTCGCCCATATGGGCGACGAGGGCGCGGAAAATCTCGTCCTTGGAATCGAAATAGACGTAGAACGTGCCCAGAGCCACTGATGCCCGGCGTGTGATGTCGCCGATCGATGTGGTGTGGAATCCGCCTTCCCCGAAAGCCCCTTCAGCCGCATCCAGCAGCTTCGCCCGGGTGCGCTGGCCGCGCGCGGTCTTCGGCTTTTTCGCCGTCGTGGTCGTGTTCAAAGTTGACATATGATTCAGTTTTCACAAAATTGCACCTGACGCAATATGGCATGAAAGCCAGGGCGGGGGAGGATCCAGGAGTTGTCGGAACCGTGCTGAATATCCGCTCGGACAATCCGGCCGGCCGTGACGGGGTGCTGAAAAGCCTCGCACTGCCGGATGGGACGGACATGGCCTACCGGGATGCCGGGCAGGGGCCGGTCCTGCTGCTCGTGCATGGCTGGGCGGCCTCCGGACGGTTTTTTGATCCCGTCGTCGACCTCCTGAAACAGGATTTCCGCGTCATCGTCCCGGATCTGCGGGCCCACGGACAGACACCGGCCGGTCCCGGCCGGCCCGATATCGACGCGCTGGCTGACGACCTCGTCGTGCTGCTGGACGCGCTGGATGTCACCCGTGTTGTCGCGCTGGGCTGGTCGATGGGGGCCCAGGTGCTCTGGAGCCTGATTGCACGGCACGGATCTGCACGACTGGCCGGCCTCGTCGTCGAGGATATGAGCCCGCGCATTCTCAACACGGACAACTGGTCGCTGGGCATGTCCAGCGGCATGGATACGGCCGGCAGCCAGCGCGCGCTCGAGGCGATGCGCTCGAACTGGCCGGCCTATGCGGCCGCCTTTGTGCGCCACATCTTCTCCCGCGATCGCGCCAGCCGCGATCCGGATCTCATTCAGCGCGTGCTGGTGGAACTGCACCAGTGCGACGCCGAAGCCATGGCGGCCCTCTGGGAATCCATGGCCGGACAGGATTTCCGTCCGGCCCTGCCCGCCATGTCTCTGCCGGTTCTCGTGACCTGGGGAGAGGCCAGCCAGGCCTATGACCCCGCCACGAGCCGGTATCTCGTCGACACCTTGCCGAACGCGCAGGGCAAGGCCTTCGCCCAATCCGGGCACGCACCGCATCTCGAGCAACCCGAAGAGTTCGCCGAAGCGGTCCAGCAATTCGCCAGCCAGGTCCAGGCCGGCGACACCCACCCAAAAAATATCGAGGGGAGTTTCTCGTCATGAAGAAAACGATCACCAAAGCCGTCCTCCTTGCGAGCACGGTCGCCTCGGCCGCGCTGATCTCGGCGCCGGTCCTGGCCCAGGACGATGCCGGCGCGGCCGAAACCCGCGACGTCATCACCGTCACGGCCCGCCGCCGCGAGGAAACGCTGCAGGATGTGCCGCTTTCGGTCTCCGCCCTGTCCGGTGCCGAGCTCGAGCGCACCGGCGCCATCGACATCACCGCCGTGGCGGAAGTCACGCCGAACGTCACGCTGGAAGTCTCCCGCGGCACCAATTCGACGCTGACCGCCTTCATCCGCGGTATCGGCCAGCAGGATCCGGTCGCCGGCTTCGAGGCCGGTGTCGGCATCTATGTCGACGACGTCTATTTCAACCGTCCGCAATCGGCCGTTCTGGACATCTATGATGTCGAGCGGATCGAAGTGCTGCGCGGCCCGCAGGGTACGCTGTACGGCCGCAACACGGTCGGCGGTGCCGTCAAATACGTCACCAGCCGCCTCGATCCGGACGCCCCGACCCTGGAAGCGCGCGTCAATGTCGGTTCCTATAACCAGCTCGACCAGATCGTGTCCGGCAGCGTGCCGCTGACCGACACCTTCCGGGTCGGTGGCGCCGTGGCCAATCTGCAGCGCGACGGTTTCGGCGACAATCTCTATACCGGCCAGGACAACTACAACAAGGACGTGCTGGGCTATCGCGTCAGCGCGGAATGGGAGCCGGCGTCCAACCTGTTCTTCCGTCTCGCCTATGACCGCGTCGAGGACGAGTCCAACCCGCGCGGCGGTCACCGCCTGATCCCGAGCGCGCCGGGCTACACGCCGAGCTATCCGGTTCTGGACGATGTGTTCGACACGCGTGGCGGCCTCGATGTCGTGGCGCAGAGCGTTGAAGCCGAAGGCCTCTCGCTGACGGCCGAATGGGAAATCAACGAGCACTTCACGGTGCGCAACATCCTGTCCAACCGCGAAGACGCCTCGGTCACCCCGATCGATTTCGACAGCCTTCCGGAAGGCGATTTCGACGTGCCGGCGATCTACGAGAACGAGCAGTTCTCCGAAGAATTCCAGCTGCTCTATTCCAGTGAGCGTCTGAACGGTGTGATCGGCTACTACTATCTCGACGCCAGCGCCTACACCGTGTTCGACGTGTTGCTGGACACCACGCTGGCCGGCCTCAACGCCCAGACCTATGGCGATGTGGACACCAAGACCTGGTCGCTGTTCGCCAACTTCACCTATGATCTCACCGATCAGCTGAGCCTGACGGTGGGTGGCCGCTATACCGAAGACGAGCGCACCTCGCGCGTCCTGCGCCGCACCTATCTGGGCGGTTTCTCCGAGTATTTCGGTGGTGCCGGTGTGTCGATCGCGACGACGTCGGACTTCCTGGGCACCAATTCCTGGGATGATTTCAGCCCGTCGATCTCGCTGGCCTGGCAGCCGGATGCGGAGAATAATTTCTACGCAACCTTCAGCCGCGGCTTCAAGGGCGGCGGTTTCGACCCGCGGGCCCAGACCACGGGTGCTCCGGACTTTGACCAGAACGGTACTGTCACTGAAGCGGAAGTCTTCGAGTTCATGAGCTTCGATCCGGAGACCGTGAACAGCTATGAAATCGGCTGGAAATATGAAAACGGCCGCTATCGTCACGCCCTGGCCTATTTCTACATGGACTATACCGACGTCCAGGTTCCGGGCTCGGTGGGTATCGATACCGACAATGACGGCGTCAACGACACCTTCACGGGCGTGACGACCAATGCCGGTGCCGCGACCATCCAGGGCATCGAATACGAAGGCATGCTGGACATTGCCGACGATCTCATCAATCCGGGCGACAATCTGAACCTGGGGTGGGCTGTCGGTATTCTGGACGGTCAGTACGACCAGTTCATCAACGCCTTCGGTGTCGACATCTCCAATGACGTGGAAATCCAGAACACGCCGGACATGACGGCCAGCGCCACGCTGACCTACATGACGCCGTTCGCGGGCGGCGACCTGACCATGCTGGGCACGGTGAGCCATCGCGGCGACTCGACCCAGTTCGAAGTGCCCTTCGAAGCGCTCGACCAGGAAGCCTACACGCTGTTCAACGCCTCTGTGGTGTGGGACAGCGCCGACGATCGCTGGCAGCTGGGCATTCATGGCCGCAACCTGACGGACGAGGAATACATCGTCGCCGGCTATGACTTCGTCAACAACACGACCTTCGCACCGGAGCTGGGTCAGGCGGGCACGCTGACCGCCTACTACGGCAACCCGATGACGATCACCGGAACCATCGCGTTCCGCTACTAGGCACAGCCAGGGCGGGCCGATCCCTCCCCGGCTCGCCCGAAAGCTGCCAGACTGGGCCGGCGCTGCGATCTGCAGTGCCGGCCATTCCCTTTCTCCCATCCGGAGCTCCCGTCATGATGCGCACGCTTGGTCTCGTTCTTCTCCTGCTGGCCCTGGTCGCCGGCATCGCCTGGTTCGTCTACGGACGCGGCGGCTCCGAGCCGGCCCCGGAAGCGGCCATCGACTCGCCCTGGTGGAGCGCACAGGACCGGCTGGTCGATGTCGACGGCGTTACGGCGCGGGTGCGCGTCGAGGGACTGGACGATGCACCGGTCCTCGTGATGATCCACGGCTTCTCCTTCTCGCTGGAGAGCTGGGATGACTGGGCGGACGCGCTTTCCGCCAACTACCGCGTCGTGCGCATGGACCTGCCGGGCCATGGCCTGACCGGCCCGGATCCGCAGTCGCGCTACTCCGTGCCGCAGACGGTCGAATTCCTGGGCGGTCTGATGGACGCGATGGATATTGATCGCGCGACGCTGGTGGGCAATTCACTCGGCGGTCTGGTCGCCTGGCGCTATGCTGCCGATCATGGCGATCGGGTCGAGAAACTCGTGCTCGTCGCGCCGGGCGGTTTCTCGATCAATGGCGTCACCGAGGAGCCGGTCGATGTGCCGGTCGGTGTGCGTTTCTACCTCACCCAGGGCCCGCAGCCGGTCGTTGCCGGCGCGACGGCGGCGCTGTTCGGCGATCCCACGCGCATGGACCCGGACCTGCCGGGCCGTGTGCACGGGTTGATGCAGGGCGAGGGCGTGGGCGAGGCGCTGGTCGAGCGGCTGGAAGTCTTCACCCTGCCGGCACCCGAAGCAGATCTCGCGCGGGTGACGGTGCCGGCGATGATCCTGTGGGGCGGCCGCGACGCGATGGTGCCGGTCGATCACGCCGCCCGTTTCGAGGCGGCAATGCCGGATGCGCAGCTCGTCGTCTATGACGATCTCGGCCACATCCCGCACGAGGAAGCGCCCGCCCGGACGCTGGAGGATGTGCGGGCTTTCCTGAGCGCGAATTAGCGCCGCGCCGCAGCTTTCTCGGCGATCTCGGCCTGCAGGTCGGCCCAGTCCTGCGGGTCGACATCGCATTCGCGCAGCACGACCACGCCCAGCCCGGTATCGTTCGCCGGCGCATCGGCCGTTAGAAGGCGGCCGAGGGCGTGGGTGCGGGCTGTTTCGCGATTGAGGCAGGGACGGTAGACGATCTCGCGCGCGGTGCGGTGCCGGTCGACGGCGCCCTTGCGGCGCAGGCGCTGCAGCATGGCGAGGGTCTCGCCGGCCGGACGGCGGGTCGCAACCGACAGCTCGCCCACAGACGCACCGCCGCGGTCCCACAGGATGCGCATGGTCTTGTGCTCGTCTTCGGTGAGGGCCTGTTCGTTCGCCATCTTCGTCATCCCCTTAGCCTTGTACGCCGCGGCCCGAATTGCAACACGCGCGGCCGTTAAGATTTTGTTTGCAATTTCGGGGCCGGACCGGGTTGACGGATGAGGGTTGCTCGTATATTTCACCAATCAGCTATATAACTAATTGGTGAAATATGTCGGATCTCGACGCGACTTTTATGGCTCTGGCCGATCCCACCCGCCGGGCCATTCTCGCCCGGCTCGCAAGCGGCGAAGCGACGGTGATGGAGCTCTCCGAGCCCTTCACGCTCAGCCAGCCGGCGATCTCCAAGCATCTCAAAGTGCTCGAGAAGGCCGGGTTGATCACGCGCAGCCGCGACGGGACGCGGCGTCCCTGCCGGATACAGGCCGAGACGCTGGCCCAGGCGGCGCACTGGCTGGAGGAATTCCGCAAGCTCTGGGATGCCCGCTTCCGGGCTCTCGACGATCTGCTCGACGACATGAAGGCCGGCCACGAGCCCGGCCCCCGCGACCACTGATCACAAACTTTCTGGAGGAAATCCCATGTATCGACACACACTCGAGGTCGCGCCGAAGGGCGAGCGCGAGCTTGTCATGACCCGCCGGTTCGATGCGCCGCGCGCGCTGGTCTTCCGGGCGCTCACCGAGCCGCACCTGGTCAAGCGCTGGCTGCTGGGGCCGGACGGCTGGATCCTGTCGGTCTGCGAGATCGACCTGCAGGTGGATGGCGCCTACCGCTATGTCTGGACCCATGCCGAGCGCGGCGAAGAGATGGGGATGGGCGGGCGCTATCTCGAGATCGAGCGTCCGGACCTGATCGTGCACACGGAGCAGTTCGACATGAGCTGGTATCCTGGCTCGGCCATCGTCACCACGCGACTGACCGAGGCGGCCGGTGTGACGACCTTCGAAATCACCATCACCTATGAGAGTGCCGAGGCCCGAGACATCGTGGCGGCCAGCCCGATGCGGGAAGGTGCGGGTGCCAGCTATGACCGTCTGGACAGCCTTCTGGCAGGCCTGGCCACGGTCTGAGAACGTCTCAGGCGCGGCGGGGCAGGACGTTCGGATTGCGCAGGATGGCGGCCGAGACGAGGCTGACCAGCACGCCGACGGGGAAGATCTCGGTGAAGGTGACCGGCATGCGGAACCACCAGTTGGCATAAAGCGCCATCGACTGGCGCAGGCTGGCCTCGTAGGCGGCGAGCTCGTCGCCTACGAGGCCGCGCTCGCGCTGGCCCTCGATCTGGGCGGTGATGTAGGCGTCCATGAAGGCGCCGCCGGTCATGTTGAAATAGATCTCCCAGGTGATGACGTAGAACAGGCCGGCAATAGCCGCGACGCCGAGCCCGGTCGCCAGCGCCGGCCAGAAGCGGATCACGCCGCCCAGATTGATATCGCGATGCCGCTTGATCGCCACGAAGATGAAGGCGAGCGCCAGCAGCATGGTCAGATAGCCGGCCGTTTCCGAGCCGACCCCGTCGGGGCCGGCCAGGAGGGTCATGCCGATGACCATAAGAAGCGAGACGATGAGGCCGGCAATGATGCCGAAGGTGAGGACGATGCGTGCCATGACTGGATTCCCCCTGGTTCTGGCGTTCACTTGACCGGGTTGTCGTGCCTTTGCCGGATCGCCCCGTCGTCACCCCGATGGGTGATCGGGCTGAATTCACCCGTCCGGATGCGGTGTGTCGCCCTCGGTCTCGCCTTGCGTGTCGCCCGTGCCGGGGATCAGTCTGAGGAGCCGGGCGCGCTCAAGGGCCTGCACCCGGCTGGAGACCTCCAGCTTGTCGAACAGACGGGCGATATGCGTCTTCACCGTGTTGGGCGAAACGCCCAGTGAGCGCGCTATCGCCTTGTTGCCGTCCCCCGCCGTCATGGCCAGCAGCACGTCATATTCGCGCGGCGTGATGCCCAGCGCGGCCAGCGCGGCGTCATTGCGCTGGAAGGGGGCGGGCGGGGCCTGCCGCGTCAGCCGTACGCCCAGCCAGATCCCCAATGCGATACACGCCGCGCCGACAATAACGATGAAGGCCTCGATACCGATCGTACGCGCCCAGAACCGGTATTCCAGCCATTCCAGGGCAAAGACCGCGAACGCCAGGGCGAGGCCGGTGAGGGCGACGGGGATCCAGCTGCCGGACGAGCGGCGCGTAAACCGGCGACCGGACATCATGGGGTGTTCTCTGCAGCGTCAGGTGCTGTGCCGCGGTCGCGCCGGGATTGCGGCTCCGGTGGCTGGCAAGGGCGGCGGGTGGCTTCGGCCAGGGCTTCGCACATGGTCAGGGCCGCAGCGAGTGCCTCGTGCGTCCAGCCGGTGACGGCACGCTGCGAGTTGTTGCCCAGCAGCAGGCGCTGCAGGAAGACCTCGTCCTGGCTGAGAGTGTCAAAGTCGAACTGCCAGCGCCGTTCGCGCTCCGTGCCCGGCATGTAGACGACGCGGGCACCGGGCTGCCCGACCTGGAGCGGGTCGTCGATCCGGCCGCGGACATAGTCGATCTGCCCCTGCAGGAAGGTGAGCTGGGCATAGTAGGCGCTGATCGCCGTGCGCAGCTCCGGCGAGCCGATATTGGCAAACTCGCCGGCACTGACCAGCTCGTCATAGACGGTGCGCGGCGGGTAGGCCGCTGGCAGGATGCCGACCGAGTTGATCCCCTGCGTCATGTCGGCCCGGTTGGCGTCGGCCCAGTCATTGGCGATGAGCCGTTCGATGGCCTCGGTGCGCAGGGCGTTCATGTGCGCGTGCAGGTCCACATGCGACCGGTGATAGGCGACGATCTGCTCGGCCTCGTCATGAAGGCGTTCAAGCGCGGCCTCGCGGCGTTGGTCCAGCGCGCGATTGTCGGCCCACTGGCTGACCTGGAAGCCGATCACGACACCGGCGACGACGATGGTGAACTCGATGGCAACGGCGAACCAGTTCTGTTCGCGAAGGGCACGGGTGAGGCGGGCGAGGATCACGGGTTGGCCCCCTCTTGTCCGGCATGGCTCAGGGCGAGCTCGGTATCGATCGCGTCGTGCAGTTCCATGAAGGCTGTATCCATGAAGTCGTAGACGAAGCTGCTGGTCCCACGGGTCACGACATAGTTGCGATTCAGGTGGGCATGAAAGGCCCGCGACGAGCGCATGGCGTCAACGTCACAGACCGCCTGGCGGTCCCAGCCGTCATCATCGGCGGTTTCGATGAGCTCGAACCAGACAATGTCCGGAAACAGCCGCGGCAGATCAACGATCTGATAGGTATGCTGACGCGCCCATTCGCGGGTGGTCTCCCGTTTCGAGGCGAACCGCATGGTGGCCAGCCTAAGATCGTCGTTCTCGACCGCGGCGAGAAGACCCGATGTCATGAGTTCGGCGAGTGTCGGTAGTGAATCCGGCGGCACGGTGATGTAGTTCGATGCGGCGACGGCCCAGCACTGTTCCGGGGTCAGCACGGCTTCACCGTGACCCATGATGACGGGGCGAGCGGCGGTCAGTGCCTCCGAATGCGCGTTGAAATCCCGTCGCATGCGCTGGCGCACGATCATGATCTCGCGGGCCTCGGCCTCTACGCGCACCATGGCATCACGAGCATGGGCACGTTCCGACTGGCGCTCGGCTGAATGGCTGATCTGGAAGCCGATCACGACACCGGCGACGACGATGGTGAACTCGATGGCGACGGCGAACCAGTTCTGTTCGCGCACCGCGCGACTGATGCGGGCGAGGATCATGCGTCCGCCTCCGCGCCGTCCGGGCGCGTGATGCGCCTGCGGCGCACGATGACGAAGAAGCCCAGAGATCCCAGATAGGCGAAGACCAGCGCCACGAAGTTTGAAAAGATGAAGTTGGCCGTGTTCAGGTATTCCGAGAACAGCGGCGCGCGTTCAAAATCTGTCATTCAGACCGTCTCCCCAGCCGGTTGAGTGGCACTGTTCAACAAAACCGCCAAGGGTGGAAGGGGCATCCCGGGCGACGCCGTCCCCCGGAGCGATACGCCCCCGGCGGCCGGCGGGCGGGAACCCGGCGCGGCCGGCTGCGTTACACGGGAGTGGGGAGCATGCTGACATTCTATCTTCGCCGCATCTGGCAATCGATCTGGTTCTTGCCGGCCATCTATGCCGTGGCCGCCGTTCTGGCGGTCGGCGTGGCGCCGGTGATCGGCGGTTATCTGCCGGAGAGCTGGGTCGCGCTGGTCGAGATCGATGCGCTGGCCGCGACCCTGAATATCCTGGCGTCCAGCATGCTGGCCGTTGCCATCTTCTCGATGGCGACGATGTTTTCCGCCTTCCAGGCGGCGGCCAGTTCGGCAACACCCCGCGCGCGTCCGCTCTTGACGCAGGACCGCACCGCCCAGACCGCGATCTCGACCTTTGTCGGCGCTTTCCTGTTCAGCCTGCTGGGCCTGATCGGCGTCAATTCGGGCCTGTATGGCGAGGCGGCGGTTGTCGTTCTGCTCGCGCTGACCCTTCTGCTCGTGGTCCATGTGGTGGTGATGCTGATCCGCTGGATCCACCGGCTGTCCGGTTTCGGCGGCGTCGAGGAAGCGATCGCCGTGATCGAGGCCGCAACGCAAAAGGCGATCGACCGGGCGCAGGGCTGCCCCAATCTCGGTGCCAGCCGGCTTGATGAAATCCCCGACGGCGCGCGGGCGCTGTGTCCGGCCCGGGCCGGACATGTGCAGACCATCGATGTGGCGTCCCTGCAGGCGATCGCCGAGAAGACCGATGCGCGCATCTATATCCTGTCACCGCCGGGCAGCTATGTCGGCCCGGGCGAACCGGCTGCCCATGTCACCGGCGGCGGGGAGATCGGCGACGCGGTGCTGGAACAGATCATCACGGCGCCGAGCCGCACGCTGGAGGAGGACCCCGCCTTCGGCCTGGTCATGCTGGCGGAGATCGCCTCGCGCGCGCTGTCCGACGCCGTCAATGACAGCGGCTCGGCCCTGTCGGCGATCACGGCCATGACCCGTCTTCTGACCGGGATGTGCGGCCTGTTCGATGCGCGCGCGGACGATCCCGCCGATCGCGTCTTCATGGCGCCGCCGGACCCGGCGGTGCTGGTCACCAACGCTTTCCGTCCGGTCGCCCGTGACAGTGCGGACCGGGTGGAAGTCGGTATCAGCCTGCAAAGGGCGCTCGGCGTTCTTGTCGCGGTCGATGAGACGGCCTTCGGCGAACCGGCGCGTGCCATGAGCCGCGAGGCGCTGGCCCGGGCGGAAGCCGCCATGCAATACGCCCCGGATGTCGATGCGTTGAAAGCGGCGGCGGTGTTCAAATAAATCCGGAAACGAAAACGCCCCGGCGGGAGGTCACCGGGGCGTTTCGGGTCAGGGCTGGAGAGAGCCCTAGTCCTGTTCGTGCAGCCAGGCGGCGTGCTTGGGCGCGCGCTTGGTCTGGCTCCATTCCTCGATCATGGGACGGGCGACGCGCTTGAGCTCGGCCATCTGCTCCTCGGTACCGGTATTGGCTGCCAGTTCGAGACGGTGGCCGTTCGGGTCGAAGAAGTAGATCGACTTGAAGATGCCGTGATTGACCGGGCCGAGCACGTCCAGGCCTTCGGCCTCGATATGCGCCTTGGCGGCCAGCAGGGCGTCCATGTCCTCGACCTCGAAAGCGATGTGCTGGACCCATTCCGGCGTATTGCCGTCACGGCCCATTTCCGGCGAGTTGGGCAGTTCGAAAAAGGCCAGGACATTGCCCATGCCGGCGTCCAGGAAGACGTGCATGTAGGGGTCCGGCGCCTTGGTCGAGGGAACCTCGTTCTCGGCGATGGCCAGCTTGAAATCCATGCCCATGACGCGCTGGTAGAACTCGACGGTCTCCTTGGCGTCCTTGCAGCGATAGGCAACGTGGTGGATGCGCTTGAGATTGACGCTCATGTCTGCCTCCTCATGAGGGACACGTACCTTGGGTACGTGTCCCGGGAAATTTCATCCTTCCCCTTGATGGGGAAGGTGCCGCGCCGGGTCGGGGACACGTACCCAAGGTACATGGCCCTGAAGCCGCCTACGCGTTTTCCGTTTCTTTCGTCTTCAGCACGCCGCGCTTGATCTGGTCACGCTCGATCGACTCGAACAGGGCCTTGAAATTGCCCTCGCCGAAGCCTTCGTCTTCCTTGCGCTGGATGAATTCGAAGAAGATCGGGCCGATGGCCTTTTCGCCGAAGATCTGCAGCAGCAGGCGCGGGTTGCCGCCCTCGGTCGTGCCGTCGAGCAGGATGCCGCGCTTCTGGAATTCGGCGACCGGTTCGCCATGGCCCGGCAGGCGCTCGTCCAGCATGTCGTAATAGGTGTCCGGCGGCGGGGTCATGAAGGCAACGCCGCACTCTTTCAGCCGGTCCCAGCATTCCAGGAGATTGTCGCAGGAGAAGGCGATGTGCTGGATGCCTTCGCCCTTGTACTCGCGCAGATACTCCTCGATCTGGCCGACGCCGTCCGACTTCTCCTCGTTCAGCGGGATGCGGATCAGACCGTCCGGAGCCGTCATGGCGCGCGACAGCAGGCCGGTATACTCGCCCTTGATGTCGAAATAGCGGATCTCGCGGAAGTTGAAGAGGTCCTCGTAATACTTCGCCCAGTAGTCCATCCGGCCCTTGTAGACGTTATGGGTGAGGTGATCGATCACGTTGAAGCCGCAGCCCTTCGGGTGGCGGTCGACGCCCTTGATGTATTCGAAGTCGATGTCATAGATCGATTGGCCGTCCTCGAACCGGTCGATCAGATAGACCGTCGCGCCGCCAATGCCGCGAATGGCCGGCAGGCGCAGCTCGGAGACGCGCGTTTCGGTCTCGACGGGCTGGGCGCCCTTTTCCAGGGCCATGGCGTAGGCGCGCTTGGCATTCTTGACGCGGAAGCCCATGCCCGAGGCAGACGGGCCGTGCTCGGCGGCGAAGAAGGCGGCCGGCGTGCCGGGCTCGTAATTGATCAGGAAGTTGATATCGCCCTGGCGCCACAGCTCGATGTCCTTGGAGCGGTGATTGGCGATGTGGGTGAAGCCCATCGTCTTGAAGACGGGTTCGATGAGGCCGCGTTCCGGCGCCGTGAACTCGACGAACTCGAAGCCGCAAAGGCCCATCGGGTTTTCGAACAGGTCTGCCATGTTTCGTCTCCAGGGGTTGGGGTTCCGCGCCGAAGGCCTGACAGGCCGTCACGACGCCCATTGGAGCCGGACAATACGCGTTTGGTTGCTATTGCGTCAAGTTGTGATCGCAACTAAAATGACGACATGAGCGAACCGCGATCCCTGTCTGCCGCCACACCGGGCGATGCCATCCAGCTGGACAGTTACTGGCCCTACCAGGTCACGGTGCTGGCCGACCTGATTTCACGGCGAACGGCCGAAATCGTGCGGCGCGAAGGCGATCTCAACCTGTCGCAATGGCGGGTTCTTGCCGCCATTGCCGAACGGCCGGGCCGGACCGCCGTCGAGGTCGTGGCGATGACGCCGATGGACAAGGGGATCGTCAGCCGCGCCACCAAGGCGCTGTTGCTGGCGGGCCTTCTGGTGCGCGAGGCCTCGCAGGTCGATGGCCGCGTCAGCCATCTCTATCTCACTGACAAGGGCGACGCGCTCTACCAGCGCCTGCGTCCGCATGTTGAAGCGGTCGCCCAGGCCGCAAACGCGGTGCTGGCGCCGTCCGATCAGACCGATTTCTGTGCCCTTGTCAGGCAGCTCGCGGACGCCATGCCCGACACGCCCGAAAGCCGCTGAAAAACGCGCTCATCAAATATCACGCACGGGCCGCTTTGCTTTGTGTATAGACGATATCTGGAGGCGCCGGTGCTGGTCAGAAACCTCGTCATCGCTGTGATGCATATTGTCATCGCAACGGCTCTTGCCGCTGTGGCGGCGACGTGCGTCCAGGGCATGCTCGGCGAGGCATTGCACGCGGCGCGCGCGGAAACCCTGCAGACCTATATTCGCATGCGCGGTGATCGCGAGCAGGCCGTGTTCGACCGGGCCGAGACCTTCATCCACGCGGCAGAGGCGGCCTTTGTGCGCCGGCTCGAAACGCTGAGCGATGAGGAAGTCGAGGCCGAGTTCGACCGCTTCTTCCCGCCCCATGGCGACGGTACCCGACGCAGCGCACCGGACCTGTTCGACGGAGCCGATCTGGGCGGTGGCGACCACACCTATGGTGTCGGCGCATTCCTCGGTGATGGCGAGGCCATGACCCTGGAGGAGAAGCGGCGCTATCTGGCCGGGCTGCATGTCGTGCGCACGGTCGGCGAGGCCTGGCTGCAGCAATTCTCCAGCCTCTACTATTTCACGCCCGACCGCCGGATGGTGATGTTCGCGCCCGAACGCGAGGACCGGCTGGAATTCTACCGGTTCGAGGCACCGGCCGATTTCCCGCTGCAGGCGGATGAGGATCCGCGCCTGTTCTCGCGCGAGACCAATCCGGACGGCGTGATGCAGTGCACCCAGTTGTCGCGCTTCGTCTATCGCGACGCGGGCGAACGTTCGGCCACGGCCTGCCGCAAGCCGGTTCTGGACGGCGATGTTCTTCTGGGTGCGTTCGGGACCTCGATCATGATGAACGACCAACTCGCAAGCGCTCTGGAAGAGCCGCCGGCGGGCGGCGTCAATCTGATGCTGGGACGGGATCACCAGGTGATCGCCCGCGGGCGTCCGGCGGCAGAGGATGATGATGTCCGTGTCGACCCGGCCGCGCTGGCCGGCTATCTCGCCGACGATCCGCGGCCGCGCGGCATTGTGCGCGCCGAGGCGCTGGGACAGATGATCGCCTTCAGCCGCGTTGCCGGTCCGGACTGGTATTTCGTGTCCGTCGTGCCGCTGGCGGATATCGAGGCCGCGGTGTCCGAACGTACACGCCAGGTCTTCCTGATCGTCTTCTTCGCCGCACTCGTCGTATCGGCCCTGGCCAGCCTCGTCGGGCACTATCTGCCGGCCCTGCGCCTGCCCGGCCGGGCGGCAGCCCGCACGGATGCGACACCGGAATAAATACCGGCACCGAATAAGCCCTGCCACGGAATAAGCACTGGCCAGCCCGCGCCTCACAGCGTATGAGGGCGCGCCCTTTCACCACAGGAAAAGTAGAGCCCATGAGCGCGTCCCTCGACAAGCTGCGCAACATCGCCATCGTGGCGCACGTCGACCACGGCAAGACCACGCTGGTCGACCAATTGCTGCAACAGTCCGGTACGCTGGGCGAACGGGCCAATGTGTCCGAACGGATGATGGATTCCAACGACCTGGAAAAGGAACGCGGAATCACCATCCTGGCCAAGAATACTGCGGTGACCTGGGGTGACTGGTCGATCAATATCGTCGATACGCCCGGCCACGCCGATTTCGGCGGCGAGGTGGAGCGCGTGCTGTCCATGGTCGACGGCGTGCTGCTGCTCGTCGATGCGGTCGACGGTCCGATGCCGCAGACCTCCTTCGTGACCAAGAAGGCGCTGGCCCGCGGCCTGAAGCCGATCGTCGTGGTCAACAAGGCCGACCGCCCCTCCGCCCGTCCGGACTGGGTTGTCGACCAGACCTTCGACCTGTTCGACCGACTCGGCGCCAATGAGGACCAGCTCGATTTCCCGGTCGTCTATGCCTCCGCCCTGCAGGGCTGGGCATCGAACGAGGCCGGCGAGACCGGCACCGACATGAAGCCGCTGTTCGAGATGATCACGGCGCACACGCCCAGGCCGGATGTCGATCCGGACGGCCCGCTGCAGCTGCAGGTCTCCGCGCTGGACTATTCCTCCTTCACCGGAGTCATCGGCATCGGCCGCGTTGCCCGTGGCCGGGTGAAGAAGAACCAGCTCGTCACCGTCGCCAAGGCCGATGGCCGCAAGGTGAAGGGCAAGATCCTGCAGATCTTCGGCTTCCACGGTCTGGAAAAGGTCGAGCGCGACAGCGCCCAGGCCGGCGATATCATCACCTTCACCGGTATCGAGGATCTGAAGATCTCCGACACGGTGTGCGATCCGGAGCATGTCGAGGCGCTGCCGCCGCTCTCGGTCGACGAACCGACCCTGTCGATGACCTTCCAGGTCAATGACAGCCCGTTCGCCGGCCGCGAAGGCAAGTTCGTGACCTCGCGCAATATCAAGGATCGTCTCGACCGCGAGCTGATCCACAATGTGGCGCTGAAAGTCGTGCAGCAGGACGATGCCGACAAGTTCACCGTCTCCGGGCGCGGCGAACTGCACCTCTCCATCCTGATCGAGACGATGCGCCGCGAGGGCTTCGAGCTGGCCGTGGGCCGGCCGCGCGTGGTGCTGAAGGAAGAAAACGGCGAGACGCTGGAGCCCTTCGAGAGCCTCACCGTCGATGTCGAGGAAGTGAACCAGGGCGCCGTCATGGAACGCCTCGGCCAGCGCAAGGCCGAGATGAAGAACATGGTGCCGGACGGCAATGGCCGGGTGCGGATCGACTACATCGTCCCGACCCGCGGCCTGATCGGCTTCCGCTCGGAATTCCTCACCCTGACGTCGGGCTCCGGCCTGATGTTCCACACCTTCGACCATTACGGTCCGCGCAGCCAGGGCGAGCTGGGCCAGCGTCACAATGGCGCGATTGTCTCGATGATCGACGGCAAGGCGCTGGGCTTCGCCCTGTTCAACCTGCAGGAACGTGGCAAGCTGTTCATCGGCCATGGCGTGGAAGTCTATGAAGGCATGATCATCGGCGTGAATGCCCGCGAAGAGGACATGATCGCCAACCCGACCAAGGGCAAGAAGCTGACCAATATGCGCGCTTCGGGCACGGACGAGAATATCGTCCTCACCCCGCCGGTCCGCCTGACCCTGGAATACGCGCTGGAATTCATCAATGACGACGAACTCGTCGAGGTGACTCCCCAGTCGATCCGCATCCGCAAGGTCTGGCTGAAAGAGCACGAGCGCAAGAAGGCCAACCGCGCCGGGTAGGGTGATGTCCCTCCCATATCCAAGAACAATAAAAGGCGCGCGGGCGGGGCCTGCGCGCCTTCTTCATTTGTGCCGAAGCCGGGCCTAGAGGACTTCGAACAGGCCCGCCGCGCCCATGCCGCCGCCGACGCACATGGTGATGACGACGTATTTGGCGCCCTGGCGCTTGCCCTCGATCAGGGCGTGGCCGACCATGCGGGCGCCGGACATGCCGTAGGGGTGGCCGATCGAGATCGCGCCGCCATTGACGTTCAGCTTGTCGGCCGGAATGCCCAGCTTGTCCTGGCAGTACAGCACCTGGACGGCGAAGGCCTCGTTCAGCTCCCACAGACCGATATCGTCGGCCTTGAGGCCGAAGCGCTCGAGCAGTTTCGGAACGGCGAAGACCGGGCCGATACCCATCTCGTCCGGCTCGGTGCCGGCCACGGCCATGCCCATATAGCGGCCGAGCGGCGCCAGGCCGCGCTTGGCTGCCAGTTCGGCTTCCATCACCACGCAGGACGACGCGCCATCGGACAGCTGCGAGGCATTGCCGGCGGTGATCGTGCCGCCCTCGACCACGGGGTTCAGGCCCTGCAGGCCTTCCAGATTGGTCTCGGGGCGATTGCCCTCGTCTTTCTCGAGGAAGACTTCCTGCTGCGAGGTTTCGCCGGTGGCCTTGTCGACGACGATCTTGGTCGACTTCATCGGCACGATCTCGTCGTCGAACTTGCCGGCGGCCTGGGCGGCGGCGGTGCGCTGCTGCGATTGCAGGCCGTACTCGTCCATGCGGTCACGCGAGATGCCGTAGCGCTTGGCGACCACTTCGGCGGTCTGCAGCATCGGCATGTAGATGTCCTTGTGCATGGCGACGAGTTGCGGGTCCGGCGCGACGCGCATGTCCTTGGTTTGCACCATGGAGATCGACTCGACGCCGCCGGCGACAACGACATCCATGCGGTCGACGATGACCTGTTTGGCAGCCGTCGCGATCGTCATCAGGCCCGAGGAGCACTGGCGGTCCATCGACATGCCGGCCACGGTGACCGGCAGGCCGGCGCGCAGGGCCGCCGTGCGGCCGATCGTGTGTTGCACGCCCTGCTGCAGGGCGGCGCCGTAGACCACATCCTGGACTTCGGCCGGATCGATCTTTGCGCGTTCGACGGCCGCGGCGATGGTGTGACCGGCCAGGGTCGGCGAAGGCGTGGCATTGAAGGCGCCGCGATAGGCCTTGCCGATCGGGGTGCGGGCGGTGGAGACGATGACGGCATCACGCATGGAGGTTCTCTCGTTCTTTGTGTGATCGGATCGGGTTCAGGTGTCCGGCGTCGACCGGCGGCGGACGGCGTGCTCGAAAACCGGGTTCGAAGACCTGGCTTGCTGATCGGCGAAGGGAGAGCGGTGCGAAAACAAAACCGGTTCCGATGCGATTGGCGGGCGAGCGACTGTCAGGGTTTTGTCATCCGGACCGGCTTCAGGCAAGAAAAAACCGGACCGTGTCTTCAAAATTGAACAGTCCCCTGCGCGCATCCGCATCCGGCCCATTCAAAATCCTATAAACCGAGCGGTCTTGCCGGTTTTCAAAAAATAGGTATGCTCGTACCCAAGATACGAAAACGGATCGGTGAAGGTGGTGACATGGCATGGGATTTCGAGACCGAGCCAGACTTCCAGGAGAAGCTCGACTGGATCGACAGCTTTGTGAAACACAAGGTCGAACCGCTCGTTCATCTCGGCTTTCATCCTGCCGATGTGAAGAATCCGAAGCACCGCGCCATCGTCAAACCCTTGCAGGAAGAGGTGAAGGCGAAGGGGTTGTGGGCCTGCCATCTCGGACCGGAGCTGGGCGGCAAGGGCTATGGCCAGGTCAAGCTGGGCCTGATGAACGAAATTCTCGGCCGTTCCGGCTTCGCGCCGACCGTGTTCGGCTGCCAGGCGCCGGATACCGGCAATGCCGAGATCATCGCGCACTTCGGAACCAAGGATCAGAAGGCGAAGTATCTTGAGCCGCTGCTGAACAACGAGATCGTTTCCGCCTTCTCGATGACCGAGCCGCAGGGCGGGTCCGACCCGCTTCTGTTCACCTGTTCGGCCGTCGAGGATGGCGACGAATGGGTGATCAATGGCGAGAAATGGTTCTCCACCAATGCCAAATGGTCCGAATTCCTGATCGTCATGGCGGTGACGGACCCCGATGGCGATCCCTATCGCCGCATGTCCATGTTCATCGTGCCGACGAAGACGCCGGGCGTGGAGATCGTGCGCGACGTTGCCGTCTACGGCCAGCAGGAGGGGTCGGAAGGCTATGTCCGCTACACCGATGTGCGCGTGCCGAAAGACCATCTCCTGGGCGAGCGCGGCGGTGCCTTCGTGATCTCCCAGACCCGTCTGGGCGGCGGCCGGATCCACCACGCCATGCGCACGGTGGGGGCGTGCAGGCGGGCGCTGGATCTGATGTGCCGCCGGGCGGCCAGCCGTCGCACGCGCGACGGTGTGATCGCCGACAAGCAGGCCGTGCAGATGCAGATCGCCGACAGCTATATGGAGCTGGAGCAATTCCGTCTCTATGTGCTCAAGACGGCCTGGATGATCGACAAGTACAAGGACTACAAGAAGGTCCGCAAGGATATCGCCGCCATCAAGGCGCTGATGCCCAAGGTCTATCGCGACATCGCCGGCCGCGCCTTGCACATTCACGGCTCGCTGGGCGTATCCCCGGAAATGCCGTTTGCCGCGCAGGTGATCGGTTCCTTCGTGATGGGGATCGCCGACGGTCCGACCGAGGTGCACAAGGTCACCGTGGCGCGCCAGCATATGCGCGAATACCGCAATATTTCCGATCCCATCTTCCCCGATTACTCGATCCCGCAGCTCAAGGAAGCCGCGCTGGAGGCGTACGGGGATATCGCCGACACGGTCCGCGAACTCGCGGAAACGGCCGGCGCCGACTGAGTTTTCAGGGCCGGCGCTGGGCCGGCCACGATCAAGACGCCAAAAGGCGCGACACGTGAAACGGGGAGGAGGGCGACACCGATGACGGGGCCGTCAGTGTCTGTCCTTCCGCACATGTCTGTGGAGGACAAATGACTGAGACAGTTTCGCCCGCGGCGCCGCCGCCCCTGAAGTTCCAGACCAAGTTTCTCTACGGTCTGGGCTCGATGGCGTATGGTATCAAGGACTTGGCCTTCCGGGTCTTCCTTCTCTACTACTATAATTTCGTGGTGGGGGCCCCGGCCGCACTGGTCTCTGCGGCGATCATGGTGGCGCTGGTCATCGATGCCTTCTCCGACCCGATCGTGGGTCAGATCTCCGACAATCTGCGCACCAGATGGGGGCGCCGCCACCCGCTGATGTATCTGTCGGCGATCCCGGCCTCGCTCTCCTTCTTTTTCCTGTGGCTGCCGCCGGAGGGGCTCGAGGGAACAGGTCTCTTCCTCTATCTGGTGATCCTGGCCTCGGCGGTGCGCACCTTCATCACGCTCTACGAAATACCCAGCTCGGCGCTGGCGCCGGAACTGGCAACGGATTACGACGAGCGCACCACGATTGCGGGCTATCGCTTCTTCTTCGGCTATATCGGCGGGATCGGTCTTTATGTCCTGTCGCTGGCCCTGCTGTTCCCGCCAACGCCGGAACACCCGCTGGGCATCACCAATCCGGCCGGCTATCTGCCCTTCGGCATTCTGGGCTCCGGGATCATGATCTCGACCGTGCTCCTGTCGACGCTGGGGACGCATCACCGGATCAAGTACATGCGCAAACTGCCGGCGCCGCAGCGGCGCAACCCGCTGCAGACGCTGAACCTGATGCGCCAGACCTTCTCGCATCGCGGCTTTCTGGCGATCCTGGGCTTTGGTGTGCTGAAATATACGGGGCTGGGCATCAGTTCGGCGCTGGCGCTCTATTTCGGCTCGCTGTTCTGGGAGCTGTCCTCCGGCCAGCTTGCCATCCTGGCGGCCGACGCGGCGCTGGGTGCCACGCTGGCGCTGATCCTCGCGCCCCGTCTGTCCAAATCCCTGGGCAAGAAGGGCGCGGCCTTTGTGCTGGCGCTGACGGCGATCCTGTTCACCTGCGCGCCCTATGTGCTGCGCCTGCTGGGTCTGTTTTTCGAGAATGGCAGCCCGATGCTGCTGCCGGCGCTCTTCATCCTGTCGGCGATCTACACGATGTGCGGGATTTCCTCGGCGATCCTGGTGCACGCCATGATCGGCGATGTCATCGACGACAGCTCCCTGCGCACCGGCCGCCGGGCGGAGGGGCTGTTCTATGCGGCCAATTCCTTCATGCAGAAATGCTCGTCCGGGCTGGGTGTTTTCGCCGCCGGCATCATGCTCTCCGTTGTCGGAATGCCGGACGGCGCGCGCCGTACGGGTGTCGAGCCGGAAGTGATCATACACCTCGTCCAGCTCTACATCCCGGTGATTGCCGTGCTCTACCTGACCGGGGCCTTCTTCCTGCGCTTCTACAAGATCGACCGGGCCAGCCATGAGGCGACCCTGGCCTCGATCCGGGCGAAGGAAGCCGCACAGCTGACCGAGAACACCACCTCATGACCACCGCACTGAATACCGGGAGACCCCATGTCACTGCGTAACCGCGCCTATATCGCTGGCGCGTTCGAACACCCCACCCGCCTGGCGCCGGACAAGACGACGCCGCAGCTTCACGCCGAGTGCGCGGCCGGTGCGCTGGCCGATGCGGGGCTGAGCATGGAGGATGTGGACGGGTATTTCTGCGCCACCGACGCGCCGGGCTTCGGCCCGATCTCGATGATCGACTATCTCGGTCTCAAGGTCCGTCACACGGATTCCACCGAGATGGGCGGGTGTACCTATATCCAGCATGTCGCCCACGCCGCCGAGGCGATTGCCCTGGGCAAGTGCAAGGTGGCCCTGATCACACTGGCCGGCCGGCCGCGCTCGGAGAATGTGATGCGGTTCCGGCCGGGCGCGCCGGAGAGCGCGTTCGAGCAATTCGTCGGCCTGACCAATCATACCTCCTACGGGATGTGTGCCGTGCGGCACATGCACGAGCATGGCACGACGTCGGAGCAACTGGCCTGGATCAAGGTCGCGGCCTCGCATCATGCCCAGCACAATGAACACGCCATGCTGCCCAAAGTGGTCACGGTGGAAGAGGTGCTGGAAAGCCCGATGATCGCCGATCCGCTGCACCGGCTCGATTGCTGCGTGACGACGGACGGCGGCGGGGCGCTGGTCGTGGTGGCGCCGGAGATCGCGCGCTCGCTGAAGCGTCCGCTGGTTGCTCTGCGCGGCGCGGGTGAGGCGACGAAAGGACCGTCCGGGGGGCTGGGGTTCGACCTGACGACATCGGCTGCGGCGCGTTCGGGCCCGGCGGCCTTCGCCGAGGCCGGGGTGAAACCGTCCGACATCAAATACGCGTCCATCTATGACAGCTTCACCATCACCGTGCTGATCCAGCTGGAGGATCTCGGTTTCTGCGCCAAGGGCGAGGGCGGCAAGTTTGTTGCCGACGGAAACCTGATCTCCGGCACCGGCAAACTGCCCTTCAACACGGATGGCGGCGGGCTGTGTTCCAACCATCCCATGTTCCGCGGCGGTATCACCAAGGTGATCGAGGCGGTGCGGCAATTGCGCGGTGAAGCGCATCCGGCCGTACAGGTGCCGAATTGCGATCTGGCGGTCGCCACCGGCATCGGCGGATCGCTGGGGGCTCGCCATGGTGCGGCGACAGTCATCCTGGAGCGGCAATGATGAGCGAGCGAAGCTATCCGGCACCCCAGCCCAATGCGGAAACCCAGGTCTTCTGGAATGCGGCGGCTGAAGGCGTGCTGAAGATCAAGAACTGCCGCAGCTGCTTCAGGGCGCACTACTATCCGCGCGCGATCTGTCCGCACTGCGGGTCGGACAAGACCGAGTGGGTGGTCAGCGAGGGCGTAGGCGAGATCTATTCGGTCTCGGTCATGCGCCGCGGCGAGGGGGCGCCCTTTGCCGTCGCCTATGTGGCGCTCGACGAAGGCCCCGCGGTTCTCACCAATATCGTCGACTGCGATCCCGACAGCCTGGCCATCGGCCAGCGCGTGCGGATTGCGTTCAAACCGAGCGAGGAAGGGGCGCCGCCCGTTCCCACGTTCACGCCGAGTGGAGACTAGACATGGCCACTGCAGAACTGACCAATCCCGCCGACGCCCTGGAGGCCTTCCGCAAGGAGGCCGCCGGCTGGCTGGCGGAGCATTTCCCCAAATCCCTGGTGGGCAAGGAAAACGTGCTCGCCACTGTCGAGGGCGGTTCCGATCCCGACCCGGAGGCCGTCGCCTGGAAGAGGGCGATGGGAGAGAAGGGCTGGGGCACACCGACCTGGCCGAAAGAGTATGGCGGCGGCGGGCTGAGCTATCCCGAAGCGCGGGTTCTGCAGGAAGAGATGGGCAAGATCGGGGCGTGGAACCCGATCGGCGGCATGGGCGTGATGATGCTCGGGCCGACCCTGCTGGAGTTCGCTTCCGAGGAGCAGAAACAGCGGCATATCCCGCCGATCTGCCGCGGCGAGGTCCGCTGGTGCCAGGGCTATTCCGAGCCGGGGGCCGGTTCCGACCTCGCCAGCCTGCAGACCAAGTGCGAGGACAAGGGCGATCACTGGCTGATCAATGGCCAGAAAACCTGGACGTCCGGCGGGCAATGGGCCGACTGGTGTTTTGCCCTGGTGCGCACCGATACCTCGAAGAAGCATGAGGGCATCTCCTTCATCCTGCTGGACATGAAATCGCCGGGCGTCGAGGTGAAGCCGATCCGGATGATCTCCGGCACCTCGCCCTTCTGCGAGACCTTCTTCACCGATGTGAAGGTGCCCAAGGAAAATCTGGTCGGCGAGCTCGGCAATGGCTGGACGATCGGCAAGCGCCTGCTGCAGCATGAGCGCACCAATTTGTCCGGCGGCGGCAGCTTGGGCCGGGGGCAGGGCCCGTCGCTCTCCGACATAGCCAAGCACTATGTCGGCACGGATGCTGAGGGCCGGATCGCCGATGCCGATCTGCGCATGCGCATCGTGCGTCACGAGATGGAGGCGCAGGCCTTCAAGGCGACGGCGCGCCGCGTGATGCTGGAGTCCAAGAGCGGCAATATCTCGCTGGGTTCGTCCATCCTGAAGAATGTCGGCGCCCGCATCACCCAGGAACGCGCCGAGCTGACCCTGGAGATCATGGGCATGAACGGGCTGGGCTGGTCCGGTGAGGGCTTCAACCCGGCCGAGCTGGGCGCCACTCGCGGCTGGCTGTGGGGCAAGGCCGTGTCGATCTATGGCGGCACGACCGAGATCCAGAACAATGTGATCGCCAAGCGCATCCTCGGGATGCTGGATCACCAGTAGGCGGAGGGGAGACAACGACATGGCCGTCCTGAACGAAGAACAGAGCATGCTGCGCGACATGGCGCGCGACTGGGCCAATGAGCAATCGCCGGTCACCGCCTTCCGCAAGGTGCGCGATGCCGGCGAAGCGATCGGTTTCGATCCCAAGGCGTTTGCGGCCCAGGCCGAGATGGGCTGGACCGGGGTGATCATTCCGGAAGCCTATGGCGGGTCGGATTTCGGCTATCTCAGCCTCGGCCTCGTGCTGGAGGAAACCGGCCGGACGCTGACCGCGAGCCCGCTGGGCACGACGGCGCTGGCGGCGACGAGTGCGCTCCTGCTGGCGGGGAGCGAAGCGCAAAAACAGGCCTGGCTGCCGAAGATCGCGTCCGGCGATGTCGTTGCGGCGCTTGCGGTAGACGAGGGCCCGCGCCACGACCCGTCGAAGATCGCCACGAAGGCGGACAAGTCCGCCGATGGCTGGACGCTGAGCGGCACCAAGAAGTTTGTTGCGGAGGGAGATGGCGCGCACCTGTTTGTTGTCGCGGCACAGACCGGCAGCGGTATCGGCCTCTTCCTTGTACCCGCCGACGCCAAAGGCATCCGCCGCGCTTCGCGCAATATGGTCGACGCCCGCAGCCATGCCGAAGTGGGCTTCGATGCCGTCAAACTGGACAGCGATGCGCTGGTCGGGCCGGAAGACGGCGCCGCATTGCTCGACCAGGTGCTCGACCGCGCCCGCGCCGGTGTCGCGGCGGAGATGCTGGGCCTTGCGGTGCAGGCGTTCGACGACACGCTGGCCTATCTGAAAACCCGCGAGCAGTTCGGCGAGATTCTGTCGCGCTTCCAGGCGCTGCAGCACCGCATGGCGCACCAGTTCACCCAGATCGAGCTGATGCGTTCGGCCGTCGAGGGCGCGCTCGAGGCGATCGATGCGGACCGCGACGACATTGCCGCCAAGGTTTCGCTGGCCAAGGCGACCGCGTGCGACACGCTGCACCTGGTTTCGCGCGAGATGATCCAGCTGCATGGCGGGATCGGCATGACCGACGAGCATCATGCGGGCTTCTACATCAAGCGGGCCCGCATCCTTGAGAACGCCTGGGGCAATGCCGCTTTCCACCGGGAGCGCTTTGCGCGTCTGGCCGGGTATTGAGCGGCGAACCCGACAGTCCCGCCCCGGTGGCCAACCGCGTGCGTGCGGATGGCGGCGCGGGGCGGGAGCGTGCCTATGACCGGTTTGTCGAAGGTAATCTGAAGCGCAATTACGTCGCCCATTTCACGCACGGCATGCTGGGCATGACCGGCTTCCGCCTGATCTTCGCGCCCACCTTTGTGCCGGCCTATCTGCACATGCTGACCGGTTCGCCCTTTATGGTCGGGCTGGGCCAGGCGCTGATCCAGGCCGGCGCGATCGCCTCGCCGGTCATGGGCGCGGCGCAGATCGAGCATCGCCGCCATGTCATGCCGGCGGCGATGACAATCGGCGTGCTGATGCGCCTGCAGCTGCTGGGGCTGGCGCTCGCCGGCTGGTTCCTGACCGGGCATGTCCTGCTGCTGGCGACCTTCCTCTTCCTCTTCCTGTTCGGCTTCTTCCTGGGCTCCCAGCGGGTCGCTTTCCAGGTCGTGCTGGCCAAGGTGATCCCGATCCGCCTGCGCGGACGGTTGCAGGCCTGGCGCAACCTCGCCGGCGGGGCGATCGCGGCGGGCCTGTCCTGGTGGGCCGGGGTCTATCTCATTGACCCGAATGTGTTCGGCAATGGCTATGCGACGACCTTCATGGTCGCCTTCCTGCTGACCAGCGCCGGGCTGGCCGCGCTGTGGCTATTCATGCGCGAGCCAAGCAGTCCGACCGTGAAGACCCAGATGGGCATGATCGACCGTATCCGGGAATTCCCGGTGCTGCTGGCCGACCGGGATTACCGCAACTTCCTCCTCTCCCTGATCTTCGCGACCATGGGCCGGATCGCCATCCCTTTCTGTATCATCCATGCCGGCCGGCAGATGGAGGTGGACGGGGCTGCCATCGGCCTGTTCTCGCTGGCCTTCCTCGGCGCCGACACGGCAACGAATCTGATCTGGGGCACCATGGGCGACCGCTACGGCTTCCGGATCACCTTCATCGGCACGCTGATTGTCTGGCTCGTTTCGCTGGGTGCGATGATCACGGCCGTGGCGCCCTGGCAATTCCTGCTCGCCTTCTTCGGTCTGGGGGCAGCCATGTCCGGAAACATGATGAGCGTGACGACGCTGGTTCTCGAATTCGGCCACCGTGACGACATTCCCATGCGCCTGGCCCTGTCGACGACGGCAGAGACCTCGGTTGCGACGGTCGGTCCACTCGTGGGCGGGGTGGTCGCGGCGACGTTGGGACTGGTTCCCGTCTTTGTCCTGTCGATGGTTTGCCTGGCAATAGCGCTTTGCATTCTCGTGTTGGGAGTACGCGAACCGCGTCATCTGAAATAAGTTGACGTTTACGGAAACGGCAACTCGAATATCCAATAATAACTAGCTATATCGATGTATCTTTCTTGACGGCGTCAAATCTCATTGCTCTAATCGAATGCGCGGTATGTAAAAAATCATAAGCAGCCGCTCAGTCTGGGAGGAGATTATGACTGTGAAGGGTCTCATGCGTGCAAGCAGCGCGCTGACAGCCCTTGCGTTGACTGCGGGGCTTGGCTCTGCGGCATTGGCGCAAGATGACGCCCAGGGGCGTCAGGACGACGATGTCATCATCGTCACAGGTTCCGTTATCCAGGGGACACCCGAGAACGCCGCCCTGCCGGTGGATGTTCTCTCGTCGGAGGAACTCGCGCGGCTGGGCAATCCCTCGCCGGTCGAGCTGCTCAAGGCGCTGCCGGTTTCCAGCGGCGTCATCGGCGACACGAACCAGTTCGACAGCCGGTCGCAGGCGACAGAGGGCATGGCATCGGTAAACCTGCGCGGCCTCAGCCCGCAGCGCACGCTGGTCCTGCTCAACAATCGGCGCCTGGTG
>Ga0213833_1000324_pt1 | contig 58909 bp, 40 predicted proteins | sample SWATP21_FD_160575 | JGI IMG/M metagenome (GOLD analysis project Ga0213833, IMG submission 160575) | Coastal seawater microbial communities from Marineland, Florida, United States - SWA TP2 #1 | ecosystem: Environmental > Aquatic > Marine > Coastal | place: USA: Florida | collected 2016-08-14
CGATCTGTCCGGCCACAAGGCCCCCGGCACGGCTGCTTCCAACGACACCGCCGCCGACTCGGTCCACCCCGGTGATTCCGTCGACTCGGCCGAACCCACCGACTCTGCAGACTCGGGCGACACCGCAGACTCGGGCGACACCGCCGAGCCACCCCCACCCACGCTCGGCCTGCGTGGGCTGCTCATCGCGCAAGACTGGGGACGCATCGACGCCCCCCACGGCGACGGTGCCGGCCAGTACCGCTTCATCGTGCTGCAGGAGTCGATGGCGCGCATCCTGCCCGATGTCCGCGCGTCCAACCCCGACGCCCGCATCCTCGCCTACCAGAAGGTGGGCGGCATGCGCGCCGACGGCGACGACAACCCCTCCACCGGCATCCAGTTTCACGAAGCCGACGGCATCCACGAAGACTGGTTCCTCCACGACGCCGCGGGCAACCGCCTCATCTACTGCGACTACCCCGAGGTGTGGGCCGCCAACATCGGCAGCGCGTCGTACCAACAGCGCTGGCTCGACAACGTGCGCGACCGCCTCATCCGCGATGGCTTCGACGGCGTGATGATGGACGACGTCAACACCTTCCCCGGCCACTGCCTGGGCTCGCGGGGCACCCCCATCGTCGAGTACCCCACCGACGAAGCCTATGGCGACGCTGTGGTGGACTTCATGGAAGCCGTGGGACCCGAGCTCATCGCTGCCGGCCTGCTGGTCACGCCCAACGTGGCCATGAACCCCTGGGACGACGTCATGCGCGGCCAGGCGCTCGCCATCGCCCCGCACACCACGCACATCACCCGCGAATACTGGATGCGGTGGGACGACTCCGAGAACTTCACCGGCCCCAACTGGGAGAGCACCCTCACGTTCTACGAAGACGTCGAAGCGCTGGGTGTGGGCTTCCAGGCGCTCACCTACGGTCCCGGCCACGAAGGTGTTCTCGCCGGTCAGCGCTTCGGGCGGGCGAGCTTCCTGCTGGCTTGGGATGGCGAAGCCGACTCGGCCTGGGGCTACAAAGACGAACGGGTCGACCCCTGGAGCACCGAGTGGGCCATCGACCCCGGCGTGCCCACCGGTCCCCGCGAAGCCGACGGCCCGGGTTGGCGACGGCCCTATTCTGGCGGCACGGTGCTCGTGAACGCCCACGAGACCGACACCCACACCTTCTCGCTACATCGCCCGCACACCGACGGCGATGGAAACACCGTCGAGGAGGTTGTCTTGGGACCGGGCGAGGCCGGGGTGTTGGTGTATTAGCGTTCAGCGTTCAGCGTTCAGAGTTGTGGAGGCCGCTGCACGGTCGCTGGCAAGCCGGGAGTTGGGACGCCAAGCCAAAGGGCGGTCACTCCGCCGTGCGCACACACCGCGCGAGATTGTGCACCCGCCGCACATCACCCTGCGGGCCCATGCCCCACTGCGGGTACTCGTCGGGGCTGCCCACCTTGGGGTCGCCACGCTGGGCCCCCGCGCCATGCACGTCCATGAACATTGTGTCGGACTCGCCCGGTGCTGCGGCGTATCCGAGGGCCTGGCCAAACGCGACGTAGATGGCGTCCGCGCCCATCACCATGCCGTCGAGGTGGGTGGTGCTGCTCCAGTACCAGCCGAAGTCGTCGTCGCCCGCTTCGTTGACGATGGGGGTGGCGTCGAACACCGCGCTGATGGCCGCCGAGCCTGTGGTGTCGGGCGACCGGCTGTAGTCCACCAGAGCCTGCAGCTCCTTGGCGTCGGGCAAGCGCCAGTCGGTGTGCCCCGCCAGGTCGAGGTCTTCGCAGAACTCAAGCGCCGACGGCCAGTCCAGTGTGCCCGTCCCTTCCGGTCCGGCGCCGAGGCCCGCGCTGTCGGTCTGCGTCCACATCCGACCCGTGGCGTGGTCCATCACCGTGCCGTCGCCCTGGTCTTCCAGGTCGTTGGCGCCGTAGCTGTCGTGCCCCGAGACACACCGCAGCTGGTAGGTGCCCGTCCCGGTGGGGTAGCCCTTGATGCGGCCGTCGGCGAGGTTGACGCCGAAGAAGGCTTCTTGGCCTGCCGACTCGCCGTGGTCGTCGGCGAAGACCATGCTCACATACACCGTGGTGGTGATGAACTGGGTGTCGATGTACCGCTCGCCGGCCGACACATCGCCGTACGAGAAGTCGAAGGCGTCGGTGTCGATGTAGGGCACGGCGTTGTCGGGAACCTCCGAGTAGTCGTTGGAGCCGTTGCCCGTCGACCCACTGAAGTCGATGAGGCTGTAGAGCTCCTTGGTCGAGGGCACCCGCCAGTCTGTCCGTCCGCCCAGGTCGAGCGCGCCGCAGTAGGCCTCGGCGTCCGACCACGCCATGCCGTCGATCTGTGCCCGCTGCCACACCAGGCCGGTGAGGTCGTCGCGCACCAGGTCGTCGGTGACCGTGTAGGTGGGCGAAGCGCCCGCGTGTTGGGCGTCTTGGCCGTAGAAGTCGGCGCCCGTGTCGGGACACGTGATCTCACCAGCCGCGTCGTAGCAGAGGGTCTGGTTGGTGCCGACGAGCGTGGTGGAGAAGGTGGGCGTGATGTCGTCGAGGCTGGTGTCGCCCCCGGAGCCGTCGCCCGTGTCCCCCGAGTCGCTCCCCGAGTCGTCCGACCCCCCCGAGTCTTCCAACACACCGGAGTCCGACTTGCCAGCGCAGGCGGTGAAGAGCACGGCGGTGCAGAAGAGCGTGATGATGCGCATGGGGGACCTCGGGAGAGCAGGTTCACCTCCCCCCACGACGACGCCCCTCCGAATGCGCCACCGAAGATCGACCGACCAAGGTCGCCAGCGGGCGGTCTGCGTGGCCGGCCTGCTGTGGCTGTGTTGCACCTGCGGGTTGCCCCACAGCCGGTCTCCCGGGTTCCGACTTGATACGCTGCGGCCGCTCGACCCCCACCACCCCGGAAGCCCGCGTGTCCTCCTCCGACCCCACCCGCTTCGAGATGGACGGGATGTCGGTCGACCTCGACGCCCACGAGGCTGGTTCGGTCCTGCTCACCGAACAAGAGGTGGCGCTGCTGCGGGTGCTCTGGGAGGGCCGCGGCCGACCGGTCGACAAAGCCACCCTGTATCGAGAGGTGTGGGGCTATCGCTCGATGCCCCGCGGGCGAGCACTGGACTTCGCCGTCCGCCGTCTCCGCAAGAAGCTCGGCCCACCCGGTGAGTCGGCGCTCGAGACCGTCCGCGGAGTGGGCTTTCGCCTGCGGGCCGTCGCCCTGCCGGTCTCGCCGTCCACCGAAGTGCCGCCACCGCCTGCACCCCTCCCGACCGACGGTGGCCGGGCCGCACTGAGACGGCTCCGACCCCCCACACCCTACGTGGGCAGTACCGCTGTGATGGCCGAGCTGGCCGAACGTCTCGACCAACGCCAGCGGTGCATCACGCTCCTCGGTCCCGCCGGCATCGGCAAGACCCGCCTGGCCGTCGAGGTGCTGTGGGCCCGTCGCCAGCCCGTCCGGGTCGTCGAGCTGGCCGACCTTCCCCGTGGTGCCGACCCCATCCGGCGCCTCGCCGCCGTCCTCACCCTCTCCCCCACCACCCAGTCCATCGACACCCTCGCCGCCGCCGCCGCACGCGCGGGCCCGGGTGTGCTCCTCGTCGACCGCTGCGCCCATGTGGCCGACCAGCTCCGCGCACCGCTCGAAGCCATCCTCCGCCAGAGCGACCTCATCGTCCTCACCACCTCCCGCCACCGGCTCGGGCTGGCGGGCGAAGTCGTGTTCGATGTGGGACCGCTCGACACTCCCACTGCAGCTCGGCTCCTGGTCGACCGGGCCCGGGCGGTGCGCCGAGGGCTGCGTCTGACTCCCGAAGATGCTGTCGCCAAGGGTATCGTGCACCACCTCGGCGGCGTCCCCCTCGCCATCGAGCTGGCCGCGTCTCGCCTCCGTGCCACCCGTCCCGCACAGCTCGAGCGACGCCTCGCCGAAGACCTCTCCGCCATCCACCTGTCCGGCCCCCGACCCCTCGCCGACGCCATCTCCTGGTCGTGGGACCTCCTCTCCGACGACCTGCGGGCCGCGCTCGTCCGCCTGACCGCACTCGACGGCTCGTTCGACGACGTTGGCGCAGCGGCCGTGCTCGGTGAGGAGCCCGACGCCGTCTGGACCGCCATCGAGGGCCTCCTGGACCGCTCCTGGCTGCAGCCGGTCGACGACGAACACGGCCTCCAGTACGCCATCCTCGCACCTCTTCGGGCGTGGGTTCGGCAGCGGGTCGGCCCCCCTCCTCCCGAAGCCCTCGATGGCCTCATCCACCTGTGCATCCGGCGGGCCCGGGCAGGCGGTCCGCTCCACCACAGCTGCGCCCTGGGCCTGGATGCCCTCCGGTTGGTCTCCCAGCACGCCGTCGACAGCGCCCATCCGCTCGCCGGCTTGGTGGCCGGGTACAGCGTGCGGGCGGCCAGTCGTGCGCTCATGCCCGCTGCCCTCGAAGCCCGGGCGGTGGGGCTCCAAGACCGCCTCCGGTCGCCGTCTGTCGACCTCACCGTGGAAGTGGGCTGGGCCGTCCAGCGCGGTGGCGACGATGCCCACGCTCGCGCCCTTCTCGACCAGACCGACGGCTGTGACCACGCCACCGTCCTCGGTCGCCTGCGTGGGCGATGGCTCGATGCCCGCCTGCTCACCAACGCCGGCCAGACGGCCTTGGCTGCCGAACGCTGCGAGCGCCTCTGCGACGACGCCCTCCAAGCGGGCATTGCGATGGTCGCGGCCGGTGCCGCATCCCTGTTGGTCGAGCTCTACATCGACCTCGGACGCACCGACGACGCCCTCCAGTCCGGCCGACGCGCCCAGAGCATCGCCACCGGTGCGCACGGCCATGGCTGCGCCAGCCACCTCGCACCCAACATGTTGATTCGGCTGGCCCCGCTGTACTTGATGAAGGGCGAGGTGGACCTGGCTCGGACCATGTTGCGCGACGCCGCGGTGGCCGGGCGACGGGCGCAGAGCCCTGTGCTGGAAGGGGGCGCGTGGGTGAACCTGGCCATGCTCGAAGCGATTGTGGGCTGTCCCGAGGCCGCACGGCCTCTGCTCGAGCGGGTCGAGCGCGCCAACTTCAGCATGGGTCGGGCCATGACGGACGTCCAGGTGCTGCTGGGCTGGGCCTATGTCGCCCGTGCCGAAGGCGACCTCGACCGCGCCCGGCAGTGCGGCCTGCGGGGCATCGAAGTGGCTCGGGCCGGCGGTGTGCTGCGCATGGTGGCCGTGTCGATGGGGTCGTTGATGTGGACGGATGTGGTCGCGGGCCGACACCGCTCCGAGGTCACCGAAGAAGCCCTGCGCATCTGTCGCGACGGAGGCCTGCAGCTCATGGGATGCACCGTGGTGGGGCTGGCGGCCTGGCTGGCGGCGCGTGCGGGCGATGCCCATGCGGGTGCTCTGGCGACGGAGGCCCTGGGGCTGGCCGATGCTGTGGGCGACGCCGACGAAGTGGTGTACGCCTACGCCGGCGCAGCGGTGGGACGGGCTGCGGTGGGCGACCGGGCAGGGGCGGACCGATGCCTGGAGGCAGGTGCGCGGCTGAGCGAGAAGCTCGCGCACCTGAGGTCATTGGCGGATGTGGTGCCGATGGCGCGGCGCGAAGTGGCCGAGCGGCTGACGGCCTACGGAACCGCCCACGCCGGCGACACCGTGGCCCCCGAGTCCGAGACCGACGGCGCATCCAGCCAGATGTAGCCGTCGCTGCCGTCTCCACCCGCGCCCGGAACCGCCGACGAGGAGCCCACCGACGTGGTGCCGCCCAGTCCGCCCTCCGCGTACAACGCGCCCGTGACCGTGATGGAGGTGAGGGCTTCGAGCCAGAGCGTGCCTGCGCTGCCCCCGCCGCCTGCCCCACCGTCCAGACCCGACGGCTCCCGTCCACCATCGCCGCCCGAGACGTCGATCGACCCCGACACCGACAGAACATCGGCGAACAGGTACACCGCCCCGCCACCGCCACCGCCGCCGGCACCATCGCAGTTGTCCGCCACGCCGTAGCCGCCGCCACCGCCGCCACTTCCAGCCGTCAGCGTGGCCGTGCCCGTGCCCACCGCAGCCCCCGCCGAGCCTCCCGGCACGGTGTACGTGGACCCGCATCGTGACGACGGACACACGCCGTCGTCGCCCGCATCGCCGGCCGTCGCATGGCCGCCTCCACCGCCCCCACCGCCCACGCCGCTGCTGGTGGCGAGCCCGCCGCCCCCGGTGCCGCTGCCCGCCGTGCCGGTTCCGGCGTAGTACGACGACCCGTTGCCGCCACTGGCCCCTCCACCGCCGCCGCCTGCCCCGCCTGCGCGGTTCGAGGACAGGAAGCCCGCGGTGTCTTCGCCGTCTTCGCCCACCAGCTCCAAGGCGCCCTGCACGTCGGCCGTCCCGAGCACGTACACCTCGAGCACATCGCTGCCCGTCACCGTGACCGTCACGCCGCTGCCGATGGTGAAGTCGGTGTACTCGTAGGCATCGGCGGTGAGGGTGGTGTCGCCGGCGGGGTTGTAGGTGCCGTCGTAGCCCACGCCGTCGCAGTCGTTGTCCACGCCATCCACCACCTCGGTCTCGCCGGGGTTGGCCGAGGCGTCGTCGTCGTCGCAGTCGGTGTTGTCGGATGTCCAGCCGGAGCCTGGGCTGCAGGCGACGTCCGAGGTGGTGGGGTCGCCGTAGCCGTCGCCATCGCTGTCGGCGTAGACCGTGCTGGCGGTCGACGTGTCCAGCGAGCTGTCGTCGTCGTCGACATCGCCGTCGCAGTCGTTGTCGTCGCCGTCGCACACCTCGGTGGCGCCCGGGTGGATGGCCACGTCGCCCTCGTCGCAGTCGCCCCCATCGGCCACACCCGCGGTGGGGGCTTCGCAGGACGATGAGGCGGTCGACGCAGCCCCGTAGCCATCGCCGTCGGTGTCGACGTACCAGGTGGTGGTGCTGCTGCTGTCCAGCGAGCTGTCGGCGTCGTCCACGAGCGTGTCGCAGTCGTCGTCCACCTCGTTGCAGACCTCGGTGGCGGCGGGGTTCACGGCGCTGTCGGTGTCGTCGCAGTCGCCATCATCCGACACGCTGCCCGACGGCGCATCGCAGGCGAGGGTGGCGGAGCTGGTGAGGCCGTAGCCATCGCTGTCGGCGTCGGTGTACCAGGTGGTGGCGGTGGTGGTGTCCAGCGAGCTGTCGTCGTCGTCCACGAGCGTGTCGCAGTCGTCGTCTTGGTCGTTGCAGACCTCGGTGGCAGCAGGGTTCACGGCGCTGTCGGTGTCGTCGCAGTCGGAGCCGTCGGACACGGTGCCCGAGGGAGCGGTGCACGCGATGCTGCCGGTGGTGGGGTCGCCATAGCCGTCGCTGTCGGCGTCGGTGTAGAAGGACGTGGCGGTGGAGGTGTCGAGCGAGCTGTCGTCGTCGTCTACGAGGGCGTCGCAGTCGTCGTCTTGGCCGTTGCAGACCTCGGTGGCGTCAGGGTGCACGGTGTCGTCGGCGTCGTCGCAGTCGCCCGGGTTTGTGGCGTAGCCTGCGGGCTCGGTGCAGGCCTCGGTGGTGACGTCGATGGCGCCCCAGCCGTCGTTGTCGTCGTCGATGTAGAAGGTGTCTTGCACGCCTTCATCGACGTCGGTGTCGCAGTCGTTGTCCAGCTCGTCGCAGACCTCGGTGGCGCCCGGGTATGCGGTGGCCTCAACGTCGTTGCAGTCGGTGTTGTCGGCGATGTAGCCCTCGGGGGCCTCGCACGCGACCACGCTGACCAGTGCGTCGCCGTACCCATCGTCGTCCACGTCGGCGTACCAGGTGCTGCCCACGCCTTCGTCCACATCGGTGTCGCAGTCGTTGTCCCGGTCGTCGCACACCTCGATGCCGCCCGGAAAGCTGTCGGGGTCGGTGTCGTCGCAGTCGGTGGCGTCTGGGACGAAGCCCTCGGGTGCCGTGCAGGCGGCTTCGGAGGTGGTGGGGTCGCCGAAGCCATCGCCGTCGGTGTCGGCGTACCAGGTGTCGGTGACGTCTTCGTCCACCACGCCGTCGCAGTCGTTGTCGATGCCGTCGCACAGCTCGTTGGCGTCGGGGAAGATGGCGGCGTCGCCGTCGTTGCAGTCTTCGTCTGCGGGAAAGCCGTCGGCGTCGCTGTCCACGGCGGGCTCGGTGACATCGCCGGTGGTGCCGTCCTTGCCGGTGGGGTCGGTGCGCTCGCAGGCGAAGAGGCCGAGGGTCAGCAGCAGGAGGTGGGGTCGCATGGGGGCTCCGGTCGGCAGGGAGACCCATCCTACGTCCGATGTGCGGGTTCAGTTCTCCGGCGTTCGAATGGCGCTGGCTTCGGCGGCGAGCTGGGCTGCGGTGAGGATGCGGTCGATGGGGACGCCTTGTGCGGTGAGGGCGGCCTGGATGGGCGCGGCGGGACCGGTGACGACCAGGAGGTGTCCGGTTGGCGTGGATGGCGACGGGTGCGTTCCGGTGGGCTGGTGGACGGCTTCCCAGGGCCGGGCACGGAGCGAAAGGTCGACTGGCAGGGGCTCCATGACCACGGCCGCAGGTGCGGTCTCGGGGAGGAACCGGCCCACCAGGCCCACCTGTGCGAGGGGCAGGTGCACGGAGATGTGGCTGCGGATGGGCTCGGCGAGGTGCGTGAGGTCGCGTCCGGCGCCGACCGCTGCCAGCTCGGTCTCGACGCGATGGACGTGCTGGACGACGGCCTGGAAGGTGTTGGTGGACCCATGGGCGACCACTTGATCGACGCGCACGAAGGGGGGGTTGGGTGTGTCGACGATGACGACCGAGGTGCCGCGGGGACTGCGCAGGCGACCGGGCTCGGGACAGAGGTGGGCAGGGGCGTCCTGCACTCGACACGGGACCTCGACCTCGACGGCGCCCGTCAGCACCAGCGCCTGTTCGATGGGGTCGTCGGGCGACACCACGCGGTGTTGGGCGGGACTGATTGTGTGCTGGGCGAGGTGGTCGACCGGGCCATCGAGGGTGAAGCCGCCGGGGGTGCGGGTGCCGAAGATGTGGGGGTGGTCGAGCCAGCCGTCGGGGGGCTCTCCCGCTTGCCAGATGGCGGCCCAGTCGGTGGTGGGAATGTCGATGTCGACGCTGTCTTCGTGGACCTTGGTGGCGCCGATGGGGGTCGTCTCGCGCAGGTGCTCGACCCCCATCCGCAGCTCTTGGCGAGACAGGGGCTCGAGCGCCGGACACACGCCCAAGCCCAACACACCGGCGGCCATCCACGTGCGGTCGCCGGGGGCGCGAGCGCGTCGTTGGGTCATGCGGACGGCGGCCTGGTCCCATGCTTCGGCGGCGGCGCGTGCCCGGCGGACAGACCACCGTGGCGTGTCGACACTGGCCACACCCAACACACCTCCCCGCCAGCCCAACCAGCCGATGGGTGTGCCTCCCGTGTCTTCGGCCACACCGGCCAGGGCGGCCCACAATGCACGGCGGTGGGTGCAGTCGAGCGTGCCGTCCACCGACCAGGCGAGGTCGGCCTCGGGTGGGTGGTCGATGGCTGTGATGGAGGCGGGTAGGGGGTCGAGTGGGGTGGACCGACGCCACCGTACAGGTTCGACTGACCGGGCGATGATGACCGTGACCGGGGCATCTTCGAAGACGGATGCGAGGCGGGTGGGCGGTCCGACCGCTCCGCGCAGAGGAAGGCGGTAGCGGGAGCCGACCGCTGCGGTGTGGTGGAGGAGGCGCTCGCTGGCGGAGGGTTCGGTGAGGCGGCGCTCGAGGTCGACCTCGTGGGCGGCCTGGTCCCAGAGGGAGGGGTCGATGGGAGGCGGGCCGAGCGCTGGCGTGAGCTGCTCGACGATGGTGCGTTCGATGTCTGGGTTGGCCTGGCCTCGCCACACAAGGTGGATGGTGTCGGGGCCTGTCCAGGCGTCGAGCTCGCCCGGGATGGGGCAGGAGCCGGTGCGGGGCGCGGCGAGGATGTGTTCGATGTGGTGCGCCACGCGGGGGTCGCCGTCGACGGCGAGGGGGCCGAACACCACCTGGATGGCGGTGGGTTGGGTGGGGCCACCCTCTGGAAGCTCCGGACACTCGGCCGCGGCGATGTGGCCGAAGGAGAGTGCGAGGATGGGGAGGAGGCGGCGCATGTGGGGTGGGGTCTATCGGCTGCCGCGGCCTTCGGGTCGGGTGGTGGGCGCGATGAGGGCGACGCGCAGCTCCAGGCCGGTGTAGCCGGAGTGCCAGGTCCAGTCGTAGTCGCCGCCCACCGACAGCACGGTGGCGTCGACCGATCGGCTTCCGATTCGGGTGGTGAACCGAAGGTCGATGGCGGTCCCCCAGCCGCTGTCCCCGACGGACTCGAGGCCCGGTCCGGCCGACAGCTGGCCGCCCCATGCCTTGAGGGTGGGCTGGCCATCGCGGGCGAAGCGGTGGTGGTAGGGCCCGGCGCCGTAGGACCAGCGCCAGTGCAGTGGTCGACTCTCTGTGCGCTTCCCCAGCGTGCGGACGATGCCCGTCTCCAGGGCGTAGTGGTGGACTCTGGGCACGAAGTCGTGGGGCTCGTGCGACCACGTTCCGCCCCAGTGTTGGGTGTCGAGCCCGGTGTAGACACGGCGGACCGACGTGCCCAATGGGAAGACCGCGCGCACATTGCCGCCCATCCAGACAGGTCCGGACGCGTTCTCGATGGACCGATTGCCCCAGTCGTCGACGAAGACCGGCTGCCAGGCCAGCAGGCGGGAGGTGGCGACCTCGACCGATGGGCTGGCGAGGGCCGTACCCAAGAGAGCTGCGAACATCACCATCACGACCGCCGACGCAAGCCAAGGCCCACCAGGCCGAGGGGACCGAGCAGGGCGAACAGTGGCAGCGCACCCTGCTTGGGCACATCGGCGGGCGGCGGACACTCGGCGGGTGGGTCGACGAAGCCCTCGCCACACACCGGGAAGAAGGGCTGGATGCCTGGCGGACCGAAGATGAAGCGGGTCTGGACGTTGTCGTGCTGGCCCGTCTCGTAGAGGGCCAGGTCGGTGTGGACCTGGTCGAGCTGGTACCGCACGCGGAGGCGGCTGATGCGGGGGCCGCTGCCCCAAGTGTCGAGCGCGCTCTCCAGGCCCAGCGCGGACAGGTCGGCTTCGGAGAATGGGCTGACTTGGGAAGGCGGCGGACAGGGGTCGCACTTCACGAAGAGGGACCAGCTGTGTTCGAGGATCCAGCCGCTGCCGCCGACGTCGTCGATGGCTTTGTCGACGGCGTCGGCGTAGTGGGCGGTGAGGTCGGTGCCGTCGTCCAGCAGGCAGTCCCGGTCGACGGTGGCCTCGGGGAAGGTGGAGATGCCCGGGATGGATCCGTTCGTGATGGTGGTGACAACGACCTCTTGCTGACCCTTGCCCGACAGCGTGCCCACGCGGATGGGGACGGTGAGGGTGTCGCTGTGGTCGGAGTAGCGGAACTGGAGGGGAGACAGCCAGCTGCCGTCGTGGATGGGGGAGTCGAGGCGCACGCGGGCGGCCACGAACCAGGAGTCGTAGCGCAGGTAGTCCTCGAACAGCTCGGCGGCGCCGTCGGGCATCACGAAGCCTTCGGCGGACAGCCAGGCCTCGAGGTCTTCGCCCGACTCTGCAGAGAGGATGACGAGGTCGTACTCGGCCACCGCAAACTGGTGCTCGACGGTGACGGCGAGGGTGTTGAGGTCGGAGCCGCCGAGGTCCATGGTGGGTGGGAGCGTGGAGATCTTGGCGTATTGGTAGTCTTCGCTGCCCAAGCTGATGTCGACGTTGGCGCAGCCGCCACCACCGGTGCTGCAGCCGATGTCCCGGGTACGGTCTTCTACGTCCTGGCAGCTGTACGCCACACCACGGGGGCCGGCCCAATGCATCACCGAGTCGATGAGGGCCCGGTCGACGGTGCGGACGGAAGTGGCGTCGAGGCCGGAGGGCACAGGGACCACCACCCCGAAGTCCGACGACGCGCCGGCCACGTCCATGTCGAGGGTGAGGGTGGTCTGGCCGTAGACGTCGTCGTGGGCGAGCACCACCCGCGAGGTCTCGTTGATGAGCTGGTCTCCCGGCTTGCCTACATAGGTGCCACAAAAGGCGTGCGCAGCGGATGCCAGCGACAGAGCGATGAGCATGAAGTCCCCCGATGTGTGGGCCTCAATGTGGCACGGTGGGGGCGGACGTGCCGGTCATCTTTTTTCAGGGGTCGGCGCAATGAGGGCCATGCGGAGCTCGGGCCCTGCGTGGCTGGGGGTCCAGCTCCAGTTGTAGTCACCACCCGGGGAGCGGACCGTCGCACGGACCTTCTGGAAGCCCTCTCGGCGCACCAGTCGACCGTCCAGGGCAGCACCCCAGCCGCTCTTCGTGCGGACTTCCACGCCCATCCCAAGTGCCCACTGTACCCCCCACCCAGACAGCGGGTCGTGGTGTTCCCGAGTCATTCGTTGGTAGTATGGACCCAGGCCGCCGGTGAAGCGAAGCCGGGTCGGGTCGCCTCGAATCGCGTCGCCGACAAGCCGCACGATGCCCACCTCTGCGCCGTACTGGTGGACCACTGGGGAGAAGTCGAACGGTTCGTGCGACCAGGATGAGTGCCAGTGGTGGGTGTCGAGTCCGGTGTACATGCGGACTCGGGGTGGGGGCAGGTCGATGTCGAGACGGACATCGGCACCGCCCCAGATGGGGTATTGGTCGCGGGTGAGGGTGGAGGGCGCGCCTGCGTTGAGGCGGTCATGGGCGGTCACGGGCTTCCATAGGCCCGTTCGCACAGCGCCCAGCTCGATGGATGGACTGGCAATGGCCACACCGAGCACCGCCGAGAGCATCACGGACGCCGCCGGAGGCCGATGCCCAGGAAGCCGAGCGGGCCGAGAAAGACGATGAGCGGGAGGGTTGCGCCGTGTGCTGGCTCGGGCGGGGGGCACTCGCGGGGGTGGTCCGGGAAGCCCTGGTCACACACCGGAAAGAGGCTCTCGAGGCCCGGCGGACCCGAGATGAAGCGTGCCTGAATGGCGTCGTGCGTGCCAGAGTCGTACACGACGAGGTCCGAGAGGACATGGTCGATCTGGTACCGCACCCGGAGTCGGCTGACCCGCGGATTGTTCCAAGTGGTGGCCTCTTGGGAGAGGCCGAGGTCGGCGAGGTCGGCGAGGGAGAACGGGCTGACCGCGCTGGGCGGGGGACAGGGGTCGCACTTTGTGGCCAGAGGCCAGCTGTGTTCGAGGATCCAGCCACTGCCGCCAATGTCGTCGATGGCCTTGTCCACGGCGTCGGCGTAGTACGTGTCGAGGTCGGTACCGGGTGGCAGGAGGCAGTCCCGGTCGATGGTGGCGTCGGGGAAGGTGGCGACTCCGGGCACGCCGCCGGTGGACAGCACCGCGACTACGACCTCCTGCTGTCCTTTGCCCGACAGGGTCCCCACCCGAATCGGGATGGTCTGCATGTCGGACGACTCTTCGTATTGGAGCTGGAGCGGCGACAGCCAGCTGCCATCTTCGATGGGGGCCTCGACGTTCACTCGGGCAGCCACGAACCAGGTGTCCTCGTGCAGATACGTATCGAAGAGGTCGGCAGCGTCCTCCGAGAGCGCGAAGCCCTCGCGCGTGAGCCACGTCTGGAGGTCGTCGCCCGACTCGGCAGAAAGCACCACCAGGTCATACTCGGCCACAGCGAAGGCGTGCTCGACCGTGACGGCGAGGGTGTCCGAGTCGGGGGCGCCGAGGTTGGTGCCCTCCAAGAGAACCTGAGAGGCGTCGGCCTTGGTACTGATGGCGTACGAAACACAGCCGAGCTCTGCGGTCCTTCGCTTGCAGCCAACGTTGTGTCGGAGAGTCTCTTCGTCGTCGCAGGTGTAGGCGACCCCGCGGGGGGCGGCCCAATGCATCACCGAGTCGACCAGCCCGCGGTCCACCGTGCGAACGGACGCCGGGTCGAGACCTGCGGGAACGGGGACCACCACACCGAAGTCGTCGGTGGCTCCCGAGACGTCCATGTCGAGGGTGAGGGTGGTCAGTCCGAGCGTGGCATCGTGGGCCACCACGACCCGCGACGACTCATTGATGAGCTGGTCGCCGGGTCGGCTGACGTACGTACCGCAGAATGCGTGGGCGGTAGAGAGTAGGGATAGCGCAATCCACATCGGGGCCCCCGGGGCGTGGAACCCAGAGTGTCACGAAGTGTCGCGTGTCGCTGGAGAACTTCGACGGATTGGGTGGGGGCGGACGAGCCGGTCATCTTCCTTCAGGGACGCTCGGGACGCCGTGGGTGGAGCTGTGGGAACCGGGGTGAGGATGAACTCCACCTCCGGACGGTCGGGGTCGGGACCGGCGCGAAACAAGCAGGCGTGGTTGGTCTCGAAGCGTTGGGTTGCATCGGGAGTGGTGGAGTAGGAGACCGGGTCTTCGCAGTCCCGATGAACGAACTGGGCTCGGATGGGTGGCGATGGGTCGAGCCGCCCCACGGCGTCGAGGAGGACAGGAATGGCCCGGGCCAACGCGTTGTGTGGAGCGCGGTGCCATGCGTACAGCATGTGGAAGTTCATCTGCGTCCCGCTTGGCAAGGTTGGGACACCTTCTTACCATCGCCCCATGCCCATCGACCTCCCCGCCTTTCACGCCGTCGAAGTCACCGTCCACGACCAGACCTCCTGCGCCCGCAGCGACGATGGTCGAGTGGCCTGCTGGGGCGCCCACGTGCTGGAGGGCGTTCCCACACTCAACGAAGGCGCGTCGGGCGTTCCGCGCGTGCTCGACGGCATCACCGACGCCCAGCAAGTGTTGTTGGCCGACCTCGGGCTGGTGGTGCGCACCTCGGATGCGGTGTGGGTGGTCGACCTCTACCGCGACACACCACCCAAGAAGGTGGATGGGCTCGGCGTTGTCACCAAGCTCGTGGCGGCCGATGGGGGCGTGTGTGCTTTGCAGTCCGATGGAACGGTGGGCTGCTTTGGTTGGATGCGCTGGTTTCCGGAAGGGACCACGCCCCACCAGGCACATGTGGCCACCGGAATTGGCGGTGCCACCAACCTTGTGTGCGACACCTGGGCGTGTTGTGTCGAGACGGCCGAGGGGCACCGTTGCTTTGGAGACCGCGGCCCGGTGGGTGAGGTCGAGGCATCGCGTGCGCCCCCGGGTCGCATCATGGCGTGGCCCGCCGGACGCCTGGTGATGGGCTTCGACCGTGGATGTGCGGTCACCGACGACCGGGTGATGTGTTGGGGACGGCAGGTCCATGTGCCCGGCAAGGGCGGCGACGACCTCCCCGACTATGGCGAAGGACCCCACCAGATCGATGGCACCGACGTCATCCTCCACTATGACGACGCATGTGTGCGCCAAGGTGACCGGTGGCACTGCGACGACTTTGCGAACGGGGCGGTGCAGCTCGACGATGTGGTGCAGCTGGCCATGGACCACGGACACGGGTGCGCCACCCACAAGAAGGGCAGCGTGACCTGCTGGGGGCGCAACGACCAAGGCCAGCTGGGCGACGGCCGGCGCATCTTCGACCCCCAGCCGCAGAAGGTGGCTGGGGTCTCGGGGGCCACCGACCTCACCGCCGCCTACTCTTCGACGTGTGTGCGCTCGAAAGACCGCCTGATGTGTTGGGGAGACGAAGCGGGCACGCCCTCGGAGGTGTCCGATGTGCCGAACTTGGGCAGTGCCATGTACCTGGCGGCCTTCGGCTGGCGTGGCTCCACGCTCCTGTACCGCCACTATGAGTGGGGTGCGTGGGAGAGCGAGACGTTTCGACCGGCGCCGTTCGAGCCGAGCCACGCCTCTCTGGACCGCGCGCACAACCTCTGTGTCGCCGACCAGGCCAACATCCAGTGCTTGTATTCGCTCGGTGAGGGGGGCTTTGCCGACCAATGGAAGGCCATGAAGGGACCGACGGCTCCGGTGGCGCAGCTGGTGCCCACAGCCGTGGGGTTGCTTGTGTTGGCCGAAGACGGCACCGTGTGGACCTGGGAAGACGACCGCTTCGAGGGCGACCCCGACTTCGTCAAGCCGCCGCGGCTGCCCCAGAAGCTACAGCAGGTCGATGGAATCATCGATGCCGTGCGCATCGCCGCGGGCCAGGACGCTCGGTTTGTGCAGCTGAAGGATGGGCGGGTGCTCACCCGGGGACAGGTGGGCTGGGACGTGTCGGGTCCGGCCACGTTCACCGACTTTCCGGCCTTTGCCGGTGCCACCGACCTCGACGCCAACGACACCCACATCTGTGCGGTCGTGGACGGGGTGGTGTGGTGCTACGGCAGCAACGACCTCGGCCAATGTGGGCAGCCGGTCTCTCGGGCGGTTCCCGAGCCAAAGCCCGTGGCGCTCCCCGAGCCTGCGGTGGCGGTGGCCGTGGGCCAGGACCACTCCTGTGCGGTTGTGAAGAGTCGGGACGTCTACTGTTGGGGGGCCGATGAATACGGTGCGTTGGGCCGTGGTCGGGTGCTCAAGGGGACCGGCGTGCGGGTGCATGGGCTGGGCCCGCGCCGGTAGGCCGGACAGGGAATGTCCGTGACGATGGCTTGAATGGACTACATGGGCGGCGTCACCCCGGTCCCCGAGTGAGCCATGGGCAGCTTCTACGCCAACCTGCAGGTCCGCGCCGAACACCTCGATGCCGTGCAGGCCGCGCTCCACACGCGCCTCACAGGGCAGGGCTACACGGTCTGTCCACCCGAAGAGGGCGACCGTACGGTCCATCTGGTCATGGGCGAGGGGTGGGTGTCGGTCTACGACTCCGAGGTCGACCAAGGCGACACCCAAGGGCTTGCCCGGCAGGCCATCGAGCTGTCCCGAGCGCTCGGCAGCCCGGCCTTCACGGTGATGGTGCACGACAGCGATGTGTTGCTGCTCGACCTCTACGCAGCCGGCGCGTGTCTCGACCGCTTCAACTCCTGGCCCGGCTACTTCGAGGGGAAGTCGCCCAAGGTAGAGCCCGGGCCCCACATCCGCGCCTGGAACCAGCTGTTTCCCGGCCAGCAGGGCCACCTCGAGGCCGTCTTCTCGGCGGAGGGGGTGTTTGCCGAAGCGGCGCTGGAGCCCTTGTCTCGGGTGGTCGGCATCCCCACGGCCCGTCTCGGCACGGGAGCCCGGTATCTTGCCCACGATGGAACGTTGGAAGGTGTGGTCTCGCTGGCCTATCGCCTGGCCCAGCGCCCTGCGTGGGCGGTCACACCAGAGGGGCCACCCCGGCTGCTCACCCCGTGGGAGATCGCGGAGCTCACCCATGGCAACGTGATGCCCGACGACGCCATCCAGGTGGTCGAGGCCGCTGTGGGCGCGCAGCTCGACCTCCACCTGTCCGCTCGGAGCGTGGGGGCGGGGAGCACGGGCCTGGAAGTGCGGCTCCGTGGCGATGCGGATGGTGTCGACTGGACGGGGGTTCGCGTTGTGTTGGGCCATCCCCGCGACCAGATGGTGGTCGAAGCGCCGCTCGTGGCCACAGGCGTTGGCTGGGCCGCCTCACTGCCGCAGGTTCGCCTCCCCGACGGCGTTCCCATGCACATCCAGCCCACCTCTCCGGCCGACATGATGAAGGTGATGGAGGCCCAGTTCGCGGCCGGCGTGCATGTCACGGCGTTGGGGACCGGTCGACTGGAGGGCGAGGGCACGGTGCGTTTGGCGGCGTGGCCCACGGGACATCCGGGCCAGGGCACGTCCATCGAGCAGCCGTATGCGGTCGTGTCCACCAATGGTCGGCCCCTGCGGGCGCCCGACACCGTCCACCCCACGATGCTCGCCCCGCTGCGCACCCCCACACAGGTGGTGGGAATCTTGTGTGTGTCTCCGGATGGTGTGGCCGACCGACTGGCGCGGGTGGTCGAGGTGGTGAAGCCTGTCTTGCCAACTTCGGGAACAGCCACCACCACGGTGTTCCCGGCAGCGAAGCAGGGGCTGCTTGGCATGCTCACGGGCCGCCCGAAGACCCGCTCGGGCAAGGCCGGCTCGTTCCTCTCGGGCAAGCGGCTGGGCAAGCTCATCGATGCATTGGCTGATGGTGCCAACCTGGTGGAGGTCACCTGGTCGACCAGCAAGCGAGCCACCGACTCCACCGCTGAGCTGCGCGTGGGTCGCGGACTGGCTGTGCTGCCGGGCCAGCAGGCAGCGGTGGTGGTGGGGCTGCCCGCGTCGGACGAAGCAGAAGCCCTGCTCGCGGCCGCCTTCGATGCAGAGTGCGCGTTGGGCGGGGTCTTTCAGGGGCTGGTCACCCGCTGGGAGACGCCTGGCTCCACCGACACCACTCCCTACGAGCTGGCGTGTGGGGTGCATGGTCAGTGCACGCTGATGGTGTCGTGGCTGCGGCGGTGGGTGCGCGGAGTGGGCCTCGGTACGTTGTGGCTGGGGCCCGAGCTGGTGGGGCACCTGCCTGAGCCGCCGGCCGGGGTGATGGTGGGCGGTCTGTTGCGCGTGCAGGTCACGGATGTGGCGGCCATGGAAGATACCCTCGCAGAGGTGCTTCCCGACGCCCGGGCCTGGCAGGCGGGGATGCAGACGGCCTACTCGGGCACCGAATGAACAGGCGCTACGGAGCCGAATACACGTACCCCACCACCGCCTCATAGCGGTAACCGTACACTGAAACGGCGTTGTCGCGCTCGGTGGAGCTGGTGGTGTAGAAGTGGTTTGACGCCGTGCTGCTATACAGCCGATACAAGGGGGTCCCGCCGCACGTCTCGTCGGTGGCGATGTAGCCGACCGTGAGCTCCGGACTCACGCCGATCTCGCAGGTCTCGGACGACGTGAGGAAGGTCCGACCACCCCCCTTGTCGCAACGGTACAGGGCGCGGGTACCCGGGACCTCGTGGGCGTAGAGATAGAAGTAGTTGGTGGCTTCGATGGTCTGTCCCCGACCCTCCAATGTAGAGAGGTCGGGTCCGTACATGTGGCCCAAGCTACCGCTGCTGCGGTGCACGCCCTGTCTGCACCCGGACAGTGCGCCGTTGTCGCACACGCCGTCGCAGTCTTCGTCGGTGTGGTCGCAGGTCTCGACGGGCGGCACGCAGGTGGGTGCGCATACATCGCTACAGTCGAAGGTGCCCGTGCTGTTGCAGGTGGTGGTGCACGTGGTGTCGGCGGACGGTCCGCAGGCGGTCTCGGTCTCGCAGCCGTTGTCGGCGACGCCGTCGCAGTCCCCCCAGCCGTCGTCGCAGGTGCCCACGGCGCATTGGCCGGCCTCACAGGCGCCGCCCGAGTGGGGCACGATGCACACGATGCCGCAGCCACCGCAGTTGTCGGGGTCGGTCTGCGTGTCTGCACAGCCGTCGGGACACGCGGTTTCGTCGGGGGGACAGTCGAGGGGGGAGTCCGCAGAGTCGCGGGGCCAGCCGGCGGTGTCGGTGGGGGTCTCGCCCACCACACGCGCAGTGTCCTCCGCCGAGTCTTCCGTGGACAGCGCCTTCATCTCCCCGCAGCCCACGAGGAGCACCAGGCCGAGCCACCTCATCCCAGCAGCTCGGTGTAGGGTGCGCTGGTCTCGGCGCCGCTGAAGCCGAACTCGGGGAAGTCGAGCCCGAGGGCCTGCAGCAACGTGAGCTGGGCGCGGGCCATGTTGCCGCCCGCCTCGCGCACGTGCACGCCGGAAACGAGCCGACCGCCGGCCTTTCCGGCCAACACCACCGGCATCTCCGACACACTGTGTTGGTAGCCCTCGCCGTACTCGGAGACCCCATACACCAGGGCCCGGTCGAGCAGAGATGTGCCCGTGGGGTCGCGGGCGTCGGCGAGCATGTCGAGGAGGTCGGCGAAGGCTTCCATCTGGAGCTGCGTGATGCGGTCCACAGCCTCCCACTCACCGGCGTGGCAGACGGTGTGCATGTCGCTGCTGACGTCGACCTCGCGGAAGATGTGGGTGCTCGCCGGCGACGAGAGCATGTAGCTGAAGACACGGGTCTGTTCGCACGCCAAGGCCGCCACCAATAGCTCGGAGATGACCGCGGCTCGGGCCCGGAGGTCGGTGGTCTCGCCCGGTACATCGGGCGTCACACACGCATCCGCGCCCAGGGTGAGGCGTCTCTGCACTTCGTACAGGTGCTCCATGTGGGCTTCGAGGCGGGCTCGGTCGGCCCCCGGCAGCTGGGCGCGGAGGTCGGCTGCATCTTCGAGAACGGCGTCGAGCAGGGCAGACCGACGCTCCAGGCCCGCGGTCCCGAAGTCGATGTTGAACAGGCGGTCGTAGAGCACGCCGGGGTCGCACACCGCGGGGTTCAGGGCGTCGGGGCCTGTGTAGGAGATGGCGTTCCAGTGGCCGTAGTCGTGGAAGCGTGCGGTGCTTGCGCCCACCTCGAGGCTTCGGTAGCGCGGGGCGCCGGCGGCGTAGAACTCGGTCTCGCGGGCCACCAGCTGGTCGAGGGTGGGGCGTCGCGCGGTGAGCGTGTGCGAGGGGTGGTCGAAGCCTTCGGAGCGGGGCCGGTCGCCGGTGGTGGCCACCATGAAGCCACGCATGTGGCCGTCGCCTTGGCCGCCGGGGTCGGTGGGAATGTCGGTGTGGGGGGTGAGCCCTGTGACGACGCTGTAGGGGTGGTCGCCCAGTAGTGCCAGCAGGGGGGACGGCGTGAAGCCCGGGCCCGTGTCGGCGGGGGTCCAGAGGTCGGGGTGGGTGTCGCTGGCGAGCGAGCCGCCGTGGCCAGCATGCCAGGGCACGCCATTGGCCCAGAAGAACAGGCCGAAGATGGGGTCGGGTCGGTCGTCGGCGTGGGCGATCGACGACTCGAAGGTGGGCAGAGCCAATGCAACGGGCAGGCCGCCCACCACCCCTCGCAGCACACGGCGTCGGGAGATGCTCATCGGGCGTCCTCCTCGGAAGCAGCGACCACTACAAAGCTCTCGTGGGCAATCACGTCGACGAGCAGGGACCGGAAGCGGTGTCCGGAGCTCGCAAACGACTCGGAGAGCTGATCGAGGGTGACGTCGTCGGCTTCGGTGTCGAGACGGGCGTGGGCGTGGCGGAAGACCTGGCGCACCATGCACGGCCCCACGCGCTCGTGGTCGGCCAGGTGGTCGCCCAGTGCGCCCGCACCGGACAGCGGCACACCGGAGAGGTCGCCCGAGCTGTCGATGGGCACGCCGTTGTCGGTGTCTCGCCACGCGCCGGTGGGCCCGAAGTTCTCAAACAGGAAGCCGGGTGGGTCCATCAGAGCGTGACAGGAGTTGCAGGCCGGGTCGTCGCGGTGTCGCTCGAGCTGGTCGCGCAGAGACGCTGCTTCGGCGGTCTCGTCGGTAAAGTCGAGGTCGACGCTGTCGGGGGGCGGGGGCACGTCGATGCACAAGACGCGCTCCAGCAGGTACTTTCCGCGCAGTGTGGGCGACGTGGAGGTGGCGTGGGCGTTCATCGTGAGGAAGGCGCCCAGCCCGAGGATGCCCGCGCGTTCGCTGTCGGCGGGGAGGTCGACCGGCACATAGGCCAGGGCGCTCATTCCGTCGGTGGGGAGGCCGTAGTGGGCGGCCAGCTCGGCGTTCACGTAGGCGCGGCGGTCGCTGAAGAGGCCCCGTGCATCGGTGTCGCGGCGGTTGACGATGTCGTCGACCAGCAGCAGCACCTCGTGCTTCATGGCATCCCGGAGGGTGTCCGTGAAGGTGGGGAACAGGTCGGGGTCGGGGCTGGTGCGGTCGAGGCGCGCGAGGTCGAGGTACTGGCCGAAGAACGTGAGGATGGCGGTGTCGGCGCGGGGGTCGTCGAGCATGCGCAGAGCGTGGGTGCGTCGGCCTTCGGTGGTGGCCAGCTCGCCGGCGGCCGCGGCATCGAGCAGGGTGTCGTCGGGGATGGTGTCCCACAGCAACAGGGCCATGCGGGTGGCCACCTCATAGTCGGTCAGCAGCACCATCTCGGCGCGGGTGGGGTGCGGCGTTCCCCGCTCGACGCGGTACATCACCCAGGGCGACTGGAGCATCCCGGCCACGGCGAGCTCGAGGCCCAGCCAGGGGTCGCCTTCGGAGAGGTCGGTGGCCACGGTGAGCCAGCGGTCGTGCTCCCACGACTCCAGGGGTCGTCGGTAGGCGCGCCGACCAAAGTCGGTGAGGAACGCCTGCACACAGGCATCGCCGGGTGCTTCGGGTGTGCAGCCGACCCGCTCCACGCGTCGTTCGGTGTCCGAAAATACCGTGTGCGAGGCTGTTGTCGCGGCTTCTTCCACCTGCTGGACACCCTGCTCGGACAGCGCATCCGTGGCCGCGCCGATGGTGGCGAACAGGTAGGGGTAGGTGTCCGGCTGCAGCTCGGCGGGGGCCGTGTCGCCCAGCAGATCGTCGAGGGCGCGCTGGTACTGGGCACTCGTGAGGCGCGCGAAGGCCCCCGGAGCGAAGTCCACCTCACCCGATGGCGCGGCCGTGTCGGACGGGTGGGCCACCGGGGTGGGGGCTCGGCTCTTGCCCGGCTCGGTGGAGCACGCGACCAGCAGGATCAGAGGGAGGTGACGCATGGCGCGATGGTATCGCAGGCATGGGCGCACTCGATGACGTCGGGGTGTCGTGGGGTGTTCGGGGGCCCCCTCCGCCTGCTCCGCAGGCACCTCCCCCTGAAGGGGGAGGACTGTGAGAACGGCGATGCCCTCCCCCTTCAGGGGGAGGTGGCCGCGAAGCGGTCGGAGGGGGCCCACCAGAGAGCCCTCCACCGCGAAGTCCTCCCGGGGTCTGCTACCCGCATGAGTTGTGCGCTCCACCGACAGAACACTGGGGGCCTTGGTTGAGGTTTGCTCGGGGCTGACTGCTCGTGCATTGGCGGGGGACTGCTCCTTCGGAGCGACTACCGCGGCGCCTCCTGTGCGCTTCGCGCCCGGCGCCTTGCTCCCCCGAACACCCCCTGTTTTCCGGGGAGAACTCCTTCCTCCCCGGACCCCTCCAGCCGGGGGACTACTCCGTACGTCCCCCTGGACCCCCTATGCGGGCCCGGTGCCGACGGGCGATGGTTCGCAGGGTTCGACGGCTGGTGCCTGGTCCCGGGCCGGCTGTCGGGTCTGGGCATCGATGGGCTCGGGGGACGAGGAATCGCTGGGTAGGTGCCAGATTCGTCGCTTTGTTCGCTGGCGCTCACGCTCCGAACGACTCGGTCGAGGCTGACCGAACACGTGGGCACAACAGTCCTCCCTCCAGCGAAGAACATCCGTTCTCGGACCCTTTGGCCACTTGTGCGGGTAGAAGACCCCTGAAGGGGGAGGACATCTTCGTTCTCACAGTCCTCCCCCTTCAGGGCCCTTCAGGGGGAGGTGGCCGCGAAGCGGTCGGAGGGGGCCCCTGCCGTCGGTGTCTTGCTCCGAGTGCAAGCAAGACAGTACGTCTCCCCGGCCCGGAGGACCCATGCGCCACCTGCTCATTCCCCTCACCGCCTTCGCCCTCGCATGCGGCAGCTCCGGCGGTGGCGCCACCGACATCTGTGGCGTCTTGTCCTGTCCGGCGGGCACCACGCCCGTTGCGTCGGCCTCCGAGGCATCCGGAACCGCCATCGAAGGCTCCCTCGACCCCACCTCCTGGTCGGGTGGGCTCGCGTATCGGCAGTTTGGCGAGGGCGAGTGTTCGCTCACCTGCGAGACCATCCAAGCCTGCCCGGAAGGCTCCTGGCCGGTCATCTCGGCCTCGTGCTTCACGTGTGCATCGCTCGACAGCGAGGGCAATGTGGTCCAGGCGGCCTGCGGCACCACCAACGTCCAGACCGGCGACATCGTGGGTGCCGTGGACTGCGACTCCGATGCCTGGTGTGGTGGCGGCTATGCCTGCGACACCTTCCGCGACGTCTGCAACGAACAGTGCGACTTCGACTCCGACTGCAAGGCCGACTTCATCTGCGACAGCCGGGGCGCGTGCGTGCTGCCCGAGTGCCTCGACGACGAGGACTGTCTCGGCGGCGCGGCCTGCAGCTCCTTCCACCTCGAGTGCACCGACCGCTGCTCGTCTCCCAGCGAGTGCAAGGGCGGCTACACCTGCGACGACGCTGGCCAGTGCATCGTGGCCGAGTGCTCCTCCGACTCCGACTGTGGGGGAGGCTACTGCTTCTCGGGAATGTGCGACAGCTCGGGTTGTGCGGTCGTCGACGCCTCGCGGGCCTCGCTCGTGTTGGTGGGACTGGGCCTCGGGCTCGTGGGCCTTCGCCGGAGAGTCGGTTTCCACTGATTTCGATGAGGGGAACGCGAGCCGGGCGCCGTTTAGGGTGTGTGCGTGTGGTTGGTCCACATGCATCTGGCCCGCCGGTCGGGCCTCGAGGAGACCCGATGACGTCCGCCCGCTACGCGCTTGCCCTCTCCACCCTCCTGGTGGGCTGCAAAGCAGACGAAAAGCCCCTCTGTGTGGTCGAAGACTCCACTCCATCCACCTGTTCTGGTGGCGACTGCGCCGACTGGGGCACCGAGTGGTGGAGCACCACCGCCAATGAATTCCGGTTCGACCAGCTCGCCGTGGGGCCCGAGGGCGAGGTCGCTGTGCTTCGTGGCGACGAGTACGTCGTTCTACTGAACGCCGACGGCTCCGAGCGCTGGCGGGCACCCCAAGACCTGGTGATGGCCCTCGCCTTCGCGCCGGACGGCGATGTGTTGGCCGTGTCCTATGGCGACGACCTCAAGCTCATCCGCTACGACGCCGATGGCACCATGCTGTGGTCCTACGTCTACGAGAACCCGGTGTACGAGCCCAAGCTCGTGGTCGACGACGCAGGCACCGCCTGGATGGAAGCGGAGCTGAACGACCGCAGCGCCATCGTGGGTGTCGACCGCGACGGTGTGGAGGTCGCCCTGCTTCGGCCCGAAGACAGCAAGGGTCGCGGACTGCGGTACATCGGTGGGTTGGAGGTGGCCCCCGATGGCTTCACCCTCGTCGTCACCGGCTCGACCGGCAACCCCCACAGCCAACGCACGGCCGCCCGGAGCACCGCAGACAGCAGCTCGGCGGCCCGTAGCTCTGGCGGCAGCTTCTTCGCCCAGGGCCTCGATGCCAACGGCAACCGCCAGTGGAGCTTTCAGACCACCACCGAGCACGTGGTTCCCGGGCCGTGTGGGTCGTTCTTCGGTGTGTCGGGCGGCTACCGAAAGCCGGTGCTCCAGCGACTCGACACCGATGGAACGGTGCTCTGGGAGCGGCCCTGGCTGGCCCCCGCCTACGACTCCCACCTTGCCTGGAACGGCGGGAACACGCTCTACGCCATGGCCACCCGTGTCGACGACGTGCCGGTGTTCCGCTTCCACGTGAACGGCACCCGCAGCCACAGCCCGATTCGGCACGATGCCGACCGATACGGCGCGATGGGTGTCCGGCCCGATGGGGGCGTGGTGACCGGGGCCAATGAGGTGGTCACGTCGTGGCGAAAGTGACGTGAGGTGGGGTGGTCTCGACGGCTACGAGGCAGTTCGGCGCCGTCGTTCCCACACCCAACCGAAGCCCGTGAGCGCCAAGAAGCCAGGGGCCATGGGGATGGCACTGCAGCCGCCCTTCTCGGGTGGGGTGTCGTCGGACTCGGTGTCGCAGTTGACCCACATCTCGTCGATTGCCGACACCTGGTTGCCCTCGGGATCGGTGCCAATGACCACAAGGTTGTATTGGTATCCCTCGGCGTCGGTCTCCGGGTCGTGGCACTGGCACGGAATGTCGACCGAAGCGGATGTGGAGCCGTTGACCGCCGCGAACTGTTCGTCGGTGAACCGAGAGTCGCCCAGCCAGTCGTAGGTCAGGCCCTCCAGGTCGCACGGAAGTGCCGTGTCGTCATTGCACGTGACCACGGCCTCCAAGGTGATGGGCTGCCCTTCGTCGCACTGCTCGACCGACCGCTCCAGCGTCAGGTCGTACCCGGCCGAAGCCACCGACAGTCCAAGAATCCAACCCCACATTCCGTCCCCCTACTCAAACCACGAGATCGCCCATTCACCGAACTCTTCGAGGGCTTCGATGAACGCGCTGCCGAACCGCAGCGACAGGTCGATGACGACTGAACCGTACTCCAGCACGGCCTCGATGAACCAGGTGCCGTAGCGCAGGATGAGGTCGACGAAGGCCGCCCCGTACTCCGCCACGAAGTCGATGAGGCGGTCGCCGTAGCGCAGCAGCAGGGTGATCAGACGCGAGCCGTACTCCACGCACAGGTCGAAGATGACCGACGGCGCGTTCACGATCATGCGGGCGAACGCGACGCCGTGCTCGGCCACCATGCGGGCGAACTGGGCGCCGTGCTCGCGGATGGCGTTGATGGTGCCCGGCACATCCTGGATGGCTTGGATGAGCGCGCGGCCGCCTTCACCGATGGCTTCGATGACCACCAGGCCACCGTCGAGGATGGTGCGCAGCAGGTTGGCGGCACCCTGGCCCAGCGCCGACACGATGACTTCGGTGGCTTCGCGGGCGAAGTCGGCCAGCAGCGGGCCGTACTCCTGCACGAGGTCGAGGATGTCGGCGCCCACATCGGAGATGAAGCCCCACAAGATCTGGCCGCCGGCCACGAGGTCGTTCCATGCATCGGCTGCCGTGCGCCGGACCCAGGCCCAGATGTCGGCACCGATGGCCGTGGCGGCCTCCCAGATGGCCGAGCCCACCTCGGACACGACGTCCCAGATGATGGCACCGGCTGCGGCGAGCTCGTCGAGGCAGCGGCGGACCACCGGAGCGCCGTAGGTGTTCCAGATGTGGACCACTTCGGCGGCGGCGTCGCGCAGAGACTGGACGAGTGGTGCGCCGTACTGTTGGTAGAGGGCGTGGATTTCGTTGCCCAACACAACGGCGGCGTCCCACGCTTCCCGACCGGCCTGCACGATGCTCTGGACGAGGGCCTGCGTGCCTTCGATGTAGAAGTCGAGGGCGGCTCGACCGTGCTGGTAGGCGAAGTCCCAGGCGGCCCGACCCGCGCTGATGACGGCATCGCCGACCGCCTGCAGAGCCGGCAGGCCGTACGCGATGTAGAGGTCGTAGACGGCGTCGGCACCGCGAACGATCTCGTCCCACACCACTGCGCCCACGTCGCGGGCGAAGTCGGCAAAGTCGCCAGCGAGCCGAAGCGCGAACTGCACGGCCGGTGCGCCGTACTCCTGCCAGATGTCCTTGGCGAGGGCCCAGGCGTCTTCGGCGAGGTCGGCGAGGAACTCCACAACCGGTGTGCCGAGCTCAACGATGCGGTCGAGCAGCCACCGGCCGGCTTCGGCCACCTTGCCCAGGATGATGGGCAGCCACTCGGCGGCCCACTCGTAGATGGCGTCGCCCACCGCCACCGCGGTCGACCACACCCACTCGCCGAACTCTTGCACGAGCTCGAGGACTTGCTGGCCCTTCTCGATGCAGAACTGGACGGCGGGAGCACCGTAGGCCTGCCAGCCGCGCACCACCTGGTCGGTGGCCCAGTCGAGCACCTCGACGAGCTCTTCGCCAAAGGCCGACAGGTGTTCCCACAGCCAGTTTCCGAGCTCGACCACCTTGGGCAGGATGACGTCGAGGGCGTCGGAAGCGAACTGGTAGAGGTCTTCGCCGGCCTCCACCACGGCGTTCCAGAGCACCTCACCCAGCTCTTCGGCGAGGTCGACGGCCTGCTGGCCCAGGGCGCCGAAGAAGCGCACCACCGGGAGGCCGTACTCTTCGAAGGCTTCGCGGTAGCGGGGGCCGTACTCTTCGAGCACTTCGAGGGTGGGGCCGATGCCCAGCTCGCCCACATACAGCACCCACTCGCCGTACTCGATGAAGGCGATGAGGGCCTGCTCGCCGTGGGCGGCCACCGCGGTGGCGAGGTCGTCGAGGTGGGCGCCGATGCGACGGGCCAGGGCCACGCCGTCGGTGGTAGCCCACTCGTAGACCGTGGTGAAGCCCTCTTCGGTGAGGTCGGCGATGAGCTCGAGGGCGGGTCGGCCGTAGTCCTGCACCAGGATGGACGCGAACTCGACGGCCTGGTCGACGCCTTCGCGGATGAAGCGGTCGATGATGGGGGCCACTTCGGACAGCGCCATGCCCAGGGCCGCCCAGGCATCGCTGCCGAGGTGCAGCAGGAAGCGCACCATGGGCTCGGCGTAGTCGTTGTACGCCGAGATGAGGTCGTCGGCGATGTCTTCGCCGAAGTCGGACAGCTGGCCACCCCAGTCCACCAGGATGGGGATGAGCGGCTGGCCGATGGCCTGGAGCACCCGGACGGTCCACTCACCGGCCTCGACGAGATTTTCGAGGGCCTGGCGGGTCTCTTCGGTGAACCAACGCAAGGCTTCGGCGCCGGCTTCGAGAACCCAGTCGAAGGCCGCGGGACCGTGCTCCATCAGGGCGTCGAGCACCCACAGGCCGATGTCGCGGTACAGCTCGGCGGCTTGGATGAGGTAGGGCTCGCCCCACTCCCACAGCTGCACCACACGCTCGCCCACCGCCACCAGGAAGTCCATGGTCAGCTGGAAGTTGGCTTCCAGGCGGGCGAACAGCCACGCGGCGGCGTCCATCAGCCACGCGCGCACCGGACCCGACGCTTCGACGAGCCACGCGAAGAAGGCCTGCAGCTGGGTGCCCAGGGCTGCAAGGTAGGGGCGGATGGCCGCGCCCACCTCTTCCATCACCGCCACGAAGGCCGGCAGATGTTCGAGCAGCCAGGCGCCGATGGCCGACCCTGCAGACTCGAGCCAGCCTGCAATGTCTTGGAGGAGCTGACCCCCTGCAGAGTCGAGCAGCTCCAGCGCCGGTCCGATGTGGTCGCGGCAGGCCTGGGCGAGCCACTCGATGCCCGCTTGGGTGGCCGACGACAGGAAGTCCCACACCCGCTGAGCGTACGGACCGATGAGCTGCAGGGCGTTCTCGCCCACCCGCACGCAAAATTCGAGGAACTCCTGGCCTGCGCTCGAGATGGCGCTCCAGAGGTCTTCGGTCATCTGCGAGAAGAGGGCCACCACGCCGGGCGCCCACTCTTCGATGTAGGCGAGCAGCTGCGTGCCGAAGTGTTGGACCGCACGGACGAGGTACTCGCCGCCTTCGTACAGGGCTTCGATGACCTCGGGGACGGTCTCTTCGAACCAGGCCTGCACCTCGGCGGGCAAGCCCTGGCACCACTCGAGGAACGGCGGGCCGTGGGTCTGGACCATCTCCACAATCCAGTCCCAGCCAAGCTCCAGCTTCTCGAGGATCCACATGCACGCGGGCTCGCCGAGCTGGTTCCAGATCTCGATCCACAGCTCGCCGATGGGCTCCAACACAGGCGCCAGGCGCTCGCCCAGCAGCTCGGCCGCCGACCGCACGAAGCCCCATGCAGACTCGATGAGGTCGATGATCCAAGGCCCCACCGCCACGATGAACTGCATGATGCGGCGGTTGGCTTCGATCATCAGCGGCAGCACGCGCTCGAGGACTTCCTTGCCGCGGTCTTCGACCCACACGAGGATGTCTTCGGCGTACGACAGGGCGTACCAGCCCAGGTAGGACTCGTACTGTTGGCCACAGATGGTGAACGACGGGGGCTCTTCGCCGATCTGGACGTAGTTGTCGCGGATCCACTGGACCAGCGACAGGTTGGCCGTGCCCTCCAGGATGAGGGTCTCGATGACGTTCCAGAACTCTTCGCTGGTGAGGAGGTCGGCCACGAGCGCCAGCGGCTTCTGTTCCCGCACCCACTCCACGGCGTCCCACACCGCTTCGAGCATGGCCCGGTTGTCTTTGAAGGCCTGGTAGATGCGGTCGAGCGGCTCGGGCAGGTTGGCGACGTCGACGCCCAGCAGCACGGCGATGAGCTCGAGCGTGGGCAGCACGGCCACCCGCAGCGAGCCCTCCACGCGTCCGCCCACACCCCACGTGACCGAGTAGCCGCCCGACAGCTCGATGACCCCGGCGCCCACTTCGAGGTTGGCCCGCACCATGAGCGATGCGCCCGCCGACAAGCCGCCCGTGACGCCCACTTCCATCAGCGGACCGAAGGAGTCGTTCATCCAGTCGGCCGACGTGAGCAGCTCGGCGCTGCCTTCGGCCAACAGTGCTGCGCCGGCCTCACCCGCGATCTGCAGGTTGAGGTTGGAGAGGTCGGGGTTGACGCTGCCGGTGGCCCAGATCTCGACGTATGCGCGGGCCGACAGGGCGAGCAGCCACTCGATGAGGAAGTCCTGCCCACCGATGCTCATGGGCCAGGGCGCACCCTCTACGGTGAGCGTGGCGCGGATGGCGTCGAGGGCGGCCCGGGCCTCGCCAGTCATCTGGAACTTGGAGGGATCGAACTGCGTGATCACCCGCACGACTTCGGCCACGTTGGTGGCCTGTCGCAGGTGCATGATGAGCTCGGGCATGTCGGCGATCTGGCCGAGGTTGCCTTCGAGGGTGCCCGCGTAGTCGAGGTAGGCGACGTCGAGGGAGACGTCGGCATACTCGCCTTCGTAGAGGTTGTAGTGGACGGCCTCGCCATCGGGGTTGAGGCCGGCTTCGGGCACGCCACCTTCGGGACCGCTGCTTTCTTCCGCGGGTGCCTGTTCGGGCGTGCCGGTGTTGCTCTCGGCGTCTTGGCCGGTCTCGGCGGCAGGCTGGCCAGCACCACCGTCGGCGCTGCGGTCTCCGCCCGACTGGATGTTGTCGACGTGGGCGCCGGGGTCGCCGGAGGGCTGAGGTGCATCGGGGCCGGTGTCGAGGCCGCGGCCGTTGCCCACGGGGATGGGGGTGTCGCCGTCGGGGCTCTCGGCACCGCCACCACCACCGCTCGGGGGCTGGCTGTCGCCTTCGGCCGCTTGCTCGGGATCGCCCTCCTGTGGGGCATCTTCGCTCGCCGGCGCTTCCTCTTCTGCCGCGCCTTCTTCGGCTGCGCCCTCTTCTTCTTCCTCGCCCCCGCTCTCGATGCCGCCGCCGCGTTCGAAGTCGCGCTCCACGCTGCGCTCGAAGGTCCAGCCGCCGTCTTCCTGCTCGCCAGCGTACCGGGCGACGATGGCCTCGGCGTAGGCCGACCCCTTGAGCTCGGTGATGCGGGCCAGGATTTCGTCGCGGGCGGTGACGTCGACGGTGCGCTGCTCGGAGAGCGCGGTCATGTCGGCTTGTTCGGCGGTCTGGTTTTCGGGGCTGGCGGCTTCCTGGAAGGCCTGGAGGGTTTCGTCGGCGTTGGTGATGCGCCGGACCAGGCGCCGGTAGCGGTGGATGAGGGTGGACAGCTCGGAGTTGTCGCCTTCGGTGCGCGCGGCGACCTCGCCCGAGAGTCCGCTGTCTGACGTAACTTCGGCGGCCTCGCCCACCGCGGGTGTGCTCCCGGTGTTGACGTGTCGACGATTGTCGACGTCGACAAACGTCGACGTGTCAACAGGCAGCTCCGCTTCCGTAGCCAGAGACGTGTCCACCGACGCCAGCATGCCGGTGGCCCGGCGCTCCATCCGGTCGGCTTCGTCTTCGATGCCCCGCACATCGGAGGGGTCGGTGGACCGGGTGCGTCGGTCGCCCCGGCGGTGCTGCATGACGTGGGTGAGCTCGTGGGCCAGCAGGCGGTCGCCCTCGGCGGAGCCCGGCTGGTACTCGGCGACGTCGAAGACGATGTGCTCGCCGACGGTGAACGCCCGGGCCTGCACCTCGGCGGCTGCCGTGCCGCTCACGTGGACGCGGACGCTCTTCAGGTCGGCGCCAAAGAGTGCCTCCATGCGCGTGCGCACGCTGTCTTCGAGGGGACGGCCCACCCCGGCGCGACGCACCATGGCCAGGCCGTCGGCGGCGGCTTCGGGGAGGTGGTAGCGACCTTGTGCAGCAGACCGACGGGCCACGGCCGGGCTGTGGGAGGCTTCGGAGAAGGCATCGGTGAGCGCGGCATTTCCGACCGTGCCAAAGCCCAGGACCTCGCGACCGGCTCGGCCGAGCCCGGCTTGCTGTGCCGACCATCCGCCCAGAGGTCCGGAGTCGCCACCCAGCGCATCACCCACCCACTGCGACCCGAAGAGGTCGTGCAGCTGGGCGGTGGGGACTGCATCGCCCCGAGCTTCGTCCGGACGCGTTCCCGGTGCGCTCCGCCCTGCTGCTGTTCCCCCGCGGCTCGAGCGATTCCCGTCAACAGTGCGGTCGGCTATGGCGACTCCCCGGTCGGGTACAAGTGCAACGTGTCCAGGTGGCGTACGAACGTCGACTACAGGGCGGCTTCACAGGCCTCGCGCTGAGGGAGGTCTGGGAGGGTCTGGACCAGCGCCCGCAGGCCCCGCTTGCCCCCCTTGAGCTGCACCAGCGCGAGTTTTTCGAAGTCGAGGCCCGTGAGCTCGTGCACCTGGTGGGCTTGCGGGTACCCGGCGGCCGTGACCTTCCGGGGCTTGCGCGGCGAGGTGCGCAGGATCCAGCCTTCTACGTACAGGTCGAGGAAGGCGGCCTGCTGGGCTTCGGCAGACAGGGCACCATCGCGGTACTTTTCGACGGTCTTCGTGACGTCGCCGGGGCGGACGGTGCTCGCGATCTGGATGAGGTCGGCGAGGCGATGGGCTTCGGCACCCGGACCATCTGCGGGCATTGCCGCCACGATGCGGTCGACGCCCTTGGTGCCGCCGCCTGCCTGGATGGTGGCCAGCTTCACGAAGTCGAGGCCCGAGGCTTCGCACACGGCTGCCGCATACGAAAAATGCCGCCGGTTCCAGTCGTCGTCGACGATCTCGCCCTTGGCGGCGGTCTTTCCGGGACCCTTGGCGGCCACCTGCTGGTCGTAGGTGTCATCGAGGAGCTGCGCTGCGTTCGACATGTCGGTTCCTTTGGCAGGGGCGGGCTCGGCGGGGGCTTCGGCGGCGGGGGCATTGCTCTGCGATGGACCGGCGTCGGGACCGGCGCCCCCACAAGCAAGCACCAGGGCGAGCCCGATGGCACCGGCCAACTTCCGACCCCATCGGCACAGGCCACGCCCGCGACCACCCGAATTTCCCCGACCACGTGAACACAGAGGGGCGCGTCGAGACCGCATCACGTCCTTCCTGTGCCTGAATGTGTGCCGCGATACTAACGGTCTCCTGCCGGGGTCGCACGGTGGGGTCCCCCGCACCCGGGTCGTCTCATGCTTCCGCCTTGGCTCATCGACCACCCCGACCTGCTGGTCCTCGCCGAAGCCGTCGTGGCATATGGAGGCAAGGCTCCCGAAGATGCCCTGCGCACCGCCTGCTTCAACGACCCCACCCGCGGTGCAGCCGCGACCGACCAGCTCATTGCCTTGCAGCTCCTCCAAGACGGTCGCCTCACGAAGAAGACCTTCGACGCCGTCGCGAAGGTGTTCGCCACCGACCCCGAAGCCCCCGACCTGTTGGCTCGGTTGTGTCGGTACGAAGGCATTGTGTTGCAAGGTTGGTTTCTGGTGCCGGGAGACGACGGCGACACCGGCCTGCAGGCCCGCCTGTCCACCATCCTGCCTCTGCTTGCGTTGGCTGTGGACCGGGGTGTGGGACGTCCGGCGGCCGATGCCGCTGCCATGGCCCTCCTGGCGCGGGCCTCGGTCCCCGACCAACCGGGTCTCCCGACTCTGCAACAGCTGTCGGCCCTGGAAGTCGGCGCCGCCGAGCACAGCCGGTCGCTGGAGCGCCTCAACGCCGCCCACGCCAACCACGCCACCGTCCTCGAAGCCCTCGGCCAACCCGATGCCGCCTACGAGGTCCTGCGCCGACGCCTCGGCCCGCAGGCCCCCCCCACCCCCCCCCCTCCCGCCCTCCGCCTGGCCCACCTCGCCGCCCGCGGTGGCCGCGACAACGTGGCGCTGGCCACCCTCCAGCGTGCCTGGGCCCTCCGCTCCGACGCCGACCCCGACCTCACGGTCCAGGTCGGCCTGAGCTTGCTGCAGACCGGCCTGGAACAAGGCACCGACCGCGCCTGGCTCTCCCGGGTGGCCGCCGAGCTACGCACCCTCACCACCCTCCCCGATCTCGACCTCCTACAGGCCATTGTCGACGACCGCGAGCCCCACCTCGCAGCCACTGCGGTCCACCGGGCGATGGTCACGGCCACCACCTCCGACACCCCCCTCGGCCCCCGCCCCCTGGCCCGCCTCACCGACCGCTGGGTCCGCCTGGTCCGCCACGACCGCGTCCCCCTCGCTACCCAGCTCGCGGTGGTGGCCCTCGCCGAAGGCAGCCGGGCGGGTGGTCAGCCTGCCGCCCTCACCGCATGGCAGCTGGTGGCGGTGTTTCTCGCTGGCTGGTGCTCGGGGGCCACCGGCGCATCCCTCGCCCTGTTGGCCGAACGCGCCGATGAAGCCACCGCCCACCGCTGGTTGTTCTCCACCCAGGCTGCACGCTCGGCATGACGCTCCTGGTCGTGGGCGTGGTGGTCTTCGTGGGGATGCACTCTCTGCGCATCGTCGGCCTCCGCGACCGCATGGTGGAGCGGATGGGCAAAGACCGCTGGCAGGGGCTGTTTTCGCTGGTTGTGCTCGGCGCGATGGTCGCCATGGTGGTGGGCTACGGACAGGCCCGCCGCACGCCCACGTTGCTGTGGATGCCCACCCCCTTCATGCGGTCCACCACCCTCGTGCTGATGGCACCGGTCTTCCCACTCATGAACGCAGCCTACACACGCGGACACATCCGCCGGTCGCTGCGGCATCCCATGATGATGGGCACGGTGCTGTGGGCCGGGCTGCACCTGCTGTCGAATGGGATGGTGCACGACCTCGTGCTGTTCGGAGGTTTGCTCGCCTGGTCGGCGGTCTGGGTGGCCCGACAGAAGCCCGCCTCTGCGTTCGATGGCCCCGCTCGGTGGACGCACGATGTGGCGGCGGTGGTCTCGGGGCTGCTGTCGTATGGTCTTACATTGGGTTGGCTCCACCGATGGCTCATCGGGGTGGCCGTCATCTGAGCAGATTGTTGCGCCGTGGCGTCAGGTGTTGATCGTTGTGCACCGGTGTCAGGTGTTGATCGTTGCGCCGTGGCGTCAGGTGTTGATTGTTGCGCCGATTTAGGGGTAGTCCCGTATGTTCGGCCGCATGCGGGCGGATCCGACTCCGTGTTCGCCGCAGCGGGCGTTCTTGTGGTCCACCCCCGAGATTGCGCCAAAGCGATGTAGTGCAGGCCATAATGGAGCGCACTGCACCGATTCCATCGGGAATGGGCGCCGAGGAAGGGCCGCTGCCTGAGCGTGGAGCGCGCTGCGCTGCCCACCGGGAAATACGTATTAAGACGTAATTTGGCGCAACAATCAACACCTGACACCGGTGCACAACGATCAACACCTGACACCGGTGCACAACGATCAACACCTGACACCCCAGCGCAACACACCACCCCACCAACCAAACAGAAATGCACACCTCTGGACGTTTCAGCGGGATGGTTTGTGCATTTCCGAGTTCGAGCTGGCGCAGTCGTCGGCTACCATCGGGGCACATCCCAGAGGTCCCAATGCTCTTTTCACCGCTCATGGCGGCTGTTCTCGCCGTGCCAGCTGCCCACGCCTGCCCCACCATCGCCACCGGCACCACCGAACAGCTCACCTACGATGTGGCTCGGGTGGCTCTGGTCCACCAGGACCGCCGCACCACCTTCACCGTGAGCGTGAATCCGGTGGGTGAGCAGCAGAACTTCGCCCTCGTCCTGCCGGTCCCGGCGCTGCTCGAAGCAGACGACATCCGTGTCATTGAGGGCGACGTGTTCGAGCGGCTCGACGGCTACACCGGCATCCTCCGGATGGCTGATGCCGGGTGTGCTTCTGCCGGTGGTGGGGGAGAAGGTGAGGGAGAAGGCGAAGGGGAGTCCGACGCGGGCTCTGGCTCGGTCACGGTCGAAGCCGAGTACCTGGTGGGCGGGTACGAGCTTGCATTGCTCTCGGCCACCGAGTCTGCAGGACTGTTCGACTGGCTCGATGCCAACGGCTACCACCTCGCCGAGGCCACCATCCCGGTGCTCGAGGACTACATCGACGAAGGGATGTTCTTCCTCACCGCTCGCGTCCACGAAGAGACGGCCGTGGCCGATGGCTCGCCGCTGCCCCCGCTCCAGGTCGCCTACGACGCCGACGTGATGACCATTCCCATCCGGCTCGCGGCGCGGAACTCTCCGGGTGAGCAAGACATGCTCGTGTACGCCATCACCGACCGCTCGGGGGGGGCGGTGGCCATCTCGAACTACCCCGAGTTCTCCATCCGCGACCAATGCATCTGGGGCCGAGGGGGCTCGGGCGACTTCCTCGACTTCTACGAGGACCTGTTCCGCACCGGGTGGGAAGAGGCGGGGCGTGCCGGCTGGACCACCGAGTGGTCGGGACGGCCCTACAGCTGCTCACCGTGCAGTCCGGTGCCGCTGTTCGATGTAGATCTCGTGTCACTGGGCTTCGAAGGGGACTTCTACGACCACCACCTCACGCGACTGCACGTCCGGTACACGCCCGAGACGGCCACACAGGACCTCATGCTCTACTCCACCGGCATCAACCGGAGCATCGTGACGAGCTTTGCGGATGCCAACGCAGGCAACGAGACTTGCATCGACAGCTGTCCCACACGCGTGGGTGGGAGCACGGGAGGCGGCAGCGGCTCGGACTCCTCGGACGCCTCCGACGTCTCCGACGTCTCCGACTCCGCTGAAGCGGACGGCTTCGACTCGGGACGGCCCGGTTCGGATGATGGGGAACACGTCGACGAGGACGGTGCCGGCCGCTCAAAGGGGAGCTGTGCCAACACATCCGCATCGGCCGCCTTCGCACTGCTCCTGGGCGTGCCTGCACTCCTGGCCCGTCGTCGCGCACGCGACTGAACGTCCGGTCTCGTCCAACCCTCCCGCTGTCGCCGACCCCGACCACGGCCCGACTCCATCCGCAGCTGTCCGACCCGTCGCTCGCCCCACAAGTCCTTCGTTCCACGGGGAACAACTCCAACAAAGAACACAGCTGCAGCCGCTTCGGGCTGCCCGAAGGGCGGATGGGGCCCCCTACGGCGCCTCCACCAACGTGTGGAACACCAGCAGCTCCACGCCTTCGCCCACCTGCAGCACCGTGGGAGCGTGGATCCCCAGCTCGCCGCCCGCCAGTGCGTCTGCGTCGAGGATGAGCTCTGCGTCCTGGTAGGTGCCGTCGCTGTTTTCGATGGTGCGCACCAGGTCTGCCTGGCCATGGGTGGTGGGTTCGTCGGGGTCGACGTGGCCCCACACCGTGCGCACCCCGCCCGACGCCACCGTGGATGTGACCGTGACCCCCGTGGCCCGCACGCCCGTGCCCGTCTGCTCCAGCAGGTTGCCTTCGTAGCGGGAGAACTCCTGGTAGCCCGACACATTGCAGCCCCACTCACCCGAGCCGTCGGGGGCCCAGTCCATCGGGAGCACGCTCGGGTAGTCCGCGATGGGCGACTGGAGGGGGTAGCAGTCTGGGTCGGTGCCCACGCGGCCCATCTGCACCTCGGCCGTGTAGTCCCAGGTGAAGCCGTCGTCGGACTCCAGCAGGTACAGCTTGTTCTCGGCCGAGCCAGGGTCGGAGGAGAGGTCGAGGTCGATGGTGAGCATGGCGTGGTGCACGCTGGAGAGGTCGGCCACCACGGGGTCGTCGGCGAACATCTCGCGGTCGGGATCCACGATGCGGTAGCCGTACTTCCAGGTGTCGGTGCGCTTGCGGATCCAGCCCACCGGTCCGCCCGAGTCGAGGGTCTCGAGGAGCGCCTCGGGTGTGTTGGCGAGGTCGTCGGGGAACGGGAGGATGGCCACCGAGATGAGGTTCTCGACGTCGGCCTCGGCGGGGATGTGCGGGGGGTAGACGTCGACGAACGACAGCCACAAGCTGCGCCAGCGCCGACCCTCGATGATGCCGTGGTCGACAATCATGGCGTCGGGCACGCTCGCGCGGGTGGCCACCGCTGTGGGCACGAGGGTCCAGCCGCCTGCGCCGTCGCCCACCGCCAGCCGCACGTGGTGGTTGCAGGGCGACAGCATGTTGTCGCAGGCCATGTCGCCACCGGGGCCCAGGTCGTCGCTCTCAGACGGCCACGGCCCCACCTCGGGCACCACCACATCGCCCGTGTCGCCGGAGTCTGCAGTGTCTGCAGAGTCGGACGAGTCTGCCGAGTCTACAGAGTCTTGCGTTGTGGAGTCCCCACTGTCTTGGAAGAGCACCGCCGACGGCAGCTTCTCCGAGGAGGCCGTGCACCCCCCCGTCAGAAGTACCGTCAGCAAGGCTCTACCGTGCATCGAGCATGCGCTCCACGAAGACCGGGCACGCCACGAACGGGTTGTGGTTGCCTTGGTAGCGGGCCGTGGAGGCGTCGCGCTCCTGGTCGCTGGCGGTGACGGGGTCGAGGGCCGACCAGCTGCCGTACATCGAGCGCTGGGCCGAGGTGGGTGCGTAGCCGTATTGGATCCACACGTACAGCATGCTGCGGGCGGCGTTGCCCTTGTGGGCGTCGCGGGGCTCGAACACCGTGCCCCCACTGCCCGAGCCCAGCTTCGAGCCGCCATCCGACCAGTACGTGCTGCCCGTGACCTCGCCGTAGGGGTGGCTCTGGCGCTCGGCGTTGGCGTCGACGGTGGTGGGGAAGAGGTGGTGGACGTCGCAGTCGGCCGGGTAGGCCTCGGCCCCTTCGCTGCGCGGCCAGCTGTGTTCGATGTTCAGGGCGTCGCCTTCCGGACCCCCGCCCACGATGGCCACCTGCGTGCCCGTGTAGACGCACGTGACCACGTTGCCGTCTTCGAGGTCGAAGCTCTGCCAGATGGCGCTCTTGGACTGGTAGTAGTCGCAGGTGGGCCGGGGATTGGCCGCCTCGAGGGCATCTTGGAGGTCGTCGCCCGAGGTGCCGGCTTCGAGGAGGTCCCAGTACCCGGCCTCGGCGCACGCCGCGCAGTCCGGGGTGCCGTCGCCGTCGGCATCGGCCTCGTGTTCGCTCGGGCTGCCGTCGCAGTCGGTGTCTTTGCCGTCGCACAGCTCCACCGCGCCCGGGTACACCGTGTCGTCGGAGTCGTCGCAGTCGTCGGCGGCCAGCACGCCATCGCCGTCGTTGTCGGCGCCGGGGTCGGTGGTGGTGCCGGTGGTGCCGCCGCTTCCCCCCCCTGTCGAGGAGTCGGCGTCCTTGCCGGTGCATCCCACCAAGAGGGCGGTCCCGAGGACCACCTGAACCATCACCGCGCGCGCCACCATCATCGAGACCTCACAAAGCCACGGCCTCTATCCTGTCCCGTCCTCGGCGGGACTGTCGACCACCGGTGGCAGCCCATCTGTGGTGGGCTCGTGGGCGTCGAAGATGGGCGCTTCGGGCAGCTCGAGCCAGAAGATGGACCCCTGCGGCTGGTTCGGCTCCACCCCCACCGCGCCGTCCATCGACTCCGCCAGGTGCTTCACGATGGCCAGCCCCAGGCCCGTCCCGCCTTCTTCGCGCGACCTGCCCGAGTCCACCCGGTAGAAGCGCTCGAACAGCCGAGGGCGGTGCTTTTCCGGAATGCCCGGTCCGCCATCGGCCACCAGGATGCGCACCCGGTCGTCCTGCCCCGGCGCCGTCGACACCCGAATCGTGCCCTTCTTCGGCGTGTACTTCATCGCGTTGTCGAGCAGGTTCACCAGCACCTGCTCCAAGGCGCCTGCGTCGGCCACCACCGCCACCATGGGGTCCACCGTCGACACCACCCGCTGCTTCCGGGCCCGGCTGCGCTGGTGGAAGATCTCGATGACGTCGATGACCACCTCCGACACCACCACCGGCTCCAGGTCCAACATTGACTGGCCCGCCTCGATGCGCGACAGCTGCAGGATGTCCTTGGTGAGCAGCACGAGGCGGTCGGAGTTGCGCAGGATGGCGTCGAGGAACTGGGCCGAGTAGCGGGGGTCGTCGATGGCACCGTCCTGGAGGGCCTCGGCGCTCGCCTGCACAATCGAGATGGGGGTGCGCAGCTCGTGGGACACGTTGGCCACGAAGTCGCGGCGGATGGTCTCGAGGCGGCGCAGGTGGGTGATGTCGACCAGAGAGATGACGTGGCCGGCTTCTTCGCCCGGTGTGACCCGCGCCTGGAGCACCCGGTCCACGGTGGGGTCGACCAGGGGGTCGGGGTCGACGGACAGGTCGCCCATCACCTCGCCCTCCACCCGTGCCCGCTCGATGAGCGCGACCAGCTCGGGGCAGTCCAGCGCTTTGTCGAGTCGGCGCCCCAGGTCGGCGGTGCCGATGCCCAGCAAGCGCCGACAGGCAGGGTTGACGAGGGTGAGCCGCCAGTCGCGGTCCACCGACAGCAGGCCCTCTCGCACGGCGCCGAGCACGATGACCGACCGCCGTCGTTCTTCGGCGAGCGCGCGCACCACCCGCTGGGCCTCTTGGGCCATCTGCGCCACGGTGCCGGCAATCCCGGCCAGCGCCACACTCGACCGCATCGAGATGGGTGCGGCGGTCTCGCCCCGTGCCAGCGCGGTGGTGTGGCGCAGCAGGATGCCCAGGTCGCGGTCCATGGAAGTGGCCGCCAGCTGCGTCATGAGCAGCGCCAGGATGAAGCCACCGGCCACCGCGAAGCCCAGCAGGCGGTACAGCGCGAAGATGGGGGCGTCGGCGCGGGTGATGGTGCGTGCCACCCGGAGCGTGCCCGTGCGGCCCGTCGACCACTCGATGGGGATGGCCACATACACCATGTCTTCGTCGAGCGTATCGGAGTGCCGACGCGACACACCGGACATGCCGGCGTCGTGCGCGCCCACCACTTCGGGTCGATCGCCGTGCCAGTCCAGCTGTGGGAGGTCGTCCACCGCGATGCTGGAGTCGGCGTGAACGGCACCGTCGGGGTCGATGAGCGTGATGCGCAGGTCGCTCTGGGAGGCCAGGTTGTGGACGGTGTCGGTGAGCGCGGCCGGCGACAGCCCGAGGCGCGGGTGGACCGATGCGTGCACCAGGGCCGCCGACCCTTGCAGCTCGGTGATGGCCTGCCGCTCCATCAGGGGGCGCAGCGACACCTCGAGCCACACGAGCGAGGCCACCGCGCACGCCACCATCAGCAGCAGCGACACCCCGAACAGCCGCGTGCGGAACCCGAGCTGGAGGCGACCGAAGGCGTGGGTTCTGGTGGGGGGCCCGGGGGGATTCATCGGGCGAAACCCCGGCTGCTACGCGTTCGACGTGATGTGGGAGACGAACTTGTAGCCCACGCCGCGGATGGTCTGGATGTACTCGCCGGCCGGGCCGAGCTTCTGACGCAGGCGCTTGACGTGGGTGTCGACCGTGCGGGTGGTGACGGCCGTGCTCGCGCCCCACACCTCATCGAGCAGGGCCTCGCGCGACTGCGCCCGGCCGCGGCGCTGCAGCAGGGTGGTGAGCAGCCGGAATTCGAGGGCCGTGAGGGGGCGTTCCGCGTTGTCCACCCAGGTCTGGTGCCCGGCGATGTCGACCCGCAGGCGGCCCACCGTGATCGCCTCGAGGGTGTGCTCCCGCGGCCGGGAACGACGCAGCACCGCCCGGATGCGCAGCACGAGCTCGCGGGTGGAGAACGGCTTGGGAACGTAGTCGTCGGCCCCCACCTCAAAGCCCACCACGCGGTCGATCTCGGCGGATCGAGCGGTGAGCATGATGACCGGAATCTCGGCGGTGTCGGCGTCGGCCTTGAGCTGTCGGCAGACCTCGGTTCCCTGGATGTCGGGGAGCATCAGGTCGAGCAGCACAAGATCGGGCTTGGGGTCGCGGCGTGCTTCCCGGAGTGCGGACGCACCATCGTGGGCCGCGCGGGTTCGAAAGCCCTCACGTCCGAAGGCGAAGCCCAGCGCGGAGACGAGATCGGGCTCGTCATCGACAATCAGGATGAGGTCTGACATGTGGGGGGGGTATCTTGAGGCCCATCTCGGGAGCCGTGACGCTTCCGTGAAACGCCCAAGGCAGACCGATGTCCAGACAGAGCGGACACGTGGTCGTCAGGCCCCTCGATTCGACACCTGTTCGCTGCGGACAGCTTCGGGTACCATGCGCGCGTGGTGCCGTGCGGCGAGGCTCGAGCGTGATTGGTCTTCGAGTCGTGCCGGTGCCTGGAGAGATCACAACGATGCCGAGCTTCTTCCGACTTGCGGCCGTGCTTCCCCTCGTCTGGTCCACCGGCTGCTACATGGCCGCCAACGATGCTGTCGACTCCGCCAGCACATCGGGTCTGTCCAGCTCCAGCGGCGGCGAGAGCGGCTCCGCCACCGGTCCCGTTACCGGCGAACGCGGGATCATCGAACACGACGGCTTCAAGCTCTATTGGGAACACTACGACGCCTGGGAACAGGGCGCCTGCACCCGCCTCCGCCTCAAGAACGAGGGCGGCGAGGTGCGGGGCTGGGAAATGACCGTCGACCTCTCCGACGACATCACCAACTGGATCGACTCCGGCGGTGCCTTCATGTGGCTCGTCGACGACCAGATCACCGTCGAGCAGGAAGACTACAGCGACTTCGACGCCTGGGAGAGCGTGGAGATGTACTACTGCGCCGAGCCCGCCGCAGAAGTCAACGACTTCACCATCACCTGGCGCGAAGGCGAAGACCGCGACGGGGGCTCCACCGGTGGCGGCTCCGGCGACGACGACCCCGTCGACCTCCCATCCCTGGACGGTGAGCTCGACTACGTCCACGCCGACGGCCGCAGCGTCACCTTCCACTACGAAGGCTACGAGAACGAAGGCTACACCTGCCTGAACTTCGACGTCGAGAACACCCACGACGCCCCGCTTGTCGTGCGCAGCATCACCACCGAGCTCTCCAACGACACCGAGTTCGTCTACTTCACCGGCGGCACGGTCATCGACACCGACTCCGACGAGCTGGCCTTCGTCTTCGACGACCCCACCGAGCTCGAACCCGGCGAGTCCGTCTCCGGCCGCGCCTGCATGACTCTGATGGCCGAGCCCACCTCCGTGTCGCGCGTGGTGTTCGCAGACTGAGTTGGTTCGGGCCGCGTCTGCGCCGCGTCCCGCCCGGCGAGCCTGCACGCAGTCTCGCCGGGGCCTCGGAGCCACCGCCCTTCGGTCGGAGTCTCCTCGGCGGGTGTGGCGTGTGGAGTCTGCAGACACGCGTCTGAGCGCGGAGCACGCCATTGCCGCTTTGGCAGTGGGATGGCGGACAAATTTAGACCGCCAGTTCTCACCGATCCGACGATAGCGGACCCACCGCCGACGGGGATGTGCCTCGCAGGCCGGAGCTCGTGTGTCGCTGCAGCTGTTGCGGATTCGAAACCTCGCCATCATCGAAGAGACCGAGCTCGAGCTCGGGCCGGGCCTCAACGTCATCACCGGCGAGACCGGCGCGGGGAAGAGCATCCTCATCGCGTCGCTGGCGCTGGTGCTCGGCGGCCGCAGCGATGCAGGGCTCGTGCGCACGGGCGCGCCACGGGCCGAGGTCGAGGCGCTGTTCGAGCTGGGAGAGGCCCCCCGCCTGCGCGCCCTGCTGGCCGAGCAGGGCATCGAGGTCGATGATGAGCTGGTGGTGCGGCGTGTGGTGCTGCGCTCGGGCCGGTCGCGGGCGTATGTCGGCGGGCGCCTCACGCCGGTGAAGGTGCTCCGGCAGCTCGCCCGCGGGCTGGTCGACATCTCCAGCCAGCACGAACACCACACCCTGGTCGACCCCCGCACCCACCTCGACCACCTCGATGCCTTCGCCCATCTCGCCGCGCGCCGGGCGCAGGTGGCCGAGGTCCACGCCGCTCTGGTAGAAGCCCGCCGTGCCCTGCGCACCGCCGAGTCCTCCCTGCGCGCCCGCACCGAGCGCGAAGACCTCCTGCGCTTCCAGCTCAGCGAATATGCCGCCCTCGAGCCCAAGCCCGGCGAGGTCGACGAGCTGGAGGTCACCGTCCAGAAGCTCCGCCACGCCGCCGACCTCGCCCGGGTGGCCTCGGATGCCGAGCGCGGGCTCTACAGCGCCAACAACGCCGTCATCTCCCGGCTGGCCCGCCTCACCGGTCGGCTCGAACAAGCCGTCCGCCACGACTCCACCTTCCAGTCCTTCGTCGACCGCCTCGACACCGCCCGCATGGAAATCGAAGAGGTGGGCCGCGACCTCGACCGCTACGCCGCCGACCTCCCCCTCGATCCCCGCACGCTCCAGCGCGCCGAAGAGCGCCTGCAAGACCTCCGCCGCCTCATCCGCAAGCACGGCCACTCCCTCGAAGAGCTGCTCGAGTGGGGCACCCGGGCCCGCGAAGAGCTCGATGCCCTGGGCGGTGGAGAGGCCCGCGTCGAGGCGCTCGCCGAAGCCGTCGACACCGTCCGCGCCCGTGCCCGGGATGCCGCTGCTGCACTGTCCGAAGGCCGCCACGCCGCCTCCGAACCCCTCGCCCGGCGCATGACCGACGAGCTGGCCAGCCTCGGCATGGGCGGTGCGCAGGTGATGGTCGACGTGGCCCCCCTCGACGGCGACGGCGGCGTGGACCTCGACGGGCAGCGCCTCACCGCGCGTGGCATCGACCGCGTCGAGTTCCTCATCGCGCCCAACCCCGGCGAAGACCCCCGCCCGCTCGCACGGGTGGCCAGCGGCGGAGAGCTGTCGCGGGCGTTGCTGGCGCTCAAGCGGGTGCTCTCGGGCATCGGTCCCGTCGGCCTGTTCGTCTTCGACGAGGTCGACACCGGCGTCGGGGGCGCCATCGCAGAAGTCATCGGCCAGAAGCTCGCCGCCATCGCCGCCGACAACCAGGTGCTGTGCATCACCCACAGCCCCCAGGTGGCCGTCTACGCCCACCAACACTTCCATGTGCACAAGGTCCACGAGGCCGGCCGCACCCACAGCCGCATCCGCACCCTCGACGAACCCGGTCACCTCGCCGAGATCAGCCGCATGCTGGGCGGCATCGACGTCTCCGAGGCCTCCAGGGAAGCCGCCCGCCAGCTGCGAAGTGCGGCCTTGCTGGCCCGCGACCACACTCCGGTGTCCCCCCCCTCCGTCCCTCGTGTAGGCTGAAGGAGACGCAGGAGGTCCCGTGGCCCTCTCCATCCCGCTCCCCATCCTCCTCGGCCTCATCGTGGGTGGGCTCGGGGGCACGCTCGCCGCGCTGCACCTCATCGGGTGGTCCACCCCCGAGACCCTCGAGACCGCCCAGAAGGCCCGCGACCGCTTCGCCCTCGACTACCCCGAAGACACCGTCACCGACGTCATCCTGGCCAATGACAGCCACACGGCGCTGCTCGCCCTCGCAGATGGTTCGGTGGGCCTGGTCGCCGTCCTCGGAGACCGCTTCGTGGTGCGCCGGCTGGGGCCACAGGGGCTCACCGCGCTGCGCATCGACCCCCAGAACCTCCAGCTGCAGCTCCCCGACATCGGCTATCCCCGGGCGGTCATCGCCCTCCCCGACACCCCCGAGCGGGCACCGTGGGTGGCCCGGCTGTCGGCGTGTGTGTCCACCGCGCTCGCCTCCTGACCCGAGGTCTCCTGTGCCCGCTCCCCACCTTCCCCCCATCGTGCAGCTCGCCGTGCCCTTCTTCATGGGCTCCATCGGGCTCGAGCTCGCCATCGGTTACCTCAAGGGCGGCGCCCGGTACCACACCCGCGACACCCTCACCAGCCTCTTGATGGGCGTGGGCAACCTGGCCATCGGCATCCTCGCCGGCGGCGCCATCTACGCCTTCCTGCTGTTCTTCCACCAGCTCGCGCCCGTGCAGTTCGGCACGCTGTCGTGGGGCTGGGCACCATGGCTGTTCGTCGTCTGCTTCGTGCTCGACGACCTCCGCTACTACTGGTACCACCGCCTCGCGCACGAGATCCGGTGGTTCTGGGCCAGCCACGTCAACCACCACTCCTCGCAGCACTACAACCTCTCCACCGCGCTGCGCCAGACCTGGTCGTACGAGCTCACGCTGGGCTTTCTCTTCCGCGTGCCGCTCGTGCTCATCGGCTTCGACCCCATCATGGTGGCCTTTGTGGGGGGCATCAACCTCATCTACCAGTTCTGGATCCACACCGAGCTCATCGACCGGATGCCCCCGTGGTTCGAGGCCGTGTTCAACACCCCGTCGCACCACCGGGTCCACCACGCCGTGAACCCACGGTACCTCGACGCCAACTACGCCGGCACCCTCATCGTCTGGGACAAGCTGTTCGGCACCTTCGTCCCCGAACGCGCCGACGACCGCCCGCGCTACGGCCTCACCACCCAGCTGGGCACCTTCAACCTGCTGCGGGTGGCCTTCCACGAGCTGCTCGCGCTGGGCATCGACGCCACCCGACCGGGGCTCACCGCCCGCCAGCGCCTGGGCTACATCTTCGGTCCGCCGGGCTGGAGCCACGACAACTCCCGCAAGACCGCCGCCCAGATGAAAGCCGCGTATGTCGCCCGCCACCCCGACCAGGCGGGCTTGCCGGGCCTGCCAGACAAGGCCCTGCCGGGGGCCTGAGCGCTACCCCACCGCCCGCACCACCTCGGGAAGCCCCTGGCCTGCCTTGGTCGTCCAGCGGTGCAGCACCCCGCGGAGCGCTGTGAGGTCGATGGGCTTGCCGAGAACATCGTCCATGCCAGACTCCTCGCAGCGGAGGATGTCGTTGGGCATGCAGCTGGCGGTCTGCGCCACAATCGTGAGGGGCGGTGCACCCCGGGCCTGCTCCCACTGACGGATGGCCCGCGTGGCCGACCAGCCGTCCATTTCGGGCATGTGGCAGTCCATCAGCACCAGGTCGAAGGTCTCCCGGTCCACCGCTTCCACCGCCGCGCAGCCGTCGCCGGCGTGGACCACTGTGCAGCCCAGGTGCTCGAGCAGCTTGGTGGTCACCATCGTGTTGATGGGGTTGTCCTCCACCAGCAGCACATGGGGCCGGTGCCCCACCTCCGACGGCAGCCACGTCGGTCCGTCCGGAATGGGGTTCGGGTTGGCTCGGGCCGCCTTCACGGGGATGTCGAGCCAGAAGGTGCTGCCGGAGTCTGGAGCGGACTCCACGCCCATGTCTCCTCCCATCATCTCCACGATGCGGTGGCAGATGGCCAGTCCCAGTCCCGTGCCGCCGAAGCGTCGCTGAGCCGATGCGTCCACCTGGGTGAACGGCCGGAAGAGCAGGGGCTGCTTGTCGGCGGGAATGCCGATGCCTGTGTCCACCACGCGAACGTGCAGTCGGCGTGGAAGGGGCTGCGAGACCGACAGGGTCACCGAGCCACGGTTGGTGAACTTGAATGCGTTGCCCAACAGGTTGACCAACACCTGGCGGAGCCGAAGCTCGTCGCCTTCCATGTGCGAGGGGACCCCGGCTGCGATGTCCAGGCGCAGCGCGAGCCCTCGGCGCCGTGCGTCGGCACGGAACAGGTCGCACGACGAGCGCAGCAGGCCGTGCAGGTCGAAGGCCTGTTCCTCCATCTCGAACAGCCCGCTCTCGAACTTCGAGTAGTCGAGGATGTCGTTCAGCAGGGCCAGCAGACCACCCCCGGCACTGCGGAGGGTCTCGAGCAGGTGCCGCTGGTCGGAGCCGAGGTGTGTGGCATCGAGCAGCTCGGCGGTGCCCAGGATGCCGTTCATCGGCGTGCGCAGCTCGTGGCTCATCATGGCCAGGAAGCCGCTCTTCGCTTCGGCTGCGGCATGGGCCTCTCGGGCCAGGTCTTCGGCGCGGTCGCGTGCGGCGATGAGGGCGGTCCGTGTGGTCCTACGCTCAGTCACGTCGTTTTCGATGGCCATGTAGCCGGAGAACTCGCCGTTGCGGTCGGTGAGGGGCTGGGCTTCGATGGCCACCCAGTAGGGGGCGCCGTCCTTGCGGTAGTTGCGCAGCTCGGCCTCGAAGGGCTCCCGCCGGCGAACATGGTCGCGCACCCGCTCCACCGTCCGTCGGTCGGTCTCGGGGCCCTGCAGCAAGGCACCCGGCCGCTTGCCTTTCATCTCTTCGAAGCGGTAGCCGGTCATGTGCGAGAAGCTCGCGTTGGTCCACTCGATCTCGCCCTGCTTGTTGGTGATGAGCACACCATTCGTGGTGCGGGCGGCAATCATCGCCAGCCGTTCCTGGCGCTCCCAGGTCTCGTGCTCGGCCGAGATGTCGTGCGCCACGGCGTAGATGCGCTCCGACTCCAGCTTGGAGATGGCCAACCAGGACAAGTGCACCCAGCCGCCTCCCTTCTTGCGGTACCGGTTGCGGAAGTGGACGGTCTGGTGACCGGGCCGGGTCAGCGCAGCCGCTTCGGCGAAGGTGGCCTCGAGGTCGTCGGGGTGGACGAAGTCGGTGTACGGGCGCGTGAGGAGCTCTTCGGTGGACCAGCCCAGCAGCTCCGACCACGCCGGGCTCACGAAGGTGAACTGGCCCTCGAAGTTGGAGAACGCGGTGAGGGCACCCGTGGTGCGCAGCAGGCGCTCGAAGCCCCGCGACTGTTCGATGGAGTCGGCGGTGCGCTGCTCGGCGCGACGGTGGGCGGTGATGTCTTCGAAGCTGCCGAACACCCGCGCGCACACGCCATCTTCCCAGACCGCGCGGCCCCTCGCCCGCACCCAGCGCTTGCGTCCGGTGGCGGTGTTGATGGGCAGCTCGAGGTCGAAGTCCGTGCCGTTCTGGATGGCGAGGTCGACGGCCTGGCCGATGATGGGGCGGGCCTCGGGCGCGTAGTAGGCCACCGCTTCTTCCACGGTGGGTCGGTAGCCGGGCGGGACGTCGTGGATGCGGCAGACTGCGTCGGACCAGTAGACGGTCTGGTGGACGAGGTCGATCTCCCAGCCCCCCACGTCGGCCATCTCGGTGATGGTGGCGTAGAAGCCGTCCTCGGTGTGCGACACACTCGACCGCCGCTCGATGAAGCAGCACACCCCACTTGGGGTGGGCCGGCAGTGCAGGTGGGCCGGACCGATGCCGGGGGCGGTCCCGACCGGTCCATCGGCTGCCTGGCCCGTCTGACGCACCTGCTTGAAGGGGGCACTGTCGAGCCAGGCCGCCGGGAAGGCCTCTCCGGGCGTGAACAGGCTCTCGGCGCTCGGGTTCACCGTCTCGACGAGACCATCGGCGGTCACGATGACCGCGGGCATCGGCACGTGGGCGATGTCGAGGGTGCAAGGGGTGGGGGCGGAGCGTGTCATGGGACCGAGAGGTGGCTGGGGCAGAGGAGCGCCCCCTTCGCGCCATACCAACATCGGTCATGTGGGTAGCTGATTCGAGGTGTTTTTCCAGCGCGATGCACGATTCTGCTGGAGTCCGGGCCGGAATTTCAGGGCAGTGCTGCCTGACCGTGGTCGTTATTGCCCCAGCACACCACGGCTCCCGACGCCTCGATGGCACAGGTGTGGGCCTGTCCGGCGGTCAGCTCGGTGAAGAAAACACCCTCAGGTGGGGTGCTCTGGCCGAATGTGTCGGCCCCCCAGCAGCGTGCGTGTCCGGATGCGTCCAGGGCGCATGCGTGATCTTGCCCAGCTGCCAGCCCAAGTGGGTCATCCAGATCTGCCGGGGGAGTGGCTTGGCCGTCTCGGTCGCCTCCCCAGCAGTGCACGGTGCCGTCGGTGGCGGTGCCACAGGTGTGTCGGTCGCCCGCTGCCAGCTCCCGCCAGGTGCCCGATGGTGCGTCTGTGCGGCCGTCTCCGTCATGTCCCCAGCAAAATGCCCGTTCCCCCGCATCGATGGCGCAGCTGTGGTGCCTGCCGGTGGTGACCGATGTGAAGATGCCCGTGGGGGCGTCGGTCTGCAGGTGGGTGTTGTCGCCCCAGCACACCAGGGTGTCGTCGACAGTGTGTCCGCAGGTGGTCCAGTCGCCGGCATCGAGGTGGGTGAAGCGGACCCCTTCCGGCGGTGAGGCCTGCCCCTCGGTGTCGGCGCCCCAGCACACCGCGGCCCCGTCGGCGTCCAGGCCACAGGTGTGGTCGAGCCCGGCCGTGAGAGACACGAGGATGCCCTCTGGCGGGCTGCTCTGGCCGGATGCGTCGGCGCCGTGGCACACCGGCTGGCCGTCGGAGCCCAGCGTGCAGGTGTGCTGGGAGCCGGCTGCGATGCCACGGGCCCCGCAGGCGTCCAGAGTGCCGTTGTCGTCGCTGTCGTAGGGAAAGAGCCACGCGTGGTCCGGGGCGCAGTCCCCCGCACAGGTGGAGAAGCCGTCGCCGTCGGTGTCCTCGGGAGTGGCGGCCGGGTCGGTGTCGTCGCAGTCTCCAGCGCAGGGGGACACACCGTCGCCGTCCCGGTCGTCGCCGTACAGGGTGGGGTCGGTGTCGTCGCAGTCCGTGCCGCCGGCGTCGACCGTCCACTCGCCGTCCCCGTCCCCGTCGAGGCTGTCCGCCTGCGCACGACAGTCGCACACCACCGTGCAGGAGCCGGCGGTGGAGTCCGCGCACACCTCTCCCAGAGCGGCCACCACCACGTTGTCGTGGGCGTCGCATTCCGGAAGCCCCACCGGGGTGGTGCTCGTGTACGACGCCTCACAGCCCGCGGCCGTGCACCGGTCTGCTGCGTCTGCCTCGAGACAGGTCGTCTTGGCTGGCGGCTCGGCGCACGACATCGCCGCCAGGATGCCCACGACCCGTGCGAGGTGTTTCTGTGCTGAACCCAAGGGGCTGACCATCCTGCCTTCCGGAGCGAGGCTGCGGTTGGAGTATGCCGCACCGGTGGCGTCGAAGTGCCGGGAGTGCCCCGGGGAAGCGGGCTTGGCGCGTTTTGATAGTTAGCCTGTTCGGGTCCTGTCTATTCGCTCGGAACAGGTTTAGGGGGGGGAGAACCGGCGCGTCTCGTCAGGATGTATGACCATTAATGGTTAGACTTGGCCCCGCGCCTCCGATACTGTGGTGTGACTGACGACCCGCCCGTCCCACCACCGTGGCCGGTCGAAGGTTGGGAGCATGCCGATGACCCCAGAACTTGACTCCATCCTGGACATCGTTGCTCCGATTGCACGAGCCATGCCCTCGCCGAGCTCGGCCCGGGGCCGGCTTCAGCTTCCGCGCTGGATGAATGCGGTGTCGTTCGGCCTGATGGTGGTCCGACCCGATGGAGTCATTGAGGGCGTCAACCGGGTGGCTGCTCAGTTGATGGGCTACGACCCCCTCGAATTGGCTGGTAGTGGCATCGAGCGCTTGGTGCCGGGGCACATGGTGAGCCGCCACAAGGCCATGCGTGAGGCGTGGTCTGGAGAGCGAAGCTCGGTGTCCATGTCACGGCTCCGCACCGTCGAAGGGCGCCGCAAGGATGGGTCGGTCATCGCGCTGCACATCGAGCTGGCCCGTCCGTGGGACGAGTCGCCGGGCACCACCCTGGTCACGCTGCGCGACATGCGCCCGCTGCTGGCCCTCGAAGCCCAGCTGCACCGTCTCCAGCGCATGGAAAACCTCGGCCTCATCGCCGCCGGCGCCGTGCACGACTTCAACAACCACCTCAACACGCTCGAGCTGCTCTGCTCGCTGCAGGAGGGCCAGGACGAGGAATGGGCCGACGTCCGGGCCACCACGCACCAGCTCCGCCAGCTCGTCGACAGCCTCCACCGCATCTCGCGCGCGGAGCTCGAGCCCATCCGCGACATCGACCTCGTCCAGCTCGTCGCCGACCACCGCGGCATCTTCGACCGCGTCACCGATGGCACCCTCACCCTCGTGGTCCCCTCCACGCGGGTCCGCGTGCGTGGCCGGCTCACCGAGCTCGTGCAGTGCATCGTGAACCTCCTGCTCAACGCCCTCCATGCGCACCGCGAGGCCGGCGTGCGCGACCGCATCACCCTCACCATTGCCGCGCAGGTCCACCAGCGTGTCGAGGTCTCCGTCTCCGACCGTGGTGTGGGCATGACCGGCGAACAAGTGGCCCGGGCGTGTGAGCCGGGGGTCACCTCTCGTGGGCACCGCGGGGGCTCCGGTCTGGGGCTGGCCATCGTGCGGTCCGTCGTCGACACCCACGGCGGGCGGTTCGAGCTGCACAGCCGGCCCGGACACGGCACCACCGCCACCATGTTGCTGCCCGTGCTGGCCCCGGCGGCCGCCGTCGGCTGAGCCACCCTTCTCCCGGGGGGTGTGCAGCGCGCCTGCCCCGGGGCATGGTGACGCCTCTTCTGGAGGCTCCATGCGTGTGTTTTGGTTGTGGCCCGTCCTTGCGTTCGTCGCCTGTTCCGAGCCGGGCAAGTCCGATGACGGCGGCACCACGTCTGACGATGGTTCGGGCGATGACGGCACGGGCGACGATGGTGGCTCGGGCGATGATGGTGGCTCGGGCGATGATGGCGGCTCGGGCGATGATGGCGGCTCGGGCGACGATGGTGGCTCCGGGGATGGGCCGGGCACCGGCAGCGACGACACCGTGGTCACGGCTGTGGGCGACGTCACCTGGTTTGTCGACTTCGATGCCGAGGCCGAGGCCGCTGGAAACACCGACTGTGCCTACACCCGCACCTACACCGCCGTCGAAGACCGCTCCGCACCGTGGGGCTGTGCCGACTGCGAGATCATGCTGCGCGCCGACGTCGAGCTGTCCGATGGCCGTGACTGCTACGACACCATCACCACCGGCGACCCCGCTTCTGTCGAGTGGCTCGGCTACGGCGACGGCAGCTGGTACCGCGGCACCGGACCGGCCGCCTCCGAGCGAGGGCCGGCCACCATGGACGCCACCACCTTCACCGTCCAGCAGACCTCCGACCCCGTCTCCGCCGGCACCGGCACCCTCACCTTCGAGATTGGCGGCACGCTCACCTTGGGCAGCGAGCCCGGCGACCCCCACCACGGCCACACCGCGCCCGCGTCCTACAGCTGCGGCTGGCCCAAGGCCGACCCCCCGCCCTACACCGGCCCCTACGAAATCACCGACGGCGGCCCCCTGCCCGATGGCGTCTTCCCCGACGCCTGCGAAGAGCCCGTCCGCCTCCACGACTTCCAGGGCAGCTACATTGTGCTCGAGGTCTCGGCGATGGACTGCCCCCCCTGCCAGACCGCCGCGTCCCAAGCCACCGCCTTCGAAGAAGAGATGGCCGCCGCTGGCATCGACCTCCACATCATCACCCTCCTGTCGCCGTCTCTCTCGGATGTCTACGGCACCCCCACCACCGAACAGCTCCAGCGCTGGATCGACACCTACGACCTCCACGGCGTCGTTCTCGGCGACCGCGCCTACGGCCCCACCATGGCAGCAGGCTGGGCGGGCGACAGCTTCGGCTACCCCACCCTCATCGTCTTCGACCCCGACCTGAACCAGATCTTCGGCCAGGTGGGCTTCGGCAGCTACGACAACATCGGCACCGCCATCCGCGAACACGCCGGGATGTAGGAGCCGCTCCGGCGCGGGGCGCCTCCGGCGGGCGGTCGAGCCGCCTTCGGCGTCTGCCCGCAGCGGTCGAGCCGCCTTCGGCGTCTGCCCGCGGGTCAGGCCCGCCGACACCAGGTGGGCCGGGCCGACAAGAACCCGAACCACTCCACGGGTACACCACCCACATGCCGCGCCTCGCGCACCGCCATCACGAAGGGCAAGCCGGCGGCCTCGAAGGTCATGTCCCCAAACGAAGGCTCATCCAGAGCCAGGCCGATGCGGCCGCCGCCTCAACCGTAGCCGTCGTGGCGAATCCGGATGCGCTTGCTCGGGTGTTGGGCCACGAGTGCCTGCAGCACGGGCAAGGCTTCGGTGTCGATGTGGACCTCGGGGACCATCAGTGGTGCTCCAGGGTGGCGCCTGTGCGTAGTGTCCAGTCATCGGCCGACACGATGTCCTGGCGCCATGCCTCGTGGCACGCCGTGCAGGCCGCCAGCGTGTGGGCGGTGGCTGCCAGGACCTTCTGACCATCGTGTGCGCGGGCGGCCTCGGCAATCGCATCGGCCCGCTTGTGGAAGTCGAGGGCCTGCTCGGTGAAGCCTGGCGCGCCGGCCCCCATGTGGTCGCACATCTGGGCCATCTGCGGAGAGGTCCCGAAGCGCTCGGCCGACTTCTCTACGGCCGGCCAGTCTTCGGCGACCACGCCCGCCACCACTTCCTCCACCACCTTGAGGTGGTCGCGCATCTGCTGCTTCTGGTGCAGGGCCATCATGGGCTGCAGGGGCACTGGCGCCCGTGTGTCCATGGCGTCGAGCTCGGTGTGGGGGGTGCTCTGCGGGGCGGCAGGCGCCGACGGAGGCGGAGTGGTCCCGCATGCGGTCAGGGCAAGCAAGACGAGATGAGCGCGCATGGGGCCTCCGGACCATCAGCGTATGCGGTCAAGGCGGCCTATGGCTTGCTCCCAGACGCCTCGGGCGTGAACACCCACACCGCCATCGGCTCGTCGGCCTCGAGCGTCTCTGCCGCGCCGCCTTGGAGCACCACCGCCAGGCCCGGCTTCAGAGGCTGGCCACCGATGCGCCCGGTGCCCACCGCCACATACAGCACCGAGTCCCGTGTGGGGTCGTCGTGCAGCTTCAGGGTGTCGCGCACCACCGCCAGGCGCAGCTGTTCGGGGTGCAGGGAGTGTGCGCCGAGGTGGAGGTCTGCCCAGCCAGAGCCGTCCACCGTGGCCATCGCCGTGGTGGGGTCCACGAGGGTGGCGGGCGGCCCCGGCAGCATCCGTGGGTCGTCGGGGTGCAGGTACAGGTTGCCGTCGAACTTGGGCGACGCAATCACCAGGTTGCCCTGTGGTGCGTCGTCTACGTTGGTCCATTGGTGGCCTGTGAACGGCGGCGAGTACACCAGCTGGCCCGGTGGCACGCGTCGCTCCGACCGGACCAGAGTGTCGTCTTCGCCGTGCACGTGCACCACTTCAGGGTTGCCGCGCACCACGATGGTGGCTTCGCGGGTGGTGCGGTGGATGTGCAGGGGGCACATCTGGCCCACCCCAATCACGTGCATGTGCACCGTGGCCTCGGGGCTGCGGTACACGTAGAACTCGCCGTCGGTGGCATCGGGGCGGTTGCGGGTGAATTCGTCGATGCGGGCGTTCAGGTCGACCGCGTGGCGCACCACGGCAGCCTCGGGCGTGGCAGGCTTCGGGGCGACGGCCTCCACCGGCTCGGGTGGCGCGGCTGGAGGGGCGGGATCGCAGGCCAGCAGGGCCAGACCAACCATCGGAAGAGCGGGAGAACGCATGCGGGTGTGTATCCGTGTCGGGGGTCGGATGGGGTACGCAGGAGGGCCGTCTGACGAGGTCCCATGTCTGTGAAGAGCCAGCTGCGTGGTCATGCCATCGGTGCCTTTCTCGGCCCCACCGGCCAGCGCATCTCACGCCTGCTGCGCCACATTCGGGCGGGTGGCCTGCCCGGTCGGGGTGGGGTGGAGGTCTACCACGACCCATCCGACCCCATCTCCCACCTCCTGCTGCACCACCTGGCCCGCAAGAACCTCGACTTGCCCGGTCCCGTGGCGCTCTTCGCCGTGCCACCGCCCGCCGAAGACGTCGACCCGGCCCCCGCCGACCGCCGCGCCTACCGCCTCGCCGACGCCGTCCGCCTGGCCCGCCTCCACCACCTGCCCTTTCCCGAGTCCCCCGTCCGGCCGCGGGCCGAGGATGTGCGCCGGGTGCGCGCGGTCCTATCCATCGCTCGGCCCTTTCCCGAGCACCTCGACCTGGCCAGGCGCCTCGGCGACGCTCTGTGGTCCGCCGACACCACGGCCCTGACCGACCGCCTCCAGGGCCTTCCCACCAGCGACACCGACCACACCGCTCGGATGCGGGTGCACGGCTTCTACGCGGGCGGCGCCCTCTACTTCCGCGGCGAGTGGTTCCCCGACCTTGACCGCTTCCCCCACTTCGAAGCCGACCTCGCCGGCCTCCCGGTCCCGCCCCTCACGTGGCCCGAAGCCGGCGTGTCCACCGCCACCGTCGACGTCTACTTCAGCTTTCGCAGCCCCTACTCCTACCTCGCGCTCGAGCGCCTCTTCGCCATCGCCGACCGCACCGGGGCCACCCTTCGGCTGCGACCGGTGCTTCCGATGGTGATGCGCAGCCTCGCCGTTCCGCGCATCAAGCGGCTGTACCTGGTCCAAGACGCCGCCCGCGAGGCCCGCCGCCACGGCATTCCCTTTGGACGCATCGCCGACCCCCTCGGCGTGGGCGTCGAGCGCTGCCTGGCCATCATGCACGCCCTCACCCACCCCACCGCCCGCCGCACCTTCGCCCGCATCGCCACCCGCGGCATCTGGTCCGAAGCCCTCGACGTCGCCACCGACCCCGACCTCCGCATCATCTGCGACCGGGCCAACATCTCGTGGTCCGTCGTCCAAGACGCCCTCGTCGACGCCTCTTGGCGTCAGGCAGCCGACCGCTACCAGGCCGACCTCCGCGCGGCCGGGGTGTGGGGCGTGCCCAGCTTCGTCATCGATGACCACGCCATCTGGGGCCAGGACCGCCTCGATGTCCTGGCAGAACACCTCACCGCTACCGCGCGCGTGCAATAGGCTGGCCGAAACCCCGTCTTCGCTCGGCCCTTCGTCTCTTCTCCCCACCTGGAGCGCCCGTGCACCACGCAGAACGAGACCCCACCGCCCAGTCGCACGAGCGCATGGCGGCGGGCTTCATGGTGGCCCACTTCCTCACGCAGCTGGTCGGCGGGCTCTTCGGTGCGGCCATCTTTGTGGGCCTGGGTGGGGCTGTGGCCATCCTGGGGGCTGTGGAGAAGGAGCTCGGGGCGCTGGCCTTTGGCGGGATGTTCAGTGGCTTCGGCGTGCTCATCGGCATTGTGCTGCTGGTCAACGCCATCCCCGCGGCGCTCGCGGCCTGGGGCATGTGGCGGGGCTCGGTGTGGCGTCAGATCGCTGCCATCGCTGCTGCTGGCCTCGCCATCACGCAGTTTCCGGTGGGCACCCTGTTCGCCATCGGCACCTTGTGGTGCACCTGGCAAGGCCACGAGGCCCAGAAGAAGGCCGACGCCCGCTGACGCTGCGGTACCCTTCGCCTCCTCCTCCCACCTCCCCGGGCTCACCATGCGACATCTCCTCCTGTGTGCGGCACTCCTGGCCGGCTGTGACTCCGCCGCCGACACCCCCACCCAGAAGACACCCGCCGCTCAGAAGAAGGCCGACGCGAAGCCGGCGAAGAAGAAGGCTGTCAAAAAGACCGCCAACAAGTCGTCTTCGTCGAGTGCCCAGCTCCCCGGCTACGCCGGCATCTACGCCAAGAACCCCAAGCTGGCCCCCACCCGCGTGGCCATCTGGACCTTGAAGCAGCTGCGCATCAAGCGAAACGAGGTGTACGCCCGCTACGGCCGTGCCTTCAAGTCTGCCGACCTGCAAGCGCACTTCGGCAAGCAGTCCTGGTACACGGTGCGCGATGGCTACTCCGACGCCCTGCTCACCGACAACGACCGCGCCAACGTCGCCCTCATCAAGTCGTTCGAAGGCGAGCCGCCCGAGCGCGACGGCCAGGTGGGCGGCTTGATGTTCATGAGCGACACCGAGCTTGTCATCTCCGACGCCAGCTCGCTGTACGGCCACGACGGCGAAGAGCGCTACTACGTGGCCCGCGGCAGCAAGTACGTCATCACCTGGAGCGGCTCGCCCAAGTTCGACCTGCGCCACGCCGCCGTCTCCGACCCCGAGCTCTGGACCTGGACCGGTGGCAACTGGAAGCGCACGCCCATCCAGCTCCCCAACGGCTGACCCCCGCGGTGCCCACGCCGTGACACGCACCGCCGTGGTGGCCCTGCTATGCGCTGTTCTCGCGGTGGTGGTCCGCATTCCACTGCTGTGGGACGACCCCTGGGCGCCCGGCTACGACGGCTGGTACTACGTCCTCCAGGTGCGCTCCTGGCTCGACGGCGAGCCCCTCTTCGCCGACCGCTCGCTCGTGTTTCCGGTGTTGGTGGGGCTGGCACGCGTCATCGGAGATGTGGTCACGGCGAACAAGGTCGCGGCGTGTGTGTTTGCGGCGGCTGGAGCGGGTGGGGCGGCGGTGGGGGCCTTTCGCTGGACGGGCTCGCTCGCGGCAGCGCTGGTGGCTGGCACCTGGTGGGCGGTGGCGCCCGGCCACCTGCACGTGAGCCTGGAGTTCCTCAAGAACGACGCGGGAGTGGCCGTTCTCGGGCTGTTGTGTGCGGCGCTGCCGGGCCTGGGACGGCACCGTGCGTCGACTGTGTTGGCGGTGGGCTTGATGCTGTTGGGCCCCTTCGTCCACAAGCTCACGGGGGTGATGGGGCTGGTGTGGGGGGTGGGTGTGGTTGTTGTGGGGTGGGCTTGGTCGTTCGTGGGGGCCCCTTCCCCACGTCCTCCCCCTTCAGGGGGAGGTGGCCGCGGAGCGGTCGGAGGGGGCCCCGCCTGGATCCCCATCCTCCTCACCCTCATCGCCATCACCCTCCTCATCGGCGTCTTCGGCGTCCTCCGCGGCGTCGACTTCCTGCGCTTCCTCGCCCCCCAACCCGGCGACGGCGCCCGCTTCGACCTCCTCCTCCACAGCCGCCGCATCCACACCGTCCACCGCCTCACCCTCCTCGTCGCCCACATCCTCCCCATCCTCCTCGCAGCCGGCCTCTGGCGCACGCGCTTCGTCCGGGTGGGCGCGCCTGTCGTCCTCCTCGCCGTTCTCACCGCCGCCCCGCTCCTCCCCATGGGCTTCGACCTCACCGCCTGGCGCCTCCTCCTGCTCGCCTTCATCCCCACCGCGATGGCCCTCGCGCTGCTGGTCGCCCGCACCCACTGGAGCGTCGGTCTGCTCCTCGCGGTCGCCACCGTCGCCACCACCCCATCCACCATCGCCCACACCGCTCGAGCCGAGCCCGAGTACGCCGACTGGGCCGCGCTCGTGCCCGTTCTCCAACAGCACATCCCCGAGACCCACCGGGTCGTGGCCCACCGCGGCCTGTGTGGCTTCGTGTGGGCCGTCGCCGACCGACACTGCGAGAACTTCGACCCACAGGGTGATCCCACCCACTGGTGGCGCATCGTGTACGGGATGGGCGAGGCCCGCCTGGCGCCCTACTCCGAGGTCCCCCCGGTCCGCCTGCGCCTCGGCTACACGCTGGTGCCCGAGAGCGCCTGGCGGGCCTTCCGCGCCGACCACGCCGACACCCTGCCGCTGGTTCGCCACCCCCGCAATCCCTACCGACCGCGGCCGGGATTTGTGTATGGGCCGGAGGAGGTCCCGTAGGGGCTCAGAGTCTTCCCCCGCTTGGGGTCTCCTACCTCTCGTGGGGGGGGCCGCGGAGCGGTCGGAGGGGCCCCGCGACTGCGGCCGGGACTTGTGTGTGGACCGGCACACAGAGTCCTCCCCCTCTCAGGGGGAGGTGGCCGCGGAGCGGTCGGAGGGGGACCCCCGCGACCGCGGCCTGGATTGTGTTTGGACCGGAGGAGGTACCGCAGGAGCACTCAGAGTCCTTCCCCTCTTGGAGTCTCCGACTCGCACGAGTCGTGCGCTCCATAGAACACAGTGTCCTCGGTTGAGGTTGGCTCGGGGCTGACTGCTCGTGCATCAGCGGGGGACTCCGTCCCCCAGACACCCCCTGTTTTCCGTGGAGAAC